>Ga0335078_10001857_pt1 | contig 31967 bp, 24 predicted proteins | sample Lox_Sample_32_FD_206711 | JGI IMG/M metagenome (GOLD analysis project Ga0335078, IMG submission 206711) | Soil microbial communities from Loxahatchee National Wildlife Refuge, Florida, United States - Lox_Sample_3.2 | ecosystem: Environmental > Terrestrial > Soil > Wetlands | place: USA... | reverse complement strand
CGAATCACCGGAAGCGCGACAATTGAACCGAAAATTGATTTTGCCGCCCGGGCCGAACAATCCGGTCGGCTTGGCCTGGATCGGGCTGGACAAGCCCGGTTACGGCATTCACGGCACCCCTAATCCGGAACAGATCGGGCGTACCGAATCGCACGGCTGCTTTCGGCTGGCGAATTGGGACGCGGAATATTTGAGCCATCTTGTCCAGGTCGGGATGCCGGTGTTCGTTGAGCCGTGAATGGTGGCGGCGACGCCCCGTCGCCCGTGTTTGCGGCGAGGCGCCGCAGCCACTCCGATTCCAAAAAGCGGGCCAAATTATCATTGCCGGGCGGCGAGCTTTGGCTTAGTAGAAGAGCGAACTTAACAAAGGAAAATTATGGCTATGGGAATTGGATTGATAATCACAGTTGTTGTGCTGGTTGCGTTGTTGGGCCTCGTCGCCTTCATCATCGGCGGCTACAACAAGCTCGTTACGCTGCGCAACCGGTTCAAGAATGCTTACGCACAAATTGACGTGCAGCTCAAGCGCCGTTATGACCTGATTCCGAACCTGGTCGAAATCGCTAAAGGCTACATCAAGCACGAACGCGAGACGCTGGAGAATGTCACCAAGGCGCGCAATATCGCCTACGCCGCCTCGCAAGCCGCCGCCAGCAATCCCGGCGACGCCGGTGCCATGAAAAACCTGGTTTCCGCCGAATCCGGCCTGGCCGGCACCCTCAGCCGTCTGATGATGGTTTCCGAGCAATACCCCGATCTAAAGGCAAACCAGAATATGATGCAGCTCACCGAGGAGCTGACTTCCACGGAAAATAAAATCTCTTTTGCGCGGCAGGCTTACAATGATTCCGTCATGGTTTATAATACCGACCGGGAGGTTTTCCCGTCGAACGTCATCGCCGGCATCTTCAATTTCGGCCCGGCGGAGCTCTTCGTGATTGACAAGCCGGAACAGAAGGATGCGCCCAAAGTATCTTTTTCGTGATTCGTTGAATCGTGAATCGTTAAATCGGCAGCGCGACGGCGACGGCAGTCGCAGGTCCAACGATTCAACGATTAACAGTTCAACGATTTAACGAACCCAATGGATTTCTTTGCGCAACAAGACCATGCCCGCCGCAAAACGAAGTGGCTTGTCCTGTTCTTCGCTCTGGCAGTCGGTTCAATGATTGTGATGATTTATTTCGTCGCGCTGTTCGTGAATTGTTACTTCCTCATCCACCAACACCAACGATTTTACGAGCAACAACCTTTGTTTTCCCTCTGGGACCCGAAGATCCTTCTCATCTCCGCCGTCGGCACGCTGGCCGTCATTTTCATCGGCAGCAGCTACAAAACCATGGAACTGGCTGGCGGCGGCAGCGTGGTCGCGGATTCGCTCGGTGGGCGTCTGGTCGCTACCAATTCAACCAATCCCGACGAGCGCAAATTGCTCAACGTGGTTGAAGAAATGTCCATTGCCTCCGGCGTGCCCATGCCTAAGGTCTATGTGCTCGACAACGAAGATTATATCAACGCGTTTGCCGCGGGGCACACCCCGAGCGATGCCGTCGTGGCCGTCACTCGGAACTGTATGACCAAACTCACCCGTGACGAATTGCAGGGTGTTATCGGCCACGAATTCAGTCACATCCTGAACGGCGACATGCGGCTGAACATCCGGTTAATTGGCATTCTTTTCGGGATATTTTGCATTGCCACCATCGGCCGGGTGCTCCTGCAGGCGCGTAGCAGCGGGCGCGACCGGAACCCCCTGCCGCTCATCGGCCTTTTGCTGCTGGTGATCGGCTCGCTGGGCGTTTTTTTTGGACGGTTGATTCAGGCTGCCGTCAGCCGGCAACGGGAATTCCTTGCCGACGCCTCATCCGTTCAGTTCACCCGCAATCCCGGCGGCCTGTCCGGCGCGCTGCGAAAGATCGGCGGCTACGGCTCGCGCATGTTTTCGCCCCATGCCCCCGACGCCGGCCACCTTTTTTTCGGCAACGCGCTCGGGGACGGCTTTTTTAACCTGATGTCTACGCACCCGCCGCTTGACCAGCGCATCCGGGCTATTGACCCCACCTGGGACGGAAAATATCAACGTCTGCCCGCGGACAAAGTTGAAGACCTGAATCTTTACCGCACCAAGCCCAAACCGCAGCCGGCACAGCCGATGCCGGATATTTTCCGGACCATGCTCGGTGGCACGATTATCGCCAGCGGCGGCATGGAAGAAGAACCGCCGGTCATCAAAACGCGGGTGGTGCTGCCGAACCTCGGCAATCCCACGCCGCTGCATCTGAAATACGCCGAGCAATTGCGCGATGCCCTGCCGGAAAATATCAAAGCGGCCGCGCGCGACCCGCTTGGTGCCGGCGCGCTTGTTTTCGCCCTGCTGTTGCGGGGCGATGACCAGGAACGCGCAGCGCAAATTGCCGAAATCGGGAACCGATTTTCACCGGCGGTTTCCGAAAAAACCGCCGCGCTATTTCCCCAGGTCGCCGAGGCGGCGAAACACGCCCGGTTGCCGATGGTGGTGATTGCGCTAGGCGCCCTGAAACAATTAAAACCGGATGAGTTTGACCGGTTTTCGCAGACGCTCCAATGGCTGGTCGAAAACGACAACCAGATCGAATTGTTTGAGTACGTGCTGCAAAAAATCGTCCTGCATCATCTCACGCCGCAATTCACCAAAGTACGCCCGCCAACGGCCCAGTTTTACACACTCAAACCGCTCGTGCCCGATTGCGCGATCCTGTTGTCCGCCCTGGCCAACGTGGGCAGCAGCGACCCGGCGGAAATTCAAAAAGCCTTTGAAGCCGGCGCGCCGTATCTGCGGGCGCCCAATGACAATTGGGGACTGCTTCCCCTGGATCAATGTGGCGTGAACCAGATTGACGCCGCGCTCAACCGCCTTGCCCAGGCCGTGCCTATCATCAAGAAGAACCTGCTTGATGCCTGCATCCACACCGTCGGCGCCGATGGCGTGATGACCGAGCACGAGGCCGAATTGCTCCGGGCTGTCGCCGACACACTGGATTGCCCGATGCCGCCGTTCGTGGCCGTGGAATAATTTTACTGGCGTAGCGGCGTCTCGGCAGAGCGCCGCCGTTCCCGCTTTCAAAAGCGGCGGAAGGCCACCGCAGTCCAAGACGCGGGCGCGAATCCCGAAGGCTCACGAACGGCGCGAAGCGTCTTGAGTCTCAATTCATTCCCTTACCGTCGCCTTCAACTGCGTTTTGAAGGCTTCCACGATCTTCGTGTGGGCGGCATTCGCTTCGGTATCGGTGAGCGTCTTGTCCGCGGCGCGATAGATGAAGGCATAAGCCAGGCTCTTCTGTCCTTCCGGCACATTTTTGCCGCGAAACACGTCGAACAATTCAACACTTTCGAGGTTAGCCGGTTTGGCCTGCCTGACTGTCCGCAAAACCGCGTCATGCGTGGTGGCTTCGGGTACCAGCATCGCCACGTCACGGCGGATGGCCGGGAATTGCGGCAGCGGCTTAAATGATTTGACTGGATTTCGCCGTGCCAGCAGTTGGTCCAGATCCAATTCCGCAAGGAAAACCCCATCCCGTAAATCGTATTTCCTGGCCAGGACCGGTGAAAGTTGGCCCATCTCACCGAGCGGTAATTTACCGCCGAGCGCGATCGCCGCAGATTCGAGGAATAACGCTGTGCTTTCGCCGTGTCGCGTGAACGTGACACCACGAACGCTGAATTGGTCCAAAAACTCCTCGACGATGCCCTTCAAATCGTAGCTGTCGAATTTTGCGTCGCGTTCGCTGCCGCTCCAGAACAACGGCTGGCGTTGGCCGGTGAGCGCAATTGCCACGCGGCGTTCTTCCTGGCAGGAATGGCTCGCCGGGCCGTCCGGACGCTTCGGCGAAGCGTCCCCACCTTGCGTAAATACTCGCCCGATTTCAAACAGCGCCACGTCGTAATTTTTGCGGCTGACATTGTGCCGCAACGAATGAATCAAGCCCGGCAGCAGACTTGGCCGCAACACGTCCATGTCCGAACTCAGCGGATTCGCCAACGCGATGATTTCTTCTGACTTCTGAGTTCTGACTTCTGACTTCGAAATGAGCGTCTGTCCTTGTGCCTCATTTAATCCCAGCCCGCTCAATATTCTTCGCGCTTCGGCTATCTGGTCGTGGACGGCATCAAATTCATTCGCACCGACGGCGCCCCGCGGCGGCGTGGCGGGGATTTTGTCCACGCCGTGCAGCCGGGCGATTTCCTCGATCAAATCCACGTCGCGTTTCAAGTCCACGCGGAAAGTTGGAATTTGAAACGTCACCGGCTCCGGTGAACCGCTCGCGCCAACCGGCCGCGCTTTGCGATTGACCGGTTTCAATCCAAGCTGGCCCAGATAGAATTCACATTCCTCCGGTTTCAGAGGAATGCCGAGCAGTTCGTTCACCTTGTGATGGCGCAATGTGAATTGCTTCGGCTCAATCGGTTTCGGGTAGGCATCCGCGACACCTTCGGCAAGCTGACCGCCGGCGGTTTCCAGAATTAATTGCGCCGCGCGTTGGCTGGCCCAGTCGCAAATGCCGATGTCCGCACCACGCTCGAAGCGGTAACTGGACTCGCTGCGCAAACCGAGCGCTTTGCTCGTGCGGCGGATGTTGGTCGGCGAGAAATAAGCGCTTTCGATGAGCACGTCCACGGTCTTTCCGTTGATTTCCGTGTTCTGGCCGCCCATGACGCCTGCCAGTGCAATGCCTTTCTGCTCGTCGGCAATCAGCAGCATTTCGTTGGTTAGCGTGCGTTCGACGCCATCCAGCGTCTTGAATTTCTCGCCGGCGGCAGCGCGGCGGATGATGATTGTCGGTGTGTAGCTGCTTTCGGCAGAAAGCGGCTGATTGGCGGCGGTCTCCCGACCGCCGCTACGGGAAATGAGATGATAATCGAATGCGTGCAACGGCTGGCCGGTCTCCAACATGACGTAATTCGTCACATCCACGACGTTGTTGATGCTGCGAATTCCTACTTTTTCCAGCGTCGCGCGCAGCCAATCCGGGCTTGGTCCGATTTTCACGCCTTTGACGACGCGCGCCGTATAACGCGGACAGAGTTCGGCATCTTCAATCCTCACCGAAACCAAATCTTCCGTTCTGACTTCTGACTTCTGACTTCTGACCTCTGGCAATTTCAGCTTGTTCCCCGTCACCGCCGCGATTTCGCGGGCGATGCCGATGACACTATTCCAATCCGGCCGGTTCGGCGTGATTTCCAAATCATAAACCACGTCACTGCCGCTGCGGCCGAGATATTCGGCGAACGGTTTACCGATCGGCGCGTCTTTGGGAAGAATCAGCAGGCCATCCACCTGGTCGGGCAGACCGAGTTCCTGCGGCGAGCACATCATGCCGTGGCTGGTGATGCCGAAAACCTTCCGTTCCTTGATGACGAACGGCTCCTTCTCGCCGGGTTTCAGCGGCAACGCGAAGTTCGGCAGGATGAGCGGGACTTTGTCGCCGACGTTATGGTTCTGCGCGCCGCAAATGATGGTGCGCTCGCCTTTGCCGTCGTTGACTTTGCAAACCGTGAGCTTGTCCGAGCCGGGCACTTGGTCCTTGGTCAGGATTTGGGCGATGACGATGCCTTCAAACTCGCCGCCGAATTTTTGGACGTTCTCGGCTTCGAGGCCGAGCATCGTGAGCCGCTCGGTCAATTCCCCGGGCGACCAGTCGAAATCCACGTATTGTTTGAGCCAGTTGAACGTTACTTTCATTTGCTGAAATTTCTTTAACCGCGGATGTACACAGATTCACACAGATACGTAGTCAAAACTGCCTCAAAAACCGCAGGTCGTTTTCGTAAAAGAGGCGGATGTCGTTGATGCCGTAGCGGAGCATGGCGATGCGTTCGATGCCAAACCCGAACGCCCAGCCGGTCCAGATTTCCGGATCGTAGCCGACTTCTTCAAACACCGCCGGATGGACCATGCCGCACCCCGCGATTTCCAGCCAGTCTTTGCCCAGCTTTTTCACCAGCGCGTTGCTGAAATCAATTTCGAAGCTGGGTTCCGTGTAGCTGAAATAATGCGGTCGGAACCGGATTTTTGTCTCTTCACCCAGCACTTCCTTGAAGACAAATTCCACCGTGCCTTTGAGGTCGCCGACGGTAACGTTTTTGTCCACGTAAAGGCCTTCAATCTGCTGGAAGGTCGGGTTGTGCGTGGCGTCGGCGTTGTCGCGGCGATAAACCCGGCCCGGGACGATGATGCGAATCGGCGGCTCTTTCCCGGCTTTTTTCATCTGCTCCATCACGCGGATTTGGACGGAGGAAGTGTGGGTACGAAGTAAGAGGGTTTCCCGCCCACGACCCTCACCCGGCGCTGTTGCGCCACCCTCTCCCCCAGGAGAGGGAGAAATATTCGGCTCGTTGTTGGCAAGATAGAAAGTGTCCTGCGTGTCGCGGGCAGGATGGTCGGCGGGCGTGTTGAGCGCGTCGAAACAATGGTATTCATCCTCGATTTCAGGACCATCGGCGACGACGAAGCCGATTTTGCGGAAGCTGCGGACGATGTCCTCGGTCAATTGGGCGAGCGGATGGAGTTTGCCGAGTGTGCGGCGGCGTCCGGGCGCGCTGAAATCCGTCGGCTCTTTGGGCTGTGCCGCTGCCAACTCAAGCTCGGAGCGGCGTTCGGCCAGGGCGGTTTCAAGTTCGGATTTGGCGGCGTTGATGGCTCTGCCGGCGGCGGGTTTTTCCTCTTTCGGCAGCGTGCCGAGCTGTTTCATGAGCGCGGTGAACCTGCCATTTGGGCCAATCCAATTGCCCTTGGCCTGTTCGAGGGCAGCGAGGTCGGGCGCGGCTTTCAAGCCGGCCAGGGCCGATTGTTTCAAAGGCTCAATTTCGTCGAGGAGTCCGGCCATAAAGGTTGAAAAAGATTAGCCACAAAAGAACACAAAGAACACAAAGAAAAATCTCCACGTTGACGTGGCGCAGGTTGGTAACCTGCCGTTTCGCCGACTGGCAGTCGGCAGGCATACGTGATTCCCACAACCCGCGGATTACCAATCCGCGACCAGCCCCGAAAGCTTTCGGGGTACACAGACTGCCAGTCTGCGCTACAAAGCAAAACGGGCGAGCCGTTTTCGGGTCGCCCGTTCGCCATTTCAAATCGGAATTGGTTTACGCTTTCGGAATGGTCGCAGCGGGCTTGGCCTTCAACGCGCTTTTGGCCACGTTGATCAATTCACTGAATGCGGCGGCATCGGTCGCCGCGATGTCCGCCAGCACCTTGCGGTCGAGCGCGCATTTGGCGGCTTTCAAACCTTCCATGAACCGGCTGTAAGTCAGCCCGGCCGTGCGGACGGCAGCGTTGATGCGGATTTGCCAGAGGTATCGGAACGTGCGCTTTTTGCGGCGACGATCGCGATAAGCATATTGGCGTCCGTGGTCCACGGCGTCCGAAGCGTAGCGGTAAAGTTTCGAGCGGCGCATCCGGAAACCTCTGGCGGCGCGAATCATCCGGGCGCGGCGTTTGCGGGAAGCTGGGGCGTTGGTAACACGCATGAGTCGTTAAATCGTTAAATGGTTGAATCGTTAAATCGTCCAATATCAATGGCTGAACGGCAGGTTTTGGGTAATGCGATACATATCGGTGGCGTCCACACCGGTCAAACCGCGCAGGGCACGGCGACGTTTGGGGTTCTTGGATTGCGCCAGGTGCCGGCGGCCAGCGCTGGCGCGCACGACTTTGCCGCCCGCGGTAATCTTAAAACGCTTGGCCACGGACTTTTTGGTCTTGATGCCTTTGGGACGTCGCATAATTCAAAATCAATTGCAAAAGAGCGCGGAATATAGGTGGTCGCGCGCACGGAAGCAAGCGATTTTTGAACCCAAATCGTTCTTGGGTGGCGAACCAACTGGCCTGGCCGTTCGCAAGCAATTGATTGTCCTCGCCGATTCGCATCACAAAATTTCATGGACTTTTAACGCCTATTGGCGACCCTGTCCTTACCATGTTTTCGCTCCAAATGCTCTTCGGAAAGGCCGACCGCTTTTATCAATTGCTGGAAGAAGCCGCCGACGAAGCCCACGGAAGCGTCCGGCTGGTCATCGAATTGCTGAAATCGCCGGACTCCGCCAAAGGCCTCGACGACCTCGCGCTCTCGCGGCGCAAGGAGAAAAAGATCGGAGAACAAATCACTGCCGAACTGGTGAAAACGTTCGTGACCGGGCTGGAACGCGAGGACATCGAGGCACTGGCGCTGGCTCTGCGCAAAATCCCCAAGACGGTTGAGAAACTCGCCGAACGCATCAACCTCGGTCATCAGCACATCCAGGGCGTGGATTTTACCCGGCAGATTCAAATTATGGAGCAGGCCACCGACGTGGTACAGGCCATGGTCAGACAGCTTCGGGACATGAAACATCTGGAGAAAATCCACGAGCTGAACACCAAGCTCCAGTATCTCGAAAACGAGGCCGACCGGCTGATGATGGATCTGTTGAAAGACCTCTACAGCGGCCGTTACGACGCGCTGCGGGCCATCGTCATCCGCGACCTTTATGAATTGATGGAAAAGGTCATTGACCGGTGCCGTGATGCCGGCAACGTCGTCATGCACATCGTGCTGAAAAATTCCTAGTGGCACGGGCGTCTCGCCCGTGCGATGCCCGTAACAAATTCGATCCTCGAATCCGAATGTCGAAAGAAATCCGAAATAAAACCACAAGACCACAAAACCGTGGCCACGAAACCGGTTTGCGGACGATGGTCAGCATTCATTTTACTCCGATTTTTCCGCAACGCACGGGCGGGACGCCCGTGACACTATGACCCTCATTTTTCTCGTCATCTTCGCCGCGTTGGTGTTCACCTACATCAACGGCTTTCACGACACGGCCAATTCCATTGCCACCGTCGTCGCCACCAAGGTGTTGACGCCGCGCCAGGCCGTCATGCTGGCGGCAGTCACCAATCTGGTTGGCGCCTTTGCAGGCACGGCCGTCGCCACCACCATCGCGTCCGGCCTCGTGGATCCCGAGGTTGCCACGTCAGAAGTCCTGATTTGCGCGCTGGTCGCCGGCATAGCCTGGAATCTGCTGACGTGGTGGTTCGGGATGCCGGCCAGCTCGTCCCACGCGCTCGTGGGTGGCCTGTGCGGCGCATGTCTGGCCGCCGCGCACAATAACTGGGACGTCCTGGTATGGTCGGTGCCCAGTCCAAAGCATTGGTGGTTGAGCAAGGGCCTGCTCTGGAAGGTCATTGTGCCGATGATTACCTCGCCAGTGTGCGGACTGGTATTCGGATTTCTGCTCATGGGCGTGCTATATTTTTTGCTGCGCAACTGGCGACCGGCCGCCGTCAATAGGACTTTCGGTAAGTTGCAGCTTTTCAGCTCGGCTTACATGGGCTTCAGCCACGGTACCAACGACGCGCAAAAGACCATGGGCATCATTGCTCTGGCCCTGCTGACCGGCACCACCAGTGGCTTGTTTGATCATCTGCCCGGCTGGCTCTCATTTCTGCGCACCGCTCCGGCGGGAGCGAACCAGCCGCTGGAAATCGCCGCGTGGATAAAAGTGCTCTGCGCCCTGACGATGTGCGCCGGCACGGCCGTGGGCGGCTGGCGCATTATCAAAACCCTCGGCCACAAAATGGTCCGGCTGCACCCCGTGCATGGTTTTGCCGCCGAAACCACCGGCGCCACCGTGTTGGTCACCGCCGCGTATTTTGGCATGCCGGTGTCCACCACCCACGCCGTTACGACTTCCATCATGGGCGTCGGCTGTGCCAAGGGCTTGAATCAGCTCAAATTGGAAGTGGTCGAACGCATCATCTGGGCGTGGATCATGACATTGCCGGCGAGCGGCGCGGTCGCTTATCTGCTGGTCAAGGCAGCGCAGGCCGCGGGTTGGATTTCGTAAATGCAACCTGTATTCAACCCATGCGCGAATGCACGGTTCCGTCGCAGAGAAGTCCAATGATTGCTGGCATTCTCCCTCTCCGCCAACGGAGTTGGGGGAGAGGGCCGGGGAGAGGTGGAGTTTTAATCAGACGCCCCCCTCTCCGGCTCTCGCCCGCTCGTTCCTTGCGGGGCGAGAGAGAAAAATTCGCTTCTGAGCCTAAGTCTTTCCCAGATTCGCAGCGTATTGCCGTGTTAACTGCGACAACCCCGCGCAAACTTTTGCGTATTGTGGATCCCCGGCCAGATTTTTCAATTCCAGCGGGTCGGCGTGCGGGTCCAACAGCATTGCGCCGTTCTTTCCATCCGGACCATATTCGGCATAGCGCCATTTCTCGGTGCGCACCGCTGTGCCGTGCAGGGTTTTGCCATCCTCACTCCAGACGCTGTAAGCCGGCCGATCCCACGCCGCAGTGGGATTATCCAGCAGTGGCACGAGGCTTTGGCCTTCGATACCCTCTGGTTTTGGAAGACCGCAAAGCGCGACCAGCGTGGGGTAAATATCCAGCGATTCCACGATGCGATAACAGGACTGTCCGTTGCCCCCGGCACCGGGAACCGCCATCAGCAACGGAACGCGTGTGCCCATCTCGAACAACGACCCGGCCTTGGACCATTTCCCCTTTTCGCCCAGTTGATAGCCGTGGTCGCATATAAAAACGATGATGGTTTTGTCACGCAACGCCAGATGGTCAAGTTCAGCGAGGACGCGGCCGACGTTCCAGTCCACCCACGAAATCGAGGCGATATAGGCGCGGATTACTTCCCTGGCTTCAGCTTCGCTTGCGCCGCGTCCGATGAACAGGTCGGCGTTCCGTTTGCGGATGGCGGCACTGGGAAATCCCGGTGGTACGGTCGGCCACGCGGCAAAATCGGGCGTCAATTTGATCTTGCTCACGTCATACATGTCGAAGAATCGTTGCGGCGCGGTCGGTGGGCTGTGCGGCTTGACAAATCCACAGGCGACGAAGAATGGCTGGTCTTTGTATTTGCGGAGCTGTTCAATAGTGCGATCGGCCGTGTGAAAATCGCCGTGGCCTTCGCCGTTTCCCTCCAGAACTACAATGCGATCCGAATAGGCGGCCCGGCTGTTATCGGCCGGCAACGGCGGGAGCACACCGTCCGGCATCGGAATCTGCACGCGCGGAATCACCATGGTCCTGCCTACGGTCCCGCCCCGGCCATCATCGGTCGGCCCGCCATTGTCCCCGGTTTCCATCCAGGCCTTGGGATCGTCAATGCCGCCGTGGTAAATCTTCCCGGCGCGATACGTGACGTAACCATTCTCACGGAACAATTGCGGCAGGCTGGTCCAGTCCGGGTGCAGGTCGCGGAAGGCCGTGCGGTTGCCGAGCACGCCGGTCTTGGTCGGCGGCCGGCCGGTCAACAGCGAAGAGCGCGACGGGTTGCAAAGCGGGAACTGGCAATAATTCCGGTCAAAGCGAACTCCCGATTTGGCCAATGCATCCAGGTTGGGCGTCTTTGCGTGAAACATGCTGCCGTAACAGCCCAACTCCACGCGCATGTCGTCGGACATCAGAAACAACACATTGAACCTGGAGCGGGGCGGTGAAGGGTTTTGCGAAAATGCCAGATCGGGCAGCGACGCGGCGGCAGCCGTGCCGGCGACTTGCCCCAAAAATTTTCGACGCGTGATTCGACTCATAGTCCGTGGCTGGTTCGTGAACAAGCTAGCACGCGAGTCGGGAGGACGAAAAAGAAAAATGCAGGCAAAGCGGATTCGGCCGCATTATATTCCTGCCGCGATGAGCGACAACGCCCCCATCAACGCCGGTCACGGCTTTCATGTCCTGACCAAGCCGATCGGGCCGATCTGCAACCTGGATTGTCGGTATTGTTTTTATCTGGAGAAGGAGAAGCTCTATCCGAACGAGGGCCAGTGGCGGATGAGCGATGCGGTGCTGGAGGAATACATCCGCCAGTATATCCAGGATCAGCCGGCGCCGGAGATTTATTTCGCCTGGCAGGGTGGCGAACCGACATTATTGGGCGTGGAATTCTTCCGAAAGGCGGTCGCGTTGCAGCGGAAATATGCCGGTGACAAAAAAATTTCCAACGCGCTGCAAACCAACGGCACCCTGTTGGATGACGAATGGTGCGAGTTCCTGGCGGCAAATAAATTTCTCGTCGGCTTGTCCGTTGACGGGCCGCGCGAATTGCACGACCGGTACCGGCTGGACAAGCGACAGAAACCCACGTTCGACGCCGTCATGCGCGGACTCGAATTGCTGAAGAAACACAAGACGGATTTCAACACCCTGACGGTTGTAAACCGCGCAAATTCACAGTACCCGCTGGAGGTTTATCGTTTCCTGAAGGAGATCGGCAGTGAATTCCTCCAGTTCATCCCCCTGGTCGAACGCCGCGCTTCCACCGGGGCGAAAGCACTCGGATTCGACTTTGCCGAGCCGCCGGAGCCCGGACATCCAAATGACCAAACCTCGCCGGTCACGGAGTGGAGCGTGGAAGCGAAGCAATACGGAATCTTCCTGTGCGCAATTTTTGACGAATGGGTGCGCCGCGATGTTGGCCGGGCTTTCGTGCAATTATTCGACGTGGCCCTGGGAAACTGGATGGGTCTTGGCTCGTCGTTGTGTGTCTTCGCGGAGAAATGCGGCGCGGCGTTGGCCATCGAGCATAACGGCGATCTCTACAGTTGCGACCATTATGTCTATCCTCAATACCGCCTGGGCAACATCCTGAACCAAAGCCTGGGCGGGATGGTCCAGTCGAAGCGGCAGATCAAATTTGGCAGTGATAAGTTTGATACTCTGCCGCAGTATTGCCGGAAATGCGAAGTCCGGTTTGCGTGCAACGGAGAATGTCCCAAGCACCGTTTTATCAAAACTCCCGAGGGCGAGGATGGCTTGAACTATCTGTGCCCGGCTTACAAGCAGTTCTTCAATTACATTGACCCGGCCATGCGCACGATGGCGCAGTTGCTCCGCAACGGCCACGCCGCTGCTGACATCATGGAAATCCTGGCAAACCGCACAGCCGCGATTTAATCGCTGTGCCATCAGCCATCGCGAACCAGCTTGCGCAGCTCGTTAACCACTTTTTCCACGCTGATTGTCGCTACCCCGGTCAATTCCTGCAGAATGACCACCTGCTCGCCCTGTGGCCGCCAGATTTCTTCGAGCGTGTCAGCCCACAAAATCAAGCTGCGCAGACCGAGCGCGGCGGCCAGATGAGATATGCCAGAATCATGTCCGACAAAGGCCGCGCAGGATTGGAGGTACTGTGCTAATTTCGTGAGTGGCAGGTTCTGGGCGAGTTGACGCCGTTCCGGCGGTATCGTTGCCGCCAATCGTTGAAGCCGCCCGCCCTCAGCTTCGCCACCCACCAGCAACAGGTTGAGTTCTGTCGAATTGATCAATCGTGCGATGAATTCCGACCATTTGGCTTCCGGCCAATTTTTACTTTCGCTGCCGCTGCCGGGATGAAGAGCCAAAGTAGTGTCGAGGGTCGAGGGACGAGAACCGAGCGCCAAATGTGGCACGGAGTCAGCATCGAAAATGGCGAGCCGTTCCAGGGGTTTGAGATAGACCTGCGTGGCGTGAATGAATTCCCTTTCGTTCGGACGATGCGGTCCTGCAATAAATTGCCCGAACAGGCAGCGGCGCAAGTTGGTTTTAAAAATTTCGTCCGGGTCATAAAGATACGAAATCACCAGGTCGAACTCGGAGAAATAATCCATCAGGTCCGGTTCGAGCCTGCCATCGCGTGCAAAAAAACCGGCCAGTCCCCGCGCTTCAATGGGTTGCACGCGGTCCGCCAGGCCACCAGCCACGGCGAGTTGAGCGATGTGCGGGTAGCCAAGCACCTCCAGATGGGCCAGGGGATACTGGCGTCGCAAAGCTGCGATGGCCGGCAACGTGAGGATAAAATCGCCGATGGCCCCGCCGCGGATTACCAGAATCTTGGGTTTGGTGGCGCTCACACGGCGCGAAACGCGGTCAGGCCGAGAATGACAACGAAGCCGGCGAACGCCAAACGAATCGCGCTGCCGACGCGGACGCGCGTTTCAGTTGCCGTGGCGAAATTGACCAGATCGCGCAGCCGCCACGGCGTGATCGTGAACCAGATGCCTGCGATGACGAGCAGATAAGCCCAGACTTGAATCACATACACCCAAGGCGTCTGGCCCAGATACGGACGTCCGGTATCCACCATCAATTTCGCCAGCAGCAGCATCAACACGGCCAGGCCGCGCACGGCCAGAAAGTCCTGGACGAAAACGCACGCCAAAACACCCACCGCCGCAAAGAAGACCATCATCGGGTGTTTATAGGCTGAGAAATCGGCAATCGGCTCGTTGTTGACATTCCATAAAAACCACGCCGTGGCCAACAGCATGAGCACGATGCCGACGGGCAGGTTGCGCGGAAACTTGCGCGCCACGGCGGCAAATTGCGTCGGCCGGGTCAGACCATAGATCTGCGGCACGCTCACGCCCAGCCCAAGCAGAATGGCGAGTGTTGAAAGATTCAAAGTCATTGTCCTAAGCGAGGGTAGAAGATGGAGAATAGAGGATGGGAAAAGCGAGCATTGTTTTGCGCTATTTTCGGTTGTCCATCTTCAATGTTCGCCTAAAACAAACGGGTCGCCGTAAAGCGTGAAGGAACCGGCACGGGTGATTTGTACGTCCATGAGCTGGCCGCGATGCCTTTCGGAACCGTCGAACACCACAATCTTGTTGCAGCGCGTCCGGCCGGTCATCCGCGCCGGGTTCTTCTTGCTCGGACCTTCCACCAGAAGCTGCGTCTGCCGCCCCACAAACGCGCTATATCTGCGTTTGGCAATTTCGTTGATGACCTCGAGCAGCCGCTGGTTGCGCTCCTCGCGGATTTGTTGCGGGACCTGGTCGGGCATTTCGGCGGCAGGCGTGTCGCGGCGCTGCGAGTATTTAAAAATGTACGCCTGATCGAATTCCACTTCGCGCGCCAGCGACAACGTTTGCTCGAAATCGTCTTCGGTCTCGCCCGGAAACCCGACAATGATGTCGGTGCTGATGCCGATATCCGGTTTCGCCTGACGCAATTTTTCAATGATGCCGACGTATCGGGCGCGCGTGTAGCCGCGGTGCATCAACTTCAGCACACGGTCGCTGCCGCTCTGGACGGGCAGATGCGCGTGTTCGACGAGTTTGGGCAACCGTGCGTAAGCCTCAATCAAATCGTCGCCGTAACCCTTCGGATGCGGGGAAGTGAACCGGATGCGTTCCAGTCCTTCAATTTCGTGGACGGCGTCCAAAAGTTTCACGAATGGAGATTTCTTCTCCCTCTCCTCGCCTGGTGAGGAGAGGGCCGGGGTGAGGAGTTCACTTTCCAAAATTCCCCTCACCCCAACCCTCTCCCCGCTCGTTCCTCGCGGGGCGAGGGAGTCAATTTTCCCAAATCCTCTCTTGCCATAACTCGTCACAATCTGGCCAAGCAGGGTGATTTCCTTCACGCCTTGCGACACCAACTGGCGGCACTCGGTCACGACGTCGGGGATCGTCCGGCTTCGTTCCTCACCGCGTGTGTACGGCACAATGCAAAAGGTGCAATACTGGTTGCAGCCCTGCATGATGCTGACAAATGCCGTGACGGACTTTGGCGAATTTCCATTGAGCAAATGCTCGCGAATGGTCGCTTCGCTGCCCTGCTCTTCCGCCACGTCCACGATTTTTTCGCGGCGGCCGGCAAGGAGTTCGTCGAGGTAATCCACGACGCGATGAAATTTTTGCGTGCCAAGTACCAGATCCACGTCCGGCAACCGGTCAATCAATTCCTGTCCGCGGCTTTGGGCCATGCAACCCATGAATCCCAGCACGACGTCCGGGCGGGCGCGCCGGGCGTCCGCAATGACATTTACCATTTTATTGACGGCTTTTTGCTCCGCAAAATCCCGCACGCTACAGGTGTTGAGCAGAATAACGTCGGCCACGGCTTCCGACGGCGCGAGGGTGTAACCTTTGGCCACGAGCTGGGCGGCAACGGCCTCGCTGTCGCGCTCGTTCATCTGGCAACCGTAGGTTTTGATGTAAACACTCGGCATGGGACGAGAATAGCGGCAAATTAAGCCATCGCCGTGGGCTTGGAAAGGCCGAAAGGCAGCGGCGGTAGGGCGCGTCACTCCGTGCGCGCCGTTGCCTTTTGGTGGGGCGAGGCTGCTGACGAGCCGACGACGGTTAGTTCATCCCCTTTAACCCTCACCCGGCCTTCGGCCACCCTCTCCCGCTCCCGCGGGCGAGGGACATCGGCGGGTGCGCTCGCCCCACCAAAACCAAATGCTGCAATGCCAAAAGGCCCAAAGGCGGAGGATTTTGTGCGCGCGGACAAATTTGTGTTAATTTTTCGCAAAATTTTACTGGCCAAAACGGGTGAGTTGCGCTTTATTAGTCGCAGGTCATGGGAACGAAGCATGCCATGCAACGACCGCCCGCCTACGCCACTTCACGGCGCAGCCGGTTAAACCTCAACCAGGAGACCTTCCAATGGACATCCATCATCCCTTCCTGAGCGAATTCCCCGAACATCGCGAAACCATCCGTTCACTCAAACTGGCGGACCCGAAGTTCCGCGCGATGTTCGAGGAATACCACAGACTCGACGACGAAGTCTGCCGCATCGAGGAAGATATCGAATACGCCACCGATCAGGAACTGGACGAGCTCAAGTTCAAACGCGCCAAACTGAAAGACGCGCTCTATTCGGCGGTGATTAAAAACGAAGCCGCGCTCGTTCACTGAGCGCCGCGCCATTCAAACTGTGCCGGTTGCGTCAATGCGCCTCGGCGGCGGCTTTGCGTTTCTTAGCTTCTTCAACCACTTTTTCCGCTGCTTCGCGCGGCATTTCTTCGTAGTGACTGAATTCCTCCGCGTGAACACCACGCCCGCCGGTCAGTGAACGCAGCGTGCTGGAGTAGTGGTAAAGTTCCTTGGTCGGCACACTGGCTTTGATTACCTGAAACCCGCCGTCGGTGTCCATGCCGATGATTTTACCGCGCCGGGACGACAGGTCGCCCATCACCTTGCCCATGCAATCCTCCGGAATGCGGATCTCGACCGTTTCGATCGGCTCCAGCAAAACCGGCCTGGCGGCGGTGAAAGCTTCCTTGAACGCGAAATAACCAGCTATCTGGAAGGCGATGTCTTTCGAATCCACCGGATGCATCTTGCCGTCGTAAAAATCAATCTTTACGTCCGTCACGCGACACCCGGCAAGAATACCTTCCGTGCACGCCTGGTTGACTCCCTTTTCCACCGACGGCACGAATACGCGGTCCACGTTCTGGCCGACGAGTGAGTTGGTAAATTCGACGCCCGAGTCGCGCGGTTTGGGTTCGATGCGCATCCAGACTTCGGCAAACTGCCCGGCGCCGCCGGTCTGTTTTTTGTGGCGATACTTGGAATCGCCTTTGCCTTTGATGGTCTCGCGATAGCGCACGCGTGGTTCGCCCAACTCGACGTGAACGTTGTGACGCCGCCGCAAACGGTCGGCCACCACCTCGAGATGCAATTCGCCCTGGGCCGAAATAATCGTCTGGTGCAACTCGGCGTCCACGACATAAAGAAAAGTCGGGTCTTCATGGTGCAACGCGGCGAGGCCGGATGCGATTTTGTCTTCCTCACCCTTCACCTTGGCGACGAGCGAGGCGTGGATGTTCGGTTTGGGATAAGTCACTTTCGGTAGTGTCACTGAATGCTTGGCGTGGCAGAGCGTATTGCCGGTGTGGGTATCCTTGAGTTTGACTGTCGCGGCGATGTCACCGGCGCCGAGCGTGTTGACCGCCTCGCGCGTCTGGCCGTTGAGCAGGTAAATCTGCCCAATCCGCTCGCTGATCTTGCGGTCGCTGTTGAATAAATCCATGCCGGTGGATACCGAGCCGGAATAGACGCGGAAGAAGGTCAGTTCGCCGAAGTGCGCTTCGGACATCGTCTTGAAGATGTAGGCCACCGTCTCATTGCTGTCGAGCGCCACGTCAATCTCCTTGTCGCTGGCATCAATCGCTTTCACCTTTTTACGGTCCACAGGCGACGAACCATACTTGGCGATGAAATCCAGCAATCGCGCCACGCCGATGTTATTTTCCGCCGACGCGCAGAACAGCGGTATGAACAGTTCTTTTTGCACCGCCGCGTGAATCCCCGCGCGAAATTCCTCTTCCGAAAGGCTGCCCTGCTCGAAGAACTTGTTCATCAATTCGTCGTCGGATTCGGCAATGTGCTCGATCAATTGGCCGTGCAATTCCTTGACCCTGGCTTCCCACTCGCCGGTGGCCGGCTCTTCCTTGTACTTGCCGCTGTAATCAGTCGCGTAAGTAACGATTTCGTTGCGCAACACGTCCAGGACACGGTTGAAGCCGGGGCCAGGGTTGATGGGCACGCTCAGCGGGAATACATGCCGGCCAAAACGTTCCTGCAACTGCTTCACTACGGCGTCGAAATCCACGTTCTCCTTGTCCATCGCGTTTACGACGATCATTTTGGGGATGCCGTAACCGGTGGCATAATTCCACACCCGCTCGGTCCCGACGCCGAGGCCGTGCTGGGCGTGGACCACCACCAGCGCGAAATCGCCGACCCGCAACGCGCCCAGGCCTTCGCTGATGAAGTCGAGGTAGCCGGGCGTGTCAATGATGTTGAATTTCTTGCCCATCCACTCGGTGTGCAACAATGACGCGGAGACCGAAATCTGGCGGTTCTTTTCGCTGACGTGATAATCCGAGACCGTGGAACCGTCAGGAATGCGCCCCATGCGCGTGATGACGCCGCCGCACATGAGCATCGCCTCGCTCAACATGGTCTTGCCCGAGGAAGCGTGGCCGACGACGGCAAAGTTCCGAATATCGGCTGGTTGATAGGTTTTCATAATTCAATCTGGCAAACAGCGCCGGTCGCCACGGCAGGTATTTCAAGCCGGAGAACGGAAAAATCGAGGAAATGAATCCCGCGACCGTTGGCACGCCATTTGAGCCGCCCGCATAATAACCCTAAATCCGTGGCGAACGCAACCCACTTGCGAGCGCGCGCCAACCTTGTATGCTCACAGGGCGTTTGCGACCTGTTTCGGGCTTCCGTCAGCGACGGGCGACCGATGGCATTATGGAATCCGAGCCGTTGAAAATTTTATTAGTCGGCCATGACGGGCGTTTTGTGAGCACCGTCACCGACATGCTGCAGGCGGGCGGGTCTACCGAGATCAAAACTGCGCCGACGATTGATGCCGGTCTGGCTTTGCTGGCGGCCAACTCGTTTGATGCGGGTTTGTTCGCCTTGCCCACCGCCGACTCAACCGGCTTGTCTCAAATCACCGCACTCACTGCCAAGGCGCCGCGTCTGCCGGTTGTGGTGCTTGGCACACCGGCTGATGAAACCTTCGCCGCCGAAGTCATCTACTACGGCGCGCAGGATTATCTGGTCCAGGACCATCTGGATGCCGCCGTCTTGCGGCGCGCCGTTCGCGGGGCGATTGCGCGCCAGCTCGAACGGCTCGCCCTGATCGAGGAAAAAGACAACTACCACGGCATTTTTGATCATCTGGTCGAGGGTATTTTCCGCACGACCCCCGACGGCCATTATCTGCTGGCGAACGTGGCGCTGGCGCACATTTACGGTTACGACTCGCCCATGGAAATGATGGCGAGCATCCAAGACATTGGCAAACGGCTCTACGTAGAGCCGGGCCGGCGCGAGGAATTCACCCGGTTGATGAAGGAGCACGACACACTGAAGGGGTTCGAGTCCCTCATCTACCGCAAAGACGGGCTGGTCATCTGGATTTCCGAAAATTGCCGCGCCGTGCGCGACGCGCAGGGCAAACTGCTTTACTATGAGGGCACGGTCGAAGACATCACGAAACGCCGGCAGACCGAGCAGGAACTGCGTAATTCAGAATCGCTTTATCATTCATTGGTGGAAGCCATGCCCCAGGGTGTTTTCCGCCGCGATTTGAAGGGCCGCTTCACGTTCGCCAACCAGACCTACTGCAAGTATCATCATGTCAAACCCGAAGACATCATCGGCAAAACCGACTTCGATCTCTATCCCAAGGAGGCCGCGGAAAAATATTGGCGCGACGATTTGACCATGATGGAGAAGGGCGAGACGATGGAAATCCTCGAAGAAAGCCAGCCGGTCGGCAGCGGGGAAATCCGTTATCATCATGTAATCAAAACGCCGCTCCGCGACGCGGCGGGCCGGGTGGTTGGCTTGCAAGGCATGTTCTGGGATGTCACCGAGAAAAAACGCGCTGACGAACAGCTCCGCCGCGCCAATGCCGAACTGGCTCGCAGCCGCGAGGAGTTACGCACCAAAAACCTGCAGATGGAAGATAATCTCCGCATGGCGCACGAAATCCAGCTCGCCATCCTGCCGCAGCAATATCCCGTCTTCCCCGGTAACGTTCCGCCGGAACAAAGCGCGTTTCAATTTGTCCACCGGTATCAGGCCGCCGAAACGGTCAGCGGCGATTTTTTCAGCGTTTCCGCGCTTTCCGACACGGAAGCCGCCGTCTTCATTTGCGACGTGACCGGCCACGGCATCCGCGCCGCGCTCGTCACGGCCATGGTCCGCGCGCTGGGCGAGGAACTGAAACCGCTGGCCCGCGAGCCGGGGATGTTCTTGCGCAAGCTGAATTCCGACTTGTGCAACATCCTCAAAACCACCGGTTCCCCGATGCTCACTACGGCCTTTTATCTGGTGGCCGACTCGCAGACCGGCATCATGCGTTTTGCCAACGCCGGTCATCCCAAACCGTTGTTGATGCGCCGGAGCACGCGCCAGATCCAACTGTTGGCCAATGCCTCCGGTCACGGCGAACCCGCCCTCGGCTTGTTTGAAGATTCGCTCTATCAGACGACGGAGCTCGCCATCCAGCCCGGAGACTTTTTGATGCTGTTTACCGACGGCCTCTATGAAGTACAGGGCCAGAACGAGGAATTGTATTCACAGGAACGGATGATACTGGACGTGGAGAACTTGCTGTCCAAACCGGCCGGAGAGTTGTTTGACGCCCTGCTGCAATCCATCCGCGCTTTCTCCGTGGACCATGAATTCGCCGACGACGTCTGCCTCGTGGGGATGGAATACACCGGCAAGCCAGCCTGAAAAGCCGACGGGAATCGCTTACTCCGCCAGGATTTTTATCACGCGCGTTTTTTCGGCGCGTTTGCGCTTGGTCTCGTCGAGGATTTTCTTGCGCAACCGCAGGTTTTTCGGCGTGGCCTCGACGTATTCATCCGAACCGATGTATTCCAAAGCGCGTTCGAGCGAAAGCTTGAGCGGCGGGCTGAGCTGAATGCCTTTGCCTTCGCCCTGCGACCGCATGTTCGTCAGCCGTTTCGCTTTGCAGGGATTCACCGGGATGTCGTTATCGCGCGCGTTTTCGCCCACAATCATCCCGGCGTAAATCGCATCGCCCGGCTCGACCATCAGCCGGCCGCGTTCCTGAATCATGTTCAGGGCGTAGGCCATCGCCTGGCCGTTTTCCATGCTCACCAGCGAGCCATTCTTGCGCGCGGCGATGTCGCCGCGGTCAGGACCGTACTCGTGAAACAGGTGGCTCATCACGCCGAGGCCACGCGTCTGGTTGACCAGGTCGGTCTCGAATCCAATCAGGCCGCGCATCGGAGTCAGTGCTTCGATGGTCACCTGGTCGCCGTGATGATTCATGTTGGTAATCTCGGCCTTGCGACCCGACAGGTTTTCCATAATGACTCCCATGAATTCCTGCGGGATTTCCAGGAACAACTTTTCAATCGGCTCCAGCAGGTTGCCGTTGGCGTCCTTTTTGTAGAGCACCTCGGGCCGGCTGACCAAAACTTCGTAACCTTCGCGCCGCATTTGCTCGACCAGGATCGCAATTTGCATTTCGCCGCGGCCTTCGACCTCGAAGATTTTCGGGTCATCGGTCTGCTTGATACGCAGGGCGACGTTCGTGCGGATTTCCTTTTGCAGCCGCTCCCAGATATGGCGCGCGGTGACCAGTTTGCCGTCCTGGCCGCCGAGCGGGCCGTCGTTCACGGCAAATTCCATCTGGATGGTCGGCGGGTCAATCGGGATGTAGGGCAGTGCGCCATGTTCCGGTTTGTCTGCGATGGTCTCACCGATAAACACGTCTTCAAATCCCGTAATGCCCACAATGTCACCTGCGTGCGCCTCCTGCACTTCGATGCGTTTCAAGCCTTCGAAGTGATAAATCATCGTAATTTTGCCCTGCGTAACCTTCCCATGGCCGTGCAGGCAACACGCGGCCTCGCCCGCCTTCACCTTGCCAGCCATGATCTTGCCGAACGCGATGCGGCCCAGATAATCGCTGTAATCCAGATTCGCGACGAGCACCTGGAAACCGTCGCCCGCCTTCGCGCGCGGGGGTGGGATATGTTTCACGATGGCGTCGAACAATGGCCCCATTGAGTCGCTGGCGTCCTTGAGGTCCAGTTTCGCGTAACCGGCCTTGGCCGAGCAATAAACGAACGGAAAATCCAATTGCTCGTCCGTGGCGTTGAGCGAAATAAACAATTCAAAAACCTGGTCGAGCACCTTCTTCGGGTTCGCATTCTCGCGGTCAATTTTGTTAATGACGACAATTGGCTTGGCGCCGGCTTCGAGCGCCTTGCGGAGGACGAAGCGCGTTTGCGCCTGCGGACCCTCCGCGGCGTCCACGACCAGCAGCACGCCGTCAATCATGTTCATGATGCGCTCGACCTCGCCGCCGAAATCGGCGTGGCCGGGCGTGTCCACGATGTTGACGTGGTAATCCTTGTATTTGAACGCGGCGTTTTTGGCGCGGATGGTGATGCCCTTTTCCTTCTCCAAATCCATGGAATCCATCAGGCGCTCTTCCGAGGACTCGTGCTGGTTGGCGCGAAACGTCCCGGACTGCTTGAGCAGGCAATCCACGAGCGTCGTCTTGCCATGGTCCACGTGCGCGATGATGGCGATGTTCCTGATGTGCTGCATAATTTAAAACCGAGTTGGATAGTCTGCCTTGCGGTGGAAAAAGGTCAAGCTGCGCCTTGAGAATAAAAGACACGGATTTCACGGATTTTCACCGATTAAATCCGTGTTAGCTCGTGAAATCCGTGTCTAAATCAGCTTCTTCAATTTCGCGTCCTCGCCAAGCTTTCTGACCAGTTCCTTCACCTTCTGCGCCTGGCTTTTGTGCGCCAGCAACACCGCGTCGTCGGTTTGTACCAGAATTGAATCGCGCAAACCCACCACGGCAATCGGCGTCCGGTTTTTCGTCCGCGCGTCGTAAATGATGTTCCGCGCGGCGTCCACGTGAATGAAATCCGCCACGGCGCAGTTCCCCTCCGGGTCGGCCTTGAGATGCCGCGCCAGGGCCGTCCACGAACCGAAATCGTCCCACTCGAACGCGCCGTCGGCCACAATCACATTCTGCGCGTGCTCCATCAGCGCGTAATCAATCGAAACCTTTTTGATGCCCGGATAGTCTTTCGCCAGCACCTTGGCGAGCTTGGCCGGTTCATTGGCCACCTTGAACCAGCGCTGGCAGGCGGCATACATCTCCGGCTGATGTTTCTGCAAACCTTCCGTGATGGTCACAAACGACCAGACGAACATGCCCGCATTCCAGCGATATTGGCCGCTGTTGACGTATTCGAGCGCCCGATCAAAGTGCGGTTTCTCCACGAATTGTTCGGCCCGATGGAAAACCGTTTTGTAAGCCTTCACGCCTTGCGGCGGCGGCAACGGTTCGCCGACGTGAATGTAACCGTAACCCGTCGCCGGATCGGTTGGCTTGATGCCAATGGTGATAATGGCCTGGCCGCGCGATGCCAGGTCAAAGGCATCCGACAACACTTGCTGGAATTTTTTCTCCTCCGGAATCACGTGATCGGCGGGCAGCACGGCCATGACGCCGGTCGTGGAGCGCGCGCCGACAAGCGCCGCGCCGAGCGTAACGGCGGCGCAGGTGTCGCGGCCGACCGGCTCGGCGATGAGATTGGCTTTGGGGATTTTGGGAAGCTGTTTGCGGACCTCTGGTAGTTGCGCCTCGTTGGTGATAACGAAAATGTTTTTGACTGGCACGAGCGGCAGCACGCGGTCCACGGCCTGTTGCAGAAAGGAGCGTTTGCCGAGCAACGCGAGCAGTTGTTTGGGCATTTGCTCGCGGCTGACCGGCCAGAACCGTTCGCCCCGCCCGCCGGCCAGGATGATGACGAAGCGGTTTTTGCTTTCAGATTGCGCTTTCACCTCATCCATTCAACACGGACAGAATGAAAAACGCAAAATCTGTTTTGACGCTTAGAGCATTTTAAATAACGTTATAGCCACACGAGGCAAACCAGTTAATGGCGTCTTTGGGAGTGACCGCCTCCAGTGCCTGGCCGATGGCCACCATGAGCGATGCTGGCGGCGAAGTTCGCGGGCGATTTGCTTGAGACCCATAACGGAAGAATGCGGGTCGCCGAAAAAACTTCAAGCCCCTCACCCCCAGCCCTCTCCTCGCCTGGCGAGGAGAGGGAGCAAACCCCACAGAGTGGGGAAATCATTGGAACTCGAAACCTCAAAGCTTCTCCAATTCTTCCCGCAGCATTTTGGCTATCGGCTGAACAGTCCTGGCACTGAATTCAAATTGGCAGCCGGCTGCCTGAAATAATTCCGGCAGCGGACGCGAGCCGCCCAAAGCCAAAGCGTTTTTGTAATCCTGCAACGCCTTCGCCTTGCTGCGTTTTGAATTGGCCCAAATTTGCAGCGCCCCGAGCTGCGCAATGCCGTATTCGATGTAATAGAACGGATTCAGGAAAATGTGGAGCTGCCGGTGCCACAAATTCGCCCGCGCAGTTTCAAACCCAGTCCAATCCACGTCGCCGCCGAAACGGTCCATCAACGCCAGCCACGCCGCGGCGCGTTCGCCGCGCGTGTGATTCGGATGCGTGTAAATCCAGTGCTGAAAGGCGTCCACGGTCGCTATCCACGGAAAAACGGCGGCGATACCTTCAAGATGAACGCGCCGCGCCCGATTGGCATCACCGGCGGAATAAAATTCCTCGATGAATTCGTTGCCGAGCAATTCCATGCTCATCGAGGCGACCTCGCAAAATTCAATCGGCGCGTGCCGGTAGGCGCGCAAATCTTCATCGCGCGTGGCGAGCGCGTGAAAGGCGTGGCCGGCCTCGTGCAAAATCGTCTCCACATCGCGCTGCAAGCCAACTGCGTTCATGAAAATGAACGGCAACCGCGCCTCGTTGAGCGTGTCCTGATAACCACCGGGCGCCTTGCCCTTGCGATTGTCGAGGTCGAGCAACCGCAAATCCTGCATCTGCCGAAAGCCGTCGGCCAGTTCATGGTCAAGCCGGTTAAAAATCGTTTGCGTGCGTGAAACCATTTGCCCGATGTCCGCAAACGGCTTTAGCGGCGGGCGATTCATCGGGTCCACGGACAGATCCCACGGGCGCAATTTTTCCAGCTTCAACTGAGCGCGCCGCTGCGCCTGCAACTCGCGCACAACCGGCATGAATTCCTTTTCGACCGCGTCATGAAATTGCTCGCAATCCTCCGGCGTATAATCAAAACGGCCCAGCCGGCGAAAGATGTAATCGCGGTAGTTCCCAAATCCGGCATTGTGCGCGATTTGCTGGCGCAACTTGATTTGCGCGTCCAGGAGGCCGTCGAACTTGTCCGCTTCCTGCAAGCGGCGGTTGACGACAATCTCCCACGCCTCCTGCCGCAACGGACGATCCGGCTCCTCGAGGTAGCGGGCCATTTGTACGAGTGTCTTTTCTTCGCCGCGGAATTTGACGGTGAGCGAGCCGCTTAGTTTCTGGTATTGCTGGGAAAGCCGGGCGTCTTCGGTCTCCAGCGGCACGTTTTCGGGACGGAACAACTCAACGTGATTTTTCACATCACGATCAAAAACCTCGTAACGACGGCCAACCTGCCCCCTCAACCGGCCTTCGGCCACCTTCTCCCCCGGCGGGGGAGAAGGACGGGATGAGGAGGCATCAGCCGTTTGCAGCAATTCCCCGCGCGACGGATGCGCCACATAAATTTTCTCAAGCGCAAACTGGCGCGGCTTGGTTTGCGGCTCGACGTTTTCGACAAAATGCAGATACGCCTTTTCCGCGTCCGGATTGTCCGTATGGCAGGTCATGGCGATATACCGAAGGGAGGATTCCTCGTCGAGCGCGGCGGTGAGTTCGCTCCAGTCCAGCAGCCAGCGCTCGAGTTCGGCTGCGGATTTGCACTGTACAGCGCGTTGCTCCAGTTGATCGAATAGCGGCGCGATTTGCGGCCAGTCGCCGGGATTGATCTTTTGCGGGACAAATTTCCGCGGCTTGTGTGCGGGCAATTTCCCGAAAGGCAGCAAATTCATGCGCACAAAGGATAGGGAAATTCGGCGCGAGGGAAATGAATTTCAGGGCCGGAAAATCCGGGTCAACCAATTGTGGCAGGTCAAACTTTGGTTTTGATGCCGCAGGCGCGCACGACGCACCATCGCGCTACCGCCTCAAACATGGCAAACAAACCCGCCACCACCAACACCAGTCCGAGCCACAGCACATAGTCCACGACGATGATGCCCGCGATGAGGCACAATGCGCCGATGACCCCGCGCGCCAGGCGGCCACGGTGACTGATATTCGGCTGGAAAAAACGATTCACGGCGGACAATCTAGCACATCGCGTGCCTAAAAAACAAGTCGTTGTTGGAGGCGCCGGCAGCGGTTCGCATCGCGATAAGGATAATTGTTTATTGCCGGCAGAAAGATGGTTACCGATTCACCATTGCGAATGAAAATCTTAAGAGTTCTCCAGGTTTATCTCGTTCTCACGCTGCTAACGTTCAACTCCTGCGTTACCGCGCCAAGGCCGACCGCAACGCAGGCCTCCGCGAACCTTACTGCGCAAACCGTCCAAACCAACCGATTGTCGGTGCGAATCCCGGCAGCGGACGCACGGTTCCATTACGACGGCCGGATCAATTTCTCCGATACGAATGCGCCGGTTATCATCTGGCAGGCCAGCCGGATTGGGATTGATTTCGAAGGCAGCGCGGTCTGCCTTCTGTTTGGCGACGCGAAAGGCCAAAATTACTTTAATGCGTGGGTGGATGGCTCAAATACAGTCGTTGAAGCCAACGAGGGATCACAAGTCAACCCTGCAACCCTCTCAGGCTACGGACCCGGACGGCATCATTTAATGCTGTTCAAGCGCAGCGAAGCAAATACCGGCACCGTGCGTTTTCACGGCATTGAAATCGCCCCTCGGGCAAAAGCGTGGGCATCGGCGCCGCCTCACTGCAAACTCGCGATGGAATTCATCGGCGATTCCATCACGGTCGGCGCCTGCAATGAAGATGGAGCCACTGACCAATGGGAAAATCGCCGCACGCACAACTGTGCCTTCAGTTATGCCGCGCTCACCGCCGAAGCGTTCGACGCCGATTATCGTAACATCGCTGTCAGCGGCATGGGTATCGCCACCGGCTGGGTGCCGATGAAAGCCGGGGAGATTTGGAACCGGCTTTACCCGGACACAAACTCGCCGCTCGCCGACCTGCGCGCATGGATTCCCAACGTCGTTTTTGTGAATCTCGGAGAAAATGACGATTCGTATCCGAGGGCTCACGGACAGCCGTTTCCCGCCGGCTTCGCTGACGGATATGTTGCGCTGGTTCATGCCATCCGCGCGGCCTACCCCGATGCCCGCATCGTGCTATTGCGCGGCGGCATGTTTGGTGGGGCGCGGAGCGAGCCGTTGCGTACAGCGTGGGAATCCGCCGTCACCCGGCTCGAAGCCGCAGACAAAGGTGTCAGTCACTTTATCTTCCAGCACTGGACCTCAACGCACCCGCGGGTGGCCGATGACCGGGTCATGGCCGATGAATTAATCGGCTGGTTGAATCAGCAGGAATTCATGCAAGCCTGGCGTTGACCGGCGCGGCCAGGCGGCAACCATCGACAACATCCACAGGAGAACCGGAGGCCGGTCTTCAACTTACGGTTTGACAGCCCGACAGAATCGTCGGCCGGGCTGCCTCAAATGGACGCAGGGAACACGCGTCCTGACAACCGACCGCTGGCCAATTGCATAAGACTGCGGCATATTGACCAGCAGTGGATTTGCTCAATCAACATTATCTCTGGGCATCGTGCATCTGGGGCGCCATCGCCGCCGGATACCTGGTTTACGGCTCGAGGCAAAAGGCATTGATTCCATTCATCGGTGGACTGGCAATGACCGCCGCGTCATTTCTGATCGTCAGCGCGCTGCTGATGTCGCTGGCCTGTCTCGTCGTCATGTTCATCGTTTGGTGGTTGTTGAAGCAGGGCTATTAAAGCTGGCGGAATCAAATCCCATCGGGCGAGAAACCAACTTGCGTTCGGCAGCACCCCCCGGCCGGTTTGGATGGCATTTTTGCCGAACAATCGTTCCCGGCGCAGGTGCAGATCGAATTTTGCTACAACCCGACAGTCTGAGTGACTGGGTTTCAAAGCATGCCATTTCCACATCTCTGCCCAGCCGCCGATTCATTACCCGCCAGCCGCCGGCCATTTCCGCGACCAGAGCCATACACCGCCAAGCGCTATCAAACTGATGAACGAGAGTGCCATGCCCATGCGCAGGCTGTTCGGCTGGTAAGAGAAGCGAATCGTTGATCTTCCCGCCGGCAGCGTGACCGCCCGGAAATTGTAATCCGCACAGTATATCCTCGCCGGCCGACCGTTCACACTGGCGATCCAACCGGGAAAATAAGTGTCGAGCAAAAGCAGAAAGCCTGGACGCGGCGATGACGCTTCAATCTGGACTTCATCCGGTTCATACAAGGTGATGCGCACAGCGGTATTTGTCGTAGGCGTCGTCATCTGACCCTCGGGTTCAGTCACACTTTCCGGTTTTTCCTCCAACAACAGAACTGACTGGGGATCGAATTTGTCCGAACGGACTTCGGCTGAAACTAAGGCAGCGTCGCGGACCTGATAGTTGAACACCAAAAGCGCACGGTCTTCGCAGGCCTGATTGCGATAAATAGCCACGCCGTTGGAATAGAGCAGGCTGAACTGCGCCGGATCCAGCGCCATCGGCCCGGGCATCAATAAATATTTCACGTCGAGAAGCGGCAACACCCCCGGCAAGTAAGGAGCGGATTTGTAAAAAAAGATATCGCCCGATTGGCCGGTAATCAATTCTTCGTAGCGCCGCACGCTCATGAAATCGCAGCCGCGCGCATCGCTCAGGCCGAAGACAGCTGCCGTGTTGGGAATCAGGGTGGTCCCGCCTCCAAGAATTCTGAAGATGGAGTGGTCCTTTTCCAGCCATGCAATCGGCGGCGCGACGGGATAGTAACGGTCATGCGGAATGGCCGGATTGTACCCCGTGCCAAACCAAAGCAGATCTACGGCCGTCCAGCCCAAACAAACAGCCGGGGGAATCCATCTGCCGTTGCGCGCAGGCCACAGGACAACGATGCTCGCTGCGGCCAACCCTCCTGTCAGCACGAGAAATTGCTGCAACAGAAAAGTCCGGTGCGATTGGTCCAGTTCGTGGACCCGTGGCGCGATGATGCTCCAAAGCCAGAGTATCAGCACGCCGATGACCGCCCAGAAACCTGCCGCGACCAGGAACACTCTCCGCCGTTCGGTCATCCGACCGAATGTGTCCCAGCCGAGGCCTGCCAGCACGGCCATGCCAAATCCGACAAACAGCAGCAGCCGCGTCTGAGAAATGTCGCAAAGCATCGGCAACAGGCGCACGATGGCCGGCAACGGTGGAACGCCGAAAATGACAAGCAAGGAGGCAACCGTGACGAATGAAAAGAACAGGGTAAATTTGCAGCGTCGAAAGGCCACGGCCCAAATTGCGAACATGAGCGGCAGGATTCCCACGTACCCGGTCCTTTCATTGAAATTGGCCAAATCACCCAAGCCCAGAAGTTTTGCCAGGCCCTCGAATCCTTCCGCCGGACTGCCGGCGAGGTGCGGCAGCAGGAAAAAAACGAGTGAGCTTGGCGTCAGCGAAGAGGACCAACGCTGCAGCGCGGTGGAAGCGACACCCGCGGAACTTTGACTGTAATATTCCAGGTAGGGAAGCATTTGCGGAGCCGCCAGGAAAAATCCCACAGCCAGGGAACCCAGAAACAGCTCCAACCGCCGGAACGGTTGCTCCCGGCGGTGTTCCATCAAACGAAACAGGAAATAAATTCCGGCCAGGATCGTGACATGGACCACCGTTGGCGGATGGCCCCCCAGCAGCACGAAAGCGTAGGTGACCGCGAATCCGGTCCAGATCCGCAGATTTAACCCCGAGAAGAGGTTCGTCGTCCGGCCCGGGGTGAGCTGGAATGATCTTTCGATGAAGTAGAGCAGCAGTGGCAGCCACATTGCACAGTTGACTTGCGGATGCCCCAGCCAAACGATCATAAACCCGCACAGACTGAAGACCAGGCCGGAGAAAAAAGCCGCGGCGTGCGACACCCCCAGGCGACGGAGGTAAAGCATGGTGAACAAGCCGGCCAGGAAGAGCTTCAAAAAAGCAGCCGGGCCACTCGCATAAAAAGGATCGAGCGGCATCAGGAGCAAATTAATGGGAAAGAGTAATGCGCCACTAATTGACCCCAGATTGGGGATACCGCAGTCCAGATAAGGATTCCAGAGAGGAAAATGTCCGCGCAGCATCTGTTGATGGGTGAACTCGTGCTGGGGGATAAAGGTGCAATATTGATCGCTTAACAGATAATTTGACGGAGGTGCTGACCGATTCCAGGGCGGACAATTCAAGACGCCATCGGCTGGCACGAGCCCCTTTCCGCCAAGGAGTGATGCGTGCAACAGAACAAACAGGACTGCAGCCAAAGCTGCAGCCCCACAAAAGAACGCAGGCAAGCGTCCCACGCAAGCTGGCCATGTTTGGCGGTTCCGGGTCATTTGCAATAACGGATTTTGTTCCGAAAACCGCCTCCTGCCAAACCGATTCCGCCACCGGGAAAGCGCAGCCGGCGAGACAAACGAATTCACCCGAACCCGCAAAAGGCGTCATCAGCCCGCCTTCCACACCTCCTGTGGGCTTGGAGGACTTCCTTAGCCAAGTTGATGCACAACTTTCCATTGACTAATGTTAGGTTTCAGCTAGGATGCAGGTCATCATAGCCGGGGTGTGGTGAATCGTAAGTTGGCTTGGGCCAAAAATCGGGCAGATCTCCCGCTCCCGGCATCGCAGAATTGAATGCCATGAGAGCGTCGGTATTGCCCACTGGAGGTTTCAACCGTTTCGCCTGTATCGGGACGGCCGGGGATTTTCGTTCACAGTTCAGCGTGTTACTTTCTTTGATTGCGGGGATGTTGCTCCCTGCAGCCGCGCCTGCCGCTGACATCGTTTGGACCAACCTCGCTGGCGGTAATTGGAATCTCACCAACAACTGGTCCCCGAATCAGGTGCCTAGCACCAATGACACAGCCTGGATCACCAACGACGGCTCATACACCGTGACCCTCAACGTGAATGTTACCCTTGGGAGTTTGGTGCTGGGCGGCAGCAATGGCACAGAGACACTCAACCAGGCAACGGCCACGCTGACTTTGAACGGGCCGGGCAGCAGTTCGCCCAATGGAGTTTACGCGTTCGCCGGTGGTACGCTCACCGGCTCCGGCACGCTGACGTTGGCCGGTCCTTTCAACTGGACGGGCGGTGTGTTCGGCAGCGCCGGTGCGACACTGGTGGTGGTGGCCAACGGTGGCCTGACCATCAGCGGTGGTGCTAGAAGTTTCCTGAGCGGCACATTGGTCAACGGCGGCGCGGGCAGTTGGAGTGCGGGGCAAATTTCGTGTTATAACACTGCCCTGTTCAGCAATGCGCCGAGTGGGACATTTGACTTCAGCGCCGATGGCACCGCGTTTGCATTTGACACCGGCACGTCCCTGCTGGTCAACACCGGCACCCTGCGCAAGACCGGCGGCACCGGTACCACCACTCTTTCCGTCCCCTGCAACAACTCCGGCTCGGTCCTGGCCCAATCCGGCACGTTAAGCTTGACCGGTGGCGGCGCCAGCAGCGGCCAGTTTGTCAGCAGCAGCGGGGCCACGCTC
>Ga0335078_10001856_pt1 | contig 31971 bp, 26 predicted proteins | sample Lox_Sample_32_FD_206711 | JGI IMG/M metagenome (GOLD analysis project Ga0335078, IMG submission 206711) | Soil microbial communities from Loxahatchee National Wildlife Refuge, Florida, United States - Lox_Sample_3.2 | ecosystem: Environmental > Terrestrial > Soil > Wetlands | place: USA... | reverse complement strand
CGTCACCTGGCTGTCTCTTCGCTTTGCCGGAGTGCACTCTGGCGGCGGCGAAAATCCCGGTAATCGTCGACGCCATCGCCGACCTCGCCGACCTCACCGAGGTCGGCTAGCCGCTCCGCAAGAACCGACTGCGTATCCTTGGTGCGCTGCTGGCCAGCTTCGGGACATATCTGATCATCGACATCTGTGAGTAGCGCAGGATCGACCACCACTTCGTCTTCATGCGTAAATCGAGCCAGTACCGAGGCCGTCGGCGCGGTTGCCAGGCGCTCCGGTTATGCGTCCGGGCTGAGGACGCGGCCAAGGAAGTCCTTCAGTGTGTCCTTGTCGAGTCCGCCGTCGAGGTTCAGGGCGGTGCGTAGGGAACGCTCGGTAATGTGGCGGGGGATTTCCAACCGTCGTTCGGCTTCGCCGATGATCTCGCCCATGATGTGGGCCGCGCCAGCCGGCGGTGCGGACGAGCCAGCCGAGCATCATGGCGACGCCAGGGGGGATCCCGTAGAAGACCGGGTCGTGGTCGGGTGGCTCCTCTCCTGGGCCGAGATCGCGCAGCCTCATCTCGTGGATGTCGTTATCCAGCTGCTTGCCGTTGGCAAGGTCGTCCAGGACGGCGTGCTCGATGGTCATGGAGAGTGCATCCAGGAGGATGATGTCCCTCAGATTGGCGGCGACGGTCCAGCCGAGATCATCGGCGACGTCTCGGACGGCTGCCTCGGTGCGCCATCTCAGCGCCCAGCGCTTGCGAATGGCCGGGGGTTCCCAGAGGTAGGAGTAGAAAATGCGGGCAAACGGGCTCCGCAGATCGGCCAGGCCGACCGGCATGGTCTCGCCGTCCCGGTCGGCGGACACAGCCAGGGTGATTCCCTCGGGGGAGCGCAGCCGGGCCTGGGCCCAGTCCTCGGCGACAGGCCGTGCCCACAGGCTGCGGCCGGCGGTGACGGCCTGGGGGAACGGGACCTCGCCTTCGCCGCGGGCGATGTAAGCGCGCAGCGTTGAGGCGGCGATCCCGCCGATCTGCGCCATCTCGGCGACGCTCACCATCTGGTCGACGGCCAGCTCGGGCGCGGTCAGGGTCACCACGCTGTCTTGCAAGGAGAATCCTTCGGGGTGCTGCTGGGCCCAGCGAGCCAGGTCGTCGAGCCATCGGCTGGGTACCGCCATATCGGGATTCGCTTCGCTCAGCAGGCGGCCGCGGGTGGCGTCAGCGGTGTCGGCGGCGTGCATGTGGGCCGCCGTGACCGTCACGGTGGCCGGGACCGGGCGGTGGTACCAGTCCTCGCTGGCGGTGTCCCAGATCTGGTCCGGGCGATACCAGGTGGTGCCGTCCCACCAGTAGCCGCCGGCGCGGTACAGCAGCGGCTGCTCCTGGTAGTCCTGGTACACGCTCGCGACGTCCTTGTCGCGGTATAGCAGCACCGAGCGGCCATAACCTGGGTTCACGCTCGAGCTAGTAAGTCTGATACTTGGGTTACCTGCAGAAGGGGCAAGAGCGATGACGACTACGGAGCCGCAGTTCACACCTGGGATGAGCTGCGTCCACAAGGACGACATCGGGTGGGAGCAGCAGACTCCCGCCAGCCGCCGCAAGATCCTGCGTATCGAAGACGATCTGTACGTGGCGATCGTGCAGTGGGACGCGGGTTTCACCTGCCCGGCGTGGATGAGCACGGCGGCGAGGAGACGGTCTACGTCATGGAGGGGACGTTCGTCGACCAGTACCGCAGTTCGGGGCCGGGTACCGTCATCCGCGGCAAACCGGGCAGCTCTCACCAGCCCCGCACCCCTGACGGCGTCACCTTCCTAGTCGTCCGCACCCTGGTTCCCGGCGAACGGGAGCGGATAGCCCCGCACGTACCGCGTTCATGATCCGGGCATTCCGCCGCTTCGGGTGAACCTCCAGTGATGACCACAGCGAGTCCGTCGTTTTCAGCGGGCACTCCCTGAACCCTGGATCGCAGCGCTTCCAGAAGCGGCCCAGCGACCGTCTCATCCCTGTCGCCCAGTCGATCCCTCACAGCCCAGGCGGGTAGGGGCGGCAACGCGAGCAGGATCGCTAAGTCTCTGGCCGACGAGGTCACCCGGCGGCTGGTCCACAGCACCTCGACTCCGAACTCAGGGACCGTGACCCATTCGGCGGCTTGGCCATGCTGGCAATGAGCAGGGTCTATTGCGTTGTCGCAGCGGTAAGGGTATTCGCCAAGAGCATGGCGATAGTCATCGGGCCGACGCCACCGGGAACCGGCGTGATCAGGCCCGCGACCTGTGCGGCAGTGTCAAAGTCGATATCGCCACGCAGCCCGTGCTCGCCGCGGTGGATGCCGACGTCGATCACAGTGGCGCCGGGCTTGACCCCGCTGGCGCCGATCAGCGCTGGAACGCCGGCGGCGACCACCAGCACGTCGGCACGCCGACATTCCCCGGCAAGGCCGCGGGTGCGTGAGTGGCACACTGTCACCGTCGCATTTCGTTCGATGAGCAGCTGTGCCATCGGCCTGCCGACCAGTACCGACCGGCCCACCACGACCGCGTGCGCTCCGGCCAGCGGCACGTCGTACCGGTCGAGCAGGGTGATTACGCCAGACGGCGTGCATGGCCGCAACCCCGGCCGGCCTTGCGCCAGCAGGCCCGCGTTGGCGGTGGTCAAGCCGTCTACGTCCTTGCCGGCCGGGATCCGGGCCAACAGCGCGCTGGCGTCCAGGTGGGCCGGGGTAGGCAGCTGGAGCAAGATGCCGGAGACGCCCGGATCGGCGGCCAGCTCGTCGAGCAGCGAGGCGGCCTCCTCCTGGCTGACGTCCGCGGGCAGGTGCTGATGCAGGTCCCGCATGCCCGCGGCGACGCACACCCGGCGCTTGTTGCGCACGTACACCTCGGACGCGGGATCGTCGCCGATCAGCACCGTCGCCAAGCCGGGAGGGGCGCCGCCGGCCGCGACCAGCTCGGCTACGCCCTTGGCCACGTCTTGCCGTACCTGACGGGCGGTCGCCGTGCCATCGATGAGTTGCGCGGTCATGTGGCTGCTCCTCAGAAGACGACGGTGGTGTTGCCATCGCGGACGATGCGGTCCTCGCAGTGCCAGCGAACAGCGCGCGACAGCACCGCCCGCTCGACGTCGGCGCCGAGGCGGACCAGGTCGACAGTGGTGTGCCGGTGATCGACGCGGACGACGTCCTGCTCGATGATCGGGCCCTCATCGAGGTCTTCCGTCACGTAGTGGGCGGTGGCGCCGATCAGCTTGACGCCGCGGTCCTTGGCCTTGGCGTACGGGCCGGCGCCGATGAAGGCGGGCAGGAAGGAATGGTGGATGTTGATGAGCGGGCATCCCGCGTGACTAAGGAACTCCGGACTGATGATCTGCATGTAGCGGGCGAGCACGATGAGGTCGACGTTGCCGCGCAGGAGGTCGAGCTGTCGCTGTTCGGCGTCGTCCCGGGTGTCCCGGGTCGCGGGGATGTAGAAGTACGGCACGCCGAAGGGCCGGACAGCGTCGGCCAGGTCAGGGTGGTTGGAGATCACCATGGCCATTGACATGTCGAGTTCGCCGCGGCGGTTGCGCCATAGCAGGTCGAGCACGCAGTGATCGGTCTTGGATACCATGATCGCCACGCGTTTCGGCTTGGCCGCCTCGGTCAGCCTGAACTCCATGCCGAAACGTCCGGCCACTTCGGCGGCGAAGGCGCGCTCAAGCTCGTCGCGTGCCGCGGCGAGGCCGAGCAGGTGGAACTCGGTCCGCTGGAAGAAGGCGCCCCCGCTCTCCGCGGTGCTGTGCTGGGCCAGCGTCACGATGTTGGCGCCCGCACCGGTCAGGAAGGTACTGATGGCAGACACGATGCCGGGCTGGTCCTGACACTGGATGAGCAGCCGGCCATGGTCGGCGCCGTGCTCGGAAGCCGACGTGATGCCGGCAAGGCGGGCAGTCGGTCTCGCCTGGGTCGTGGTGGTCATGCGTGCTCCGGTTGAGGCTTCCCGCCGCCTGTGAGGGCGGAGGCGCGGTTGTCGGTCTGCAGGTTGAGGCGGCGCAGTGACTGCTGGCGCCACGCCTCCGTCGGCCCGAGATCGTTGAAGGTGAAGACATGGAAGCCGGCGAGGTGGTTACCAGGCTGGCCGAAGTGGGGGGTCAGGCCCTTGATGATCTTGTCCGGGTTGTAGCCGCCGGGAACGAAGAAGCGCCACAGCAATGACTGCTGCTTCTTGAGGAACTTCGCCGACTCGCCGAGGCCGATACCGCCGGAGACCCGCAGCAGCTTCTGCCGCGTAACGGCCCCGGGCACCCCGACATATACCGGCAGGTCGATGCCCCGCCGGGCGAGCTCCTGCGCCCAGCGGGCGATGACCTTCGGGTCGAAGACGATCTGGGTCTTGATGTGCGTGGCCAGCGGCGCCTTGTCCTTCAGCGCCGCGAACAGCACCTCGTCGGAGACCGAGGGATGCCCCTCGGGATGTGCGCCGATGCCGATGTCGGTGAAGCCGTGATCGAGTTCGTGCAGCGCGACCAGCAGGTCGCGGGCGTCCCGGAACTCCGTGGAGGTGTCGGTCCGGTCGCCGCCGATGACGAAGGCGCTCGCAATTCCGGCCACACGGCAACGCGCGACGATTTCGGCCAGGTGCGCGCGGTGGATGACCTGCTGGGCCGACAGGTGCGGGGCGACGGTATACCCGTCACCGGCCAGTTGCACGGCCAGGTCGATGGTAGCGTCCTGGCCCTTCGCTGGCGATGCGGTGACGGTCAACGGCACCTCCCTCGGCACATGAGCCAGCACGGCGTTGTGTGTCTTCTTGAACGGGATCACCTCGAAACCGAGGTGCTGGAAGGCGCGGCACAGCGGTTCACCGGCACGAGAGGCGCTCGCATCAACGGGGCTATTCACGTGGTTCAGTCCTTTGCCGGGTAAAGGCTTAGCGCCTAACCAGTGCTCATCAGAGTGCGGCGGCTGTGCGCCAGCCCGGGCGGTAGCTATCGCGCGCTACCGCCGAGTAGGGGGCGGCGCTCACGATGGCGCGAACAGCGAACTGCTCATGGAGCTGGACGGTCGTCTTGTCGGTGCCTCCGCCCGGCTCGCCCCACAGGACAGTGACCTCGGCTCCGATCGGGACCTCGCGGCTGACGGTGGCCAGGGAGAGTGCCTTGCGCTCGTTCGCGCTGTAGCCAGTGAACAGCGACAGCCCGATGAGCCTGCCGTCCGCGTCGAGAACGGAGTCGAAGCTGGACGATCCGTAATTGGCGTTGGGCAGGTCGAAGAACTGATACCCGGGTCCGGTCTCGCCGACGGGCGACGCGAGAAGGGCTGCCGTGTCCTCGACGTTCCAGGCAAGCGTCGTCTTACGGCGCTGGGCTTCGGGCTCGATCACCGCCAGCGCGTCGCGTCCGATGAAGTCGTGGTCGAACTTGACGAACGAGCCGTATCCCAGTTCCCACGGGTTGAGGTAGTAATCCCTGATGTCGCCGGACACGAAGCTGCCGGCCAGGGCGTTGGTCGCCTCGTAGCTGTCGGCGCCGAGCCACTCGCGGTACGGCCGCAGCTCATCGCCGGTGTAGACGGCCGGAAGGGGCGACGGTATCCAGCCTGACTCCAGCGTGTTGCAGGAGTAGGCCCGGGATCCGCAAGGCTCGAGGCCGAATTCGCTGCCCGCGTCCAGAATGGCCTCCCGGATCTTGTCGTAGCTCTCGTAGGGACCCCAGATTTCCAAGCCCGGAGCGCCGGCCATTCCGTGCCTGAGGGTACGGACCCGCTCCCCGGCGATGTCCATGTGGCTCATCCGGAAGAACCTCAGCTGCTCGACTGGACCCCCGTTGACCTTTTCGATGACCTTCCACGCGTTGGGTCCCTGGATCTGGAAGCGCCACAGGTCCCTGGTCACCTGCTTGCCGTAGGGACGGGACGGCGATCGCGGATCGATACGTACCTCGGCGTCGTACCCTCTGCTCGCATGGAAGGCAAGCCAGTTGGCCACCGGGGCGCGGCCGACGAAGGTAAATTCCTCGTCCGCCTCGCGGAACAGGATGCCGTCGCCGATCACCCCCCCTTCAGGGGAGACGGGGACGAACTGCTTGGCCGAGTTCACCGGGAACGTGGCCACGCTGTTGACCCCCGTGTCAGAGATCAGCTGAAGAGCGCCGGGGCCTGAGATGAACACGTTGACCATGTGGTGTGACTGGTCGAATAGGACCGCCGTTTCCCGCCAAGCGATCACCTCCCGGCGGAAGTTGGTGAACTCCGACGGGACCACCGGGTAGATATAGGCGCCGAGTCGGGAGTTGCGCAGCAGTTCCACTGTATTACCCGCCTGATCGAGCAGGTCCTGGAGGTTTTTCACGCTCATGTGCAGGAACACTAGGCGGACCCGGTCCGGGAGCGTAAGGACGTGAAGACCCGACTCGGCTACGTCAACTGTCGCGGGCAAAATTGCCTTAATGCCTGACGTAACAGCGCCTGTGCGCGGCTGTACTTGACGTATTCGCAAGTGCCAGGCAGCGGGGCCGGGCCATGTGCCGGCTGCAGGAGGTTATCCACGTCATGGGATCTGAGAGTCTCGAGAAAGCGATCGCCCGGGCGGGGTCGCCGGTCGATTTGCTGCGTAACTCGGCCGCGCGCCCGCACACCTTTCCGGTCGCGCCGGAGTTCACCAACTGGCGTTCCGAGCAGGAGGCCTGGCGCACCTCCTGTGCTCTGCTTGACCAGTCGCATCACATGACCGACCTGTTTCTCAGCGGCCCGGGGGCACTGCGACTGCTGTCCGACTTCGGCGTGAACACGTTCGCGAACTTCACGCCGGGCAAGGCCAAGCAGTACGTCGCGGCTAACTCCGAGGGCCACCTTATTGGTGACGCGATCCTCTTCCACCTCGAAGACGAACTGTTCGACGTGGTCGGCCACCCGACGGTCATCAACTGGCTGCAGTACAACGCAGCGTCCCGGGACGACGTCACGGTACAGCGCGATGAGAATTCCGCCGTGCGCCCGTCGGGCCTACCCAAGCTCTACCGTTACGAGCTGCAAGGGCCCACCGCAGGGCCGCTGGTCGCGAAGCTGACCGGCGCACCGCTGCCGGACGTGAAGTTTTTCAACATGACGGAGTTCACCGTCGCGGGTCGCCGCGTGCGAGCACTGCGGCACGGCATGGCCGGCCAGCCCGGGTTCGAGCTTTTCGGCCCGTGGGCCGAGGGCGAGGACGTGCTCGGTGCGATCCTCGCGGTAGGCGGGGAATTCGGCCTGGTGCGAGCCGGGGCGAAGGCGTACTCGACGTCGAACCTGGAATCCGGCTGGATTCCCACGGCAGTCCCGGCCATCTTCGGACCGGAGATGACGGGCTACCGCGAATGGCTGGACGCTGAGGACCTCGGCTCGCTGGGCGGCAGCATGAACTCGGCCGACATTACCGACTACTACGTCACGCCGTATGACGTCGGCTACGGCCGCACGGTCAAGTTCGACCACGACTTCCTCGGCAGGGACGCCCTCGCGCGGATGGCCGACCAGCCGCACCGCGTAAAGGTGACCCTCGTCTGGAACCCCGACGACGTGGCGGCTGCGGTGCGCTCGCTGCTAGAGCCCGGCACGCCTGCCAAGTACATCGAGCTGCCGAAGGCGCGCTACGCCTTCTTCCACGTAGACAAGGTCCTGCGGGACGGCGCGCTGGCCGGCCTGTCGCTAGACCTGGGCTACCTTGCCAACGAGCACGCTTTCGTCTCGCTGGCCACGGTCGACCGAGCCGTGGCCGAGCCGGGCGCCGAGGTGAAGGTGCTGTGGGGCGAGGAGCCTAACTCCGCTAAGCCGGGCGTCGAGCGTCACCGCCAGATCGAGGTCCGGGCGACTGTCGCTCCCGCACCGTTCGTCCAGCAAGTACGCGATTCCTACCGGAAATCGTGAGCCGCCGACGGCGTGCGCGGTCAGGTTTGCGGCGGGAGGAGCCCCTCCCGGACCGCGACCAGGGCTGCCTGGGTGCGCGAGCTCAACTGCAGCTTGCGCAGCATGTTGCTCACATGGGTGCGTGCCGTCCGCTCGCTTATCACCAGCTCGTCCGCAATTTCCTGGTTTGACCTCCCGTTCGCCACAAGGAGCAGGACGTCTCGCTCCCGGTCGGTGAGCGCTCCTACCCCGCTCGGCGGCGACACCATTTCCCTGGTCAGCCGCCGTGCCACGGCCGTGTCCAGGAATACCTCGTCCCGGGCGGCCGCCCGGATCGCGGCTGCGACCTCGGCCGGCCCCGCGTTCTTGAGCAGGTACCCGGCCGCGCCGCTGGCCAGCGCGGCGTGCACGCGTTCCATCTCGCCGAAGCTGGTCAGGACGACCACCCGGACCTCCGGGTAGCGGGCGCTTATCTGGGCTGCGGCGGTTACCCCGTCCATCCTGGGCATGAGCAGGTCGAGCAGGATGACGCCGGGCAGTTCCTGGCGCGCCGCCATCGCCTGCAGCGCGTCTAGGGCCTGCTGGCCGTCGCCCGCCTCCGCGACCACGGCCATGTCGTCGAGGACCTCCAGGTAAGCCCGGATTCCGCGGCGGACGATGTCGTGGTCGTCGACGATCATCACGCGGACCGGTCCCTGCGGCTCCGCTTGCGCTGCAGGGGTCACTGCCTGCCCGTGGCCGTGGCCGGGCTGGTTCCCTGGGTGCGCGGCGGCGGCGGGCCAGTTGAGTCGAGCGGAACTCCGATCGCCAGCGGCACGCCGAGCCGCACGACGGTTCCGCCCTCCCGGCGTGGCCTGACTGTCACCGTTCCGCACCAACGCTCTGCCCTCTCCTTCATCGCTTTCAGCCCGTACCCGGCATCCGTGTCGGCCGGCCCGCCGCGGCCGTCGTCCACGGCAATCCCGCGGCCATAGTCAGTCACGCTGGCGGTCAGCCTGTCCCCTGACACGACCAGCCGAATGGTCACCCTGCTCGCCGCCGCGTGCTTGACGATATTGTGGATCGCCTCGGCGATGATCCGGTACACGTCCTCGGCCAGCTCGCCCGTGATCCGCTCAAGGCCTTGGCCCAGCGACAGCCGGAAGCGCAGTCCGGTCCGGTTCGCGGTACTGGCCGCCAGCGCCCGGATTGCCTCTTCCAAGCCGCCCAGCTCGGCCGTGGACGACGGGCGCAGTTCATGGACCATAGCCCGTAGGTCGGCGAGTGCGGCCTTGGACAGCAGCCCCACTTCGTCGGAGATCCGCAGTACCGCCTCGGCGGGCAGGGGGCTGTCACGCTGGGCGAGCACCGCCATGGACTCGGCCTGCATGCTGATCGAGAACACTTGCTGGACTATCGAGTCGTGCAGGTCACGGGCCAGCCGCTGGCGCTCTTCCCGGCGCGCGGCGTCCCGTTCCCGTTCCAGCAGTGCCGCATAATCCACCGCGATCGCCGCCTGCTCGGCCATCGCCGCCAGGAATTCCAGGGTATGCCTGCCGATCGCTTCCCCGGGCTTGAAGAAGGCGTTGAGCACGCCCGTTCCCTGGCCCCGGATGGTCAATGGGACGCTGGCGAAGGACTCCCATTCCAGCTCACCCAAGTAAGCGCGCAGCGGGGCCCAGGCTGGGTCATCACGGATCGCCGCCCAGCGGTTGGGGACGACTACGGTCTCGCCGGTGGCGAGCACCTTGAGCATCAGGAGCAGGCCGCCGCGCTCGCGGACCTGCATCAGCCGGTCGAAGAAATCGGGCCAGTGCCCGAACCCAGCTGCGCCCATGATCCGCAGGCCGTGTCCGGAGCTGTCGAGCGTGAGGATCTGCGCGCCCGCAAGTGCGTCCGCCTGGACGACCTCGGCGGCAAGCGCGTCAAGCGTTGCCGTCAGCGAGCCCTGAGTGGCGAGGTTCGCCGCCGTGCGCGCGATAGCGGCGACCCGCCGCTGCCGCTGCCGGTCGCCGGTCACGTCACGGAAGGCGACGACCGTCAGCCCTGGGCTGGCTGGCAGGCGATGCAGCCGGTAGGCAAATTCCCTCCGGGGCCCTGGTCCCAGCGGCCACGTGGTGACGTGCTCGGCTGAGGCGTCCTCCTCGAGAAGCCCGAGCGTCCTGGTCGCCGCGTCCTGGCTAAGCGGGAAAGGCGCCCTGGCGCCGATCAGCTCCTCCTCCGCCAGACCGCACAGCTGCACTGCGGCAGGGTTGAGCTGGGTGAAGCGTCCCGAGGCGTCCACGACCGCCAGCCCGTCTGGCGCGGCCGTCGCCACTTCCGCCCAGTCCACTGCTGGCGGGACCCGCGGTGCTGGCCGGTTGCCGGCTCGTGCGATCGCCACTGATCAGGCCAGCCCTTCGTGCTCGGACATCCACACGGCGGCCTGAGCACGCGTGGTGACGCCGATCTTGGCAAACAGCCGCGCGATGTGGCCGTCCACAGTACGGGGCGACAAGACGAGCTCTCCGGCGATGGCCTTGTTGGTCAGGCCTTTCGCGATGAGCCCGGCAACGTCGCGTTCCCGCTTGGTCAGCGCCGGCAAATCGGCCGGGGAAAGCAAGCGGACCCGGCTCTCCGGCCTACCGGGCACCCAGAGTACGCGCTGCGGATCGGCGCTACCCTCCTCCAGGAGGGCGCGGAACCGCGCGTCGCCGAGCTCCGACGCCGCGGTTGCCCGACAGGCCAGCGAGTAACGCGAAAAGATCGGCCCGAAGGCCGCGATCGTGGTGCCAAGCGAGTTCCACAGGGCCGTGGCCGCGCCGAGCAGTCGCGCGGCTTCGGGATGATTGGCGCGGGAGCCCTCGATCCAGGCGAGAAGCTCGATCCCGAGCACGATGCTGACATCATTGGCATTCGGCGTCAGGACGAGGGCCTCTCTTACCAGCGTGGCTGCTGTCCCCTCCCGGTCACCCGCGACCCACTGGTCGAACCCGCTCGCCCACATAGCCTCAGCCCGCGCCCAGATCTCGCCGCGCTCGCCAGCCAAGTGGATCGCTTCGGCGCAGGCCTCTTGGGCGGCGTCGCTGTCACCGGAGTGCGACAGGGCGACGGCATCCTGGAACAGCGCCCACAGTACGGCTGCCGGGTCCCCTTGGGCGCGCATGAGCCCGATGCCGGCGGCGAAATGCCGGGCTGCCTGAGCCGCCTGACCTGCGAACAGGGCCTGGGTGCCGGACAGGACCAGCACGTAGGCGCGCAGGTGATCGTCGTTTTTGAGGCTGGCGATCGCCTGACATTCCCGCAGCCAGCCGTCTGCGGCGCGACTGTCGCCTTGCAGCAACGCTACCCATGCGCCGACCCACAGCGCGTGCCCTCGCTCGGGTGTGGGACCGGAAGCGGCGCCCAGAACCTGATCGATCCAGCGTCGTCCGGCGGCCAGGTGGCCGCCGAGTGTCCAGTGGTACCGGAGGGCCGACACCAGCAGCAGCGCCGACGGCAACTCGCCCGGCTCGGCCAGCGACCATTCAAGGGCGGTGGCCATGTTGTCGCGCTCCAGCCGGAGCATGGTAAGCGTCTCCGGCTGGCCGGGCCCGCACCATGTTTCGCAGGAGCGAACCGCTAGCCGGAGATAGTAGTCGCGGTGCCGCCTGCGCAGCTCGCCCTCGAGAGCCGCGTCGGTGAGCACCTCACGGCCATAGCGCCGGATGGTCTCAAGCAGCCGGTATCGTGCCCGGGGGGAGTCAAGCGATACGGTCACCACTGACTTTGCGACCAGGTTGTCAAGTACGTCGAGGATGGCGTCCGGCTCGATGCCCGTGCCAGGCCCTGCGCAGATGTTCTCGGCGGCTTCCAGGTCGAACTTGCCAGGAAACACCGACAGGCTCGCCCAGAGACGCCTTTCCTGTTCCGAGCACAGGTCGTAACTCCAGTCCATCAGGGCGCGCAGGGTCTGCTGCCGGGACCGGGCCGCCGGACTTCCGCGGCTGAGCAGGCGGAAGCGATCCTCGATGCGGTCGGCGACCTGCTCGATGGACAATGACCGCAGGCGCGTGGCGGCCAGCTCGATGGCGAGCGGGAGTCCGTCGAGCCGGGCACACAGCCGGGCCACCGGCTCGCGGTTGCCCTCGTGCACCCTGAAGCCCGGCTGGACGGCCGTCGCACGGTCGACAAGCAGCATGACCGACTCGTACTTAGCGAGCACGTCGGCCGACGGTGCCACATCACCGGACGGGACGGGCATCGGATCGACTACGAGCATTCGCTCGCCGGAGATCCGCAGCGGCTGCCGGCTCGTCGCAAGCACGTGCAGCCCGGGTGCCTGCCCCAGCAGGTGGTCGACGAGGCACGCGCACGAGGTGATCAGATGCTCGCAGTTATCCATGATCACCAGCAGCCGCCGGCTGGTCAGGTAGTCGGCCAGTTGCTCGCTGGCCGGGCGCGCGGAATGGTCCCTTATGCCGAGGGCTGCGGCAACGGCGTCGGCCGTGCGGTCCGCGTCATCGACGGCCGCGAGGTCCACGAGCCAGGCGCCGTCCGAGAAGGCGCGCTTCGCCAGCTGGCCCGCCTGGATCGCCAGCCGGGTCTTGCCCACGCCGCCCGGGCCGGTCAGCGTGATCAGCCGCGAGGTCTCCATCTGGCGCTTGACCTCGGTAAGTTCGCGATGGCGGCCCACGAACCGGCTCGGAATAATCGGCAGGTTGCCAGCGGGCCGCAGTGCCCTCTGCTCGCCCATCAGATCCTCAGCTTGACACATAGCACATGGATGTTCGAGCCTCGGCCTGCGGGCGTCCTGGGGATACGGCCCGATTCAGGACGAATGACGTAGAAGTGACTACGACCATGCGCTGAATCCGTCCGCGTTGTTCTTCGCTTCCTCCACGGTTCGGGGTCTTCCTAGCGTCAAGGTGACCGCCGCCGACGGCGCTGTCCGGTGCCCGGCGGACCAGGTAATGGAGGTGTAAGTCGATGAGCGACCCGCTGCAGCAGGCCGCAGCCGCGCCAAACCCGGCCGCCACGGGCGGCCGCCGAGGCGTTCCGTTTGACGGAGAGATGACTGTGCTGTCCCGGACTACGGCGGCCGAAGGCGTCGTATCGCTTGAACTCGGGCTGCCTGGCGGTGCAGCGCTGCCCTCCTGGGCCCCAGGGGCCCACATTGACCTGGCTCTGGGTAACGGGCTGACCCGTCAGTACTCCCTGTGCGGGTCTGTCGGCAACCGGGCGAGCTGGCGCGTCGCCGTGCTGCGCGAGCAGGCGAGCCGCGGCGGTTCCGCCTGGATCCACGCCAACGTGAACGCGGGCACGCGGCTGCGGGTCCGCGGACCGCGCAATAACTTCCCGCTTCTGCCCGCGTCGAGGTACGTGTTCATCGCCGGCGGGATCGGGATCACGCCACTGCTGTCGATGGTGGCCGAGGCGCATGCGTCCGGTGCGGACTGGGCAGTCCACTACGGCGGCCGGGCTCGGGCCCGGATGGCCTTCATCGCCGAACTAGGGAGCTACGGCGGCCGCGTCGCACTCGCTCCCCGCGACGAAGGCGCCCGGCTCGACCTGGCGTCCATCCTTCGCGTGCCGGCCGTGCCCACGCTCGTTTACTGCTGCGGTCCGTCGCCTCTGCTAGAGGCGGCCGCCGCGCACTGCCGCGCGTGGCCGGGAAATCCACTGCACGTCGAGAGGTTCGCCGCCGACCCCGTCGGGTCCCAGGACAATCTCCCGATTGAGGTCGAGTTGCGGGCCTCCGGCATGACGATCGCCGTTCCCCCGGAGCTCTCCGTTCTCCAAGCCGTAGAGAACGCGGGCGTGTACGTCCTTTCGTCGTGCGCTGAGGGTGCCTGCGGTAGCTGCGAGACCACGGTGCTGGAAGGCGAGGTCGACCACCGCGACAGCGTGCTGGGCGAGGACGAGCGAGCCGCGGGCGACACCATGATGATCTGTGTGTCCCGCGCCAAATCCGGCCGTCTCGTTCTGGACCTCTAGACCACGCGCACCGACCAGGTAGCCCAATCAGGTAATTCACCTCTACGGGACGGTCTCGGGTAGCCGCATCATCGGCAGTGACGCACACCACACTGCAGAGGGGGCGACGATGCCTCAGACAGCCACCGCCCGGCCGGGAAACCCCGGGGCCGATGCCATGGCCACGGTGCTGGGACAGCCGGCCACGCTGTTCATCGGCGGTACCTGGACCGGCGCGGACTGCCAGCGCAGATCCGTGATCAACCCTGCCACCGGGACGGAGATCGCCACCGTCGCCGAGGCCACCGCCGACGACGTGGCGCGTGCGGTCGGCGCCGCGCGCAGCGCATTCGACGGCGGGTCGTGGCGCACACTCCCCGCCCGCGAGCGGGGAAGGGTCCTGCTCTGGGCCGCGGACCTGCTGCGCAAGCAGAGCGAGGACTTCGCCCGGTTGGAGTCCCTGGACACCGGCAAGCCGCTGACGCTCAGCCGGATCATCGACATCGCCACGGCCGCCGACATGCTGGAGTACTACGGCTCTCTGCCTGGCTCGATCGAGGGTGCGGTCCGGTCGACTGCCGCACCGATGATGGCGTATACGCGCCGGGAGCCGCTGGGGGTGGTCGCGGCCATCACGCCGTTCAACTTCACGCTCGTGCTCTCAGTATCCAAGATCGCCCCCGCGCTTGCCGCGGGCAATGCGATCGTGCATAAGCCGTCAGAAGAGACGCCGCTGACCGCGCTGCGCATGGCCGCGCTTCTCGCCGAGGCCGGGATTCCGGCCGGGATGTTCAGCGTGCTCACTGGTGGTGCCGAGGTCGGGCAGGCCCTGGTGGCCGACCCGCGCGTAGATAAGGTCGCCTTCACCGGCTCCACCGCCGTCGGGCGCAAAATCGCGGCCGTGGCGGGCGGGAACCTGCAGCGGGTCACGGTCGAGCTCGGAGGCAAGAGCGCAAACCTGATCTTCGCCGATGCCGATATCGAGGCGGCGGTCGGTACGGCCATCAGCGGATTCGTCTACAACACCGGCCAGTTCTGCATGGCAGGCAGCCGGATCCTGGTCGAGCGGTCTGTCTACGGCGAGGTCCTTGACGCCATCGTCGAGGGTGCCGCCCGCGTGCCAGTGGGCAACCCCTTCGACGAGGCCACGGTGATCGGGCCGATGACCGGGCCGCGGCACCTCGAGAAGGTCCGTTCCTTCCTGCGGCGCGCCGGCGAGGACGGCGTCCGAGTGCTCGGCGCCGGGGGAGGGGACGCGGATAGCTCTGCGGGGTACTACGCCCGGCCCGCGGTGCTGGCCGATGTCGCGCAGGATTCCCCGTTCGTTCAGGAGGAGATCTTCGGCCCGGTTCTTACCGTGCAGCCATTTGACAGCGAGCCGGAGGCGATCGGCCTCGCCAATGGCACGTCCTACGGGCTTGCGGCGGGCCTGCAGACCCGCGACCTCGGGCGCGCCCACCGCGTGGCCGCTGAGCTGAGGGCCGGACTCGTCTGGGTCAACGGCTGGGGTGTGCTTGACATCGCGATGCCGATCGGCGGCTACAAAGCCTCAGGCTACGGCAGGGAGTGCGGGCCGGAAGGGCTCGACGAGTACCTGCACACCAAGTCCGTCCTCATCAGCATGTAGGGGCCGTCAGGATGCATGTCGAAATAGATCACGTGCTATGTGTCGGCTACGGCGTCTGCGTGCAGTCCGCCCCCGAAGTCTTCGCCATTAATGACGACGGAGAATCCGCCGTCACCCGGCCCGACGTGGACGGAGAGCTTGAGTCCGTAACCCGTCTGGCAGAGGTCTCCTGTCCGATGCAGGCCGTCCGCATCAGCTGAGCTGTCAAGCACCCGACTCTGTGAAGGATCAACAATGACTACCGCGAAAGCGTCGCCTGCGGCCCCCGAAGCCGAATTCGACCTCTTCTCCGGTGAAGTTCTGCTCGACCCGTTTCCCTACTACCGGGAACTCCGCGACCTGGGACCAGTCGTATACCTGACCCGGTACGACCTGTACGGCCTTTTCCGCTACGACCAGGTGCGCGGCGCCCTGAGCGACTGGGAGACCTTCAGCTCGGCCCAGGGGGTCGCACTGAACCCGATCGCGAACGCGGCCTGGCAGAACTCCATCCTGTGCATGGATCCGCCCAAGCACCGCACGATCCGCAAGGTCTTCGACGACGCCCTGCGGCCCAAATACATCCGCCAGGTCGCCGGCGACCTGGAACAGCAGGCGGAGGCGCTCGTCGACGAGCTCATGGAGCGCGGCGAGTTCGACGGCGTACAGGACTTCGCCCAGCGGCTGCCGGTGAACGTCGTGATGGACCTGGTCGGGTTCCCCCGCGACGAGGGCCGGGACAAGATCCTCGGCTGGGCGATCAACAGCTTTAACTTCGGTGGCCCGCCTGGAGAGCGGCAGACGGCCTCGCTGCCCATCGCGCAGGCCCAGCTGGAGTACCTGCTGACGAACGCCAGGCCGGAGAACCTGCTTCCCGACAGCTTCGGCCAGATTGTCTACGCTGCGGCGGACCGCGGCGAGATCTCGTCCGAGGAAGCCGTCACGATGATGCTCGGCTACGCGAACGCGGGGCTGGACACCACGATCAACGCGGTCGGCAGCGTGCTGTGGCTGCTGGCGACCAACCCGGACCAGTGGCAGGCCATCTGCCAGGACCCGAAGCTGATCCCGAGCGCGTTCCTCGAGGGCATCCGGATGGAGTCGCCCGCGCAGTTCTTCTCCCGGGTCACCACGCGCGATGTCGAGATCGGCGAGACGACGATCCCGGCGGGCTCCCGGGTGCTGCACTCCTACGGGTCGGCCAATCGAGACGAGCGCCACTACCCGGAGCCGGACCGCTTCGATGTGCGGCGCAACCCGGTCGATACCGTCGCCTTCGACTGGGGCGTGCACACCTGCCCTGGCCGCACCCTGGCCTCGATGGAGGGGCACGCCCTGCTGGGCGCGCTCGCTCGGCGAGCGTCCACGATCCAGCCTGCGGGTGAGCCGACCCGCATCGTCAACAGCATCACCCGCGGCTGGCACACCCTGCCGCTGCGCATCTCCTGACACCCGTTTCGCCGACCTGGCGGGCCCGGCGGCCGGCGCTGCCGGGCCGCATTTACCTTGATCTCTTTTCCGGAGGACAACGATGCCCGTCACTACTACCGCCGCCGTCATCGAGGCGCCCGGTGCGCCCTTCACCCTGCAGCAGGTCGAACTTGATGCTCCCCGGCCGGACGAGGTCCTAGTCCGGATGACGGCCGCCGGCCTGTGCCACACCGACCTGAGCGTGCAGGCCGGGTACATTCCGTTCGCCCTGCCCGGCGTGCTCGGGCACGAGGGCGCGGGCGTAGTAGAGGCGGTCGGCTCGGCGGTCACCCGGGTCGCCCCCGGCGACTCGGTCGCGATCTCCTTCACCTCGTGCGGCCGGTGCGGTCAGTGCCGTGCTGGCCACCCCGCCTACTGCGGCAGCTGGGTGCCCGCCAACATGTTCAATGGCGGGGTCCGGCCCGATGGGTCCGCCACCATCTCCCGCGGCGGCGCCGGGCTGGGCGGCCGGTTCTTCGGCCAGTCCTCGTTCAGCGCCATGGCCATCGCCGATGAGCGCAGCGTGGTCAAGGTGGATAGCGACCTGCCGCCGCACCTGGTCGCGCCGCTTGGCTGCGGCATCCAGACCGGCGCCGGAACCGTGCTGAACATCCTGCGGCCCCGGCCGGGCGGCACGATCGCGGTGTTCGGCACCGGTGCCGTCGGCCTGGCGGCCGTCGCCGTCGCCGCGCTCAACCCGCTCAGCGCGGTCATCGCGGTCGACCGGGTGGACAGCCGCCTGGACCTGGCGATCGAGCTCGGTGCTACGCACCGCGTCAACGCAGAAGCTGACGACGTTGCCAAGGTCATCGCCGAGATCACCGGCGGCGCAGGGCTCGACTACGCGATCGACACGACCGCCAGCATGACGGTCCTGCGCACCGCCGTCGAGGCGCTCGGGACGTTTGGCTCGGTCGCGGCCATCGGGGCCGCGCCGCTGGGCACCGAGCTGACGCTCGACTACACCGGCTTGCTCGTCGGCCGCTCGGTTGTCGGCGTTACGGAAGGGGACTCGGATCCGGAATCGTTCATTCCGCTCCTTGCCAGCCTGCACCGCCAGGGTCGCTTCCCGCTCGACAAGATCGTCAAGACCTACCCGTTCCGCGACATCAACCAGGCAGCGGCGGACGCCCGCAAGGGCGAAACGATCAAGCCGGTGCTGCTGTTCGACGCCGTCTAGCAGAGCATCCGAACCACCTGACGATGGGTAGTGACATGGACATCAGCCGACTTACCGCCATCGACGTGCATGCGCACGTTCTGGCCTCGGTCTCGGAGAAGGAGCGGTCCGGTTCCGATGTCGGCTCGCTGGTCAACGTCTTCGGGAAGATTCCCGAGCTGACTATTCCGGAACTGGCCAGCTACTACGGCGAGCGATCGATGGCGGCGGTAGTTTTTACCGTCGACTCGATCACCAGGACCGGCCTGGAGCCGAGGGTGTCCAACGAGGAGATCGCCGAGCAGGCCGCCGCATACCCGGACACACTGATCCCCTTCGCCAGCGTCGATCCCGGATGCGGAGCCGCGGCGGTCCGGACGGCCCGCAGGCTGATCTCCGAGCACGGCGTGCGGGGGTTCAAGTTCCACCCGAGCGACCAGGGCTTCTATCCGAACGACCCGGCCGTCTACCCGCTCTACGAGGTAATCGCGGGGGCAGGACTGCCCGCCCTCTTTCACAGCGGCCAGACCGGCGTCGGCGCGGGTCAGCGCGGTGGCGGCGGGATCCGGCTGAAGTACTCCAACCCCATCCACCTGGACGACGTGGCGGTGGACTTCCCCGACATGCCGATTATCATCGCCCACCCCTCGGTCCCCTGGCAGGATGAGGCAATTGCAGTCGCCAGGCACAAGCCGCAGGTCTACATCGACCTGTCGGGCTGGTCGCCGAAGTACTTCTCGCCGCAGCTCGTGGCCCAGGCGAACTCGCTGCTCAAGCGGAAGGTGTTGTTCGGATCCGACTTCCCGGCGCTGACACCGGACCGCTGGCTCGCCGACTTCGCCAGGCTCGAGCTGAAGGACGAGGTCCGCCAGCTGATCCTGAAGGACAACGCCGCCCACCTGTTCGGCCTGGTGAAGACCGGGCGGGCGGGAGACTGACCAGCGGTGGACGTGTCCTTCGGTGCAATCTGGGAAGCGGTCGCGCGTGCGCTGCCGGACGAGATAGCGATCTCAGAACCCGGGCGGGACTATACCTACGCCGAGTTCGAGGACCGTGCTGCACGCCTTGCCGCGGCCCTGAGCGAGGCGGGCGTGGGTCCCGGCGACAAGGTGGCCTGCTACCTCTACAATGGCGCTCCTTACCTGGAAACCGTATTCGCGTCCCTCAAGATCGGGGCGGTCCCGGTCAACGCGAACTACCGGTACACGCAGGGGGAGCTGTCCGCGCTGCTCGCCGACGCCGATGCCGCGGCCCTGGTGTTCAGCGGAGAGCTGGCCGCGAACGTGGCCCATGCCGCAGCGCACGTGCCTACCCTGCGGCTGCTCGTCCAGGTCGGCGCGGCAGGAACGGGCATCCCCGTCCCGGAGGCGCCCGAGCTCGCCGGACTGCTCGCGCGGACCGCGCCGCGTCCGGCGGAGCCGCGCCCTGGATCGGACCAGATCTTCATGTACACGGGCGGCACGACCGGCAAGCCGAAGGGGGTGATCTGGCGGCAGGCCGACCTGCTGCACTCTTTGCTCGTCCCGATCTTCCAGCCGCTCGGCGTCCGCACACTGCCGGAAACCGTCGACGAGGCGGTCGCCGTCGCGGTCACCGCCCGCGCCGACGGCTCGGCGCCTGCCACCATGCCGGTCGTGCCGCTCATGCATGCAACCGGGCTGTTCAACTCAATGGGCGCCCTGCTCGTTGGCGGCCGGGTGATCACCGCCCGCCAGGGCAGCATGGACGCGCGCCACGTGTGGGAGACGGTCACTCGCCAGCGGGCGGGGACAATCATCGTCGCGGGGAACGCCGTCTGCCAGCCCCTGGTCGACGAACTGGTGTGCGCCGAGGAGGCCGGTCGGCCGCACGACCTGAGCCCGCTGCGGTCGGTGCTCAGCTCGGGCATGGCGCTGAGCGACAGGATCAAGCAGGCACTGCATGAGCGGGCGGCGGTGACCATTGTGGACGCCATAGCCTCAAGCGAGGGAGGGCCATTCGCCTTCGCCATCACGTCCTCCACCGCCGACCTGCCGTCCCGCTTCTTCCCGGTGCCTGCGACGAAGGTGTTCACGCCGCTGGACGCCGAGGTTGCGCCGGGCAGCGGCCAGGTCGGCGTGCTGGCGTACAGCGGGCCGATGCCGGTCGGCTACTACAAGGACTCCGCCAAGACCAGCGTCACCTTCCGGACGATCTGCGGGATCCGCTACGCCATACCCGGCGACCTGGCGCAGGTCGACACCGACGGCGCGATCCGGTTCCTCGGCCGCGGTTCCGGGGTGATCAACACCGGCGGGGAGAAAGTCCACCCGCACGAGGTCGAGGAGGCATTGCTCGCCCATCCCGAGGTCACCGATGCCGTCGTCATCGGGATCGCCGACGACACCTGGGGCGAGCAGGTGGCTGCCGTGGTCGCCACGCCGAACCCGGCCCTGACCGATAGCGAGCTGCGCGAAGCCATCCGCTCCCGCCTCGCGGGGTACAAAGTGCCACGCGTCATCGTCATACAGCCCGCGCTGCCGCGTACCCCTGCGGGCAAGATCGAGCAGTCATGGGCCAGGCAAGTAGCACGGCAGGCGGCGAGGGGACCAGCGAGAACCGGGTCTGAGGCGGTGCAGGCCGGATGTGATGACCTGGCCGACAAGCACCCTGGGCCTAGCGGGTAGCCGTCATCGCCGAGACGACCCGGTTCCCGCGCGAGGTTTCACCTTCACCGTTCCCCAGCGTTCTCCTCCCCGCCGACCCGGGCAGCAAGCAGGTCAACCCGCTCCAATCAAGCGACAAATGACGTATGCCGAACCAGTCTGACCGCCGGCGCCGGCGCGCCGGGAGCGGTCCTAGCGTTCATAACTGGAACCTAGTTCGCCGGCACCCGGGAGCGAAGATGCGACGAAGCACAGACCGGATCCTGACCACGCACGTCGGGGCGCTGCAGCGGCCCCCGGAGCTATCGGAGGCGATGGCCGCTTGCGGACAGTGGGCTCCGAAAGTCCTCGGCCGGCTGCGGTCCGGGGTCGGCGACGTGGTTCGGCGCCAACTGGACACGGGGATCGACATTATCGACGACGGCGAGTTCGGCAAGACCATGTGGAGCCAGTATCTCCTGGACCGGCTCGAAGGGATCGAGAGCGGCGCCCGGTCGCTCGCCTCCGATCCGGTCGCCAAGGGCCGGGACCGGGCGCAGTTTCCCGGCTTCTACGCGTGGGCAGACGCCAACGCATCCCTGTTCGGTTACATGGAGGACAGCTACTTCTTCAGCCCCCTCGCCACCCAACCAGTAGTCACCGGCCCGGTCGCCTACCGCCCCGAGGCCGTCGAGCGCGACATCGCCAACCTCAAAGCCGCACTCGACGGGTGCCAGGCGGCCGAGGACCGGCAGGCGGGCGTGGAAGCGTTCCTGCCGACAGTGGCACCGGCCAGCATCGAGGTCGGACTGGCCGACGAGTACTACGGCAGCCGCGACGACCTCATGCGCGCCCTCGCCGACGCGCTGCGGCCGGAGTACAAGGCCATCGTGGACGCTGGGTTCATCCTGCAGATCGACGACGCCTGGATCCCGGCCGCGTGGGACCGCACCCCGGAATACGACCTAGACGCCTACCGCCGGTACGCCGCCGCCAGCATCGAAGTGCTCAACCACGCCTTGGACGGCCTGCCCGCCGACCGCATCCGCTACCACCTGTGCTGGGGCAGTTGGCACGGCGCGCACGCCAACGACGTCCCCCTGGCGCACATCGCCGACCTGATGCTCCGCGTCAAGGTCGGCGCCTACCTCATCGAGGCAGCTAACTCCCGTCACGAGCACGAGTACCACTTGTGGGAAGACCTCAAGCTTCCCGACGGCAAGATCCTGGTTCCTGGCGTGGTGACTCACGCCACCAACGTCATCGAGCACCCGGAGCTGGTCTCCGAACGCATCATCCGCTACACCAGCCTCCTTGGCCCTGAGAACGTCATCGCGGGCGCCGACTGCGGCTTCGGTTCCCGTATCCACCCCGAGCTCGGCTGGGCGAAGCTGACCGCCCTGGTCGAGGGCGCCGCCCTGGCCACCTCTCGTATCTTGAAAAGCTGACCAGATACATCAGCCAGAACGGGCGCGGCTGACTGCGGAACCACCGTGACATTACGCGGTCGCCACGCAAGGAGCAGGGTGGGTGGTCGGCCATTTGCGCAGTCAAGCGTGACTTGACGCCAGGTGACGCTGACCGCCGCACCGTCCGCGAGCGTGCCCGGTGCCTTACTTGTTCTGCTCTTGCGGGCGGGTGGCAAGGGCTTCGACGGACACGTCCATCGATTTCCACATAGGCAACGAGCTCACTGCGTCGTGCAGCGCGGTCGGGTCATCCGCCTCGTACAAGCCGATGGCAGCATCCCGCCCAGGGACCCTCCACAGCCGTTTCAGGATGCCTGCCTCGCGCAGCTGCTGGGCACGCTCACGGTCCGCCTTGCGGAGCTGATTGCGGGTCTCCTCCGGGGTGTCCGGCGGCGGCAGGTTCTCCGTGCGGACCAGGAATTCCATCGCTGTCTCCGATCAGGACGCGCTTACAGCGAGCAACAGTTCCGCGAGTTCCTTGGGTGCGGTGACCATCGCCTCATGGCCCGTGGCGATGTGGTGTATCGGCCAGCCGAGGACCGTGGCCCTCTCCGCCTGCGGCCGGAACACCCGCATCCAGTCGGTGCACTCGGCAAAGACCGCACGCACCTGGTCGGCCTGGCCGGTCAGCCGCAGAGGCTGTGTGTAGGTGAGCCAAGGGTGCGGAGTCAGGCGCGGGCTCAGCCACTCCAGGTCCGCCTGATCCGACACGCCGAGCGCAGCCGGTGAGCGCACGGGAATGAGCCAGCCGAACCCCGGTCCCGCAACCGATTCCCGGTAGTGTCCGGACACGGTATCCGGAAGCAGGTCGATCGCGGCGTCGCCGTCCCCGCCTACAAAGGCGTCCAGGTAAACCCGGCTGGCCAGCCGGGCAGAGATGCGATCGGCCACGCCGGTGATCACCTGCCCGGCATAGCTATGTCCGACCAAGATCACTTCATCGAGATCGTGCGCTTCGATCAGCGCCACCACATCCTGAATGTGAGTCGACAGCCCCACGGACGGGCTGATCAAGTGAGCGCGGTCGCTGACCCCGGTCAAGGTCGGCGCATAGACCTCGTGGCCGGCGGCGCGCAATGCCGGGATCACCCGCTGCCATGCCCAGCCGCCATGCCAGGCGCCGTGCACTAGGACGAACGTACTCATGTCGCTCCAAGGTCTTCGAACAGGGCAAGGCCCACTGCGGTATTGGATGCCGGCACGTGGTAACTGTCGTGGATGCGCTTGATGCGTTCGTTCATCGCGCCGCGCATCACCAGCCACATGATCAGCTCTATGCCCTCAGTGCCTGCTTCGCGGATGTACTCATCGCGGGGTATCGCGGCGAGCTTCTCCGGCTGGGACTCGATCGCCTTCAGGAACATGTGGTCGAATTCCGCGTTGATCAGCCCAGCGCGAGCTCCGGCCAGCTGGTGTGACATACCTCCGGTACCGAACACCGCGACGTCCACGTCCTGCGGAAATGACCGGATCGCACGCCCGATCGCCTGCCCAAGGGCGTAGCAGCGGGCCGCGGTGGGCTGCGGGTACTGGATCACGTTCACGAGGACCGGGACCACCGCGCAAGGCCATGCGTCCCCCGGCTCAGGGCAGTACACCGACAACGGAACGGTCAGCCCGTGGTCGACATCGAGCCGGTTGAAGGTCGCGATATCGAATGAGTCGTCCACGAGCTCTCGAACCAAGTGCTCGCTCAGTTCCGGCGCGCCCGTCACGGGCGGCACCGGGCGGCGCCCCCACCCCTCGTCTGCGACGGTATACGACTCCGCGGTACCGATCGCGAAGGTCGGCACGAGATCCAGGCCGACGGCGTTGGCGTGGTCGTTGTAGACGATCACCGCCACGTCCGGCCGGTGCCTGGCCATCCACCTGCGTGCCGGCTCGTAGCCGTTGAACAGGGCCCTCCAATAAGGATCCCCGGTCTTGTGGCTGTCCATGGCGGCACCGATGGACGGCACGTGCGAGGTGGCCAGGCCCCAGACGACCCTACCGGCCAAAGTTCTGCCCTCCCAACCGCATGACATCGGTGAACTCCTCGGTCGTCATTCCTGTGAACACGCCGCCGAGGTACTGCATCGATTTCCCGTCCACTATCGCGAGCTTGTACACGTAAAAGATGGAGGCACCCAGGTTGAGCATCGTCGTCCAATCGCGTCGCAGGATCGCCTGCTTCTGCTCAGGCGACATCCCGAAAGCGTCGCAGTAGGCACCCTCGTCCATGCCGAACCGGCGTCGGCTGCCCTCGTCCTTTAGCGAAGCGCACAGCTGGTTGATCGCATAGCCCCGTCGGCTCGCTTTCAGGTCGAGCAGGTAGTTGTCCGCGCTCCTGGTCATCTTTTTCTCCCTGCCGCAACCACGCCGGTCCGAAGTGCAGACTGGCGGTCACAAGCGGCATGGGTCGTCTGCGCGAGCAGCGCGGTGACACTCATGGGCTCAATATCGCCCGGCAGGGGGAGATGCGAGCGCTGGCGCCTTGAGTCGTTGACCTCCTGGTGGTTGGTCATGTGGAATTCTTCACCCTTTTCACGTTTTCCGACTCCGCGCCCTCGCTCACGGCTTCCAGACCCTCACATCCCATGCGCCAACGATCTCCTGCCGACGGGACTATGCGACCCAGCCATCGATGCTTGATGCGGCAGGAGTCAGCAACCTGCCTGCGATCAAGTACAAGCGAACGCGGAGCGCATTTCGTCTGGCATGCGGTGAAGTTGCCTGCGACGTGGGGGCATGGCTGCCTGCGACAAATGACTGAGCCCAGGCAGCTGACCGCTGGCCGTCTGAGTAAGGGCGTGCCGAGCCCCCCGGGCCGCTCGCGGTCCGGGTAATGGGCTAGACCGAGGCGAGCAGCAGGTCTGGCAGCGGTCGGGAATCCGGAGTGTGGTCTGCAGCTACCAGCTGCGTTACCAGAGCCCCGATGCATCGGGTCGGCGGCCAAAGGTTAGACCGAAGTTACGGGGCCTCCGAGGACGATTCTCATGCCTGACCAGGCACGCGAGCCTCACGGCAGCCTGTTCGTGTAGCCAGGAAAATCTTGGCGTGTCGCGCGACATCATGCCCGCACGCTGCTAGCCTGCGAGCATGATGGACCAGCCGACCGCGATGCACGTGGCCAGGATCAGGAGCTCGCACACCGGTAAGGACGGGCAGCGCCGCGAGTACGAGTCGCGGCTGCTGCGCCGCACCTACCGCGAGGACGGCAAGGTCCGGCACGAGACCGTCGCGAACATGTCGAAGATGCCCGCCGGCGTGGTCGACGCGGTCGAGGCCGCCCTCAAGGGCGAGGTCCTGGTTCCCGCAGGCGAGGCGGCGGTCACGGTCACCCGGTCGGTGCCGCACGGGCACGTCGCCGCCGCCTGGGCGATGGCCCGGAAACTCGGCATGCCCGGACTGCTCGGCCCGGCCGGCCGGGACCGCGACCTGGCCCTGGCGCTGGTCATCTCCCGCGCCGTGCACCCGGGCTCGAAGCTGTCGACGACCGCGTGGTGGGGCGATGTCACGCTCGGCGCCGACCTCGGCATCGAGCACGCCGCGACCGACGAGGCCTATGCGGCGATGGACTGGCTGCAGGCCAGGCAGGAACTGATCGAGAAGAAGCTCGCCCGCCGCCACCTCGCGCCGGAGGCGAACCCGTCGCGGATGGCGCTGTTCGACCTGTCGTCCTCGTGGCTGGAGGGCTCGCACTGCCCGCTGGGGGCCCGCGGCTACTCCCGCGACGGCAAGAAGGGAAACGTGCAGATCGAGTACGGGCTGCTCACCGACCCTGCCGGCCGGCCCGTCGCGATCCGGGTCTTCGAGGGGAACACTGGTGACCCCGCGGCGTTCACCGAGATCGCCGGCGTCGTGAAGAGCACCTTCGGGCTGCAGAAGATGATCATGGTCGGCGACCGCGGCATGATCACCTCCGCCCGCATCAGGGCCCTGCGCGAGCTCGACGGGGACTACGCGTGGATCACCGCGCTGCGCGCCCCCGCGATCAGGAAGCTCATGGCCGACGACGGGCCGCTCCAGCTCAGCCTCTTCGACGAGCAGGACCTCGCCGAGATCACCTCGCCTGACTTCCCCGGCGAGCGGCTGATCGCCTGCCGCAACCCCGCCCTCGCCGCCGAGCGCGCCCGCAAGCGCGAGGACCTGCTGGCCGCCACCGAGAAGCTCCTGGCCCCCGTCATCGCCCGCGTCGCCGCCGGCAAGCTGCACGGCGCCGCCGAGATCGGCAAGAAGGCCGGCGAGATCCTGAACAAGTACAAGATGGCCAAGCACCTCGACGTCACCATCACCGACACCACCCTCGCCGTCGAGCGCAAACAGGACCAGATCGACGAGGAAGCCCGGCTCGACGGGATCTACGTCATCCGCACCCCGCTGCCCGCGGCCGAGCTCGACGCCGCCGGAACCGTGACCGCCTACAAGAACCTCAAGTACGTCGAACGCGACTTCCGCCACATCAAAGCCGACGACCTCGACCTGCGCCCCGTCTTTCACCGCCTGGAAAAACGCGTCAAGGGACACGTGCTGATCTGCATGCTCGCCGCCTACCTCACCTGGCACCTCCGCGAGGCCTGGGCGCCCCTGACCTACACCGACGAGGAACCCCCCGTGCAGGCGAACCCCGTTGTTCCCGCGGAACGCTCGGCCTCCGCCGAGGCCAAAGCCCGCCGGCAGCACGACGAGCACGGCCGCCCCTACCTCAGCTACCAGGGCCTGCTCGCCCACCTGGGCACCCTGACCCGCAACGAGTTGCACTTCGCCGGCACCCCCGCCCCCGTCCCCGTCCTGACCGAGCCCACCAGCCGCCAGAAGCAAGCCTTCGACCTCATCGGGGCCGCCATCCCGCTCGCCCTGAAGAAGTAGCCAGGAACCGCCAGCAGGCTCGGCGCGAAAACACAGGCCAGCGGCGGTCTCGGCATCTTCAGACCCCGTAACTTCGGGTTAGAGGTGAGCCCGTTGGCTGTCGATGATAGTCGGTCAACTGGGAAAGGAGGACCTGATGTCGGGCAAGCTCCTCCGCGGTCAATTACCAGGATGGAAGGTACTATTATCGCCCTCCCGTGAGGGTCAGCATCCGGATAAGGCCGCCGATGATCTCACGCCCCCTCACCCAGCTCTCGTTGTCGCCGGATCCTGAAATTCGGAATCCGTTGACAGCTCTCGCCACTGTAGGTTCTCAAGCTTGATGTCATTCGAGGCTGCGTTGAGCTGCGGTCCTGCTGGGTTTCTCACTGGTTTGTCGGCTGGTTTCTTCTCACTGGTTTGTCGTTTTCCTCGGTGGGCTGTTGTCCGGCGGGGCGGGCAGTTGCGCGGCGGCCTCCAGCAGGGCGGCGAGCCCGGGCTGGGCGATGCGGTAGTAGACGGCGCGGCCTTGTGCCCGGCTGGTGATCAGGCCGGCTTGCCTGAGCTTGGTCAGGTGGGCGGAGATGTTGGCCTGGGAGTCGCCGAGCTGGGCGGCGAGGCCGGTGATGCGCTGTTCTCCGGTTTGCAGGGTGAGCAGGATGGCCAGCCGGGTGGGGCTGGCCAGGACGCGGAACAGGCTGGCGGCCTGCCGGGCGGCCGCGGCACCGGGGCCCAGGCTTATCGGGGCGCGGTCATGGCTGCTGCCGGCGGGAGGGCGGGTGCCGGCCATGGCGATGCCGTGCTCGCGGGCGAGCTGGCTGAGGAACCTGCGGGGGACGCCGGTGTCGGCTTCCATCTGCCGGAGGTTCTTGCCGGCCTGGACGTACTCGCGTTCGAAGAACTCGCGGGTCAAGACGGTGCGGGCGTCCTGGCGCCGCTGCCAGACGGCGGGTGCGGCCGACCAGCCCCATTGCCGTGCGGGCCGGTGGATGTGCTCGAGTGCGAGCCGGACGTGGCCGGCGGTGGTGCCTAGCCGCGCGGCGGCCTCGGTGACGGGGAGGTTGCCGCTGATGAGGAGGCGCGCGGCGGCGTTCAGGTCGATGTCGCCGGGTTCGGGCCCGGGCAGCTCCAGGCCGGCGCAGCAGCTGGCCGGCGGGGCCCAGGTCAGCGGCTCGCCGATGCCGAGGTCGTGCAGGAGGATGGCGGCGTGGCCGTGCAGCGCGTCGCGCAGCCCGGTGGGGAGCGCGGCGGCGAAAGCCTGGTAGCGGCCGTGGTCGTTGGTGCCGGTGAACGCGAGGGCGTGCCGGGGGTCGTGCAGGTCCGCGCCGGTGAGCAGCTGGAACAGGTAGCGCTGGGCGTCGCGGTGGCGGCGGTCTTCGCCGGGATGCGCGGCGGCGCCGTAGCACAGCTCGCGCCACTGGGTCGTGGTGATCGTGCCGGCGGGGATGAGGTCGCGGCGGCGCTGGTAGTCGACGGGGCTGCCGCAGGTGTCGAGGTAGCCGGCCAGGCAGCTGACCGCGGTGAGCACGCTGCCGTGGCCGCCGGCGGCCAGGGCCCGCAGCATCGCGCCGGCGGCCGTGGCGCTGCGGTGGGCGTGCATCCCGGTGATGGCCGTGCCGATGGCGCGGGCGGGGTTGCCGGGCAGCAGCAGGCAGGCGGCGGTGACGCTGCGGAACGGGCCGGGCGCGAACCCGCGCGCGGGCATGAGCCGGATCGCCCATTGCGGCCATAGCAGCTGGGGGATCGCCCGGGCGCGGGCAGCGAGCAGTCCGGGAGGGTCGTCCGGGATGGCCGCCTGGGGGGTGCCGGCGCGGTAGCGGATCCGGTCGGCGGGGCTCAGGTCCGGGTCCAGGGCGCGCAGGAACCGGCCGCGGGCTGCTGCGGACAGCTGCTGCCAGCGCCAGTCGGGCAGGCCGGCGGGCCGGGGGTGCCGCGGGCCGGCCGCGGGCGGCAGCAGGGCCCGGATCTGCTCGATGCCTTGCTCGTCGTTCCCGGTGAGCATGGTCATGGCGGTGGCGGCCAGGGCGGCGGTCAGCGCGGCGCTGGCGGGCGGGAGCCGGCCCGGCCGGGCCTGTTCGCGACAGGCGGCCAGCGCTTGCTGGCCGAAGCCGGCGAACTGGCCGGCCGGAGCCCGGCGCAGCACCCAGGAGGCGGCGGTGCCCAGGTCCGCGATCACGGCGCTGCTGCTTCCCGCGGGCCGGGTGGGGTCGAGGGTGAGCAGGGCGGTGGTCCACCGCTGGGCGGCCAGCGCCGGGTGGCCGGGCGCGAGCCGGCCCGGGGTCACCTGGCGCAGGTCCGCGCCGCAGCAGCTGGTCCGCTTGATGGTGCTGGCGCAGGTGCCGGGCGGGTTGAGCCCGGCGCGGCCGGCGCGGCCCCGGGGCACCTGCCCGCAGGCCGGGCAGGTGTCACACAGCAGGACACGGTGGGCTGTGCAGGCGAATACCCAGCCCAGCCGCCAGGACAGCAGCCACCGGCCGTCCTGCTCGGCCAGGCACGACGGGCAGTACCAGGAACCGTGGCGCCGCGCCGGCCCCAGCGGCAGGTAGCGGTCCAGCACCGCGTCGTCAAGGCGACCGGGCGGCAGCCCGGCCTGGTCCTCGATGCGGCGCAGCACCTGGGCCGGGATGCCGGCCACCAGGCCGGCCGGGCTGGCCGGGAACGGCCAGCCCAGCGCGGCCGTCAGCGTGCCGACGGTGACCTGGTTGCGGCGGGCCAGGGCCTCCAGCCAGCTGTCGAGGGCTTCGCCCGCGACGATCGGGACCCGCAGCGGCAGCCTGCGGCCCGGGGCGCTCACGAGGCGGCGGCCGGCGGCCTGCCGCGCCGGGCCGGGGCGGCCGACAGCCGCCCGGCCGCGAACGCGGCGGCCAGCTGGCGGCGAGCCTGCTCGGAGGCCTCGTCGATCCGCACCCGGTCCAGCAGCGCCGCGGTCAGTTCTTCTTCCCCGGACCGGATCGCGGTGACGCAGCCGCGGGTGATCAGCGTGATGAACGAGCCGATATGGCCGCTGGTCCGCTCGAACAGGTAATCCGCCAGCTTCGTCAGCATCCCCGGGCGGCCGCGGGCCAGGACCAGCTGCCGTTCGGTGGCCTTCAGCAGGCCCTGCCAGTCGCGCCGGCCCTGCTCGGAGGCGAGCTCGAACGCCGGCAGCTCCAGCCGGGTCCACCGCCGGCCGGTCTGCGCCAGCGCCGCGCTGGGGCCGGTCAGGCCCTCGGCGAACAGGCCCCGCCCGGCCAGCCCGACCCCGGCGTAGATGAACGTCACCGGCAGCTCGCCGGCCAGCCACTTCAGGTGATTGCTGACGTCCAGGCCGTCCTTGCGGCGCGGGTCGATGAAATGAAGGTCGTCGATGATCCCGATCCTGGTCTCGCACGACAGCACGCAGTCCACCGCCTGGCCGGCCAGCTGGGCGGCGCTGGCCCGGCCCGCGCCGGGATGACCGTAGAACTGGCAGATCATCCGGTTCAGCGTGCGCAGCGTGGTGTTGGAGGTCAGCCCGACCCGGAACACCGGGATCCGCTCATGCCCCTCGCCGGTCAGCGGCCCGCGGCGGCGGACCTGGTCGCGGTCGAAGCTGCGGGCGAAGCTGTTGGCGGCGGTGGTCTTGCCCAGGCCGGGCAGCGCGTCGATCACCGCGGCGCCGCGCACCCGGTCCGGGTCGCACCGCCCGGCCGTCACGATCAGTTCCAGCTCCTGGTGCACCGCGGCCAGCTGCGGGGTGCGCAAGATCCCGAAGTTGGCGTGCCAGTCATGGCGCGCCTCGTCGTAATCCTCCCGGGCCCGGCCGCTGAGCGCTGCCAGCTGCCCGGCGGTCAGCGGCTCCGGCCGCCGCCGGGCCGGGGTGTCCACGTAGCGGCGCCAGCCTTCCTTGCGCGACAGGGTATAGAGCATCGCTCACTCGAGGACCTCGAACGCGTCGGCGTAGAAGTCGCCGACGGCGGGATCATCGAAGATCTCCTCAGGCTCGTCGTCGTCACCGTGCACGTCCGGGACGGCGTGCAACGCGGCTTCGGCGTGCGCCAGCGCCTGCGTGCCCGGCAGGTCCGGCAAGGCGGCGCGCTCGGCGGACAGCCGGACCGCCATGCGGCGTTCCCGCCGCCCGGTGACCATGCCCTGGTCCCAGCGGGCCAGGAGCTCGCCCAGCGCCTGCCCGGTGTCGGGCCAGCGGTCCTGCCGGGCGGCGAGCTGGCGCGCGTAGCGGGCGGCCTCGCCGCTGAACGGCGTCCCCAGCCCGGGGGCGTGCTCCCACTCCAGCCGGTGCCAGCGATCGTCGGCCGGGTCCTGGAAATAGGCCCAGCGGACGTCGTCGGGGTTGACCCGGACCGGCCACTTGCCGGCATGCCGGCCGCCGTAGGGACTTCTGGCGTTGCGGTAGCCATCCAGCGCCGGGCCGTTATAGCGCAGCCCGCCCACCTCGACACCGTAGTGCTGGATGGTCCGCCACTGGGTCTGCAGGAAGTCGTAAGCCAGCTCCGGGGAGGCCGGGATGCGCAGCAGCCCGGCCTTGGCGATCCCGGTCTCATACATCTCATTCGGCGACAGCCGCAAGTGCGGCCATTCCGGCACCGCCAGGCCGTCTTGCCGGGACCGGTGGTAAACCAGCGCGATCCACTCGGCGATGATGTCCTCGAGCTCGTGGAGGAACAAGAACGCGGCGTCTTCCACCCGCTCGCCGCGGCTGTAGATGTCCGGGCCCTTGTAGGCGGGCAGGTGCTGGATCAGCCCTTCGCGCAGGGTCTTGAAAAACCTCTCGCAGGTGGGCTTGTCCCTCATCGTCAACTACACCCGATCCGCACGATCGGTACCGACGCGTTCGCGTGACGCACCCGTTCCACCCGCTGGCCGGGCAGGACTTCGAGTTCGTCGCCTACCGCCAGAACTGGGGTGAGGACCGGGTCCACTTGCACGATGCGAACGGGCAGCTGTTCTCGCTGCCGGCAGGCTGGACCGACGTGGCGGCGGCGGGCCCGTTCGTGGTGGTCGCGGCCGGGAGGTGCGCGTTTACCACTGATGGCCTGCTGGCGGTCGCGGACCTGATCGACCGGTTCCGTGCGCAGCGTGACGGCGACCGGGATGTAAAGGC
>Ga0335078_10001854_pt1 | contig 31988 bp, 30 predicted proteins | sample Lox_Sample_32_FD_206711 | JGI IMG/M metagenome (GOLD analysis project Ga0335078, IMG submission 206711) | Soil microbial communities from Loxahatchee National Wildlife Refuge, Florida, United States - Lox_Sample_3.2 | ecosystem: Environmental > Terrestrial > Soil > Wetlands | place: USA... | reverse complement strand
TGACGGGGACTGCCGAAGGTAACCGCCTTCGCCCGCAAGAGCATACCACCGGCGCGCCGCTCGTGATGCGGACCGCCATGCACAAGAACTCCTCCACCCTGGAGGCCGACTCTCGACGGCGTGGCTGACTCGCGTGACCGGGGCGAGTCGCCCGGCCCGTTCGGTACCAATGAAATCGGCCGGCCACCGTGAACGCCGCGAGCTGGGCCCGGGTTTCCGGGAGACCCTCCAGCGCATCGCGCCAAGCGCCGGGCGCTTCCTGAGCCGGGCGTGCCCCCAACGGGATTCGAACCCGTGCCGCCGCCTTGAAAGGGCGGTGTCCTAGGCCACTAGACGATGGGGGCGCCGTCGGCTTCGGTCGCCGTGGACGGCATCAGCCCGCCGTCGGGACCGCCCCAGCATATGGGAAGACACCAAGAACCAGCAAAGCGGATAGACCGTGGCCAGGCCGACCGGGATTCAGCCGATACCTGTTGCAAACATCGACCGCATCAGACACGGTAAGCGATATGAAGATTACGCAGAGCTTAGAACGGGCAGCTATCTCGACGGGTGTCACTGGACGACGTGGGGGCAGTTGCATGCTTGACGGCGAAACCGGCCATACGCCGCATACCGCCCTGGCCGACGCCTGAGCGCGAGCCGGACCGTGACGTCTGAGGTCCGGGCGGAGCCCGGCGGGGCCTGGGCCCGGGGCGACGGCCGGGGCGAAGACCGGCGCGAAGGCCGGGGCGAGGGCCAGGCTGCCCAGGCCGTCCATCCGGGCCGCCACCGGCGGGCACCCGAGGCGCGGTCATCCTACCGCGAGGTCTTCGCCATCGGCGAGTTCCGTGCGCTGTGGAGCGCCCAGGTCCTTTCCTTCGCCGGTGACCAGTTCGCTCAGGTGGCCATCGCCATCCTGGTCTACGGCCGAACCCATTCCCCGTTCCTCACCGCGCTGGCCTACGCGCTCACCTACCTGCCGCCGATCGCGGGCGGCCCGCTGCTGTCCGGCCTGGCGGACCTGTTCCCGCGTCGCCGGGTGATGATCGTCTGCGACCTGTTCCGGGTCGTGACGGCCGGGCTGATGGCGATCCCCGGCCTGCCCTTTACCGCGCTGTGCGTCCTGCTGTTCTGCACCGTGCTGACCGGGGTGCCGTTTTCGTCGGCGCGGGCCGCGCTCATGCCGGACGTGCTGCCCGGCGACAAGTTCGTGCTCGGCTCGGCCATCGGCAATATCACCTACCAGGCCAGCCAGATTCTCGGTTTCGTGGCGGGCGCCGCCGTCGTCGCCGTGCTCGACCCGCACAAGACGCTGGGCATCGACGCCGTGACGTTCGGCCTGTCGGCCCTCATCCTCCTGACCGGAGTGCGGAGCCGTCCGGCCCCGGGCCGCGCCGGCGCGGCCCGGGGCTCGCTGTGGTCGGTGTCGGCAGACGGGGTCCGGATCGTCTTCGGCAGCCGCGTGCTGCTGACCCTGCTGCTGTTCGGCTGGCTGGCCGGCTTTTACATCGTCCCCGAGGGCCTGGCCGCGCCGTACGCGCGCTCCCTGCACGGCGACGCGCTGACGGTGGGACTGCTGATGGCGGCCGTGCCCCTCGGCATGGTAATCGGCGCCGTGCTGATCAGCAGGCTCGCCGCCCCGTCCGCGCGGATCCGGATGATGGGCTGGCTCGCCGTCCTGTCCTGCGCCCCGCTGGTCGGCAGCGCGTGGAGTCCGCCGCTGTGGGCCGTGCTGACGCTGTGGACGCTGGCGGGCGCGGGCGGCGCCTACCAGATCGCCGCGGCCGCCGCGTTCGTGCAGGCGCTGCGCCCCGACACCAGGGCCCGCGCGTTCGGCGTCGCCCAGTCCGGCCTGTGCGCCGTCCAGGGCCTCGGCATCCTGGCCGGCGGCGCGGTGGCGCAGCTGATCGGCGCCCCGCTCACCGTCGGGCTGGCCGGCCTGGCCGGCCTGACCGCGGCGACCATGCTCGCCATGAGCTGGACGCACCTGCGCGGCCGGCTAATCCAGGCACGGCCGAACGGGCCGGAGAGCCCTGCCCCCGGCGGCTAGGAGCGCCGCTTGCTGACGAAGCTCTCCGCGATGGAGCTGCCGTCGCCGCCCTCTTCCGGGATCACGATCCAGGCGATCAGGTAGATCAGGATGCCCGCCCCGCCGAAGATCGTGAACACGGCGAACGCCAGGCGGACCAGGGTCGGGTCGATGCCGAAGTAGCCCGCTACGCCGCTGCAGACTCCCGCGACGACACGCCCCTCGCGCGTCCGGTACAGGCGCTTGCTCGGATTGATGTTTGGCTCAGTCATAGCTAGATCATGCCCACTGCGGGGGCGGACTGACATCAGGAAGATCCCGGTTAATACCCTGAGCTTGAGCCAGACGAGAGGAGCCGCCATGTCCGCGGGCGCGCGAGGTACGGACCTGCTGCAGATCGACGACGAGCTGACCGACGAGGAACGGCTCATCCGTGACACCGTGCGCGCCTTCGCCCGCGACCGGGTGCTGCCGCACGTCGAGGACTGGTTCGAGGAAGGCACGCTGCCCCGGGACGTCATGCCGGAGCTCGGCAAGCTGGGGGTGCTCGGCATGCACCTGACCGGCTACGGCTGCGCCGGGGCCGGGGCTATCGCCTACGGCGTCGCATGCCGGGAACTCGAGGCCTGCGACTCCGGCCTGCGCAGCGCCGCGTCGGTCCAGGGCTCGCTGTCCATGTACCCGATCTGGCGCTACGGGTCGGAAGAACAGAAAAACGAGTGGCTGCCCCGGATGGCGGCCGGGGAAGCGGTCGGGTGCTTCGGCCTGACCGAGCCCGATCACGGTTCCGACCCGGGCGGCATGCGGACCTTCGCCCGGAAGGACGGCTCCGACTGGGTCCTTTCCGGCACCAAGATGTGGATCACCAACGGCAGCATCGCCGACATCGCCGTGGTCTGGGCCGGGACCGAGGACGGCATCCGCGGCTTCCTGGTCCCGCGCGGCGCCGCCGGCTTCACCACCTCCGATATTCACAAGAAACTATCGCTGCGCGCCTCCATCACCTCCGAACTCCACCTCGACGAGGTCCGGCTCCCGGCCGGTGCCGCGCTGCCCGGCGTCACCGGGCTCAAGGGGCCGCTGTCGTGCCTGACCGAAGCCAGGTTCGGCATCGCGTGGGGAGTCACCGGCGCGGCCCGGACCTGCCTGGAGAGCGCGATCGAATACGCCAAGTCCCGGGAGCAGTTCGGCAAGCCCATCGCGTCCTTCCAGCTCACCCAGGCCAAGCTCAGCTGGATGGCGGCGGACCTGTATCGCTCGCAACTGCTCGCGCTGCACCTCGGGCGGCTCAAGGAGGCCGGTTCGGTCAGCCCGGTGCAGGTCAGCATCGCCAAGATGACCAACGTGCGGTCGGCGCTCGACATCGCCAGGCAGGCCCGGACGGTACTCGGAGCCAGCGGCGTGACGCTGGAATACCCGCCGATCCGGCACGCGAACAACCTGGAGGCCGTGCTGACCTACGAGGGCACCGAGGAGATCCACACGCTGGCCATCGGCCAGGCCCTCACCGGGATCTCGGCCTACCGTTAATCTCAGGCAGCGACCGGGCCGCGAAGTCGGTACGCTTCGTCTCTAGACGCTGGTCTCAGCCGGCGTCTAGCAGCGGCGGCTTGTCCGGCGCAGCGGGGCGTTAGCTCAATGGCAGAGCAGTGGGCTTTTAACCCATTGGTTCAGGGTTCGACCCCCTGGCGCCCCACCAGGCAAAACGTGGTTTTGATCATGGTCCCTCGTGGACCGAATGTCGGCGATGCGGGCTACCGTTATGTCATGGGTAAGAGGTCGCCCGGACACATAGAGCAACTGCCTAGCGGTTCCTGGCGGGTGCAGATCATCACGACTGCCGACAGCTGATCCCTATAAGCCAGTTGGTCAGGCTGTAGCATCGGTCGACGACAGTTTCCAGGGTCTGAGTACTGTTCGCGCTACCCATGGCAACTGTTGAAGCAGGCATCGAAGGCGTACGGCACATCACGGGCGCCTTGAGCCGGATCAGCCGCCACATCGCAGCGAGAACCTCCGCGATCTGCCCGGCATCCCCGCGCAGGTGCACTGAGGCAAACAGGTCGACGGCGCGCGGCGCCAGGCCCGCGGCGGCGGATCGCCTGGAGCCCGGGCACGACTGGATCACGGTAATCGCACAGTCAGCTAGGTGCCCCTCTAGGTCCACGCCCGGCACCCTAGCCGTGGCCGCCCAGCCGGCATTCGGCTTCAGCCTGTCCACACGAGATCGAAAATGCGGACCAGACCAGCGGCTTCGTGCACTGCGAACGCGATGAACCCGAAGTCGCCGACGTCCGCGACCCGCCGCCGCGGCACTCCGGTCGGCGCACTGAACACCGGATCGTACGGGTCATCGCAGATCCTGGCCAGCAGCGTCACGAGCATGTCGAACGTCTGCTCCGGAAGGCCCTGCATCTGCCGGAGCGCTCCGGACTCCAGATACATCCGGTAGCTCACGCCTCAGTGCGGTGCAGCCGGATGTAGTCCTCCAAGAGCATCCCGCCACCAGCCCCGGCCAGCGCCGCCTCCTGCGCCTCGTAGAAGCCGGGCCGGTTCACGGCGATCACCATCCCACCCCACAGCCGCAAGACACGCCGCAGGTTCCCCCACCCGGCCGGATCTCGCGCATCGTCCAGGGCTTCGCGGTAGGCAGCAAGGAAGTTCGCGCGCTCCTGGCCGGGCAGTTCCCGCCGGATCCGCTGCGGGTCCAGCGGGTCCTCGTAATGCTCAACGGGCTCAGCGGCCATGCCGTCATGGTACGGTCCGGTACCGAGCGGGTGCCATCATGACTGCGCCGACGTCACCAGCTGACAGCGCCCGAGCCGCTGATCACCAACGTCCAGCTGACCGCCTGTCCCGGCTCGGATACGCCGGCGCCGTAGCGACGCTGAACGACCTCGTGCCGACCGGTGCTGGTCCGTTCATAAGTAGCGACCACATGGAGGATCCGGCTCGTGTTCAGCTTGGCGCCGGTTATCCGGTCGGGCCATTCGCGGCTGCGAACAGCCCGCTGAGCAGATCACCGGCCAGATCCGCGCTCGGCCCGGCGAGGACCGGTGGATCGAATGCAAAGTGCTCCAAAAGGAGGGCATCCTTGGCGGCATCCGGCGGCTGACCGCCAGCCCGCTACTGGCGCGCAGCCACCATACCGGGCAGCGGGCCGAAGACCTCGCCGGTCAGCAAACTGGCCATCGCGATCTGCTCACGGGCCAGCCGACCCGCGATCAGCTCCCGCGGGTAGGCGGCGGCCCCGGCGTCGTTAAGGATCGGCATGTCGGTCGGATGCGGCTCCACCTGGTCCCACCGCCCCTGCCGCACCGCGGTGACATGATGCCCGCTGAACCGGTCCGGAACCACCCCGGTGCGCAGGCTGCGGTAGGCCCACATCACGAAGTGATGCCCGGGCCCGATGATCTCATACGCGCCGGTCAGTACGAGCTCGCCCGGATCACAGCCGCACTCCTCGACCGTCTCCCGCCGCGCCGCCTCCGCCACCGGCTCACCGAACTCGACCTTGCCGCCCGGCAGCAGCCACCACCCCGCATACGGGCCGCGTTCTTGCCGCACGAACGTCACCGTGTCTTCCGGCCCGGGGACGATCACCAGCGCGGCTGTCACTATCCGTTCCGCGACCTCTATCACCGGATCCCCTCAGGTCGGCCCTCCCGCCCCGCACCTGCCTCCCGGACGCAGTGCTGATTCTAGACCCGCGAGGCAGGCCAGCGCCGACTACACGACGGGCCACCGACGCCCAGCATAGATGACCCGATAAGAGCGCGCCTGACATCAGGCCGTGCGCGCCCGTGGCGCTGCTGGCCGTCCGGGCCCTGTTAGAAACTCAAGCTCCAGCAGATCTGGGAACATCTACCCGACCTGGGCGGTCTCGACGGGCAAGTCGCCGCGTTCGCCAAGACCTTAATCGGCAATCATGGCCGGCGGGTTGACAGGAATGCTGGCGTCCGCTGACCAGCAGTGGTTGGCTGGAGTTGGCATTGAAGAGGGGGTGATGAGTTTGGCTGGTCCAGGCGGGACCCGTGACAGTGCCAGGTGGCGGGTATATGTCTCCCATACCTCAGAACTGCGAGACTTCCCTGCAGGGAATTCATACGTGGCTGCGGTGGAACGGGCGATTTCCGCTGCCGGGCATGTGATAGTAGATATGGCCGATTTTCCTGCCTCAGATCAACCTGCGGCGGAATTGTGCAAGGAGCAGGTGCGAAGCTGTGAGGTATATGTAGGAGTGCTCGGTACGAGATATGGCTCGCTGGTACGCAACAAGCCAGAGATATCTTATACGGAGCTGGAGTTCGATACCGCCGCCGAGGCTGGTCTCGACCGATTGGTGTTCCTGCTGGATACCGACGCTTCGGATTTGGGTATCCCCCTATCCGCATTGATCGATCACGAGTTGGGAGCTTGCCAGGATAAATTCCGCCGCAGGGTACGGGAGAGTGGCCTGACTACGCAGTCCTTCACAACTCCCGCCGCGCTAGGGAGGTTGGTGGAACGATCGCTGCGAAAACTGGCCGAGACCAGGCGACGCATTGACCGCGGAATCCAGCATGAGCAAGTCCCAGCCGATCCAGCGCTGGTGCGGGTTTCCAAATTCGTCAACCCGCCACCTGCGATGGCACCGACATGGTTTGAGGATCGGCAAATCGAAACGGGCCTTCTAGCCGATTGTGTGACCGATCCCGGAATCCGGCTGGTGATGGTGACCGGACGAGGCGGGATTGGTAAGACTGCTATGGTGTGCCGGTTCCTCAAGTGGCTGGAGGCGGGCCGCATCCCAGACATGAAAGGTGACCTCGCTGAGATCACTGTCGGCGGAATTGTCTACTTGAGCAGCAACGGTACTCACCATGTAGAATATCCCACTTTGATTGCGGATCTACTGCGGCTGCTTCCGGCCCACACGGCGCAGCAACTGCAACGTCTGTACCAGGACCCACGCCATAAGCCGCATGAAATGATGCTGGCCGTGCTGGAGGCATTCCCAGCCGGGGAGCCCGTGGTAGTACTCCTAGACAACCTTGAATCGGTGATGGATGCCGAACGTGAGACCCTTATCGAGCAGGCACTGCACGAGGCCCTAACCGCGGTGCTCACCGCGCCTGCGCACGCTATCACGGTGATTAGCACCACTCGGGTGGCGCCGACAAAGCTCCTCGGGGTCGAGCCATCGCGCCAGCGTCAGCTGCCATTGGAGGAAGGACTAGGTTCTCCAGACGCCGAGACTGTGCTGCGAGCACTCGATAACGACGGCCGCCTCGGATTGCGCGATGCCCCGAACGAATTGCTGGACGGCTTGCGCCGACACACCCGCGGCTTCCCGCGGGCGCTGGAGGCTGTTAAGGCCATCCTGGACGGCGACCGTACTCTCACCCCGCGTGACCTGCTGGACCGTACCCGCCAACTGCCCGAAGACCAGATCATCCGGGTCTTGGTCGGGGAGGCCTACGCTTTGCTGGACGCACCGGCACAGCAGGTCATGCAGGCACTGGCCGTTTATCCGGCACCGGTCTCGGCAGTCGCTGTCGACTTCTTGCTTCAGCCATTCAACCCCTTCACCAACGTCATGCCACTCTTGACCCGGTTGGTCCGTCGGCAACTTGTCCGCTTTCAGGACCGGCAGTACTACCTGCACCCGATCGATCGGGAATACGTGCAGAGCCAAATCCAAGGAAGCGACTCCAGCGATTCCCCGGCCGTCTTTACACTCAGCAGACTGAAAACCCGCGCGGCGAAATACTACGCACAGATCCGGACGCCGCAGGCGTCTTGGCGGACCCTGGAAGACATCCGGCCGCAGCTGATTGAGTTCGAGCTACGCTGCGACATAGGTGACTACGACACCGCAGCCACCGTGCTTAATGATATCGACTATGACTACCTGCAGGTATGGGGTCACTATCGCACTCTGGTGGGCCTTCATCGGCGCATCCACAAACGCATTATCGCGCCTGGCAGGACTGTTTCCCACCTGCGTAACTTGGGACTCTGTTGCGCAAGCTTGGGTCACTACGGTCTAGCCGTCCACTTGCACACCCAAGCTCTGGCCATTGACCGCGACATCGGGGACCGCCAGGGCGAGAGCGCAGATCTCGGAAACCTAGGGAACTGCCACTACCGTCTAGGCGACTACCAGCAGGCCATCGATCTGCACACGCAGGCCCTGGCCATTGACCGCGACATCGGGGACCGCCAGGGCGAGAGCGCAGATCTCGGAAACCTAGGGAACTGCCACGACAGTCTGGGCGACTACTGGCAGGCCATCGATCTGCACACGCAGGCCCTAGTCATCGACTGCGAGATCGGCGACCGCCAGGGCGAAGCCGCCAGCCTAGGCAACCTGGGAAACTGCCATACGAACCTTGGCGACTATTCCCGAGCCATCGACTTGCACACCCAGGCCCTGACCATCGCCCGCGAGATCGGCGACCGCCAGGGCGAAGCTGCCAGCCTAGGCAACCTGGGATACTGCCATACGAACCTTGGCGACTATTCCCGAGCCATCGACTTGCACACCCAGGCCCTGACCATCGCCCGCGAGATTGGCGACCGCCAGCTTGAGGGCCATGAGGCAGAAAACCTCGGGAACTGCCACTATCAGCTCGGTGACTATCCGAAAGCCATCGACTTGCACACCCAGGCCCTGACCCTCGCCCGTGAGATCGGGAATCGTTACGGCGAGGCAGCTGCACTTGCATCTCTTGGCCAGGTCTGGCTGGCATCCGGCAATGAGCGTCGTGCTGTGACGTTGCTTGGTCAAGCGGTCAACGTTGCGGACATCACCGGTGACATTGAGTCGGCGGTAAGGGCTCGCTCTGGGCTGGCCTGGGCTCACATTCAACTCGGTGATCCAGCAACCGCACTGGCCGCCACGGCTCCAGGCCGAGAAATCCCCTACCCAACCGAGGAGCCAAACGTACGGCTACTGGAAGGACTGGCACTGCTCGAACTGCATCGCCCCGGCGAAAGCGTGCGAGCGTTCGACGATACTCTCCGGGCTGTAGAGGCGCTGCTAGCACTCGCGGAAAATAACGTGGCTGCGCTCCAAGCCCGCACGTCTGCATTGAGCGGACTGGCCGTAGCCACCGCCGACCCGGTCCGGGCAGACGAAGCGGTGCAAGCGCTCACCCAGTTGCGTACCGTGACCAGCGCCGCGGGTGTGGTGGCAGAAACTCGGCGCCTGTTCAGCAGGATCGCCTTGCAGGATGAATCCGGCATCCTTGCCGAGCTCCGCACCGCGCAGGATCTGTAAAAATCTATATCGATTCTTAGTCGAAGCCCGGCCTCAACTTTCCGTGAGCCGGGTGCCCTCGATGGCCCAGGCCAGCCCGGCCTCGCCCGCCTCCTGCCGGGCCCATGCCAGGGGCAGCGGCGTAACCGCCAGGGCCCGCCATGACCTGCCGCACGACTGTCGTCCCAGCTAGAAAAGAGTGTTATCGATTGCCGCTGCTGGTGGCTGTGCGGGGACGTTAGGCCGCCTGGCCCCTGGTCCGCGCCTGGTCCGCGATTAGTCCGTGATGACGGGGCAGACGTCGTGCGCCCACTCCGTTTCGCCACGGCGGCGGGCAGCCTGGTCAGCCTCGATCGTTTGTCCGCAGGTTTTGCAGACCTTCCCGACGGTGTGGGCGAAGTGATCTTCCCCCGTACCCTGGCCGTCATCGCCGCGGCCGGCATCCGCAACTCTTTGGGTCTCGCTCGCGAAATAGCCCAGCTTCCCTGCTGGACTGGGGACTGCGGTTGATATCCGGCCATCTGCACTCCCTTACCCGGTTACCCGGGCCAGACACCGTGCTGCAACGTAGCGTTACGGCATTCAGCATGACACTGGGCAGCGCAACGAGCAATCAGGACCGAGAGCGGCATTCGGCTCCAAGTCCGTATCTCTGTTCTCCTGGCACATGCCGTATCAACCTGCGCCGCGCGCCAAACGGGCCTCGACACCTCCCTCAGGCCCGCCAGACGCGGGGTTCCGGAGGCCTGCAGAGCCGCACGGAAGAGCGGCCTTCGGGTTGCTGGTCTGCCCCGGCCGGGTGGTCAGATGTCCACGGGCGGCAGGTCTTTTCACCTAGTGCCTGGTGGGGCTGAGACGGATAAAGAGCGGCCGGACCAGCGATCGGCCACCGAGGGTACGACGGCAAGCAGCAGCCAGCAGTATTTGGCGGCGCCGGTGTTCACCCAGGCGACGCCGATGGACAAGACGATCACGAACACGCTTGCCGCCGCGCGCACCTGTCCAGCGTGCGTGTCTCGCGCGCTGGTCTCCGCGGTCAGATCCTGGCGTCGGCCGTAGACCAGCGTTAGGTAGGTCGCCAAGGTGGCGCCCAGCAGGTTGACCGCGAAGATATCGACGGCGAGCGGATTGGCGGAGTACTCGCCCAGCAGGTTACTAGTGAAAGGCATGAGGGTGATGGTGAACAAGAAGGCGAAATTCCACCAGGCCAGCCCCTCCCGCTGTCCGGCAATCTGGCGGAAGACCCTGTGATGGACTAGCCAGAACTGGGCGACGACGTAGAAGGAAATCACATAGCTGACCAACTGGTCAGCGCCTTTGCCGAGTTGAGTGGCGAGCTGGGAGGCTGAGGCCGGGTCATGAAGCCTAGCCGGGAGCGGCACGTTAAGTTGCAGGACGAGCAGGGTGATGGCGATGGCCACCACGCCATCAGACAAGGCGAGTAGGCGTTCCACGCCGGGCAGGTTTTCGCCGGAAGGCGTGGGGGCGGAATCGGTGGACATAGGCACCTAGCCTTGCAGATCACCGGCAGCCGCAGGCCGATGGCATTAGCGGCGGGGTTTCCATTCGCCGATTTCGTGGAGGCGCCTGCGTTGCTGGGCGGCAGCGGGGCGGTCCCGTCCGGTCCCGCGGCTTTCGAGGCGTTCGGCGACCTGGGCACGGTCTTCTTGCGGGTTGCGCCACTCGGTGTCGCTGATGGCGGCGTCCCAGGGGTGGATCAGCATGCGGGTGTTCTCCTGCCGGCGAAGGGCTGGTCGGCGGTGATGAGCCGGCTGGCGATGGCGGCCTGCGGGCTCAGCCGGATAAGAGAGCTGGTGAGGTCGTTCCCCGCCGCGGTCAGGCCGTCACGTCCGAGGGCGGCGAGCCCGTCAATGATGAAGACGGCATTGGTGGTAGCCGTCGTTATCCGGGTCCGGGTGCATTGCCGCCAGTTCCACTGGCGACAGGTGACGCCGGCGTCGTCCCGCCAGATCACCTCGCCTGGCCGGGGGTGCTCGGTGACCGGCTCGCCGTGCGCTGTGGTGCCGAAGTCCTCGTCTCCGGCGGCGCGGACCAGCCGGGCTGGGCCCTTGTACTGGTCCAGGTCCTCGCCGCCGACTGGTACTAGGTTCGCGATCGAGACCGCGTTATAGGCATCGGTCAGGCGGTCGATACGGGGCAGCCCGGCGTCCAGGCGGCGCAGCAGCGCCTCAACGCTCGGCCGGGTGCGCTGGGGCTTGGCGCCGAACGCCCGGTAAGCGGCACGCCAGTCGTCGACTTGGGGCACCTCTTCGGGTGCCCGGCCGCCGAGCGCGGTCCGGGCCCGCGTCTCGGCTCGCGACAGCAGCTCGTCGCTGGCCTGGTCAGGTGGTCCCGGTTCCAGGCCCTCGGCTACCATCACGAGCACGCAGTAGTCCGCGCGCAGCTCGAATACCTCGGGGGCCACGCTGACCGCCGCGAGGAACGCGCGTGCGCTCTCGCTCGCCTCAGTCGTGGTCAGCAGAGTGATCATCGGGCGGCACCCCCGCCGACGGCTGGCTCGAACACCGTCAGGGCGAAACGCGCCGCCTGCGCTGCGCTGGGGTTCGCATATCCATGAGGCAGGTCACCGGAGAACGACGCCGAGTCTCCGGTCGCGAGCACCTCGGCGTGCTGGCCCACTGTGAGCTTGACCTGACCGTCCAGGACCAGGAGCAGCTCGCGGGTTCCCGCCGCATGCGCCTCGGTGGAGTGACTCTCGCCCGGCCCGAGCGTCCAGTCCCACAGCTCGGTGACGTCCGGCGGCTCGGTTCCGGCGACGAGCACGGCCCGCCCGCCGAGCTTGCCCCGCCACAGCACCGGAGCAGTACTGGCCCGGGTGACCCGCAGCCCGGGCGAGCGATCCATCTCCACCAGCGCGGGCAAGCCGATGCCGAGCGCGTCACTGATGAGAAGCAGCGTCGCGATGCTCGGATTAGCCGAGCCCTGCTCGATGCTGACCAGCATCCTGCGGCTGACGCCCGAGCGCCCGGCCAGCTGGTCCAGGGTCCAGCCCCGGCCGGCCCGTCCCTGCCGGACCCGGCCGCCGATCGCCCGGGCGACGCTGTCCGCCCCGGCACCTGCCTCCAATTCTGACTGCCTCATAAAGGGCACTATACTGCACTGTCGGGACACAGGAGAAGCCCGCGTAACGCCGCCGAACTCGCCCGCCGGCTCGACGGGCATCCTGCCGTCAGCCGCGTGCGCTACCCCGGCCTTCCCGGCGACACCGTCGACTGGACCGGCGAGTTCGTGCCCGACAGGCGAGGCCGCCTGAGCGCCCGGGCGAGGCCTTCGGCAGCGGGCCGCTGCTAGGGCAGCGCTCCGGGAAGGTAGGTCCACGCCCGGGCCCGCGTGTACTTGACCTGGAACCTGGCCGGCCGGAAGGCGTCCGGGCTGACCAGGCTGGGGTAACGGCAGACCAGGTTGCGGTACACGTAGTCGGAGACGATCAGCGCCAGCTCGGCGCCCGACCCGGCCAGCGCAGCCTTGAGCGGCCGCGCATCCAGCATGCGGAACAGCAGGTTGATATCGGTGCCGACGAACCCGTGCCCGTCGTGCTCGACCGGGCCGATGTGGGCGGCGGCCCGCAGCTGGATGCCCGCGGAATCGCGGGAGACGTGGTTGTGCCGCCGGATGAGGCCGCGCAGCCGCTCCGGCAGCGGATCGATGAGGCCCTTGCACGGGACGACGGGCGGCAGCACGATCAGGGCACCGTCGCCGCGGTCTTCGCAGAAGCAGTCCGCCCACGGGATGCCGGAGCCGTCGAAGGCCTTGTGCAGGACCTGGTAGAGCTCCTCGTGCAGGTAGAGGCGAATGTCATCGTCGCGGTGCGGGCCGGTGAACCCGGCGATGTCCACCGCGAACAGGGCACACACCTGCCCGTCGGCCGGGGGGACGGGCGTCCTGGCCGATAGGCGGCTCACGGCTGGCCCGCGCCTGGAACGGCACCGGCCGCGCTCGCCATCCGGTCATCCGCCCAGAAGCTGATCAGGCCTTCTTCGCTGAGCGACCGTGGCGACACGCCTGCGGGCAAGGTCCGGCCGGTGGCCAGCGTCCGGTTCGTGATGAGGATCGCCGCCAGGAGATCGTCGGCACGATCGGCCGCCTCGGTTCCAGGCTCCCCGGTTCCGGGCTCCTCAGGGCGGGGATCACGCTGGGTAATAGCGGAGGAATCCCTCGCGCCGAACGGGCGCAAGACAGTAGTGTCGTACACGCTTCGTCTCCTTCCCGGGAGGTGGAGGGAGGGCCGTCCGTCGTCTCGTGGCGTTCTGTCCCACCAGTGAGCCACGAAATACCGGGCGGTCCTCCAGCCTTCGGCTTCTTGGTTGTCGGGCTGACACCGGAATACCCGCGGGTAATCAGTCCTAGCCCGGTAATGCAGGTCTTCGCCGCACACGCCGCTATCGCGCGCGAGCGAGCGAAAGAAAGCACAGCCACGGCAAGTGCCGGGAATTCCCGCCGATTCTCGCTGGAAGGCCCCGTTCGCGTGCCGCCCCGGCCGGCCGCCCCTCAAGCGACCCGCTCAAGACCGAGTAACGGCCGGCTGGCCGACCCGCCGGAGGGCTGGACGACGAGCATGACTCTACCCCTCGCAACTCAGCGTATGGGGCGAAAAATGCCAAGTCCGACAGGGTGTCGTTGCGGCTCAGAAGGGTCCGCTCAGCATTAACGCACGTCAAGGCCACGATGGAGCTGTCCCTCACCGAAGGGTAACTTTCGAGTAGCCTGCACGAACAGATGCATGTGCATCGCGTCGTTGCACGTTCAAGTTTACGTCCTCCCGGCCTCACGAAAATGATCTACGACTGTCCTCCGTGGGCCATTGTTAATAAAGCGACGCGTGTACTGCACGCGCATAGACGGACGAGAACTTACTCGAGCGCCGGAAGTTAAGGATGCGACCATCAATGGCCAGGAACGGCTGGAAACCGCCGGGAACCGGCGAGAACGGCGAGCAGGCGACACCGAATATATATTGTACGAGCAATGCTTGGAGCCAGCAGACTCCGCTGCCGGTAGTACCCGGCAAGCGAAGTAAGCGGCCGTCCGCCGGGGAAGATGCCGCCCGGCTGCGACCGTTGGCTGAGCGGCATTGACCTTACGCGTCCGGGTTGTCGCATTCTCGCGTCAGCGTCCGGCCAGGCAGAACGCCAGGCAGCGACCGGGCAAGACACCCTGGACAGCAAGAAGCCTGGGCTCGGAGCGGGGCCTGGCCACCCCGAGCCCAGACGGGAAAGGCGAGATACCTCTCGGCCCTTCGGTAAAGATCATGCCCGTTGATTCTTACAGCACGCTAGGACGCAGCTGTGAACCCGCTTTCAAGTGGATTCCCAGACCCGGCCCGGACCCGGCCCATGCCCGGCCGCAGTCCCGGGCGGGCTGCGCGACGGTGTCAGGCGCTCGCGGGTGGCTGGTCCGCGCTGGGCGGCCACGAAGCGAGTTGATCGTTCACCTGGCCGGGAAGCTCACCCGAGGTCCAGCCCGCCAGATCCCGGGCCTGATCCGCTGACTGGCGGCCGCGGCCGAAGGGTACCGGCGCGCCCAGAAGCGCCGAACTCGGGTACTCGCCGGTGCCTTCCGGCGCCGATTCGGTCAGTTTTACCTGCTGAAGCGGACCAGACTGCAACGGACCCGACTGGAGCGGTACCTGCTGGATCGGGACCTGCGGCAGCTGTGCCTGCCGCGGCGGGACTTGCTGTCCGCGCTGTGCGCATTCATCGCGGTCGAGGAATTCGGCTAGGTACTCGGCCTCGTCAGCGTCGATTCCGATGACGACCCGGGGCTCACCCCAGGGTTCCTTGAGCGAGTAGCCGACGTAGCTTACGACCGGCTGTCCGGGCGCGACCGCGAGTCCATGCAGCGCGCGCCATTGTTCCCATGCAGATTCCAGGCGCGTCGCCGCGCGCTGAGCACGTGCGACCAGTTCTGGATCACGCATCGTGCGACCCTCCCCTGAGAGCGGACCGGCCCCGGCAACGTGCCTTCCGGGATGTGCCTGGCGGGCGATTCCCTGCCGGACAGCACCCTCGGTGCGGCACTCCGCCACCGGGGCCGACCCCCCATTCCATTGATCGAGTGCTGCCGCATTCACCCTGGCGGTTCCTGACGAGCGCCCGCATGGCGAAGACGGCAGGAGATCACTCGGAGCGCTGCTGCGGAATACCCGCGAGCAGTGCACGAACCTCAGTCTCCCGGTAGCGCCGGTGTCCCCCCAGCGTGCGGATCGAGGTCAGTTTGCCAGCCTTCGCCCAGCGTGTGACGGTCTTGGGGTCGACGCGGAACATCGTGGCGACCTCCGCGGGCGTCAACAGCGGCTCGGCCTCTGGTGTACGTGCGGACATGTGCGTGGCCTCTCCTCCTGGACCAGTGGTGCGATCCTGCGTTTCTTGTGTTGCCTGGTGCTCCGTGAGGAGCGAGTCGGGGATGTCCAGATATGGCCCGACAGGGACCATATTGCCATCACCAGCGGTGACGCGTCGACCACCAGGTGCAAAGTTTCTGTACCGGGATGCCCAGTTACTCCGCCGATCACTGTCACTCAGGGTGATTCTAGCGATACTTATCGTCGCATCGCGCCAGATTCGGAAATAACTGTCCGGCGAGTGTCGGCCGGAGGCCCCCGGGCGCTCGGCTGGCTCCGTGCGGGACTACCCTTCCGGACCCCTCGGGTGCGCTGCCGCCACCGCGGGGAGCTGCCCTTCCGGATCCCCCCGGTACTCTGCCGACTGCGGGGGAGACGCCACCCCCGGACCCCCCCGGTATTCAGTTCGCCTGCTCGAATCCGGCGAATGCACGCCACCGGTCACGGGCGCGCATGTACATGGCGACGGCGAGCTCGCACTCGCCCCGGGCGGCGCCGTCGATGGCGGCGCGGATCTCGGCCGGGAGGTGGCGCAACGCGGCCAGGCCGCGCGCCACCCGCCGTCGCGCCCGTGTCATCGGCGTCGTGTAGACCAGTGCCCGGGTGGCCGACGCGGTCGCCGCGGCGCCGGCCCGGCCCCGGCCATCCCCGAGCGAAAGCCAGCGCTCGGCCGGGGTGAACGGCACGAACCAGGTGAGCGGAACGGTCCAGATACTGGCCATGATGTACAGCCGGGCGGGGCCGGCTTCCTCGCGGGACCCGGACCGCATCTGGCCGTAGGCCAGCAGGCAGCGCCGCCTGGTCTGCCAGGGGCACACATAAGTGGTGCCATCTACGCGCCGCACGTAGGCGTGCTCACTCTCCCGCTCCGGTACCGCGACCCACGGGCTGGTGACGGCCCGGCGCAGCGCCTCGGCGTGCTCGACCGCGAGCGAGTCCCGCCGCCGCGGCCGGGTGGATGAAGCCGCGTAGGCCACCCACCGGGACCGGTCGGGCTCGTGGAACCCCGACACCGGCTCGTAGATGCGGAGATACGCGGCGTAAGCCATCACTGTCGTATCGTGACATACCAGAACCTCCTAAAGGCAGTGGTCAAGGTAACAACATCATCTCTACTGTCAGTTACCAGCCGGTACGGAACGCATCGGGCCTTTCCCGCCTCTCCGGGCATCCCGAGGACCCGGCGGCCACCCCGCGCACGCAATACGCTGGTTCCGACCCGGTTCGACGAGGAACCGGAACGGGATGAGAAGGGTCGCCACCGTGACCAACGTGTTCGCGATACCCCACCACGAGCAGGTCGTCTTCTGCCAGGATCACCACTCCGGGCTCAGGGCGATCATCGGCATCTACTCCACCGCGCTGGGCCCCGCGCTGGGCGGGACCCGCTTCTACCCCTACGGCAGTGAGGACGAGGCCCTCGCCGACGTGCTGCGGCTTTCCGCCGCCATGGCCTACAAGAACGCCCTGGCCGGCCTGGACCACGGCGGCGGCAAGGCGGTCATCATCGGCGACCCGGCCCAGGTCAAGACCGAAGCGCTGCTGCGCGCCTACGGCCGCTTCGTCGCCTCGCTCGGCGGGCGCTACGTCACCGCCTGCGACGTCGGAACGCGCAGCGAGGACATGGACGTCATCGCCAGGGAATGCCGCTGGACGACCGGCCGGACGACCGCCAGCGGCGGCGCGGGTGATTCGTCCGTGCTGACCGCCGTCGGCGTCATGCACGGCATGCGCGCGGCGGCCGAACACGCCTGGGGCAGCACCAGCTTGCAGGGCCGGACCGTCGGTGTCGAGGGCGTCGGCAAGGTCGGGCACCGCCTTGTCGGCCACCTCATCGAGGCCGGGGCCGAGGTGGTCGTCTGTGACGTCAGCCCGCCCGCGGTCGACGCCGTCCGCGCCCGCCACCCGCAGGTCCGCGCGGCCGCGGACGTCGAGGCGCTGGTCGCGGAAAAACTGGACATCCTGTCCCCGTGCGCGCTGGGCGGGACGCTGAACGAGCGCGTGGTGAACGCGCTCACCGCGCGCATCGTCTGCGGCGGCGCCAACAACCAGCTGGCCCATCACGGCATCGAGAAACTGCTCGCCGACCGGGGCATCCTGTACGCGCCCGACTACGTGGTCAACTCGGGCGGCGTCATCCAGGTGGCGGACGAGCTGGCGGGTTTCAGCTTCGAGCGCGCCCGGGCCGCCACTGAACAGATTTTCGTCACCACCGGCAGGGTTCTCGCCATCGCGGACGCCGACGGAGTGCCGCCGTCGGTGGCCGCGGACCGCCTGGCGGAGCGCCGGATGTCCGAGGTCGGCCGACTGCGCGGAATCTGGCTGGGCACGATGGGATCAGCGTAGGCATCAGGGGCGCAAACCGGGTACGGTTGTACCTGTACGGATGCTGGTGAACGTCGCGCTCTCCGCTGCGGGGTGGCGACGGCGTCATATGACGCACCAAACCAGCGAGGCGGAGATCATGGGGCCTGTACTGGCTCCGAACGTTCGAGGGGGTCGAGCCAATGGGGCGCGGCCGAGCCAAGGCCAAGCAGGTGAAGGTTGCTCGCCAGCTCAAGTACAAGAGCGACGACACAGACCTTGACCGGCTGCGTGCGGAGCTGGGCGTCGGTGCTGACTCCGGCGACGGCAAGTACGATTCCGCCGCCGAGGACGACGACGAAGATGACGACGACGACGAATCTCCCGAAGACGCCTGGAAAGACGCCGAGGACGCCTGGCCGCGCTGACCGCGATCAGGATCCGACGCCCAGGCCGTCCAGTACGTGCTTACCCCGGTCATCTTCTCCGACCGGGACGGGGTAGCGTCCGTCGAAGCAGGCGCGGCATAGCCGGTCTTCCGGCAGCGTCGTCGCCTCGATGAGCCCTGCCAGTGACACGTAGCCGAGGGTGTCCGCGCCGATCGAGGCGCATATCTCCTCGGGCGAGTGATGCCCCGCGATGAGTTCGGCGCGGGTAGCGAAGTCGATGCCGTAGAAGCACGGCCATCTCACCGGCGGGGCAGCGACCCGCACGTGCACCTCACGGGCGCCGGCCTCGCGGAGCATGGCGACCAGCGCGCGCTGGGTGGTGCCGCGCACGATCGTGTCGTCAACCACCACGAGCCGGCGGCCGGCGATGGCGTCCCTGAGCGGGTTCAGCTTCAGCTTGATGCCCCGCTCCCTGATGGTCTGGCTGGGCTGGATGAAGGTCCGGCCCACGTAGGAGTTCTTGACCAGCCCCTGGCCGAACGGGATGCCGCTGGCCTCGGCGAAGCCGATGGCCGCGGGCGTCCCGGACTCGGGCACCGGGATGACCAGGTCGGCGTCGGCGGGATGCTCGGCGGCGAGCCGCCGGCCGACCGCGACCCGGGTGGCATGCACCCCCCGGCCGGAGATCGTGGTGTCCGGCCGGGCCAGGTAGACGTGCTCGAACAGGCACCCGCTCGGCTGGGCCGCGGCGAAGGTCCGGGACCGCACCCCTCGCCCGTCGATGCAGACGAGTTCGCCGGGCGCGATCTCCCGCACGAACCTGGCCCCCACGATGTCCAGCGCGGCCGTCTCGCTGGCCACCACCCAGCCGGTGTCCAGGCGGCCGAGCACCAGCGGCCGGAAGCCGTGCGGGTCGCGCGCCGCGTACAGGGTCTGCTCGTCCATGAAGACCAGCGAGTAGGCCCCCTTGGCCAGCGGCAGGACGGCGGCCGCCGCGGTCTCGACGGGACTAACCGGCCCAGTCGCCGGTTGAGGGCCGAACGGGCCGTCGGTGTCCGCCGCACCGCCGGGAACAGCCCCGTCCGCCCGGCCGAGCGCGGCCGGGTCGGTGACGAACAGCGCGGTGAGCACGTCGGTGTCGGATGTCGCCTCGATGCCGGTGCTACCAGGCCCCCGGCCCCCCGGGAGGTTGCTGAGCAGGCCGGCCAGCTCGCGGGTGTTGATCAGGTTCCCGTTGTGGCCGAGCGCCAGGCTGACCGTGCCGGTCGAGCGGAAGGTCGGCTGGGCGTTGGCCCAGACCGAGGCGCCGGTGGTGGAGTACCGGCAGTGGCCCACCGCGATGTGGCCGCGCAGCGCGGTCAGGGCGGGCTCGTCGAAGACCTGGGCGACCAGGCCCATCTCCTTGTGCACCACGATCCGGTTGCCGTCGCTGACCGCGATGCCGGCCGACTCCTGACCGCGATGCTGCAGCGCGTACAGACCGTAGTAGGCGAGCTTGGCCACGTCCTCGTTCGGCGCCCACACGCCGAACACGCCGCAGGCATCTCGTGGCGGCCGGTCCTCGGAGACGAGCTCATCCGTCGGACGACCGTCGGGGGGTCTCACCGAGTCAGTCTATTAAAACAAGCGGCAGGTAGGGCGCAAGATCGGCACGCGGGCCGCTGGCGTGGACGGCGCCGGAGCCGACCGCGCCGGCCCAATCGAGTCGGCCGGCCGCCAGCCGGATCCACGTCAGCGGGTCGGTCTCGACGACATTCGGCGGTGTCCCCCTGGTGTGCACCGGGCCGGGCAGGCACTGCACGGCGGCCACCGGCGGGATCCGGACCTCCAGGACGCGGCCTGGATGGCGCGCGGCCAGCGTGTACAGCAGGTACCTGGCCGCGACGCGTCGGTCGTCCGGCTCGGGATCGGCGCCCGCGTCCAGCGCGCGCAGCACGGCCGCGACGCTGTCTGGTCCGCGCGGGTCCGGTCGCCGGGGAGGCATCTGGCCAGCCAGGCCGCTCAGCTAGGCACCACGGGCTGGGACAGCACGGGGCCGAACAACGCGGGCAGCGTCCTGGTGTGCACGGCGGCGAGCTCGGCCAGCGGGATCGCGAAGCAGCCGTCCACGGTCAGGCTGTCGCCGCCGGTGCTGCCGATGGCCGTGGCCGGCACGCCATGCGCCTCGGCGAGATGGCCGAAGGCCGTCTCGCGGCCCGCGCGCACCGCCACCACGGCGCGTGCCGCCGACTCGCTGAACAGGGCGGTGAACGGGTCGCCGGGCAGCCGGACCCTGCACCCGGTCCCGCCGCGCAGGCAGGACTCGGCGAGCGCGACGGCCAGGCCGCCGTCGGACAGGTCGTGCGCGGCGGACAGCAGCCCGGCCGCAACCGCCGCGGCGAGCAGGGCCGCCAGCCGCCGTTCGGCGTCGAAGCCGGGGGCGGGCGGGCGGCCGCCCAGGTGACCGTGGCGCACGTGCGCCCAGGCCGAACCGCCGAACTCCGGCTCGGTCCGGCCGAGTAGCACGATGCTAGCCCGGGGGGACGACTTTGCTTCTCCCCGGGGGGATTCCATCCCCCCGGCCCCCCCTGGCAGTTCTCGCGCACGGGGGGCTCCCGCCCCCCGTCCCCCCTGGCCCCCCCGCGAGGGCACGGCCGGGACATTCCGGAACCCGATGCCGACCCGGCGGCGCACGTCGTCGTGCACGCCGAGCACCCCGACGACCGGAGTGGGGTGAATGGGCGCCGTCCCCGTCTGATTGTAGAAGCTGACGTTGCCGCCGGTGACCGGCACGCCCAGGGCAGCGCAGCCGTCGGCCAGTCCGCGCGCCGCCTCGGCGAACTGCCACATCACCGCGGGATCTTCCGGCGAGCCGAAGTTCAGGCAGTTCGTGACGGCGAGCGGGCGCGCCCCGGTCGCCGCGACGTTCCGGTAGGCCTCGGACAGCACCAGCTGGGTGCCCAGATAGGGGTCGAGCCGGCAGTAGCGGCCGTTGCCGTCGGTGGCCAGCGCGATGCCGAGGCCGGTCGCCTCGTCCACCCGGAGCAGCCCGGCGTCGTCCGGCATGGCCAGCACGGTGTCCCCGCGGACGTACCGGTCGTACTGGTCGGTGACCCAGCTCTTGTCGGCCAGGCCGGGCGAGCCGAGCAGGGCGAGCAGGTCCGCACGCAGGCCCGCGCCGTCCACCGGGCGGGGCAGCGCGGCCGGGTCGGCGGCGGCCAGCGCGTCCTGGCTCGCGGGCCGGGCCAGCGGCCGGTGGTAGACCGGGCCGTCGGCCGCCGAGGCGGGCGGGATGTCCACCACGGTCTCGCCGCGCCAGGTCATGACCAGCCGACCGGTGCCGGTCACCTCGCCGATCACGGCCGCCCGGACATCCCACTTGGCGCAGACGGCCAGGAATTCCTCGACCCGGCCGGGCTCGACCACCGCCATCATGCGTTCCTGCGACTCGCTCATCAAGATCTCGGGCGGCCCCAGCGACGCGTCCCGCAGCGGTACGTCGTCCAGCCGGACCAGCATGCCGCCGGTGCCCGCCGCGGCGAGCTCGGTGGTGGCGCACGCGACCCCGGCCGCGCCGAGGTCCTGGATGCCGGTCACCAGGCCGCCGGCGAAGAGCTCGAGGCAGCACTCGACCAGCAGCTTCTCGGTGAACGGGTCTCCCACCTGGACACTGGGCCGCTTGGCGGACGCCCTGTCGTCAGAAGCAGGGCCGTCAGATGCGGCGTCGCCGAACGTCGCGCTGGCCAGCACCGAGGCCCCGCCCACGCCGTCGGGCCCGGTCGTGGAGCCGAACAGGATCACCTTGTTGCCCGGCCCGCTGCCCTCCGCGACCTGCAGGTCACCGTGCCGCATGACCCCCACGCAGAGCGCGTTGACCAGCGGGTTGCCCGCGTAGCTCGGATCGAAGTCGAGCTCTCCGCCGATGTTGGGCAGGCCCAGGCAGTTGCCGTAGAAGGAGATGCCGCTGACCACGCCGGGCAGCACCCGGCCGGTGTCGGGGGCGTCGGCCGGGCCGAACCGCAGCGCGTCCATCACCGCGACCGGACGTGCGCCCATGGCGAGGATGTCACGGACGATACCGCCGACGCCGGTGGCGGCGCCCTGGTGGGGCTCCACGTATGACGGGTGGTTGTGCGACTCGATCTTGAAGGTGACCGCGTAGCCCTGCCCGATGTCGACCACGCCGGCGTTGTGGCCGATGCCGGCGAGCAGCGCGCCGGACGGCGGCGCCGTGGCCGCGAACTGCCGCAGGTGCACCTTGGAGGACTTATAGGAGCAGTGCTCGCTCCACATGACCGAGTACAGGGCCAGCTCGGCGCCGGTGGGGCGGCGGCCGAGCGTGGCCACGATCTTCTCGTACTCCTCCGCCGTCAGCCCGAGCTCGGCGAACGGCTGCGGCAGGCCGGCCGTGGCTGCCGCCCACGCCACCGTGTCGGTCACGGTCACGCCGCCACCCGGGCCAGCACGGAGGCGAAGAAGCCGAGGCCGTCGGCGGACGGGCCGGTGAGCGGGTCGACCGCGTGCTCCGGATGCGGCATCAGCCCGACCACGGTGCCCTCCGCGTTGCACACCCCGGCGATGGCGGCCGCCGAACCGTTCGGGTTGTCCCCGGCGTAGGAGATGACGACCTGCCCGGACGCCTCCAGGCCGGCCAGCGTGCCCGCATCCGCCGCGAAGGCGCCCTCCCCGCTCTTCAGCGGCACCACGATCTGCTCACCGCCGGAGTAGGCCCGGGTCCACGCGGTGGCCGCGTTCTCCACCCGCAGCGGCACGTCCCTGGTGATGAACGTCAGCCCGGCGTTGCGGGTCAGCGCGCCCGGCAGCAGGTGCGCCTCGCACAGGATCTGGAAGCCGTTGCAGATGCCCAGCACCGGCAGGCCGGCCCTGGCGGCGGGCACCAGGTCGGCCATCACCGGCGCGAACCGGGCGATGGCACCGCAGCGCAGGTAGTCGCCGTAGGAGAAGCCGCCGGGCAGTATTACCGCGTCCACGCCGCGCAGGCCGCGGTCTCCGTGCCAGAGCGCCACCGGCTCGCCTCCGGCCAACCGGACCGCCCGTGCCGCATCCCGGTCATCGAGAGACCCGGGAAAGGTGATAACCCCTATCCGCACCCAGGCAGGATATCCGGGCCGGGCTAGCTGGCGGCGCGGAGCTGGCGGAGCGGGGCGTCATCCGGCCACCTGATGCGCTTGCGCATGGTCACGACCGTGCCGCGGCCGGGACGGCTGTCCAGCGTGACGTTGTCCACGCAGGCCCGCATGACGGCCAGGCCGCGACCCGACTCCGGCAGCTGGGCGATTGGCGTCTGCTGCGGCTCTGGCTGAGCCTCCGGCGTGCCGAGCCCGGCAGGAATCCCCCGGGCCGGCCCCAGGCCGATCCCTTCGTCGGCCACCTCGACCTGGCAGCCGACCGCGCCGAGGCTGGTGACCACCGCGTAACCCCGGACCTTCCGGCCGCCGTGGGTCAGGACGTTGGTGCAGGCTTCGGTGGCCGCGAGCAGGATGTCGTAGACGGACTCCTCGTCCATCCCGAGCCCGCGCAGGGTGTCACCGAGAACGCGGCGCATCACCGGGACGCTGAGGGTCTCGCGCTGGAAAACCAGGCAGAACTTCACATCAGGCATTGGCTTCGCTCGCGTCTTCCCACCCGTATTCACGAGGCCCCTTTCAACTACTGTGCAGCACCCTCATGAACCGAAAGATTCCCCGTTAACGCGACCGAAACCAGGCGTCGCCGAACCGTAAGCCTGCCCTGGCCGCTCACGCTTCCCCGGTACGCAGCGTAAAGTCCTCTATGACCGGGTTAGACAGCAGATCCCGCGCCAAGTTTGTGATAGCGGTCACAGCCGCGTCGTCGGCGGGCCCGTTCAGCTCCACCTCGAACCGCTTGCCCTGCCTGACCCCGAGTACCTGGCCGAAGCCCAGCCGGTGACAGGCGCTGGCGATGGCCTCCCCCTGCGGATCATGGATCTCCGGCTTGAGCATTACTTCCACGATCATCCGCGCCACGTATCCTCCAGGGCGATCAGGGCATATATCGTCAGGTGAGGAGCGTCCCACGGGCAACGCGGGCGCGTGCGTCCCCACCGGGCACGCAGCGTACGCGACCGCCCCGAGACAGCGCAGTCCGGGAACCTTCAGCCGTTTGGCCGGCGCTGGTGATCCCAGTCCCGGCCCGGAAAGGAGTGGCACGTGACCGTCGAATCCGGCGCCGCGACCACCGTCGTACCAGCACTCGACCAGCCTGCCCCAGACACGCCCGACCAGGCGGGCGATTTCGTCCAGCTGCTCACCCCGGAGGGTGAGCGGATCGACCACCCCGACTACCCGCTGGACCTGTCCGCCGACGACATCAGGAACATGTACCGGGACCTGGTGCTGGTCCGCACCATCGACACCGTGGCGATCTCGCTGCAGCGCCAGGGTGAGCTCGGCATCTGGGCCTCGCTGCTCGGCCAGGAAGCCGCCCAGATCGGGTCCGGCCGGGCGCTGAGCCCGGCTGACATGGTGTTCCCCACCTACCGCGAGCACGGCGTGGCCTGGTGCCGCGGCATCGACCCGGTCAAGCTTCTCGAGCTGTACCGCGGGGTGAGCCACGGCGGCTGGGCGCCCGAGGAGCACAAGTTCCACCTGTACACGATCGTGATCGGCGCCCAGACCCTGCACGCCACCGGCTACGCCATGGGCATCCAGCGGGACGGGGCGGATGAGGCGGTCATCGCGTACTTCGGCGACGGCGCCACCAGCCAGGGCGACGTGAACGAGGCCTTCATCTGGGCCTCGGTGTTCAACGCGCCGATCGTCTTCTTCTGCCAGAACAACCAGTGGGCGATCTCCGAGCCGCTGGAGAAGCAGAGCCGCATCCCGCTCTACCAGCGGGCCCGCGGCTTCGGCTTTCCGGGGCTCCGGGTCGACGGCAACGACGTGCTGGCCTGCTACGCGGTGACCCAGAAGGCCTTGCAGGCGGCCAGGGAGGGCCAGGGCCCCACCCTGATCGAGGCGTTCACCTACCGCATGGGCGCGCACACCACCACCGACGACCCGACCAGGTACCGGCTGGCCAGCGAGCTGGAGATGTGGAAGCTCAAGGACCCGATCGAGCGCGTCCGCGCCTACCTGGTCCGCGGCGGCCTGGCGGAGCCCGAGTTCCTCGCCGCGGTGGACGCGGAGGCCAAGCAGGTCGGCGCCCGGATCCGCGAGGCCTGCCGGACCATGCCCGATCCGCCGCCGCTGGCCCTGTTCGACCACGTGTACGCCGAGCCCACCGCGATCCTGCGCGAGGAGCGCGAGCAGTACGCGGCCTACCTGGACTCGTTCGAAGGGGAGGCCGGGCGATGACCAAGCTCACCTTGTCCCGCGGGCTCAACGAGGGACTGCGCAGGGCGCTCGAAAACGACCCCAAGGTCCTGATCATGGGCGAGGACGTCGGCAAGCTGGGCGGGGTCTTCCGCGTCACCGACGGCCTGCAGAAGGACTTCGGCGAGGCCCGGGTGGTCGACACCCCGCTGGCCGAGTCCGGCATCGTCGGCACCGCGATCGGCCTGGCCCTGCGCGGTTACCGGCCGGTCTGCGAGATCCAGTTCGACGGATTCGTCTTCCCCGCGGTCGACCAGATCGTCAGCCAGCTGGCGAAGATGCGCTACCGGTCCCGCGGGCAGGTCAGCCTGCCGGTGGTGATCCGCATCCCGTGCGGCGGCGGCATCGGCGCGGTCGAGCACCACAGCGAGTCTCCCGAGGTGCTGTTCGCGCACACGGCCGGCCTGCGCGTGGTCGCCTGCTCGGACGCGGCCGACGCGTTCACCATGATCCAGCAATCGGTCGACTGCGACGACCCGGTGATCTTCTTCGAGCCGAAACGGCGCTACTGGGACAAGGCCGAGGTCGACACCGCGCCGGGGGTGGCCGGCGCGCTGCCGTTCGACCGGGCCAGGATCACCCTCGAGGGCACCGACGTGACCCTGCTCTGCTACGGCCCGCTGGTGCGCACCTGCCTGGAGTCCGCGGCCGCCGCGCGCGAGGACGGGCGCAGCATCGAGGTCGTCGACCTGCGCTCGCTGTCCCCGCTCGATATGGACACGATCACCGCCTCGGTGCGCAAGACCGGCCGCTGCGTCGTCGCGCACGAGGCGCCGGTGTTCGCCGGGCTCGGCGCCGAGATCGCCGCCCGGGTCACCGAGCGGTGCTTCTACCACCTCGAGGCGCCGGTACTGCGGGTCGGCGGCTTCGCCACCCCGTACCCGCCGTCCCGGATCGAAGAGCACTACCTGCCCGACCTGGACCGGATCCTGGACGCCATCGACCGCACGTTCGGCTACTGAGGAGGCGGGACCGATGGTCAAGGAGTTCAAGCTTCCCGACGTAGGCGAGGGCCTGACCGAGGCCGACATCGTCGCCTGGCACGTCAAGCCGGGCGAGGCGGTCGAGGACGGCCAGATCATCGTGGAGATCGAGACGGCCAAGGCGGTGGTCGAGCTGCCCTGCCCGTGGGACGGCACGGTGGCCCGGCTGCTGGCCGAGGAGGGCCAGACCGTCGAGGTCGGCGTCCCGATCATCGCTGTAGAGGTGGGGACATCCGACAGTGCCGAACGGGCCCCGGTATCCGCCACCGCGCCCGCCGAGAGCACGTCCGAGGACGACGCCCCGGCAGACGACGCGGGCGCGCATTCTGTCCTGGTGGGCTACGGGGTCAAGGCCTCGTCGACCACCCGGCGCGCACGCAGGACCGCAGCCGGGCGCCCGGAAACCGCCGAGGTTCCCACCGCGCCCGCCGAGCCGGTCGAACCACCCGAGGTACCCGCGCCGACGGCCCGCAGCCAGTCTAAGCCAGCCCCGTCCAAGCCAGCACTGGCGAAGCCGCCGGTGCGCAAGCTGGCCAAGGACCTCGGCATCAGCCTGGCCGCGCTGGCGGGCAGCGGCCCCGACGGCTCGATCACCCGGGACGACGTGCAGCTGGCCGCGGGGACGGGCACCCCGGCCCGTTCGGCCGAATCGGGGAACGGGTCCCGGACGGCCACCGCCGCTACGGTCCCCGGCGGCGAGGAGCGGATCGATGTCCGCGGTGTGCGCAAGCACATGGCCGCGGCCATGGTGTCGAGCGCGTTCACCGCGCCGCACGTCACCGAGTTCCTTCAGGTCGACGTGACCGAGACGATGGCGGCGGTGCGCCGGGTCAGGGAGCTGCCCGAGTTCGCCGAGCTGCGGGTCTCGCCGCTGCTGTTCGTGGCCCGGGCGCTGCTCGTCGCGGTGGCCAGGCACCCGCTCGTCAACTCGTCCTGGGACGACGCCGCCGAACAGATCGTGGTGAAGCACTACGTGAACCTCGGCATCGCGGTGGCGGCCGAGCGCGGCCTCATCGTGCCCAACGTCAAGCACGCGGACGCGCTGACCCTGCCGGAGCTGGCCCGCGCCCTGCAGGTGCTGACCGAGACCGGCCGGGCCGGCAAGGCTACCCCGGCCGATCTGGCGGGCGGCACGATCACGATCACCAACGTGGGAGTGTTCGGGGTCGACGCCGGCACCCCGATCCTCACCCCCGGCGAGACGGCAATCCTCGCGTTCGGCCAGGTCAAGGACACGCCATGGGTGGTCGACGGGGAGCTCGCGGTGCGCAAGGCGTGTACCTTGTCGCTGTCTTTCGACCATCGCATCGTGGACGGGGAGCTCGGCTCGGCCGTGCTGCGCGACGTCGGCTCGATGCTCACCGACCCACTGCGAATGCTGGCCTGGAGCTGAAACGCATGGGGCTGACGCGATAACGTCAGCCCCATGATCAGGCATATGGTGATGTTCCGGTGGACTCCGGAAGCGACGCGGGAGCAGAAGGAGCGCGTCAAGGAGGAGCTCGGGCGCCTGCCCGGGCTGATCCCGCAGGTGCGGGCCTATCACATCGGCGAGGACCTCGGCCTGGCCGGCGACGTCAACTTCGACTTCGCCGTCGCGGCCGACTTCGACGACCTCGCGGGCTACCTGGCCTACCGGGAAAACGCGGAACACCGGAAGATCGTGGAGACCTTCATCCAGCCGATCGTCGGAGCGCGCGGCGCGGTCCAGTACGAGATCTGAGCGGAGCGAAGTGCGGGGGGTGCCAGGGGGGTCGTCCCCCCCGCGGCAAGCTCTGACTCAGAAGGCGCCCTCGGGCAGCTCCATCAGGTCCAGCGTGGTCTGCTCGGCGATCGTACGCTCGACGGCCAGCCGGGGCAGCACGGTGGCGGCGAAGAACCGGCCCGCGCTCAGCTTGCCGGCGTAGAAGTCGCGGTCGGGATCGTCGGCGCCGATCTCGTCCAGCTTGCGCAGGGCGATGTCGGCGTGGGTCAGCAGCAGCCAGCCGATGACCAGGTCTCCGAGTGCCATCAGCAGCCGGGTGGTGTTCAGGCCCACCTTGTAGACCTCGGCGGGCTGGTCAGCCGAGGCCATCAGCGCACCGACCATGGCGGTGACCATCGCCTCGACATGCCCGGCGGCTTCGGCCAGCGCGGACCGTTCGGCCTTGAGCCTGCCATTGCCGCCCTCGGCGGCGGCGAAGTCCTTGATCCGGCCGAGCAGCACCCCGAACGCCTGGCCGTTGTCCCGGATGATCTTGCGGAAGAACAGGTCCAGGCTCTGGATTCCGGTCGTCCCCTCGTACAGGCTGTCGATCTTCGCGTCCCTGATGTACTGCTCGACCGGGTAGTCCTGGAGGAACCCGGAGCCGCCCAGCGTCTGCAGGGACAGGGCGAGCATCTCGTAGGACCGTTCGGAGCCGACCCCCTTGACCACCGGCAGCAGCAGGTCGTTCAGGCCCGCGAGGATTTCGTCGGTTCCTCCCTGCGCCGCGGCGAGCTGGATGGCGTCCTGGATCGAGGCCGTGTACAGCACCAGGGCCCGCATGCCCTCGGCGTACGCCTTCTGCAGCATCAGCATCCGGCGCACGTCGGGATGACTGATGATCGTCACCCGCGGCGCGGTCTTGTCCGTCATCTGGGTGAGGTCCGCGCCCTGGACCCGGTTCCTGGCGAAGTCCAGCGCGTTCAGGTAGCCGGTCGACAAGGTGGCGATGGCCTTGGTGCCGACCATCATCCGGGCGTCCTCGATGACCATGAACATCTGCCTGATGCCGTCGTGCACGCCGCCGATCAGGGTGCCCACCGCGGGCCGCCCCCCCGGTTGAACTGGGCCGAAGGTGACCTCGCAGGTGGTCGAGGCCTTCAGCCCCATCTTGTGCTCGACGTTGGTGATGATGACGCCGTTCCGCTCGCCGAGCGTCCCGTCCTCCTCGACCAGGTACTTGGGCACGAGGAACATGGACAGGCCCTTGGTGCCCGGGCCCGCGCCCTCGGGCCGGGCCAGCACGAGGTGGAAGATGTTGTCCGCCAGGTCGTGCTCGGCGCTGGTGATGAAGCGCTTGACCCCCTCGATGTGCCAGGTCCCGTCCTGCTGCTCGATCGCCCGGGTCCGGCCCGCGCCGACATCGGAGCCCGCGTCGGGCTCGGTCAGCACCATGGTGGCGCCCCACTCGTGCTCGATGGCCTGCTCAGCGAACCGCTTCTGCGCTGGCGTGCCGAGATCCCACAGCACCCGGGCCATGGTGTGGCCGCTGGCGTACATCCAGATCGCCGAGTTGGAGCCGAGGATCAGCTCGGCCATGGCCCAGTTCAGCGACCGCGGCGCCCCGGTGCCGCCCAGTTCGGCGGGCAGCGCGAGCCGGTAGTACCCGGCGTCCATGAAGGCGCGGTAGGACTTGCGCAGTGACTCGGGAATCCGCACCGAGTGCGTGGCCGGGTCGAACACCGGCGGGTTCCGGTCGGCGTCGGCAAAGGACTCGGCCAGCGGGCCGGTCGCGAGCCGCTCCAGCTCGCCGAGGATGCCGCGGACCGTCTCCTCGTCGAGTTCGTCGTACGGCGGCTGGCCGAGCAGGTCCTGGCGCCGCAGCACCTCGAACAGGTTGAACTGGATATCCCGCAGGTTGCTCTTGTAGTGGCTCATCGCTGCTCCGCCGCTCGCCGTTCACCGTGCCGAGACCTAGGCTACCCGCTGGTAATAAGTTTGGCTACCCGCTGGTAACAAGCGGGGCGAGAGCGGGGCGCACGTTCGTTTGCGCGGATACAAATGAACGTGCGCGTCACTATTGACCGCATGTCCTATTTTTTAGGGGTTTTCACATATTGTTGATCACCGGCGACTACGCTTCCGCTATGTGACAGACGCATCCGACGTATCGCCGGGCCTGCCCGGGCGGCGCCGGGTCGCGAACGTACCGCCGGAGATGCCGTCCCAGCAGGGGACGGGACGGGGAGCGATGCCGCCGCAAGGTCAATTGTCCGCCGGATCAGGTTCCCAGGGAGCGGAATTCCCTGAATACGGTCAGCCGGACAACGAGGCGCTCGCCCGCAGGCAGCCAGGCCCGGGTTCCCATCCGCGCCAGCCAGGTTCACCGCCCGCCCGGACGCCGGCCAGGCTGGTCGCACCCGGCGGCCGTCACCGGCGCGCGATGCCCGCCAGCCTGCCCGAGGGCGCACCCGCCCTGGTCCTCGCGGTTCCCGACGCCGGCGCGGACGGCCTGGCCGGCGTGACCGCGGAGATCGCGACCGTGCTCCGGGTGGACAACCCGGCCCTGGACGTGCGCACGGCGCGGATTGACCAGGGCGGTCGCGGCGACCCGGCCGGGATCCGCGCGGTGCTGGCCGACGCGGCGGCCAGACGGCCGGCCGGCTCCCCCTCGGCTGTGGTGATACCGCAGGTCGTGACGCCGCATCCGGCCAGCTTCCGGGCGATACGGGAGGCCATCACGACCAGCGGGGCCAACGCCCACGTCGGCGAGGTGTTCAACACCAACGCGCTGCTGGCCGAGGCGCTGCACCACCGGCTGGCCGACGCCGGGCTGGCCCGGGCCGACCGGGTGCGCATGTTCAGCATCACGACCTCGGCCGACGGCATCATCCTGGCCACCGTGGGCGGGGAGGACGCGGTCGGCACCGCCAGCGTCACCGCCTTCCTGCTCGCGGCGCGGCTCGCCCTCCCGGTGATGGCCGCCTCGCTGGACGCCAAGCCCTCCATCGAGGACGCGGCGGTCCAGCTCGAGAGCATGGGCGTGACCAGGATCGCCCTCGCCCCGTGCGTCATCGGCCCGGAGGCCGACCCGGCGGCCATCGAGGAAGCCGCCATGGTGATCGGCGCCAAGTGCTGCGCGCCGCTCGGCGCGCACGGCAACGTGGTCAAGCTCATCTCGCTCGCCTACGGCCAGGTGCTCAACCAGCTCAAGCCCTCGGGTCCCGACGCCTCGGTCAGCCCGCCGGGCGGACGGCACCGATAAGCCCGCCGGGGGCGTACATGCTGTCGATCCGGACGAACGCGCCGGTGTAAGGCGCGTTCACCATCATGCCGTTGCCGATGTAGATGGCGACGTGGTGGATCGTGCTCGGGTCGGACGTGTTCGTGGCGTAGAACAGCAGGTCACCGCGCCGGAGCTGGCCGAGGGGCACGTGCGGTCCCTCCTGCCACTGATACCCGGTGTAGTGCAGGAGCTGGACGCCCGCGTGCGCCCACGCCACCATGGTCAGGCCCGAGCAGTCGAAGCTGTCCGGGCCGGCCCCGCCCCACAGATAGGGCTTGCCCAGCTGGGTCAGCGCCCAGTTGGCCGCGATGTCGCCCTGGTCGGCTGAGGCGCCCGAGCCCCACGCCCAGGACGGTACCTGGCTCGAGCCAGACGGCCCGGCCGCCGCGGCGG
>Ga0335078_10001853_pt1 | contig 31993 bp, 26 predicted proteins | sample Lox_Sample_32_FD_206711 | JGI IMG/M metagenome (GOLD analysis project Ga0335078, IMG submission 206711) | Soil microbial communities from Loxahatchee National Wildlife Refuge, Florida, United States - Lox_Sample_3.2 | ecosystem: Environmental > Terrestrial > Soil > Wetlands | place: USA... | reverse complement strand
CGCGGTGCTCACGACCGCCACGCGGTGCTCACCGGTGCTCACGGCCGCCACGCGGTGCTGAGCCGGGACAGGGCGCCGCGCACGCTCCCTCCGGCGTCCGCCAGCGCGTCCGCGGCAACCTTCGGCTCTAGCCCCGACAGCAGGCACAGCAGCGCCAGCCGCAGGTCCCCGCCGCATCGGGCTAGCTCGGCGCGGCACAACTCGTCGTCCCGGGTGCCGGAAGCCTCTTGCAGTATCACGAGCTGCCGCTGGCGCAGCTTGGCGTTGCTGCCCGAGACACTCGCCATCAGGTTGGAGTAGGTGCGGCCGAGCCGGACCATCGCCGCGGTCGACAGCGCATTCAGCACCATCTTCTGGGCGGTCGCGGCCTTCAGGCGAGTCGACCCCGCGATGGCCTCCGGGCCGGTGTCGACCAGCACGCCGTGCTGAACCAGTCCGGCCAGCGGCGCCGCGGGGTTGCAGCTCACCAGCACGGTCAGCGCGCCGGCCAACCGGGCACGCCGCAGCGCGCCGGCGACATACGGCGTCCGGCCGCTGGCGGTGATCCCCACCACGACGTCTTCCGCGCGAACCACGGCAGCGTCTCGGACACCGAGCGCCTCGTCGTCCTCGGCGTCCTCGACCGCGTTGGCCAGCGCCGTGTCACCACCTGCCTGATGAGCAACGAAGATACCGTGCTCCAAGCCGAAGGTGGGCATGACCTCCGCGCAGTCCAGAATGCCCATCCGTCCGGAGGTCCCGGCACCGAAGTAGTGCACGCTGCCTCCCGCCCGGAGGCGCTCGACAATGCGGTCCACGACCGTGGCCAGCTCAGGCAGTACCGACGCTACGGCTTGGGCCACCGTGGCGTCCTCGGCGTTCAGCAGCCGCAGCACCTCCTCGGTCGAGACCACATCTATCTCGACGGTTCGCCTGTTGCGCTCCTCCGTACGGGACGTCACCAGCGGCGGTGTCAGCAGCACGCAATGGCCCAGGCCCGATCCTGCAGGAACTGACCCCGGCTCTGCAGCAGCGGACCCGGGCCCTGCAGGAACCGACCCCGGCTCTGCAGGCACCGGCACCTCCTCCTCCTCCTGGACGCAGGGGTTGATCAATGTAACTATCTTCCGGATAAGCATACAGATTTGTATTATATACACGGAATCGCACGGCGTCGAAGAGGGCCGGGGCTGATCAGCGAGGATGGGAGCATGCATCTTCCCGTTATGCCGCCGGTCGCACCGATGCTGGCCAAGCCGGTCAAGGAGATCCCCCGCGGCTCCATGAGCTTCGAGCCCAAGTGGGATGGCTTCCGGTCGATCGTGTTCCGGGACGGCTCGGACGTGGAACTCGGAAGCCGCAACGAGCGACCGCTGACCCGCTATTTCCCCGAGCTGGTCGAGGCCGCGGCCCAGAACCTGCCGGAGCGGTGCGTTCTGGATGGGGAGATTGTCATACCCGACGCCCAGGGGCGGCGGCTCGACTTCGAGGCCCTGCTCCAGCGCATTCATCCGGCCGCCAGCCGGGTCAGGCTGCTCGCGGACCAGACCCCGGCCGAATTCGTCGCCTTCGACCTGCTGGCGCTCGGCGACACCGACTACATGGCCGCGCCGTTCTCGCAGCGGCGAGCCTTGCTCGCCGGCGCGCTCGCCGCAGTGGGCCCGCCGTTCCACCTCACCCCGGCGACCCTGGACCGGGAGCTGGCGGTCCAGTGGTTCAGCCGGTTCGAGGGCGCGGGCCTGGACGGCATCGTCGCCAAGCCGCTCGACGGCGGCTACGAGCCGGACAAGCGGGTGATGTTCAAGGTGAAGCACGAGCGGACTGCCGACTGTGTGGTCGCCGGATACCGGGCGCACAAGAGCGGGCCGGACGCGATCGGGTCGCTGCTGCTTGGCCTGTACGACGACGCGGGCAGGCTCGCCAGCGTCGGCGTGATCGGCGCGTTCGGCATGGCCACCAGGCGCGCGCTGTTCGCCGAGATGCAGCCCCTGGTGACCGGCTTCGAGGGGCACCCGTGGGACTGGGCCAGGCCGGAAGCGAACGTCCGCAACCCGCGCGGGGCGGAGGCCAGCCGGTGGAACGCAGGCAAGGACCTGTCGTTCGTTCCGCTGCGCCCCGAACGGGTGGTCGAAGTCCGCTATGACCACATGGAGGGCACCCGATTCCGGCACACCGCCCAGTTCGTCCGGTGGCGCACCGACCGCGACCCGAGATCCTGCGGCTTCAGCCAGCTCGAGGAGCCGGTCAACTTCGATCTGGCCGACATCCTGCCGCGGCGTCAAGAGCCACGTTCCCCGGGGCAGCACTAGGGTAAGCCAGCATGGAGCGCGAGCGGGATCCCTTCGGGCGGCCCCTCTCGCCAGCGTCCATTGCCTCGCAGATCGCATCGTTTGAGCAGGCCGTTGCCGAAGCCGAAACCGCGGTCGGTGCCCGGCACCCGGACACGCTCGCCGCCCGGAGGATGCTCGCGCGCGGCTATCTGTTCCTCGGCCGGTCCGCCGAGGCGGTGGCGCTGCTGGAAAAGGACCTGCCGGCCTGCGAGGAACTGCTCGGCCCGGATCACTCAGACACCGCGTCGGCACGCAACGACCTGGCCGTCGGTTACCGCTGGCTGCAGCGCGTCGCCGACGCGGTCGGGCTGCACGAACGGAACCTGTCGCTCCAGGAGGGGCAACTGGGGCCCGACCATCCAGCCGCGATCGCCACCCGATCCAACCTCGCCAGCGCGCAGCTATCGGCGGGCCGGATCGGCGCGGCGGTGCAGGAGTACCAGCGGGCCCTGGCCGACGCCGAGCGGGAACTTGGGCCCAGGCACCCGGACACCATGCGTATCCGCGGTAACCTTGCCGGCGCCTACGGGGCCGGCGGGCGGACAGCCGAGTCGATCGCGATGCATGAGCAGAACCTGGCGGCCAGGGTGGCCGAACTAGGCTCCGACGACCCGGACACCCTCTCTTCCCGCCACGGGCTCGCCAGATCCTTGGCCCAGGCCGGCCGGCTTGCCGATGCGGCGCCGATGCTCGAACGAACCCTCGCGGACCGCGAGCGGGTGCTCGGGCCGGAGCATCCCGATACCCTGGCCTCACGCAGCAGCCTCGCTGCCGTGTACGGCTCGGCCGGCTGGTTCACTGAGGCCATCGCCCTGCAGGAAAGCGCGGCAGCCGACGGCGAGCGCGTCCTCGGGGCCGATCACCCGGACACTATCGCGTTCCGGAGCGATCTCGCCGCGACCCTCCACCGCGGCGGGCGGGCGGCGGAGGCCATCGCCCTCATCGAGCCGATCCTCGCCGACCGCGAGCGGCTGCTCGGCCCCGACCACCCGGAGACGCTCGCGTCGCGCAACGACCTGGCCGCCGCGTACGCCGGGTCCGGCCGGGTCACCGACGCGATCCCGCTGCACGAGCGCAACGCAGCCGACCTGGGGCGGGTGCTAGGGCAGCGCCACCCGATCACCCTGACATCGCGCGGCAACCTCGCTGCCGCCTACTGCCGGGCGGGCCGGCTGACCGAGGCGATCACGCTGCACGAGCAGACCCTGGCCGACCGCGAGCAACTCCTCGGCCCCGACCACCCGGCCACCTTGACCTCGTGCTCCAACCTCGCCGCCGCGTACGCCCGGGCCGGGCGGCTGCGGGATTCGATCGGCCTCTACAAGCGGGCGTTCGCCGGGCGCAAGCGCGTGCTCGGCGCCGACCACCCTACGACCCTGGCCACTCGCGAAGCCCTGACCCGCACCCGCGACCGGCGTCATGCCGCGATGGTGACCTTGCGCCGACCGCACTGAACGGCCCTCGGCGCGGAACGCCGGCTATGCCCTACTGTGACCTTCATAATCGGTGTGCGCGACGACAGGAAGGTCCATGACTACCGCTACGCGCGGCAACGCTTCACTGGTGCTGACCCGCCGGGCCGGCGGCTGGCGTGATCGAGCCCGCAGCTACATCCTCGTGATCGACGATGCCGAGATCGCGAAGCTGCGCCACGGCGGGCGGTTCGAGACCTCGCTGGACCCCGGCCGCCACGAGATATTCCTGCGCATAAGCTGGTGCCGCAGCCAGGTCATCAAGGTGGACGCTCGGCCAGGCGAGGTCATAAGGCTCCACTGCGCACCCGGCAACGCCCCGCCGCTCGCGTCCGCAACCATCGGCCAGGACTCATACATTCAGCTCGCTCGCATCTAGCCGACCGCCCCGGCAGGCCAGTGCCGGCGCCGCGGCGGCCGCGGAGATCGCCGCGACCGCGGATGTCAGGCCGAGTGGGTGTCCCACCCCCGCGGCGGACGGGGCCACCGACCGGGCCCGTGCCGCGGGTCATCGGCGTGAACGATCCCGCGGAGCCCCTCGTCCGGATCCTCGGTGTCCTTGAGCCAGGTCAGGGCCGTGGCGTAGATGACGGGAATGAAGCAGATGGCCGGGACCGCCCACATGATCCCGGTGGCGATCTCCTGATCGGCGACGGGACTCGGGCCGGCTCCATGAGCGTACGCGGTGAACCACGCCACCTGGGAGAACCCGAGTATGTAGGCCAGGATCCAGATCGTCCACATCGCCAGTGCCGCGACGGCGGCGCGCCCCGGGCGGGACAGCCGCGGGAGCAGCGGCGGCGACTCCACGAGCTCCAGCCACAGGGCCGACCCGGCGGAGACCAGGGTAGCCATCTCGATCACCGCCAGGCCAGGGACGGTGGCCAGGGCGTTGACGGTGACCGGCAGCCTCCAGGCAGTCACCGTGCCCAGGAAGACCAGGAGCACTGCGGCGGCGCGCACGAACCCGGAACCGCGCCGCGGCCTGCGGCCAGCCAGCCGGCGGTCGCCCGGCCGGCGACCGCCCGGCAACGCCCGGGAGAAACCAAGACGCAGCGCGCGCCACGGCGCGCCGAGAACGACGAGGGCGGGCACAACCGTGGCGAACACCGCGAACTGAACAGACTCGACGAAGACATAGCGCCGGGCATAGATTCCCGCCGGCGGCAGGAGGCTGAGCAGGATCACGATAACAGCCGCGATAGCCAGCCAGTACCTCTGGCGGGGCAGCCGACTCAGCACAGGTCTTCCACCCTTCGCCGCAGGGGATCAGGCAGGGCCAGCCCTGACCATGGCCTGCGTCCTCAGTTTGTCTGGGTTGTCAGTATCGCGCGCCAGCCGCCGCCACCACCAGGCCGCCGCCCGCCACCACCAATCCACCGCCGCCCGCCGCCAAGCCGCCGCCCGCCACCACCAATCCACCGCCGCCCGCCGCCAAGCCGCCGCCCGCCACCACCAATCCACCGCCGCCCGCCGCCAAGCCACTGCCCACCGCCAAGCCGCCCAGCGCCTAGCGGGCCTCCGCACGGCGGAACGCGGCCCTGATCAAGGCGGCTACCTGGGAGGGCGCGTGAACGATTTCCTGCCATGTGAAGTGCACGACCTCGAAGCCCGCCGCACGCAGGCTGGCATCACGTCGCAGCTGGGCAACCGCCCTGGCCGGATCCTGGTACTTGACCGCCCCGTCGGCCTCACCGATCGTCGCGTGCCTGCGCCAGAAGAAGTCGGCCCGGCCGATCACGCCGGCCCTTTCCCCACCCACCCAGACCTGCAATTCGGGGGCGGGGAGCCCATGGTCGCCGAACGCCACCCGGGCGATCGACTCGAGCGCCGACTCCGATCGGCCATCGCTGAACGCAGCTACCAGCTTTGCCTGGACGATGCCCGGCCACCGCCGGCAGTCCGCGATCACCGCCTGCAGCTCGGCCTTGGACGTCTTGCCCGCTCGCAGCGCGGAGTCAGCGGTCACCACGCCCGCCCGGAACGACGAGGCCCGCGCTACGTCAACTACGGTCCTGGCCACCGTGGTCACCCGGACGCCGCCCTGGACCGTCACGTGCCCGTCAGGCAGCGCGGCGACGTGCACGCGCACCCCCGGCCGCCCGGCCCCGCTCCCAGTCCCGGGCGGGTGGGTCACCGCCAGCGTTCTGCGCGGCGCTGGCCCCAGCACGTCGAGCCCGTGAATGATGGCTGCGCTCAGATGACTGCCCACGGCGCAAGGCGTGCCGACAGCCAGGACAGAGGCCACCCGTAACGCTTGCTCGGCCGCCGGATCCCGGGCAGTTCCGGCTGCCAGCGCCGCGTGAGCATAGGCACCACGGTTCACGGGCGCCAGCACGCCCTGGCGGGTCAGCCGGCGGATCTGCGCCGGTGAGTACCCGGCCGCATTCAGCCCGCGGGAGGTCATAATCCCGGCAAAACGGGGCAGTAAATCGTCGCTCATATCGCAAGGTTGACCGCTGGCACCGACATTTCATGGGTTTGAGTCATTGGGTAACCCAATTTCTACTGATTTGTGGTCACCAAACCCGAGAAAAGTCGAAACGATCAAGACCAGAGCGGGAGCTCGCGGAAGCCACGGCCCAGGCCAGCCACCGCCCGCAGGCACGCACAGCCCAGGCAGCCACGGCCCAGGCCAGCCACCGCCCGCAGGTCGGCCACGACCAACCCAGCGCCCGCCCGGTACCGGGCAGCCAGGACGGGGGCGGCGATAGCACGCGTGTCAGGCTGAGACGGCTCGGCCACGGAGCCGGGTGAGGGGAGGTCACCGATCTGGACACGGCCCTGGCGGAGTCCGTTTCCGCGGTCCTGATGGTCGCGGTGCTTGCCAGCGCCGTGATACGGCCGCGGGGCTTGCCCGAGGCGGTCGTGGCGGTCCCGGCCGCGGCCGTGGTCATCGCTACCGGCGCGATCTCGCCACATCGGGCCTGGGAGCAGGTGCAGCGGCTGGCTCCGGTGATCGGCTTCCTGGCCGCGGTCCTGGTGCTGGCCCAGTTGTGCCAGGACGAGGGGCTGTTCCGCGCCTGCGGCTCATGGTTGGCGCGTGGCTGCGCGGGCCGGCCGCGGCGCCTGCTGGCGCGGGTTTTCGTGATCGCATCGGTGATCACCGCCGTGCTCAGCCTGGATGCCACCGTCGTGCTGCTCACACCGGTCGTCTTCGCCACCGCCGCGCGCCTGGGCGCCCGCCCCAGGCCGGATGTGTACGGCTGCACCCACCTGGCGAACTCCGCGTCGCTGCTGCTGCCGGTCTCCAACCTCACCAACCTGCTGGCGTTCGCGGCCAGCGGGCTCACCTTCACCCGGTTCGCGGGGCTCATGGCGCTGCCATGGCTGGCCGCCATCGTCACCGAGTACCTGGTCTTCCGGCGCTTTTTCGGAACTGACCTGAACGCGCCGTCGCGGGCCACCCCCCCAACCCGGCGGGCCGACGTTCCGGTGCTGGTCATTGCCATCCTGGCCGGCACCCTTGTCGGGTTCGCCGTGACGTCCCTGGCAGGGATCAACCCGGCATGGGCGGCCGCGGCCGGGGCAGCGGCACTCGCCGCCCGCTCTTTCGCCCGGCGAGACACCAGCCCGGCCGCGATCTGGCGAGCCGCTAGCGTCCCGTTCCTGGCCTTCGTGCTTGGCCTGGGCATCGTGGTGGCGGCAGTGACCGAGAACGGCCTGGCCGGGGCGCTGCGGCAGGTGGTGCCCGGCGGTACCTCGCTGCCCGCCTTGCTGGCGACGGCCGCGCTGGCCGCCGTCGCCGCGAACGTCATCAACAACTTGCCCGCCGTCCTGGTGCTGCTGCCGCTGGCGGGGCCGGCCGGCCCGGCCGCGGTGCTCGCCGTGCTGGTCGGGGTCAACATCGGGCCCAACCTGACCTACGCGGGCTCGCTGGCCACCCTGCTGTGGCGGCGGGTGCTGCGAGAGCACGACGCCGAGCCCGATCTCGGCGAGTTCACCAGGCTCGGCCTGCTTACCGTGGTCCCGGCGCTGGCCCTGGCCACTGCGGCACTGTGGGCAGGAGTGCATGTGATCGGAGGCTGACTGCCATGACCGTGATCATCTGGATCGTGGCGGGCACCTGGCCCGCCTGCGTCGACGCTGCCCGCGGGTTCGTGCCGGCGGACGCGGACATCGTGCTGCTGCATGTCACGGGAAGCGAGACTCCCGCCGCGGCGCACGGCGCCTACGCGGGACTGCTCGGCCGCGGCCGGGCGGGCCGTGACCCGGGCCCGCGCCTGGCGGAACTCGGTGCCGCCTCCGGTCGGCAGATGCTGCAGGCCGCAGCCGAGCGACTGGGCCGACCGTGCACCGCGACGGAGCGGCACGGGCGGGTGGAAGGCGAGGTCGTCAAGGCAGCCGGCGGCGCGGATTTGCTGATCCTGGCACGGGACGGCGACGACGCCCGCCTCGGGCCGAAGAGCCTGGGCCCGGCCAGCCGGTTCGTCGTCGATCATGCCCCGTGTCCCGTCCTGCTGGTCTGGCCGCGGGAGGTCCGCGATACCGGCGCCATGCCGCCCCCGCCTCCGCCTCCGCCTCCGCCTCCGCCTCCGGCACCCGGCGCACACCCTCGTGCCACCCCGCGACCGGCGCCGCCCGGCGTTCCGCGGCGCCCAGGAAGCTGAGACGGGATTTCATCAGTAGATGCAAACGCCAGTGAGAATGCACATGCGTCAGTTAGCATGTGGTGCTTAGCATCCGGCCCGGTCTGAACAGGCGAAACTTAGGAGACTCCATGCACGAGGCGCGCAACGGGATGCCCGCTAGCGACCTGCGCGACGTCGCCTGGCGGAAGAGTCGGCACAGCAACTCCCAGGGCACATGCGTTGAGTTCGCCAGCCTGCCCGGCGGAGGGATCGCCCTCCGCAACTCCCGGCACCCAGACAGCCCCGCGCTGATTTACACCCGGGCCGAGGTGGAGGCGTTCATCCGGGGCGCCAAGGATGGCGAGTTCGACGACCTCCTGTGAGCCGGCTCGTCACCATCGGGTGACAAGCCGTAAGCTAGGCGACCGGAGCAGCGCCCAGACGACCTTTCCGTGCCCGGTGATCGGCCGCCAGCCCCACTGCACGCAGCATGACTCGACGACCTGCAAACCGCGGCCGCTTTCCGCGCTGGTGCAAGTGTTTGCCCGGACGGGGCGCCCGCTGCCCGGATCGGTCACCATGCACAAGAGATACGGATCCCGGCGTAGTATCGCCAGCCCGATCGGGTGCTCTTCGGGCATCCGCTGAGCGGAGAGCAGGCTATGGCGGAGCGAGTTGGTGACCAGTTCGGAGACCACAAGCTCGGCCAGGTCGCTCTGCCAGCCGATACCCCAGTCCTGCAGCGTTATCCTGGTGAATTCCCTGGCGTGCCCAGCCGACTCGGCGGCTGCGGCGAGCCCGCACGTTGCCACTGGCTGATCCGCCCACTGGCTCGCGGTGGCATTGGCCGACGCCGGGACATCGGCAGCATTCAGGACATCCGCCAGGCTGAGCGCATTCGCGAACCCTGGCGGCTCAGCCGGCGCCCCCGCTCCCGCGGTCTGCTGGGAGATGCTCCCCGTGTCCAAAGCGCCATGTCCGGCCGACGCCAAGAGGCGGTCGTGGCTCAAGCTGACATCCTCCGTCCCGAGTACCGCAACCGCCAGTGGGCCCGTCAGGCTGCTTGCAAACCCTGGAAGTCGCTTCTCGCGCGGCCCACTCAAAACGTTATCATCCAACGCGTAACTTGCAGAGGCAAGCCCTGATGCAAGTGCAGATGACCTTACTACCGCACGTGAACGGGATCCGGCGGGTAGAGCCGCCCGCCGGACCGGCTTGCCTCGGGGGGCGATGTGATCTCTATCTCCATTGAGCCGGGCGGCGGGCCCACCGTCCGGCGCATACTGCTCGGGGCGCAGTTGCGCAGGCTGCGCGAAACCAGAGGAATCACGCGTGAGGAGGCGGGCTACCGCATCCGGGCGTCGGAGTCCAAGATCAGCAGGATGGAACTCGGGCGGGTTGGGTTCAAGGAACGCGATGTCGTCGATCTGCTCGCGATGTACGGCGTCGATGACGGTGCGGAACGCGAAGCGCTCGTGACGCTGGCGCGCGAGGCCAACGCGGCCGGCTGGTGGCACCAGTATGCCAGCGTTTTACCAGATTGGTTCCAGACCTATGTGGGCCTGGAAGAGGCCGCGTCGATGCTGCGGGTCTATGAGGTGCAGTTCATTCCGGGGCTATTGCAGACACCGGGCTACGCGCGGGCGGTCATCACGCGCGGCTGCCCCAACGCTCCCGAAACGGAGATCGAGCGGCGCGTCAGCATGCGGATCACCAGGCAGGAACTGCTCACCAAGCACGCTGGCCCGCAACTGTGGGCGGTCGTGGACGAGGCGGCGCTGCGGCGCCCCGTCGGGGGCAGGCAAATGTTCCGAGCGCAGCTGGAGCACCTGATCGAGGTCACGCAGGATGCCAGGATCACGCTGCAGGTCACGCCGCTGCGGTCGGGTGGCCACGCCGCCGAGGCAGGAGCGTTCACGATCATGCGCTTCCCCGAGGCGGACCTGCCGGACGTGGTCTACGTCGAGCAGCTGACCAGCGCTCTGTACCTCGACAAGCGCGAGGACGTCGAAAGATACAGCGAGGTCATGGAACGGCTGAGCGTCGAGAGCGAGCCGCCGGAACGGACCACCGATCTGCTCCGCGGCATGCTCCAGGATCTCGACTAGCGGCGGCAGCGCGATCCGGGTCGTCATCATCGGCTGCTGCTGCGGCGAGCCAGCCCGCGCAGTGCCCGTTCCAGGCCGGAGCCGAAAGGATTGTCGCGCACGACGTACGTCCAGGTGGCGGTGGGTCGCTTCAGGCCAGCGGCGTCGAGATCGACCCCGGCGCCGGTGATCGACGCGGTGGCGAAGGTCTGCGCGGCGCGCTCCTGGACCTGGTCGAGCAGGCTGGTGAAGAGCCTGACCGCCTCGGCGTGGAACTCGGTCAGCGGATCGAGGGCCATGACGAACGGGTTCGGGCCCTGCCCGAGCCCGCGCAGGTGAATGCCTTCGCGGATCTCGGCGAGCACGGCAAGATGGTCCGCCCAGCCGCGGTCAAGGTGGTAGAGCACGATAGTACGGGCAGCCGCGGCGAGCACCGGGCGGTCAACCGTCGCTGCAAGCTGCTGGTACCGCTCAGGGCAGCGGCCGGCGAGTGCCCGCAGCGCACTGTCGCCACGCAGGAGGCGGTCCCGGTGCGATAGCACGATCCGCCGCTGGTCCTCGACGAGCTTGTGGTAGCGGAAGGTGTTCCGGTGGATCTCCAGGTTGACACCGTCCGCGACTCGCTGCGCGTGAGCCACCGCCTCCGCTGCCCGCCGGTCACGGACCCGCCCGTCGGCGGCAGCGTCGGGCACGGCAGGCAAGCGGGATGAGGAGCCGGGCGGGGTATAACTGGTGATCAGCTCGTCCTCCATGCTGACGAAGAAGACAGAGCTGCCGGGATCACCCTGCCGGCCGGACCGTCCGCGCAGCTGGTCGTCGAGCCGGCTGCTCGCGTGCCGCCCGGTGCCGATGACGAACAGGCCCCCGAGACGCTCGACCTGGTCGCGGTCACCGCGGCTGCCGCCGTGGCCGCCCAGGCGGATGTCGGTGCCGCGCCCCGCCATCTGCGTCGACACGGTGATCGCGCCGCGGGAGCCGGCCTCGGCCACGATCGCCGCCTCGTCCGCGTCGTTCTTCGCGTTGAGCACGACGTGCGGCAAGCCGGCCGAGCGGAGCCTGCGCCCTAGCCGTTCCGACTCGGCGACGTCGAGCGTGCCGATCAGGACCGGCCGGCCGGTGACGTGGGCGGCGGCCACCTCCGCGATGACCGACTTCTCCTTCTGCGGCAAGGTCGCGTACAACCGGTCCGGCTGGTCCTCCCGCACGCACGGCCGGTTCGGCGGGATGACGGCCACCTCCAGGCCGTAAAACTGCCGCAGCTGCTCGCCGACCGTGACCGCGGTGCCGGTCATGCCGCACAAGCGCGGATACCTGCGGACCAGGGACTCGACGGTGACGGCGTCCAGGATCTCGCCGCTGTCGCTGGCCGCGATCGCCTCTTTCGCCTCGACCGCGGCCTGCAGGCCGTCCGGCCAGCGCTGGAGCTGGGCGACCCGGCCCCGGGACTGGCTGATCAGGTGAATCCCGGCGTCGCGGACGATGTAGTCGACATCGCGCCGCAGCAGGGCACGCGCATGCAGGGCCACGTTCAGCCGGGTCAGCGTCTCAAGCTGGTCGTCGGAGTACAGGTCGATGCCGCCGAGGGCCTGCTCGGCCGCGCGGGCGCCGGCCTCGGTCAGGGATACGTTGCGCCCGTCGTCGTCGGTCTGGTAGTGCAGGCCCGGACGCAGCTCGCGCACCATCTCGGCCATCCCGGGGTCGGCCTCCCCGTGTCCCGCCGAACCCGCGAGCACGAGCGGCACCAGCGCCTCGTCGATGAGCACAGAATCGGCCTCGTCGATCAGCAGCACATCGGGATCGGTAGTGACAAGATCGGCGACATCCGTGGCCAGGCGGTCGCGGAGCACGTCGAAGCCGATCTCGCTGACCGGTGCGTAGGTGACCTGCGCCGCGTAGGCGCGCCGGCGCTGCGCCGGCGTCGATTCCTGGCCGATGTGGCTGACCCTGACGCCCAGCAGTTCGTAGACGGGGCGCATCCACTCGGCGTCACGGCGGGCCAGGTAGTCGTTGACCGAGGCCACCTGCACCGACCGGCCGCTCAGCGCGTACCGGGCGGCGGCCAGCGCGCCGGACAGGGTCTTACCCTCGCCGGTGGCCATCTCGGCGACCTGCCCGTGGAGCATGACCAGCGCGCCGAGCAACTGGACGTCATAGGGGCGCTCTCCCAGGGCCCGCCAGGCGGCCTCCCGCCCGACTGCGCAGAACTCCGCATCGTCGCCGGCCTCGAGAGCCAGCCGGGCCAGCGCGGTGTCCGCCACGCCTGCCAGCGCATCCTCGCGCGCGCCGATAGCCGGCAGCAGGCGCCGGCAAGGAGTCAGGTCGGCCGTGCCCGGTCGCTGCAAGAAACGCCGCACCCGCGAGCGCAGCGCGCTCACAGCGCGTCGTCGATCAGGTTCGCCGCGCCCGCCGTCATGCCGAAGTCAACGCCCCGCGCGGGCGCCTCGTTCCCGCCCGCACGGTCAGTCGGCCCCGCCGCCATCCCGCAGCACGTCCCCGATGATCCGCTGCGCCTGCTCCTGGATGCGGGCGAGGTGGCCGGGCCCCTGGAACGACTCGGCGTAGAGCTTGTAGACGTCTTCGGTCCCGGAGGGGCGGGCGGCGAACCAGCCCGACTCGGTGACGACCTTCAGGCCGCCGAGCGGCTGACCGTTGCCCGGCGCGCAGGTGAGCAGGCCGACTACCTTCTCGCCGGCCAGCTCAGTCACGTCGACCTGGTCTGGGCTGAGCCGGGCCAGGACGGCCTTCTGCTCCCGGGTGGCGGGGGCGTCGATCCGCGCGTAGGCCGGGTCGCCGAGCCGCGCGGTGAGCTCGCGGTAGCGCTGCGACGGCGCGGCGCCGGTGACCGCTGTGATCTCCGCTGCGAGCAGCGCCAGGATGATGCCGTCCTTGTCCGTCGTCCAGACCCTCCCGTCCCGGCGCAGGAACGAGGCCCCGGCGCTTTCCTCGCCGCCGAAGGCGACCGAGCCGTCCAGCAGCCCTGGCACGAACCACTTGAACCCGACCGGCACCTCCATGAGGCGGCGGCCGACCGCATCGGTCACCCGGTCGATGATGGCGGAGCTGACCATGGTCTTTCCCACGGCACCGTCCCGGGGCCAGTCCCCGCGCTCGCGGTAGAGGTAGTCGATCGCCACGGCCAGGTAGTGGTTCGGGTTGAGCAGGCCGGCGTCCGGGGTGACTATGCCGTGCCGGTCGGCATCGGTGTCGTTGCCGGTCGCGATCGTGAACTCGTCCCGGCGGGCGATCAGCGAGGCCATGGCCTGCGGCGAGGAGCAGTCCATCCGGATCCGGCCGTCCCAGTCCAGGGTCATGAACCGGAAAGTGGCGTCGACCACCGGGTTGACCACGGTCAGGTCCAGCCTGAACCGGTCGGCGATGTCGCCCCAGTAGGCCACGCTCGCCCCGCCGAGCGGGTCAGCGCCGATCCGTACGCCGGCGCCCCGCACCGCGTCCAGGTCCACCACGGCCGGCAGCTGCGACACGTACTGGCCGAGGAAGTCGTGCCTGCCGACGGCGGCTCCGGCCCGCGAGTAGCCGATCCTGCGGACCTCGCGCAGCCCGCCGCGCAGCAGGTCGTTGGCCCGGTCCTGGATAGCGCTGGTGATCTGCGCCCCCGCGGGGCCGCCGTCGGGCGGGTTGTACTTGAACCCCCCGTCTTCCGGCGGGTTATGCGACGGGGTGACGACGATGCCGTCGGCCAGGCCGCCGCCGCGGCCCTCGTTGTGAGCCAGGATCGCCCGCGACACCGCCGGGGTCGGCGTATAGCCGTCCCGGCTGTCCGCCAGCACCGCCACGCCGTTGGCGGCCAGCACCTCGATCGCCGTGACCAGGGCGGGCTCAGAGAGCGCGTGCGTGTCGCGGCCGATGAACAGCGGGCCGGTGACGCCGCTGCGGGAGCGGCAGTCGCAAATCGCCTGGGTCGCCGCCGCTATGTGATCCTCGTTGAACGACAGCCGCAGCGCCGAGCCGCGGTGGCCCGAGGTGCCGAAGGCCACCTGCTGTCCGGGCTGCGCCGGATCGGGGTGCTCGGTGTAGTACGCGGTCACCAGACGGGCGACGTCCACGAGGTCGGCCGGCGACGCTGGCTTGCCTGCCCGCTCGTTCACGTTCTCCAGCTCCCTCGTCGTTAGCGGATCGGCGGTAGCTCCTGACCCGGCCCGAGCACAGCCCGGAACGGGTCGCCGCGCTGGGCCAGGCGGTCCGCCACGGCCCGGATCGTGATGCCATCGGGGCGCAGCGCCGGATCGTCGAGATCGTCCCAGCCGATGGGCGCCGACACCGGCGCTCCCGCCGCCGGGCGGGGGCTGTACGGCGCGACCAGCGTCTTGTTGATCACGTTCTGGGTGTAGTCCAGCCGGGCACGGCCCTGACGCGCGCGAACATCCCACTCCCAGCTGACCAGGTCGGGCACCACCGAGCCGACCGCCCGCGACAATTGCTGTACCCACTTGCGCGTCTGCTCGAAACTGGGCCCGCGCCTGATCGGAATCCAGATCTGGATGCCGGTGTGGCCGGTCACCTTGGGCGCCGCCCGGACCCCGAGGTGCTCCAACGCGGAGCGGTGCAGCCGGGCCAGGACGAGCACGTCCTCCCATGACGTGGCCGAACCGGCATCGATGTCGATCAGCGCGTAGTCCGGCTCGCGCGGCCGGTCGATGCGCGAGGTCCAGGCGTGCCATTCCAGCGCGCCGAAGTTTGCGGCCCAGACCAGCGCGGCCGGCTCGTTCACGACGAGGTAGGTGGTGGCCTCGCCCGGGTCGGCACCCGGGTTGCGCCAGCGCGGCAGCCAGTCGGGCGCGTGGTCGGGCAGCTGCTTGTGCCAGAAGCCCGCGGTGTGCGCGCCGCCCGGGAAGCGATGCATGTTGAGCGGGCGGCCGGCCAGGTAGGGCAGCACGACGGGGGCGATCCTGGCCGCATAGCCGAGGAACTCGCGCTTGGTCACCGGCTCCTCGCCGTCGCGGGCCGGGAACAGGACCTTGTCCAGGTTGGTCACCCGGAGCCGACGGCCGAGCACCTCCCACGTGCCGCCTGATCCCAGGGCGCCGAGGGCGTCCAGCTCGGCGGCGCCCGGCCCGGCGGCGCCCGGCCCGGCCGGCCCGGCCGCCGCACCGATGGCGACGGATGCCTCGGCGGGCGGCAGGTCGGAGCGCCACATCCGCTCCGGGCTGGCCTTCACCTCGTCGTTGGTGCGCCCGCTCAGCACCGACTCCGGGTAGTCCTGCGGGTCCCAGCCGACTACGGCGTGGTCGTCGTTCTTGTGCAGCAGTAGCCACTGGTTCGGATCCTCGCCGCCGCGCCCGGTGCGGACCAGGACCAATCGGCCGCGGAGCTTGCGCCCGGTCACCTCGGCATGCAGCTCGCCGGCCGCGACCGCGGCCGCCGGGTCGGCGGCGGCGTGCGGCTCCCAGGTCCCCTGGTCCCACACGATCACGTCTCCCCCGCCGTACTGGCCGGCCGGGATAATGCCCTCGAAGTCGAGATACTCGATCGGGTGGTCTTCCACGTGGACCGCGATCCGCTTCACGTTCGGGTCGAGCGTCGGTCCCTTGGGCACAGCCCAGCTCACCAGCACGCCGTCGATCTCGAATCGCAGGTCGTAGTGGAGCCGGCGCGCCCGGTGGCGCTGCACCACGAACCGCCGCGCCGCCGGCCCCGGTCGCGGCGCCGCGCCGGCCGGCTCCGGAGTGCGCCCGAAGTCCCGCTTGCCCTGGTAGCGGGCCAGCCGATCCGCGCTCGCCCGTTCCGCTGTGCCCGGATCTGGCCGGCGTCGGGGCATGGAAGGCTCACAGCCCGAGCAGCCGGGCTGCGTTGTCGTGGCAGACCGCGCGCAGCCACGGCGTGCCGAGGCCGAGGCGGGCCAGGACCTGCAGCTGGTGCAGGTAGGTATGCGGGATGTTGGGGAAATCGCTGCCCAGCAGGATCCTGTCGGCTGCCGCCGCCAGCATGGGTCGCAGTGCCGTCGAGAACGGCGCGATGCCCTCCAGGAAATCGGTGAACGCCATCGTGGTGTCGAGATAAACGCCCGCGTGACGCTGCGCCAGCGCGAGGAACTCTCCGTACTCCGGTGCCCCGAGGTGAGCGATGATCGTGATCAGCCCCGGATACCGGGCCAGGACCTTGGACATCGGCCCGGGACCGGTATGCCGCCCCGGCATCGGGCCCGAACCGCAGTGCACGACGACGGGCACGCGCGCCTCGGCGAGCAGTCCCCAGACCGGATCGAGGAGCTTGTCCCGGGGATCGTAGCCGCCAACCTGCAGGTGCGCCTTGAACAGCCGGGCGCCCGCGCCGATCGCCTCTGCCACGTAGCCGCGGGCGCCGGGTTCGGGGAAGAACGTGGCGCTGTGCAGGGCGTCCGGGGTCCGTGCCGCGAAGTCGGCGCACCATGAGTTGAGCCAGGAGGCCATGCCCGGCTTGTGCGGGTACGCCAGCGCGCCGAACCGGCGCACGCCGAACGCCCGGAGCAGGGCCACCCGTTCCAGCTCGGGCTGCTGGTACAAGATCGGCCAAGCCTGCCCGACCGCCCCCCGGTCCCTCTCGAAGAACGCCCAGACCTTGGCCAGCACATTGGGCGGCATGAAGTGCGTATGCACATCGATCAGGCCGGGCAGTCCGAGATTCTTCCAGAACGCGGCGACCGCTGCCGCCTCACCGACCGCAGCGGATGACTCGCGGGCCGGCGCTGGCGGATCGTCCGAGTCGGTCACGCCTCAAGTCTGCCAGGCCGCGCCCGCGCCTCCCAGCGCCCGGCCCGGGTTCCCGGCCGCGGAGCGCCGCCACGGGGAAGTCCCCCGGGGCTACGCTTGGGCGATGCCGATACCCGCGGCCAGCCTGACCCCGCAGGCGCCATGAGACGGTGGCCGGCCGGCCTCCTCGCCCTGGTCTGCGGGGCATTTGCCTGCGCCGGCGCGGCCGGTGCCGCGGCCGGTGCCGCGGCCGGTGCCGCGGCCGCCGGATCGTCCGGGCCCGCCTCTTGGACCGTCTACCACGGCAGCGCCGCGGGCACCGGCGCCGCGGCTCCCGTCACCTCCGTTGATACCAGCGCCAGGGCCTGGACCTCACCCGCGCTCGACGGCGACATCTACGGGGAGCCGCTGGTCGCGGCCGGGAGGGTGTACGTCGCGACCGAGAATGACACGGTCTACGCGCTGTCGGACGCGACCGGCGCGGTGGCCTGGTCCTCGCATCTCGGCAGCCCCGTGCCCGCGGCTACCCTCCCCTGCGGCGACATCGCGCCCACTGTCGGCATCACCGGGACGCCGGTCATCGACCCGTCCCGCGGCGAGATCTTCGTGGTCGCCGACGAGATGGCCGGCGGACACCCGGCCCACAAGCTAGTCGGCCTGGCGACGGCCTCGGGCAAGACCGAGATGACCCGGGACGTGGACCCGGCCGGCGCGGACGCCGCCGCCCTGCTGCAGCGCACCGGCCTGACCCTCGACGGCGGGCAGGTGGTGTTCGGCATGGGCGGGAACTACGGAGACTGCTCGAGCTACCGGGGGCGGGTGATGGCCGTTCCGGAGTCCGGCGGGAGGCCGAGGACGTTCACGGTCGACGCGGCGGCCGGCGAGTCGCAGGGATCGGTCTGGATGGGCGGAGCGGCGCCCGTCGTCGACGCCGACGGCCATGTCTGGGTCAGCACGGGGAACGGCTCGGTCGACTCCTCCTCCCATGCCTACGACGACAGCGACGCGCTCCTGGAACTGTCCTCGACGATGCGGCTGCTGCAGTTCTTCGCACCGGGCACCTGGGCGGCCAACAACGCCCGGGACCTCGACATGTCGACGGCCCCGGTGCTGCTGCCCGACGGCCAGGTGATCTTGACTGGCAAATCTCGCATCGTGTACCTGCTGGATGGCGCGCACCTCGGCGGCACCGGCAAGCAGCAGGCCACTCTCGGACCGGCGTGCGGCCAGGACATAGACGGCGGCGCCGCGGTCGCTGGCATGACCGCATACCTGCCCTGCGGCGCCGGCGTGATCGCGGTCGAGGCAGCGAGGTCCCCGGCCTCATTGCGACTGCTTTGGAGTTCCGGAACGGCAGGCGGCCCCCCGATCATCGCCGCAGGCTTGATCTGGACGATCGGCCAGAACGGCACGTTGTACGGGCTCGATCCCGCCGCCGGCGCTGTCCGCCAGAAGGCGTTCATCGGGCCGCCGGCCAACCATTTCCCAACCCCCAGCGTGGCTGGCGGCCTGCTGCTCGCTCCCTCGGCGCGGGACGTCGTCGCCTACGCCGCGCCCGGACCTGGCGCGACGGCGCCCGCCACCCCCGCCGCGACACCGGCGGCGGGCCCGAAGGCCACCGCGGCCAGCCGGCCCAAGCCGGCCGCCAGCAGCGGGCTCCAGCCTGGCGCCATAGCGGGCATCTCGGCTGGCACGCTGATCATGCTCGGCGGCCTTGGCTGGCTGTTCTGGCGGCGGCGGGCAGGCCGCATTTAGCTGCTGCGGGACGGCTGGCCACCGCCCGGACCAGGCTCTAAGCCCCTGGCCGGGCGGAAAGTTAAGGCGGTTGCCCGATGTCGGCCACCTGCTCTTACGGGAATTCTGACGATGTCGGGGCTGGTCCGGCCCCTTGGACAAGTCAGGAGGAACCGGCATCATGAACTCAGTTCTCCGGGAGCTGGGACGGCGGCTCGCAGCGGTCCTGGCCGAGTGCAATTATGCCCAGCGCCGCGTCGCCATGCTCCGGACAAGCCCGGACAGTTACCTGCCCGCGCCGTGGCGGGCGCCAGACACCTACGCCGAATTCCTGTTCCGCACATCCGGCTCGCTGGAGCATGAGCCCGCCGCCGCTGCGCGTTATGGAAAGCTGCTTTGATGACACTGCCAAGCTCCCGTCGGCCTTCGGACGAATTGCCCGCCGGCCTGGCCGCCCGCTTCCTGGCGCTGCACCGCCGCGGTCAGCCGCTGCTGCTGCCCAACCCGTGGGATGCCGGGTCGGCGCGGGTACTGGCCTCCCTGGGCTTCTCGGCCCTCGCCACGACCAGCAGCGGTTTCGCGGCCACCCTCGGCCTGCCCGACGGCTCGGTCACCCGGGATCAGGCCATCGCCCACGCTGCCGTGATCGCGGGCGCGACGGATCTGCCGGTGTCGGCCGATCTGGAGAACGGGTACGGGGACAGCCCGCAGGAGGTGGCCGACACCGTGACCGCGGCGATCGACGCCGGGCTGGCAGGCTGTTCGATCGAGGACTTCACCGGCCGGGACGCCGACCCGATCTACGACCGTTCCCGGGCCGCGGAGCGCGTGGCGTCGGCGGCCGAGGCCGCGCACCGGGGCCCGCGGACGCTGGTGCTCACCGCGCGCGCCGAAGCCCGGGAACTGCGGACCGCTGGCACCTACGGCTTCCGCCGGGCCGCGGACGTCGGGCGGCAAGCCGCCCGCGCCGCGTTCTCATCCTGACGTCTGGCCCGGGCCGGCGGCCCGTCCCCCGGCCACAGCCTTAGCCGGGCAGGCGGAACCTCGCGTACAGGGCCTTGTGGTCGCTGCCCTGCAGCGAATGCGCCCTCGTGGCGAGCACCGCGCAGCGCGGGTCCACCAGGACGTGGTCGAACGCGAACAGAGGCGGCCTGCCCCGCGGCTCGGGCCCCCAGGTGGGCACCAGCCCGTTGCCAAGCTGGCTGGCGGCATCGACGTATCCGAGCCGCAGCAGCCTGCGGAACTGCGCGTGGTCTGCTGTGGCGTTGAAGTCGCCCGCGAGCACGACCGGCGGGTCGCCCGGCGGGTCGCCCGGCGGCGGCAGCGTGGCCAGTTCCTTGCGCCAGCGAGATGCGGCAGCCCATGACCAGGGCGGCATGGGCGGATGCGGGTGCACGCAGACCAGTTGCACAGACCCGCCCGAGGGAAGGTCAAGCCGCGCGCTCGGCTGCGAGACGTGGGTGTTCCCGATGGCCGGGCCATCACGCAGCGGATAGCGGGCGTAGATGCCGCTGCCACGGTATCGGTATCCCTCCACGTCGAGCAGCACGTTCGGCAGCAGCTCGTCAAGCCCGGCCAGCTTCAGCCGGGTCACCGCCTCGTGAGTCAGTTCCTGAAGCAGCAGCACATCGGCGCCGGTCCTGCGGACGAGGTCTACGAGCTCCTGCCCGGCCGCGCCGCCGGACAGGAGGTTGACCGTCAGCAAGCTCAGCACTGGCCCGGACCCGGGCGGCTGGCGGCGGGGGATCGCCCGAGGCGCCGCCACCGCGGTCAAAGCGACCGCGGCGAGCCCGGCCGTCGCCGACGGTCCCCGGCCGCGGAGCGCCACCGCGGCCAGTCCCGCACCGACGGCGGCGTACGGCGTGAACGAGAGCAGCGGCACGGTCACCCGTTCCAGCGGGCGCAAACGATCGGCGGCCGTCAGCCGGGCCACCGCCCATCCGGCGGCGCAGCCCGCGACGACCCACTCCAGGCGCGAAGGCATTGCCTCATAGTCCCATGCCCGCGGCCCGAATTGGTCATCTCGCCCGCACTCACGACGGTTTCGAGCTCCAGCCTCGGCCGACCGCCGGCGCCTTGTCAGGGGACGGGAACGTTCGGGGGAGCGTGCTTTGGGGCAGTCGGCGGGACCGGAACTCGTGGGCGCAGGTTGGACGAGTAGTAAGGCAGAAGCCGGGCGTGCTGCGAGGCAGGCGCTGGGCCCTTGGGGACACCAATGGCGGCGGCTACCACCAGCACTCCCGCGCATCCTGCCAATACGTCCCGCAGGATTTCCTTCTTCATGCCCTCTCTAACTCCCGGCGCCCCCCCGGGAGTGCCAGCGCGGTCCGCGCGGACCCCGGCGCCCCAGGGTGCGCGGCGCGGACCCCGGCCCCCGGACGTCAGCCAACCCCGCGCCCCCGGACATCAGCCAACCCCGCGCCCGCCCAACCCTGGCACTCCCCGACCCCGGGCACCCGCCAACCCTGGCACTCCCCCGACCCCGGGCACCCGCCAAACCCGCGCCCGCCCAACCTCAGCGCTGCGATGCGTGCACCGCTATCGGCGCTAGGCTCGACTCGATGCGACGGCGAACTGGGCATGAGTGATCGGCTAACCGGCCGACCGGTGCCAGACGACACTTCCGAGGGAGATTCCCCGGGGAGCGGGCCAGCCAGCGCCCGCGACCAGTCCGCGGTGCCGGACAGTCCCGAAAAGGGGGCGAAGGCCAAGGGCGAGAGCCCTGACGGCAACGGCGCGGCAGGCGCGGCAGGCCGGCGCATCGGCGGCCGACCTCGTCGGCCTCTCTGGCGTGAGCTGCCGCTGCTGATCGTGATCGCGCTGGCAATCGCCCTGCTGATCAAAACCTTTGTGGTGCAGGCGTTCTTCATCCCGTCTGCCTCGATGGAGAACACCCTGGAGATCGGCGACAAGATCCTGGTCAACAAGCTTGTCTATCGCTTCAGGAGCGTCCAGCCCGGCGACGTCATCGTTTTCAGCGGCACGGGGTCATGGAACCGGGTCCCCCTGGCGTCGCGACCAAGCTCCGACCCCGTTGCACGGGCCTACGACGCCACGCTCAAGCCGCTGCTGAGGTCGATCGTTGGCCTTGTCGGGACGGCTCCTGGACAGACGGACTACATCAAGCGCGTGATCGGCGTGCCGGGCGACAGGGTGGCCTGCTGCAATTCCCAGGGCCTGATCACCGTGAACGGCGTGCCGCTGCATGAGGGTTCCTACCTGTTCCCAGGCGACCTGCCCAGCTCAGCCCCGGTTGGCTTTTCCGGCCGCTTCAACATCACGGTGCCCCCTGGCCGTCTGTGGGTGCTGGGCGACAACAGGGCGGTTTCCGATGACTCACGCCTGCGCCAGAACGACCCCGACCACGGGACGATCCCGGAGAACAAGGTCATCGGCCGGGCATTCATGATCGTCTGGCCGGCGTCGCGCTGGCGCATTCTTCCGATTCCGTCGACGTTCATGCAGCCTGGAATAGCCCGCCCAGCTGGGGCATCACTTGGCGCCGGGTCCCTTCAAGTTGCATCCCCGGGCACCGCACCCCCGGGCACCGCACCCCCGGGCACAGCACCCCCGGGCACAGCACCCCCGGGCACCGCACCCCCGGGCACCTTGCCCGAAGCCGTTCGGGCTGTGCCCGCCGGACCTTTCGGTCCGCTCGCGGCCGGCATAATTCTGGCCATGCCGCTCACCTGTCTGCAGCGCGGTCTGCGCCGCCGGTTGACGCCGCGCAGACGTGCGGGCCGCCGCGGCGGTAACTTACCGCCCCCGTCGCAAGCGAACGATTCAGGCACGGGGCGGGGGTCCGCTTATCTCGTGGCGCATCGTCGAGCAGCGGTAACGAGTCGGATTTGCGCTGGCGACATCGTGGATGGATGCTCACGGCAGCCGGAACCGCCCTGACCCCGGCACGGCAGCCGGAACCGCCCTGACCACCCGGCGGATGGCGCCGCGTGTGGCCCCGCCCGCGCCAGCCGCGCGCAGCCGGGCCAGCCACTGTGCAGCCGCATGCAGGGGTACCCAGGCAGCGCTCGCCGTCGGTGCCAGGACCTTTGCTTGGACCGCCCGGGTGCATGGCGCACGCCGGTTAGCTTCGCCTCCTGTCCCAGTCGGAGCCCTCCGACAAAGCAGGCCACTGTAGCACGAACGTGTGTTCTAATAGAGAAGGCTTCACAGCGTGTCCGTAAGTATGTTCTAATTAGCTCCATGGACCAGCCATCTTATCTTCCCAGGTCAGGGGCATGTAACACTTCTGGCCGTGAGCGGGGCGCCCCGAACGCCCGCGCCACCTCACTCGCCCCGCTTGCCCGGCCAGATCCTTGCCCGGAAGATCCTTGCCCGGCCAGATCCTTGCCCGGCCAGCCGTTTGCTTCACTCAAGCCACGCGGGCATCGAGGTTCACGGCACGAGCGAGCACGGCCGGCCCGCCGATCGCGCGATCCAGGCGGCTGGACGCCGCACCCCGGGCAGGCCGGGCCAGCCGCGGAACGAATGCCCCGTCCGCGCCGCGGCGCTGACACTAGCCCGTGCGATTCCGTGCCGCGCAGGCAACTCGCGTACCGGCCTGTAAGCCCGATCTTCCTGGTACAGGTCTCAGCTGGAAGGTGAAACCGTGAGAGCGCACCCCGGATGCTCCATCCCCGTAAGGAGTCAGCGCATCGCCGAATTGAAGACCAAGACCGCAGAACTCCAGCGCGAACTCAATGACGTTCGGACGCTACTTAAAGGTGAGCTTGAGCCGGACCGCGACAGCCAGGATCCCCCTAGGCGGATGATCCTGCCTGAAGCGCGCACCGAGGCACTCATCAGTTCGGGCCGACATGATTCCCGTCGCCCGCGGCTGTCACGTCAGCACATGGCGGCAGTGGGAGTGGCGGTGCTTGCGGCCCTGGTCACCGCACTGGTCATTGCGCTGTCCACCGGGGGTGCCTCATGGCCGCCCGGCGTGGCAACGGTGCAGAAGGAGATCGCCAAGGCGTGCCAGAATCCCGACGTGAGATCCGAGCCAGGCCAGGTTAACTTTGCCTGCGCGCGGGCGACGCAGCAGGTCCTTTGGGTGTTTGCCTTGATGACCAGCGGCGACAACCCGGATTTCAACGACCCGACGACTGGCCGGATGGGCCTGGAGCCGATTACGCCGGCTGAGGGGGGCCAGCTCGCATGGTCCTTGAACCTCCATTATCCATACAACCCGATGAACGCGATCGACAGCCTTGAGGTCGCCGCGAGAGCCATCAACAGCATTATCGGCGGGGCGACCATGACGGGTGCCGACGGCCGGCCTGTTGTGCAAGCTGGCCTTGAGGGCGAGGCGGCCAACTGCGTACGGTACACCGGGTCAGCGGCGCTTATTTCGCGCGCAGGCTTCCCGAGCCTGTGCGCCAAGCCGCTGTCCAGCCTGGCGGGACAAGGTGCCCTGGTGGCGGATGTTTACCAGAAGTGGATTGTCGGCGCAAATCCCCGGGCAGCTCAGGACGCCGCGGTGCTTTTCGAGAACGCCAGCAACCCGGGTAATCCTCAAGTTCAGGCCATTCTCAGGCAACTGACCGGCTCTGAGCACTCACGTGACCCAGTTTCAGCGTGACCCAGTTTCAGCGTGACCCGGGCCAGCGTGACCCGGGCCAGCGTGACCTAGAAGACCAGCAGCAGGCGGCAACCCCGGCAGGAAGGAGGTGAGTCTTGTGATTTCATCCAGCAAGCCGCGCTGGCAGCAGGTGACCGCGCTCGTAAGCCTGAGCGCGACCGGAACGATAACGGGGTTCTCGTTCGTGCCGAGTGCACCGGCCGACCTGACGTCGCCGACAAGCTTGCCGATCCGCCTGCTGGCACTGGAACGCTCGGCCCAGACGCCGCCCGCGGATGATGCCACGCTGCGCTCAGCCATCGTCAACGTCGCCAGCTACTACCTGCAAATGGCGCGCGGAAAGACCCCGGCCGAGATGGAGGCAATCATCTGGCAGCACGACAGCATCGACGGCGTCGATCATGGGGCATCGTGCGCGGCATTTGCCAGCCTGACGCTTGAGTTGGCCGCCCATGTGGTGGGACAGCAAAGCTGGGTGACCGGAGGTACCTCTTACCCGTGGCCGCTGCACAAGTGGGCCGACGTGCGCGTTGACCAGAATCCGGCATCACCGGACATTATCTCGGTGCTTCAGGATGCGCAGGCGCACGATCGCTGGCACCCGCTAGGCGATGGTTACGATCCGCAGCCGGGCGACTGGGTGCTGTTTGACGGCCACGTCGAGGTGGTCACGAAGTACGCCGGGGGAGTTCTTTACACGGTCGGCGGAGATTCGCTGCCTAATTTCTCCGTCAACGCTCACGAATACCGCGACCCGCTTCCGGCCCGAGGTGTAGCTGGATTCGTAAACAACGGCGAGCTCTCCCCTGCCGGGACGGAAACGCACGCGAGAGGCTTCCACCACGGCCGGGGCAAGCCATCTTCCGCGCTCCCCGCCATTCCGGGGACTTTCGCCGCTGGGGCCGCACCGACGATCGCGGCGCAGTACAACGGCGGTGCCGCCGTTCCCGGACTGCCATCGCTGACGCCCGACCCCGGCGGGAGCGGTGCACGGCCACGGCGCCATCGGGAGCGCGGACACCTGCATGCAGCCCATGGCACCTCGCCGCCAAGGTCTTCGCCGCAGAACACCCCGACGAAAAGCGCCGCAACGCGGACCAGGCCGGAGGCGAAGAGCGCCCCTACCCGTACCACCCCGGCGCGGGCCACCCCGGCGCGGGCCACCCCGGCGCGGGCCACCCCGGCGCGGGCCACCGAGCGGTCTGCGCCGGCGGCGGCAACCGGCAAAGCCGAAGCGGACGTGCCGGGCACCGGCCGCTACGCGCCCGCGGTCGCGCCCCAGCCAGGGACAGCAGGCGCGGCGATACCCGGACTCCCGGGAAACGCGCGGACCGCTGCAGCCGCGGCGTCGCCAGCGGCCCCTTACCGCAGGCGCCAGCCGACGCCCGGCACGGCGGCAGTCCAGGAGACCAGCGCCCAGCAAGAGTTCATCAACGAGATTGCCCCGGGAGCGATTGCCACGCAACGCAAGTATGGGGTGCCGGCGGCGGTCACCATTGCCCAGGCTATCGACGAATCGGGCTGGGGCCAAAGCGAGCTGGCCAGCAGAGACCACAATCTGTTCGGAATCAAGGGCACCGGGTCGGCCGGCAGCGATATGCAGCCGACGGAAGAGTACGAGAACGGCAAGTGGGTGTCAGTCTTCGCGCCGTTCAGGGTGTACCACGATTTCGCCGAGAGCATCAATGACCACGGTGAACTGCTCGCGACCAGCGGTTACTACACGCGAGCCATGGCCAGCCGGGACGATCCCGATTCGTTCGCGAACGCTCTCACCGGGGTCTACGCAACCAATCCCGGGTACGGTCAGGATCTCATCGGGCTCATGCGCCAGTACGACCTGTACCGATACGACGCCGCCACGCCGGCGATCACGCCGACGGCACCGCCCGGTGCCGCAACCACGCCCGAGCAGCACGAGGCCGGCCCGACGCCCGGGGTAAGCTCCCCGCCGACCGAACGCGCGCCGTCCACCTCGGCGGCTCCCAAGCCCGCGCCCGAGCCTGAAGCCGCGCGCACCGGAACCGAGCCGTCTGCCCGGACGCGAGGACCCGCGCCCCGTCCCAGGCCCAAGCCAACGTCGGCCCGCACCAAACGCCCTGGCAGAACAGCCAGGCCTTCGGCCGCCACCCCGACGGCTCCGGCCACCACGGCTGGGCCGGTCACCCAGTCCTACTCGGATCAGCACCTGTCCGCCGCGATGCCATCCAGCAACACCGCGCAGTCCAGCAACACCGCGCAGTCCAGCAACACCGCGCAGTCCAGCAACACCGCGCAGTCCAGCAACACCGCGGCTGCCTGGCGGGCTCCCCATCCGGCCAGCAGCGCGGTGCGCCGAATTGCCCCCAGGAACGCTCGCCAGGGCCGGACTCTCTATCAGCCGAATCTCCCCCCGGCCGTCAAGAACGCCTTCGTCGCGGCCGCCAAGTCGCCGCTCATGCGCCAGGAGCTTGTCTACCGTGACGTTGCCAGTCACAGCGGAATCCCGTGGGAACTTCTCGCGGCCTGCGACTGGATGCAGTGCCAGGCCCGGCCACGCTACTCACCAGTACACGGCGAGAGGCTGGGCGCCGTTAATTCCGACGGCACGGTTTACCGGACGAAGTCGGAGGCGCTGGAACAGTGCGCCTATGACCTGGTAGAGCTGGCCGAGAAGATCTATGACATTGATTTGAACGCACGGCTCGGGCTTTCCCTTACGGACCTGGCTAATGTCTTCGCCGCGTTCCGCTGGGGAGGGCTGCTCAAGCTGCACCATACATCTGCCATGGAGTTTCCCTACTCTGTGGCAGGCCTGACCGCCCAGCATTTGAGCATGCGCTGGCCCAACATCGATGAACCAAATACGCCGGACAAACCAGGCGGACGCTTTCGCAAGCCGTTCGGGGCGGTTCCCGTGGTGCTGAGCCTGAGTTACCCGGCTACTGCCTAGCCACATGTGACGCACAGAAAGCGGGTGAACCCGTGATCCGTCTCCTGCTCCTCCTCGTGAGCATGCTCACCGTGAACGGGCCGAGGCGGCGCGAGCTCGCCAGGTCCCGGATGGCCCCGGCCAACCATGCCTGGCCAGGCCAGGACGGTCGGTACGGTCAGGACGGCGGGCCCGGGCAGATTCTGGTTTCGAGCCGGCCGGATGAGCCTCCCGGCACGGGCACCGGGCAACCGGAACCAGAACGCCCCGTCCCGCGCCGCCGCCGCATCCCGGCCCGGATCAAGTGGGTCGTCGCGCTGACAGCGGGCGGGCTGATCTTCCGCAGGGCCATAGCGTCCATCGTGCTCGTCGCGCTGTCGGCGATTCTGCACCTGGCCGGGGTGAATGTCCATCTGCCCGCTGTCAAGTTTGCCTGGCCCTGGCAGACAGCCAGCGCCGGCACCACTACCAACACCAGTCTGGGCCCGTGGGTGCTACAGCGAATCGAGGGCATATCCAGGCCTGCTCTTGGCAGGGTGAACTTCACGTTCTTCTTTACCCACAAGGCATCCAAGGACATCGGCCCGTGGCCGTGCTGGTACGCCAGCACGTTCTATGCGGTGGGCTATGCGTCCGCCACCGTCGACCTCAATCCCGGGCCTGCCTGGTGGGCCACCGGCTCGGGTCACTACCGGCTGCAGATCCTCAGCCAGCCGCTGCACGGCAAGCCCGGCCAGGTGGCGGTCACGATGGTTCTTCCGCCGCCGCAACTCCCCCAATCCGTTCACGACATAACTATCGACAACATCCCGTCAAAGCCTATAGCCACGCAGCACAGCTGGACCTATCCCGGATTCGGCTGCGGCGTCCTCCTGCGGCCTCAATTCGCCGATTCGGTGCTCTACGCCCAGGCCCAGCAGATCGCCTTCTATAAGGCCACTCACGTCGCGCAGGTTACCCGTCCGCTCATCGGCGCATCGGAGAGCCAGGCGGCCCAGACCATCCGCGACAACTTCGTCCAGCCGACAGTCAACGCGTTCGGCTACATGCTCGAACGGTTCACGCTTCGCTGGGCCGCCGCACCACAGGCCGACGGGGGAACGGCGCCATCAGGGCAGGCACGCGCCGGCTAGGGCCGGCCCGGAGCCAGCCGGCCCTGGGCCCGGGAGCCTCGCTCATGAGCCGGGCTCGTCCCCGTGGCCGGGCGCCCCCTTCAGGGCGTCCAGGAAGGTCGCTGCCCAGTGCGCCACGTCGTTCTCCCGTACCCTCCTGCGCATCGAGCGCATCCGGCGCCTGGCCTCCTGGGGGGAGATCGTCGCGGCGTGGACGATGGCGTCCTTGAGTCCCTCGATGTCGTGGGGGTTGACGAGCAGGGCGCCGACCAGCTCGTCGGCCGCGCCGGTGAACTCGCTCAGCACCAGGGCCCCGGTCTCGTCCTGGCGGCAGGCGACGTACTCCTTGGCCACGAGGTTCATCCCGTCACGCAGCGAGGTCACCAGCATGACGTCGGCCGACAGGTAGAGCGCGGCCATCTCGTCCCGGGGGTAAGACTGGTGCAGGTAGTGAATAGGGGGACTGCCAAGCTCGCCGTGCTGCCCGTTGATCCGGCCCACCGTGACCTCGATCTCATCGCGCAGCAGGCGGTAGTGCTCGACGCGCTCCCGGCTGGGACTGGCCACCAGGATCAGTACCGCCCCGGGAGGCCCCAGGCGGCCCTCGTCGAGCAGCTCGCTGTAGGCGTTGAGGCGATGCAGTATGCCCTTGGTGTAGTCCAGGCGATCGACGCCGAGCAGCACGACCTCGGGCTCGCCGAGCGCCTCCCGGATCTCCCGTGCCCGGGCCCGGACATCCTCGCGGGCCGCTAGCTCCCCGTAGGCGGCCGAGTCGATGGAGACCGGGAACGCGTCGGCCCTTACCTCCCGTTCCTCGCTGCCGTCGCGGACGTGGACGAGTGATCCTTTCGTCGTCGCCCCGGTGGCCCTGCGGCAGGCCCGCAGGAAGTTGGCGGCATCACCGTGGCGCTGAAAGCCCAGCAGGTCGGCTCCGAGCAGGCCTTCGATGATCTGCCGCCGCCAGGGGAGCTGCGCGAAGATCTCATAGCCGGGAAAGGGAATGTGATTGAAGAAGCCGATGCGCACATCGCCGCGCATAGCGCGCAGCATCCCGGGGACAAGCTGCAGCTGATAGTCATTCACCCAGACCGTGGCACCCATGGCTGCCTGCTCGGCCGCTGCCCAGGCGAATCGCCTGTTGACCGTCACGTAGGACTCCCACCACGGGCGGCGGAACACCGGGGGCGCTATCACGTCGTGATACAGCGGCCAGAGCGTGGCGTTGCAGAATCCCTCGTAGAAGTCCTCGACTTCCGCGGCTGACAAGCCCACGCAAACCAGGTGCATGCCCTGAACGTCAAAAGGGTCCGGCGCCGCGCCCGCCGAGCCGGGCCATCCGACCCACGCTCCGTTCGCCTCGCGCATGACCGGCTCAAGAGCGGTGACCAGCCCGCCAGGGCTGCGCCGCCACTCGGGCCCGCCGTCGGCGCCGTCAGGATCGTCGACCCGGTCCACCGGGAGCCGGCTGGCGACCACCACGAACCCGTAGTCGCCCACCGCCGCCGGCGGACCTTCGAGATCGGCCGAGCCTTTCCTGATCGCAGACACCGATTCACCCTATCTGGTGCCGGCTGGGCACATTGACCTGTGTAATCGTCTCGTCGCTGATCGTTCACCCGGGCGGGAGCCGGATACCGGCATGGCGGGCCACGAAAGCGGGGCGGCCTAGGCCGCATTGATCCGGCACGCCGAGGGCCGGGCCGGCGTCCCGCTACGGGTCAGGGTCGGCTACGGCGTCCTGTTGCCGTCGATCTGGTCGAAGTCGCCGTGACCGTTGTCGCTCCCGCCGCCGCCCGACCACTGCCACATCAGCGCGTACTTGCTGCGGCTGGTGACCCCGCCGAAGAAGTCGGCGCAGGTGGATGACGCGCTGCCGGTCAGGCACCAGCCCACCGGCGGGTGGGCCAGGCTGCTGGTGAACGACTTATAGGTCCACTCGTAGGTGGTCGGTATGGACGCAGCGCTCCCGGTGCCGAAGATGTCGGTCCAGATACCCGGTGCCGAGTACACGCCCACCTTGTACGAGGAGTGACTCCTCACATAGGCGGCGAACCCGTTGAAGTCGGCGCGGTCGACGCTCGCGGCGACGTAACTGGCCTTGACCACGCCGCTGCAGGGTGAGGTGTACACGGAATTCCAGCCATTGTCGGGGGCGGGAGTGTAGTCGGGCGCATCCCCCGGAAGCTCGATATCCATGAAGATCACCGGGTAAGTGATATGCAGCTTGGCGGCGTCGAGCAGGGTCCGGTCTGCCTGCTCCTCGCCCCAGTAGTACGCCTCGCCGGCGGTGCCGTTGTAGTGCGGGTCGACCCCGGGGCCGCCCATGAACCAGTACACGCCGGTACCGACACCGGCATGGTCCGCGTAGTCGGTATTGGCCTGCGCGGCGTTGGTCGCGGACCAGACCAGGATCTTGTGGCACCTTTCCAGGTTTGCCCAGTTGCCGGTCATGCCGATGTACCCGCCGTAGGAACCGCCGATCACCGGCTCCCGGTACGGCGCCGACCCCGAGATCGTGACCGTCCGGCTATCTGTCCCGTACCAGAAGCCGGCCGGCCTGTCACCCGCCAGCGCCGGAGCCGCGCCCAGCGCGACCAGGGCCGCTGCCGCCAGGATCGCGCTGAACGCCCCCGCGCCAACCCGGCGGACACGCCGTGATCTGCTCCGATCTCGCCATGCCATCGGCACACCCCCTTGTCCGCCGACACCCGAGGTCCGCGCGCCGCCAGGTTTCGTCTCTCCATGGTTACGCCGTTTGCCTCGCGTTTGAAAGACCAAGTCAGCAAGTCACGGTCACCAGGTCACCCGACGATTGCCCCGGCACGACCAGGTCGCGGGCCTGCTAGGTCGTGGTTGCCGACCCCGGCGACGACGCGGGCGGGCGACCGGCGGCGGTGTCGGCGGTGTCGGCGGTGTCGGCGGTGTCGGGGGCCGGCGCGGCGGGGTCGCCCGGCTCGCGGCCCGCCGACTGGCCGCTCGTCTCGGCGGTTCCCGGGACCGAAGCGTCACGGGCACCTGCCCACGGCGGCTGCGGCAGGCGCTGCGTCGTCGGCGCGGCCTGGTGGGGCGGGATGAGCATCCAGGCGAGCGAGGCGAGCAGGGCGACGAGGAACGCACAGTAGATCCAGAACGCCGGCGTGAGCCCGGAGCTGATCGTCAGGCCGATCTGCCCGGCCTGGGCCGGCGAGAGCCCGAACTGCGTCGGCGAGGGAACCTGGCCCGCCTCGATGAGCGCCGAGATCGCCTCCGCTGCCATCGGGATGATCGCACCCGCCAGCAGTGCCGCTCCCAGGCGGGTCGGGCGCCACAGGGCGGCCGCGGCGACGACCGCCACGAGCGCGACCATCACGGCGACGTTCCCGGCGATCACGGGTGCAGGGTTCGCGAAGGCGTTGCCCAGCGTAATCGACTGCGTCGTCCCGGCCGCGTTACGCAGCGTGTAGCTGTCCCACGGCGGAGCGAAGGCGACGGCCGTGCCGAGCGCGGCAAGCATCAGCATCACGACCGGGCCCATGTCCTCGCTGCGCGGC
>Ga0335078_10001852_pt1 | contig 31994 bp, 24 predicted proteins | sample Lox_Sample_32_FD_206711 | JGI IMG/M metagenome (GOLD analysis project Ga0335078, IMG submission 206711) | Soil microbial communities from Loxahatchee National Wildlife Refuge, Florida, United States - Lox_Sample_3.2 | ecosystem: Environmental > Terrestrial > Soil > Wetlands | place: USA... | reverse complement strand
ACGCGCCTTTGGGAATCGAGTAGTTCCTCAGTCGATCAAAATAAGCAAGCGCAAAATCACAAGGAGAAAGCGGAAATCATGATCAGTGACTCAGTTGATATCGATGTATTGATCGCCGGGGCTGGTCCGGTGGGCCTGTTTCTTGCTAATGAATGCGCGCGTCGCGGCCTGCGCTACCGGATTGTCGAAGAACGTTCACAGCAATCCGAACACTCAAAGGCGCTCGCCATCTTCCCTAGAACGTTGGAGATTTTCGATATGGCAGGCATTGTGTCCCCTTTCTTGGAGAGGGCAAATCGAGTGACAAGAGTGACGGTCATGACTCATGACCGGGTTCTCGCCCGCATGAGTTTTGAGCCGGACGAGAGCCCCTATTCTTTCGTGGCCATGGTGCCGCAGGACATCACCGAAAGGCTGCTGGCCGAAGAACTTCGACACAAGGGCGGAAATGTCGAATACAACACTAAGTTTCTTTCAGCAATTCAAGACCGCCAAGGGGTGAATGTCACGCTCGCGCGGAACGGCGAATCAAACCACGCCAGAGCATCTTTCGTCATTGGATGCGATGGTGCCCACAGTACCATCCGGCACCAGCTTCATCTGCCTTTCCAAGGCGCAGAGTACAAAGGCTCGTTCCTGTTGGCTGACGTCGAGAGTAACGAGGCCCTCTCGCGTGAGGAGTTGCAATTGTGCCCAAGCGAGTTTGGACCGGTAGCGATTTTCCCGATGAGCGCGACGCGCCGGCGAGTTGTGGCCACCATTGAAAACACAGAGGGGGATGCGCCGTCGCTCGAACTGGTTCGCAAAGTCCTCGCGCAGCGCGCGCCCGGTTTAATCGAGGCACGCGGCCTGCACTGGAGCACCTACTTTCGCATTCATCATCGTCAAGTGGCGCGCTTGCGCGAAAGGCGCATGTTCATTGCGGGCGATGCTGCCCACATTCACAGCCCCTTCGGCGGGCAGGGGATGAATACCGGCCTGCACGACGCCTGGAACCTGGTTTGGAAGCTTGATCTTTTTCTGAAGGGGCATGGGAACCAGGAGCTGCTCGACAGCTACAGCCGTGAACGGCTGCCCGTGATCAAAAGTGTCATCGAGACTACAGATCTGCTGACCAAGGTCATGGGAACTCCAAACAAATGGGCACAGGCACTTCGCGATGCGGTAATACCCATGATTTCACGCCTGTCCCCGTTTCAACATGCCTTCGTGCAGCGCCTTTCTGAACTCGGAATCGCCTATCAGGGAAGCCCGATCATCGAGGGGCCTGGCAAGCGTTATCTTGATAATTCAATGCGGGGTGGAAAGGGGATCACCAGCCGTTTTCTTCTCTTTCTGAGCACTGAAGCGCAACCTTCCATAAAGGAAGAGGCGAGGCGCTTGACGGATTCATTTTCGGACATGGTTGAATTGCGCCCTATCGAGAAACCCGGCCTCGTGCTGGTTCGCCCCGATGGGTATATCGCATACTCGTCAGAGGCGGCCGACAATCCTGCATTCGCGAAAGTACGCGCTCTTTTGCGTCGCCAGACAGTGGAGCCCGTGCAGCGCGCGGCGTAACACCGGAAGGCACTGGATGGAAGCGCTCTGATTCGCGGCTTGTGCGTGGGTGACCGGTCTGACGCTTAGTGCTTCGCCACCGCAATGCCATTGACTTCAAAGCGCGCTCCGAACAGCAGCTTAGAGGCGCCTACGAAGGTACGCGCCGGGAAATTGTCGTGGAAATATTTGCCGTAAACACCATTGAAGGCTTGGTACAGGTCTAGATCCGTGCAGAACACCTGAATAGAGACCACGTCATCCATCGTCATGCCTGCACCCCCGACTGTCTCCTTGATCTGTTCCATCACAAACTTCGCTTCTTCTTCCGGGCTCATGCCGGCACGCAGTTTGTCAGGGTCAGCGATCGTCCCCGCGATGTAAAGCGTGTGGTCAACCAGAACAGCGCTGCTGAAGGGCAGATGCCGCTCGGCTGCCGCTTTCGATTTCATGAATTTGCGATCGCTCTGCGCGCCTGCGGTAATCGCCAGCAGAAGAATACTGATGAGAAAAGTCCATTTCATGATTGTCCTCCGGTGAACTGAGCTTGGACACGGCTGGAACGTGCGCGGTAAACCAGGCGCACATGTCGAACGTCCTACTTCACCCCATTCGGGTAGACCAGGATCTTGCTCGCCTCGCCCGTCTTCAGCCTGCCCATGGCCTGCGAAAAATCTTTCATAGCAATGCGGTCGGTTATCGCCGGGTGCAAATCAAGCTTTCCGGCCTTGAGCAGAGCCGTCATTTGAAACCAGGTCTGGTACATGCGGCGGCCATTGATGCCCTGGACCGTGATTCCTTTGAAGATGATGTCTTCTGAGAAATTCAGCGAGATCGGCTTGGAAGTCAGGCCGAGAAGCGAAATTCGTCCGCCACGCCGCACAATGTCGAAGGCCAGGCGTATCGCGTCCGGGTGTCCGGCCATTTCGAGCACGACGTCTACGCCGAGTCCGGCGGTCTGGTCCCGGATGATGGACCGAACGTCTTCCTGTGCAGGATTAAGCGCGAAATCCGCCTTCATGTCCTTCGCCAGGGCGCGCCGGTGATCATTTACTTCAATGGCGAAAACTTTGGCCGCGCCGACCGCTCGCGCGACTGCGATCGAGAACAACCCAATCGGGCCGCAGCCGGTAATCGCGACAGTCTTGGCTGCAATCTCCCCCGCAAGCACCGTATGCACGGCATTTCCCAGCGGATCCAGGATGGAAGCGTACTCCTGCGGAATGGAAGGGTCGAGCTTCCAGATATTTGACTCGGGAATGACCACGTACTCTGCAAATGCGCCATCAGCGTCGACCCCGATGATTTTCACGTTCTGGCAGATATGTGCTTCGCCGGTGCGGCATTGCAGGCATTTTCCACAGGCGACGTGCATCTCGGCGGAGACAAAATCGCCTTCTTTCACGCTGGTGACTTCATCTCCATAGGCCGCCACTTCTCCGCAAAATTCATGCCCCGGGATAAGTGGAGGGTGGATGCGTCCTTGCGCCCACCGGTCCCACTCGTAGATATGGAGATCAGTCCCGCAAATCGATGCGACTTTCACTTTGACCAGCACGTCATTGCGCCCGAAGGCGGGGATCTTGACCTCGCGGACCTCCGCGCCCGGCGCAGCTTCGGGCTTTACCACCGCGAGCATACTGTTTGCCATGCATCGCCTCTTGATAGTCCAGACTCAAACCACAAAACTCATGATTCTAGCATTCTGGGCTGTGTTGTTACTGCCGTGGCCTCTGTGCTCCTCCGTGACCTCTGTGGTTAACGGCCGGGGCACAGAGGCACCAGGTACACGGTGCGGGTCCGGCCGCCTTTGTTACTTTTCCTGCGGCAAGCCTTGGTTCGATTTGGGTGGCGCGGTCTTGTATTCCTCGGACTTGCCACGCGGAATGCTGAGCGTCTTCCAGTCGCTCGAGCGCAGATGCTTGGCAAGAAAAACGATTTGCCCAATGTGCTGGGCGTAATGAGCAATGGCGCGATTGATCGCCTGCAGCACGGTGTGTGGCTCGCCCCGAATAGTTACGGTGCGCATCACGTCCTCGGGCTTGAGCGCCTCGACTGTGGAGAAAACCTGCGACCATCCCTGCTCCCACCACCTCATAACGTCAGTGCGGGTAGTCGCCGGAGTGATGTCGAATTCCTGATCGCGAAAGCGGTCAGGCTTTTCTCCGTCTGTGGTTAGAAAGTCAGTAAAGCGGGACCGCATATTGCCGGCAATGTGCTTCACGATCACAGCTACAGAGTTCGACTCAGGATCAAGAGCCACAAACAGCTGCTCATTGCCGAGTTGCGCCATTGCCGCTTCGGCCATGCGCTTGTGGCCGCGAAGCTGACGCCGAGCTTCATCGAGATAATGGCTTGCGATATCGGATGGCATGGGGAGAGTCCTGTCTACAAGCGTGATGCGCGACGACCCATTGTAGTTTGATTTCAGCTCGATTGAACACGCCACAGGCTAAGCTCGCCCTGCGCGCCATTTACCCCCAGCGTGCTCACGGCCAGCAGATCGCTTTCGTTTTCGCCGTCAGGCAGGAATGCGTTGCCGTACTGAAAATATCGCATGGGCCACGGGTCTTTGTGCCAGTGCAGCTGTTCGGTCCATTGCCAGCCGTCGAAACTGCCATAGACATTCACCTCATTCTGCACATTGACAATGCTCGGCTCCGCCATGGTGGAAAAGAAAATCCCGCTGCCTGCGCGGCAGGCGTAGATCGAGGAACTCGAAATCTCGGCAACGCTCGCCAGATTTCCTCGCCGGTCAAGGCGATAAATATGGTTCGGTTCGTGCGGCGAGTCCGAAGAAAAGAAGACCGCCTCCTTGGATATAGTCAGCGCCGCCGCTCGCGTCTGCTGACCTGAGCAGAGAACCACATCGACATCCTTGAAATCCGTAGAAGCTCTCATGATCCGGCATTCCCGGCCTTCGTCGCCCGTCAACACCCAGAACCGGTCGTCCCAGCGGTCATACACAATGTTGTGCACGTGGCGAATCCCGCGCCGGGCAAAAACATACGCCACATCCCAGCTCTCACCGCGGTCGCTTGAGCCGTAGATGTACACCTCCTCCCGCTTTCGATTGTCGAAATACTCTCCCCAAAAAACATTACCGTTCGGCGCGGCCGCAAAATGCAGAGGCCGGCTGCCGCGCTGCACCTGGTGCGTGACTTTGAATTCGCTTTCACCGGGAGCCAGCCTGAGAATCGCCCCTGGAACCGCAGCGATCAAATCCCCGGACAAAAGTACTGCGAGCGCGTGAAACCCGTCCCGCATCAGCCGCGAGCCAAGGTGGAACCGAGAACTGAAGCGGCGAGTCGATGGGGCGTGATAATCACCAACCCTTTGCCCCTGCTCGCGGTCTCTGACACTTATCCGAAATAGCTCATATCCACGGGACGCGTACAACACGTCGCCCGACCAGGCGAGACAGCGCATGCGTTCGAAGCTGGCGATTTGCGTCAGTTTCAGCTCTGCCGTGCTGGGGGCTAAAGCGCGGGATGCCATGCGTCACTTCTGGCCTTATCGGCAAGGTATGGACCTATCGCCAGAAAATCCATCCGCGTGCGCTTGAAGCATTCGATCGCTTCCTGCGGCGTGCAGACAATCGGCTCGTTTTCGTTGAAGCTGGTATTGAGCAGCACCGGAATCCCGGATCTCCGTTCGAACGCCTTAATCAGGTCGTAATACAGAGGATTTTCTTCGAGGCTAACAGTCTGCAGGCGTCCGGTGTTGTCCACATGATTGACGGCGCAAAGCTGCGCGCGCTTTCCTGGGCGAATTTTATAAACGTGCAACATAAAAGGCGAAGGCTGATGGTGCTCGAAGTACTCAGCCTGGCGTTCCGCAAGGATCGAAGGCGCGAAGGGCCGAAACCACTCGCGATTCTTGATCCGCGAGTTGAGTACGTCTTTCATCCCGGGCAACCCCGGGTGCGCGAGAATCGAGCGGTTGCCCAGCGCCCGCGGACCCCACTCCATGCGGCCCTGGAACCACCCGGCGACATCACCGGCGGCGATTCTCTCAGCCACGCAATCAAGTAGCTGTTGTCGATCGAGACGTCGGTAATTGAGACCGGCCGCTTTCAGGCTCTGCTCGATGCATTCGTCGGAGAAGCCAGGGCCAAGGTATGAGTGTTCCATCACGTACTGGCGCGGTTGATTGAGCGTCGAATGATAGGTGTAAAGTGCAGCGCCGATCGCCAGGCCTTCGTCGCCGGCCGCGGGCTGAATCCAGGTTTGGCAAAATCGGGTTCGGTCGAAGATTTTTCCGTTCGCCACGCTGTTCAGCGCGCAGCCGCCTGCCATAGCTAGTTTCTCGGTAGGTACCTCCGAGTAAAGAGTATCGAGACAGTGAAAAAATCCTTCTTCGAGGCAATTCTGCACCGCATGGGCGAGATCTTTCTCACGCTGCGTGATTTCGGTTTGCGGCTGGCGTGGCGCGCCGAAGCGTTGGCACATGCGATCAGAGTAGTGCCGCGCCAGTTGCACTGTGCCATCCGGTAGCAACTGCATCCCCGCGGTGCTGCCCAACGGCTTGAAATAACTTAGGTCAAGCTCAAAGTGGCCGTTGCTGAGCGGAGCCAGTTTGCTGAGCACATCGCAGTACGTGGCTGATCCATAAGGCGCAAGCCCCATCACCTTGCCCTCGTCGCCGTACTGGTTGTAGCCGATAAACTCACACACCATCGTATAGAAGCTGCCCAGGGAATCTGGCAAAAATGTGCGGTGCTTCACTTCGATTTTGCTGCCTTCGCAACGGGCAGACATGGCCGAAACAAAGTCGCCCGAGCCGTCATAGCTGAAACCCGCAGCCTGCTCCCATGGCGAACAGTAATAGGCGCTGGCGATGTGCGCGATGTGATGCTCAATATTGTGCTGCTGAAACCGTAACCCCGCCGGATCGATTTGCAGCTTTCTGGCGAACAGAGAGCGCAAATCTTTTATGGTTCGCTTGCGCTCGCGGAGCTGAACAAAATTCAGCAGGCTGGCTGGCCTGCGAATCGCATACTGAAGTTTTTGGCCAATGTTTGCGTTGCTGTTCTGCCCGATGCAAACGTGATCGATGTCAGCGATCTTCGCTCCAACGTGGTCAAGACAAGCCTGCACTGCGAGCGCCGGAAATCCGGCGTAATGCTTGATGCGATTCAGTCGTTCTTCAGCAACTGCAAACTTGAGTTCGCCGTCCTGAACGATCGCAGCAGATGCGTCCGCATGAAATGCATTGATGCCCAGAATCAACATTGCAGGCATCCCGGGCACTTGCTCATATCGAGCGCAATCGCTTTGCCCTTGCGGCGCGATTCAAGCGCTGCAAAGGTTGCCGAGGTTGTTCTGACGATCTCATCGAAAGGGATCGGCGCTTCTCGGCCGTTGAGAATTGCCGACGAGAATTCCTCCCACGCGCGGCGATGGCCTTTATCCTGGCGGAGCCGGGATCGAAACACGCGTTTTTTCCCATGCCGTATCAATTCCAGCCGGCGGAAATCATCCAGGATCGCGACCGCTTCCCCTCCGAATATCTCGAGCCGCTCTTTCGAGCATCTCGTGTCACCATTGGCGAGATAACTAAGAATGCCCTGTGATCCATTAGCGAACTGAAGAGAGATCACCATGTTCTCGTCACCATAACGTCCGCTGTTAGCGAGCGCCTGGGTGTGAACATCTACAATCGGTGATCCTGCCAGGAAGGCGAGAAGGTCAAGAAAGTGGCAGGCCTCGCCCAAGATGCGCCCGCCGCCGGTTTCTGGATCCCTCGTCCAATGTTCTCGCGGCACAGGACCAGCATTGACGCGATAGTGCATAGCCAACGGTTCTCTTATGTCGGAGAGGAATTCCTTGATTTTTCGGATCATCGGCGCAAACCGGCGGTTGAAGCCGACCATGAGAATTTGTTGGTCCCGCGTTTCGGACTTGCATGCAGAGATTTCCCCAAGTTCCTCTTCGGTAAGGCACAGCGGCTTTTCGCAGAAAACGTGCTTGCCTGCACGCAATGCTGCAATTACCTGTCTCGCATGCAGATCATGACGCGTTGCAATCGCTACCGTATTTATGTCCGGATGATTGAGGACTTCCCGCTCGTCAGTGGAACTGTAACGGAAGCCGAATTTTCTCGCGGCGTGCTGCGCGTGCGCGCCGGTTGCTGCGCATGTAGCGGTCAACTCGGCGCTACCGCCGCGCTTAATAGCAGGTATTAGCGTGTTGGTGGCAAAAGCACCGGCGCCGAGCACACCGATCTTCAACCTGCTCTCTTTCGATAAAACCGCCCGCCCGGCGTTCCGAATGATTCGCCAGGACGCATCTTGTGCTGCATCTTCGCCGTAATGAATGACCACGCCGAGAAACGGCTCCCGCGACCTCCCTGAAATCAGCTCGTAAGCCGCATGCGCATTCTCGATATCGAAGCGGTGCGTAATAAGCGACTTCACATCCATCTTGTGCCGTTCGAGCAAGCCCAGAAAAGCCTGCATGTTGCGGTTTTCCGTCCAGCGGACATAACCAATCGGGTAGTCGCGGCCCTTTTGCTCATAGGCGGAATCGTAACGACCCGGCCCGTATGAGCGCGAGACACGAAAATCGATTTCTTTTTGATAGAAGAGGGGCCGTTGAAGCTCCATCCCAACGGTTCCAACTGCAACCACGATGCCGCGCTCCCGAACCACCTCGGCGCCCAGATTGACCGGCCCGCTATCTGGAGTTTCGGCGGTAATTAAGACGGCATCGGCTCCGTATCCGGAAGAAAGTTGCCGGCATAAGTCGCCGAATTCGTTTGCCGAGACGGCAACCGCATCTGCACCGAGGCTCGAAGCAAGCACGGCTCGATCATTTTTCGGATCGAACCCAATCACCCGGCATCCGGCAGTCTTCAACAGTTGTACCGTCAATTGTCCGACCAGGCCCAATCCGATCACACCAATTACTTCACCCAGCTTGGCTTCGGCCGTGCGTAGGCCATGCAGCGCAACCGCGCCGAGGGTAGTGAATGCCGCTTCATCAAAGCTGATGTTTTCGTCCGGAACTCTGGCAGCCAATAAACGAGGCACACTGGCAAATTCAGCATGTAGTGCGCAGCCTGCACCGGCGCAGGCCACGCGGTCGCCTGGCCGAAGGTCATTTACTCCATCTCCGATTTCTACGATGGTGCCTGCGCTGCTGTAACCAAGAGAATTAGGCTGATCGAGCCGGCTGCGCGCGGTACTGAAAGCCGAAAGCGCTCCGTTCCTTTGAGCCTTGTTCAAAACACTTCGCACCAGATCGGGGCGCGACATGGCTTTTTGCAGAAGGTTCTTGGCAGCGAACTCTGTAGCAGCCCGCTCCGTGCCGGCTGAGACAAGCGATGCCGCGGTTCGCACCAGCACACAGCCTGGTAACGCGCGCGGAGCCGGAACATCGGCAATTTCGATCTGGCCCGAGCTGGCATATTGCAAGACTTGCTTCATGCCGTGGCCAACCTCAGGCCATCGCGCGAGGAACTACGTTCAATCGCGCCGTCGACAAATGTCTGCATCCAGATTTCGAGGGTGAGAAATTGCCAGATCTGCATCGACCAGTCGTTCCCGCCCTGACGATGCTCCTTAATGTACCTGGCCACTGTTTCCGGACGGAACAGCCCTCGCTCGCGAATCCGCTTCTCTGAAAGCAGATCATCGGTCATTTCTTTGAGATCATGCGCAATCCAGTAGTCAACGGGAGCAGCGAAACCGGCTTTAGGTTGCCGCAGAACTTCATCTGGCAAAAGATCTTTCATTGCCTCGCGAAAAATATATTTCGTCTGCGGGCGCGCCCATCCTCTTAATTTGAGCTGTGGGGGCACGTTCCAGGCGACAAATTCCGCCAGTTCGTGATCGAGAAACGGAACACGCACCTCGACCGACGACGCCATGCTCATTTTGTCGTTGTAGTTGAGATTCAGGCTGGACATGAAAATCTTCGTGTCCAGATAGAGCATCTGGTTAAGAAAGTCGGCATCTCGAACTTCCTCGAACCTGGCGAAATGAAGATCGCTGCTCCCCAGATCGCTTGTTTCGCGTAGAAAATCTGGACTGTACAACGAGAGCTTCTGCTCATCGGTGAAATAGGTACAATTGCGAACGAAACCTTCTCGTCCCGGCAAGGATGCGCAGGCTGCCATCTTTCTCGCTAGTCGACTCGCGCCTTTCAACCTGCTTCCGCGCGCGCTCGGTAATGACGCGGCAAACTTTTCCGCGCCTCGGCGCGCCAGCACCGGGAGCTTCTGATAGCGCTGCGCCCAGCGGTGCGCCACATGCTTGCGATAGCCGGCGAACAATTCGTCTCCGCCAACGCCGGAGAGGAGCACCGTCGAATTTTTCTGCGCCTCCCGGCAGACCAGGTAAGCCGTGATGATGGCCGGATCGGCCGTCGGCTCATCCATGTGCCAGGTCAGCTTGGGCAATAGCTCGGCTACTTGGGGTTCGACGGTAATCGTCTGGTGCTCGCACCCAAACGCTCGTGCGGTACGAGTCGCAACTCCGGGGTCGTCGAGCGCATTCTCTCCACGGCGATATTTCTTGGGGAAGGTAATGGTATAAGTGCGAACCGGCTTGGTTCGCGTACGCGACGTGCAGGCCACAATGCTGGAGGAGTCCACTCCCGCGCTGAGAAACGCTCCCACCCGAACATCGCACACCATTTGTGATTCAACTGAGGCGTGAAAGCGTTCGCGAATCTGTAGCGCAAGTTCCTTTTCTGCAAGCGGAAAGTGGTGATCGGCGCGCGGAAAGTCCAACTCCCAATACTTGGTAAGTCTCAATTCTCCGGCGCGAAAAGTCCCGTAATGTCCGGCCGGAAGTTTCCTGATTCTCCTGAATATTGTCTCGGGCTCGGGAACCCACAAAAAAGTCAAGTATCTGTGCAACCCTTGCGAGTCCATCTCTGCTGCGATCCCCGGAACTTCAAGCAGAGCCTTTATTTCAGAGGCAAACGCCAGGCGCTCGCCTTGTTGAAGGTAATAGAGCGGCTTGATGCCAAAGCGGTCCCGCGCGATGAAAAGCGTCGGCGTACCCGAGCGCAGATCGCAGATTGCGAGAGCAAACATGCCCTTCATGCGCTTCACGCATTCGGATCCTTCCTGCTCGTAAAGCCGAAGCACAACTTCGGTGTCAGTTTCGGATCTGAAGCGATGCCCTTTGCTATGCAGGTCAGCGCGCAACTCGCGGAAGTTATAGACCTCCCCGTTGTAGGTAATCCACAGACTTCCATCTTCATTGCACATGGGCATGTGCCCGCCGGGCGACAGATCAATGATGGCGAGACGCCGGTTGCCAAGGCCGATGTAACTGCCGTCCGGGCTTCGAAAATCCCAGATGCCTCCGTCGTCTGGCCCGCGGTGCCTTTGAATGGCAGCCATGCGCTGCAGTACCCGGCGGTTTCCGCAATTGACGAGGCCGCTTATTCCGCACATAAAGAGGTCGTTCTTCTCCGCGAGCTGGCTTCAAACATTTTTGCTTTGGTGTGAAACATCTGGATGGCCTGAAACCCGCAATAAATCAGCCCGGGGGTCCCGTCGAGATATCCCAAACAAAACACGTAACGATAAATAAAGAGCAGGATTGGCGATCCCGGCAGTCTGTAGAACTTCCGCTTCAGCCACCGCCGGCGCTGTGCCGGCGACCCAAACAGCGACGCCGGAATTTCATGCACTCGATTCTGCTCCGCCAGGACCCGGCTCTCCCAGTTCGAATACTCATTGTGCTTCGAGATATACCGCGCCAGCGAGCCGATATTGCGGTGCAGAATCGGATGCTTCAGTGTCCTGGTCGGCCCCTTTACCGCGACGTGCTCGTGCACTTCGATGTCAGCCATGCTTGCATCCTGCTCGCGCAGGCGGCACTCGAAGCGTCCTTTACCCCGCCGAAAGAGAGCCAACTTATAGAAGCTCGCTCCGCCATGCCGAAGCCGCCGCCCCAGAAAGTACATTTGCAGCTTGATATAGTATCCGTCAATATGCGGCTCCTTGATTGCGGCGCAAATCTCCTGTTTTAACTCCGGGGTTAATGCCTCGTCCGCATCCAGCAGCAGGATCCAGTCGTAGCTTGAGGGCAAAGTGTTCATCGCCCATTGACGTTTCTTGGGCCATCCCCCCGGATAATGGAACTGCACGACCTTGGCGCCATACGAATGCGCTACATCCGCTGTTCTGTCCGTGCTGAAAGAATCGATGACCAGGACCTCGCCACAGTCCTGCACAGACTCAAGACAGTGCGGCAGATTGTGCTCCTCATTACGGGCCGCGATGATTACGCTGAGCGGGATCGCACTTGTCAGCGCGGAAATATCGACGGCGACGGTTTGAATTGCGGCTTGCATGGCGCAGTTCGCTCGAAAGTCATGTTAATTCCCAATCTTCGCCGTGATAATTACGGATAGGGAACACCATCTTCATAGTGGCTTGACGGTGCGACGCTTCTGGCCACGTGCTGATATCCTGATTCCATCCTCTCCATGAAGTCGGAAGTCGAAGAACTTGCCCCAGCCGAAGCCGGCGGTCACAAGGTCGTTGGTCGCCTTGTATTTGCTCTATTAGTGCTTCTGTCAGCGCTGGTCGGCGCAACCGCCGGGCTGCTGCTGGTTTACTCCACCAATCTCCCGCAGGTTGAAGAGCTGGAGCATTACCGGCCTGGTTCGATTACCGAACTGTACGACACACAGGGGCACATCATCGGTTCCTTTGCCCTGCAGCGCCGAGTCGTAGTGAGCTATTCCGACTTCCCTCCCGTGCTGCGCAATGCATTGATCTCAATCGAAGACAAAGATTTCTATCGCCACTGGGGCATCAATGTCTGGCGCATCGCCGGAGCGGCGTACCACGATATCGAATCAGGTGGAAAAGTCCAGGGAGGTTCGACCCTGACCATGCAGCTCGCACGAAACCTGTTTCTTTCACCCGATCGCTCATTCCATCGCAAAATTGAAGAGGCGCTCCTGGCCATTCAGATCGAGCGGCGCTTTACCAAGGAGCAGATCTTCACGCTTTATGCCAATCAGATTTTTCTTGGCCATGGCGTTTATGGATTCGAGGCGGCGTCAGAGTACTACTTCAGCAAGCCAGCCAGGCAGCTCACCCTTCCCGAAGCCGCCCTGCTGGCCGGTTTGCCCAAAGGACCCGAGACTTACTCGCCAATTAATCATCCCGACCGGGCCCTGAAGCGGCGCAATCTGGTGATCAATTCCATGCTCGAAGACGGAAAGATCACTGCGCAGCAGGCCGATGTTGCTCGCAATCAGCCCCTCAATTTGAACCTGCAGCACGATCCCAATTCGCTGGCACCTTATTTCGTCGAGGAGATTCGTCGCTATCTCGAGAAGAAATACGGTGCCGACCAGGTGCACGAGGGAGGGCTGAAGGTGTATACGTCGCTCGACATCAACCTGCAGCAGGCGGCAAACCAGGCCGTGCTCGACGGATTGGCGGCCTATGAGCGGCGGCATGGATGGAAAGGACACCTGGAAAACGTGCTGACCGAGGGCGCCAAGCTGGCGAGCTATCAGCATCCGGATTGGGCGGTTCTGCCCGATGGGAACGGATATATTCACGCGCTGGTCACATCAGTCGTGTCAGGCTCAGCCACCGTGAAATTCGAGACATATGCGGCGACGATCACGCAGTCGGATGCCGCTTGGACCGGCAAGAAAATCCACGACATTCTCCAGCCGGGGGATATCGTCTATGTGAAAATCCTCGCCCTGGATGGCAACAGGGCACGCATCGCGCTCGAGCAGGATTCCGGAGCAGAGGGCGCACTTATGGCGATTGACAACCCGACGGGCGATATTAAGGCCATGGTCGGCGGCCGCGATTTTGAAGAGTCGAAGTTTAATCGTGCCACGCAGGCGCTGCGCCAGGTGGGCTCGTCCTTCAAACCGTACGTTTATACCGCCGCGATTGATCAGGGAGCCAAGCCGGATGACACAATCGTGGACTCTCCAGTGACATTTCAGACTGCCTCCGGCCCGTACATTCCGCACAATTATGACGAGAAATTCGAAGGTACGATCACGCTGCGGCGTGCCTTGGCCGCTTCCCGAAACATCCCTGCGCTGAAGTTGGCAGATAGCGTGGGTATAAAAACCGTAATCGAGTATGCTCGCCGTTTCGGTGTTACATCGCCCATTCCCGCATATCTGCCCATCGCGCTCGGTGCAGCGGATATGACGCTGTTCGAGCAGACATCTGCCTACAGTGTTTTTCCTGACGATGGGGTGCGCATCACTCCGCGATATATCACAAAGGTTACCGATTATGAAGGGCGAGTTCTGGAGGAGGACTTTCCCGACGTGAAGGACGTCATCAGTGCCCGCACCGCCCGCATCATGACTTCGATGCTGCAAGGAGTGGTGCAGCACGGAACTGCCACAGCCGCCGCAAGCATGAAATATCCCCTCGCCGGCAAAACCGGAACCACAAACGATTTCACCGACGCCTGGTTCATGGGCTTTTCGCCCTCCATAACGACCGGCGTTTGGGTGGGCTACGACGAAAAGAAATCGCTCGGCGCGAAGGAGACCGGCGCTCACGCTGCGCTTCCAATCTGGATGGATTTCATGAAAGTCGCGCTGGCAGGAAAAGATCCGGGGCGCTTCGAGCCACCGGATTTGCAGCCGGGTGCGGTAGCACAGAAACTGGACACGCCCGACTCCGCGCCGGTGGAGGAGTTGCCGCATTGACTCTCGACGCTGCACAACTGGGGCCGGACATAAACATCATGACATCTGAATGAGAACATTTTTCCGCTTTGTTTTCCTTGCGCTGGTGTTGCTGGTAGTAGCCCTCGTGTCGGCGCTGACCGCAATGCGCTTCGCCATCCACGGGCAGGAAATTCGTGTGCCTGATCTGGTCGGCAAGCAGCCTTCAGAAGCGAGGCGCATGGTGGATGGTGCCGGGCTGCAGTTTGTCATTGAGCGGCAGTACTACAGCCCTGCGGTTCCGGAAGGCCGCGTCCTGTCCCAGTTGCCACCACCCGGAACGAAGGTCCGTCGCGGCTGGGAGGTGCGGGTCGCGCAAAGTCTCGGGCCGCAGCGGGTACAGATTCCCAACCTGCTCGGAGAAACAGAACGCGCCGCCGAGATCAACTTGCGCCGCCGCGGCCTCGAGCCGGGCGCGCTTGCGGTAACCGAAATTCCCGGCGAACCCTCCGATCAGGTAGTCGCACAAAGCCCTCCAGCCAACGCATCTCAGGTGGCCACACCGAGGATTGGCTTGCTGGCAACCCAAGCTCCCCAGCCAGCTGCTTATGTAATGCCCAATTTCGTCGGACAGACCTTTGGTATTGCCCGTTCGGCATTGCAACAGGTGGATATCAAGGTAGGAAATGTAGCTTCTGCGCCGAAAGCGGGCTCGCCGGGCAGCCCGCAAGCCGCGCAACCGCTCTCCACAGGTGTGATAATTTCCCAAAACCCGCCGGCAGGATCAAAGATTGTCGCAGCAACCACGGTGACCTTTGAAGTTCGCTAGAGGCCCCGAATGCTACCTTCCATTCACCGCTTTGCGATAGGCAGCCACATTCCGGTTGTGCTCTTCAAGATCGTGCGCGAAACGGTGGTGACCGTTGCCATCGCTCACAAAATAATAGTCATCAGTGTGCGCCGGGTGCATCGCCGCTTCGAGCGAAGTGCGCCCTGGATTGGCAATTGGCCCGGGTGGCAGGCCGGCATGAGTATAGGTGTTGTATAACGAGTCGAACTGCATATCGGCATGATGCAACCTGCCGCCGTACTGCCCCTGCAGCTCCTCGGCATAGATGACCGACGGATCTGCCTGCAGCGGAATATGTTTTTCCAGCCGGTTGTAATAAACACTTGCCACATGCGGCCGCTCCCCAGGTGCAGCTGTCTCCTTTTCAATGATTGATGCCAGGGTGACCACGCTCTCCATTTCATTCTCCGCGAGAGTGGCTTGGCGGCTGAATCCGGCAACCGGTCCTGGCGTCAGCCCAATCTCCGCCGCGACTTGCCGAAACTGTTTCACCATCGCCGCGGCCATATCATGCATGCTCTGGGTTCGGGTAAATTCGTATGTGTTCGGAAACAGAAAGCCCTCCAGCGATTTCGCCTCCGGATCGATATCGGCGATCAGAGATGTGTCGGACATCGCTATATTGACGAACTCCTGACTTGAGCCGAGCCCGGCATCTTGGATAGCTTTCGCGATCTCGAACATGTTGTAGCCCTCCGGAATGAGGACGGTGTGGAAGTAGATGTCTCCGCTCGCCAGGCGATCATGGACCTCCCGCGCGCTTGCCGGCTTGTCAAACAGGTACTCGCCGGCCTTCAAAGACCGCTTGCGGTGCAGGTAGTGCCACACCACGAACGCATCGGCATTGCGAATTACTCCCTGATACCGCAGCTCAGATGCGATGCGGCGTGTCGAGCTCCCGGTGGGGAGCAAAACGAATGTGTTTGCCGGTGGGCTGACGGGGAGCCATAAAGCCCAATAAAGCCACCCGCCCGCAGCAAGGCAGATTAAAAAAACCAGACTCAGGAATATCCGCACTTCAAACCAGTTTAGATGATTGAGCCGGCCCGGACGGATGGCAGCCGCATGTTGCTCATTACCGTCGGGTCATGAACTTATGCCTGCCTGCTCACACAGAGCGAGGTCCCTTGCCATTTGGATGGGGCGCGAGGTTGGCCGCCGTCCTCACCACCTGCAAAAATGTTCGGGCCTCCGCGCGTAATGGCCGTCGGCGGGGATGAATGATGTCCAGGCTGCGTCGCAAAGGCTCGGCATCAACCATCTTGATGGTGCAGAGTTTGCCGGATTGCAACTCGCGGCCGACCGCCAACTGCGGCAAAAATGATATGCCCAGCCCTCGTTCGACCATGCGCTTCGCGGTTTCGATCGTATCCACTTCGAAGGCGACGTTTGGCATCAGCCCGGCGCGGCGGAAGAGCCCGTGCGTCAAAGTCCAGTCGCTCGAGCCGCGTTCATAAAAGATAAGAGGTAGGCTGGCTACCTGCTCGAGCTGTGCCCGGCGCAACGTAGTAGGCCCATGCCGCGGGTGGGCAACCAGGAGCAACGGATCATCGCGCAGGCTGATCGTTTCAACTTCCGGATGATGCAGGGAACGCGCCAGGCCGATTTCGGCATCTTCGTTCAGCACCATCTCCAATACTTCCTTCGAGTGGCCAGGCCGAATGCTGACAATCACATTCGGGTTGGACCGCTGAAATCGCTTCAGCACATCGGGGAGAAAATAAACGGAAATGGACAGGGCTGCTGCAATCTGAAGCGGCGTTCCACTCGAGGGCTGCAGCTCATGGACCGCTTGCCGCGCCACCGACGCAATTTTGAGGAGCTGCTCGGCGTGCGGGCGAAAGGTACGGCCCGCGTCCGAAACGGTAAGGCCCCCGCGCGAGCGGGAAAACAATTGCACTCCCAGCGAGGCCTCAAGCGCCTTGATGCGCGCACTCACTGCCGGCTGGCTGATGCGTAATGCCTCGGCGGCACGATGGAAGCCCCCGAAAGTCGCGACTGCCAGGAAGGTTTCGACTTGATCGATTTCCATGCTTTCCCGGTCCGCCCTTGAAGTGTACCAACCACTAACAATATCTCATTATCTAAAACCGGTTGCTGATAAATAACTTGAATCAAGGCGATAAAAACGTTCCGTTTGACTGCGCTTGCAACCAGGCACAGAATCCGAAGCGTGATGGTTTGTTTCCAGGGGTGCGATTTCGGCCTACAGGAGAGTCTGTACTCTAACCTGGCCGTGCTACGGCACTTAGGCAACCGCCCTGATTCACCATCAGGCTACCTTTCAGGCAGTTCTCCCCATCTCAGCCCAGCCCCAATTTTGCTTTGCAGTATAGAGCTAACCGCGCGCAGCGATACAAATTTCGCAAAAAAGGAAGACTAACAGTTTATGGCCAGCAACGGATCACGTTCCACGCAGTCTCGACTCTCCCAGGAAGTAACCCGGCCTTACAGTGTCCAGGACGTTAAGCGGCTCAGGGGTTCCATGCGCATTGAATACACCTTGGCAAGGCAGGGAGCGGAGCGTCTTCGGCACTTGCTCGAAACTCAGCCCTACGTTGCTGCGCTAGGGGCTTTGACCGGTAATCAGGCGATTCAGCAGATCAAGGCGGGGCTGCAGGCCATTTATGTGAGCGGTTGGCAGGTAGCTGCCGACGCCAATGATGCGGGACAGATGTATCCCGATCAGAGCTTATATCCCGCTGACAGCGTTCCGAACCTGGTTCGCCGCATCAACCAGGCGCTCACCCGCGCCGATCAGATCCATCACGCCGAGGGCGACGACAGCATTCACTGGTTCGCCCCGCTTGTGGCCGATGCCGAGGCGGGCTTTGGCGGAAACCTCAACGCTTTTGAACTGATGAAGGCCATGATCGAAGCCGGCGCAGCATGCGTCCACTTCGAGGACCAGCTATCCTCGGCCAAGAAATGCGGCCACCTCGGCGGCAAAGTCCTGGTTCCCACCGTTGAGGCCATTCAGAAGCTGGTTGCCGCTCGTCTTGCCACGGATGTTCTCGATGTGCCGACGCTTATTATGGCCCGCACCGACGCCGACAGCGCCAAGCTGATCACCAGCGACATTGATCCTCGCGATCGCGAATTCATTACCGGCGAGCGCACGTCTGAGGGATTTTTCTGCGCGCGCGGCGGAATCGAATCAGCCATTGCCCGTGCCGTCGCTTACGCTCCTTATGCCGATCTGCTCTGGTGCGAAACCGCCCACCCCGATCTCGCGGAAGCCCGGCAGTTCGCCGAAGGCGTCCACGCAAAGTACCCGGGCAAGTTGCTCGCCTACAACTGCTCTCCTTCGTTTAACTGGAAGAAGCACCTCGACGACGCGACCATTGCCAAATTCCAGAAAGAGCTGGCGGCCATGGGCTACAGGTTCCAGTTCGTCACCCTGGCTGGCTTCCATGCCCTGAACCTCAGCATGTTCGAGTTGGCGCGCGGATACAAGGTCACCGGCATGAGCGCCTATTCGCGGCTGCAGGAGAAGGAATTCAGCCGCGAATTCGAACATGGCTACGAAGGCGTGAAGCATCAGCGCTTCGTCGGCACGGGATATTTCGATCAGGTTACGCAGGTGATCGCGGGAGGCACCTCTTCAGTGACGGCGCTGGCGGGTTCAACCGAAGCTGAACAGTTCGCTGAGAAGAAGATCCAGATTCATCCTGAAAAAGGTCCGGATGCGGCCTGCCAGCCGGTTCTCGGGGAATGCCCACATATGCCGGCACCGGCCAGCGTTCCACAGGATGAAATGCTTCTGCCCTCGGGCGATTGATTCGCCCGGCACGAATTTGTCGACAAACAGCCATCCGCGCGGCTAACTGGCCAGACGGGTGGCTTTTTCTGTCGAGAAGAACACGCCACCTCGGGTTGCGCGTGTCCCGCCGCTTTTAGGGGACGCGGGAAAATCCCGCTGGGCCTGCCCTGCCCGACCTCACCCGCGGCAAGATTCCTTCTATCCCCGAAATGTAGGATTGCCCTGCACCAAACTCGGCATCCGGCGCTGATTTTCACAGTTGACTTTCGGTTTTCCAGGGCGCTAAATAATGCCGCCGGGTTTCTGCATCAGGGCGTGTTTCCTTCGTGCGACCAACCTGAGACAAAAGAAACCTGCCAGGAGCAACGATGAACAAAGCCGATCTTATTGACAAGATTGCCTCAAGCTGTGGCATCACCAAAACACAGGCTGGCGGCGCCATTGACACAACCGTGGACAGCATTACATCAGCATTGAAAAAGGGAGACCGTGTCGCGTTGATTGGGTTCGGGACGTTTTCGATTTCGCAGCGCAAGGCCCGCAATGGCCGCAATCCGCAGACCGGGGCGACCATCAAGATCGCTGCCCGCAAAGTAGCGAAGTTCACTCCGGGCGCAGAGTTAAAGAAAGCAGTTAACCGCAGCAAGTAGCTGAGGGCCAGATTTCAGAAGAGTTTGCAGACGGCGGGGGGTCGGCCCTGCCGTTTTTCTCTTAATGAGGCTTCGGCAAGAGAAAACCCGCGCGTTCTCGATATTGGCTGTACTGTTCCCCGAATTCAGTCGTTAGCAACGCTTCCTCCCGCCGCGCCTTGAATGAGAATCCCGCCACCGCGACGGCAAAACCCAGCAGGCAGCGCCATTCCCCGCCGACCAGGGCGGTGCCGACCATGGCCGTCAGTATCCCCGTATAAAGCGGATGCCGAATCCAGGCGTACGGGCCCGATTGGATCAGCCTGTGATCTTCTTTCAGCGTCACTCGCCCGCTCCAGTATTGCCCCAGGCACGCGCGTGCCCAGATCGTAATTGCACAGCCGCCGCAGGTCAGTCCAAATCCCAGCTCCGCAATCCACAGGGAGCCGGGAACAAATCGCTCACTCAGTGGACCGAGGTAAGTGTGAAGCCAAAACAGCAGCCAATAGCCCAGGACGAGAAAACCGGTGTGAACCAGCCGAACGCCCATCGCCTCTTTCACCTTCGCGCGCTTGATCTTGAGGGCGCTGATGCCAAAGTACGCCGCCGCACAGTACCACGCCCACAAGCTCCAATGCCATTGCATCGCGGTTGTCATAGATTTACCTCAGACCTTATGCTTTTCTCGCAGTCTCCGGCTGCGCATTCGCGAAATCCACCCCAGTTCCGACCGGATCTGTCTGCGCAGAAAGCGCAGCACTTCTCCGCCGTAGTAACCAATGTCCATTCTCGCCGCCCGACCCTCCAGCCGCTCTTGCCGGCTGCGCAGGTACCTTTCACGCACCTGGAGAATTCGCCCACGATCTTCACTCGGCAACAGCTCGAACATCCCGACCCGAGTCACAAATGCCGGCTGTGAATCCGCATCTTTCTCTGTGTAGGCAATGAGTTCTTCCAGGAGAGCTTGGCGTCCCGCCTTCGTCAGAGAGTACTGCTGCCGCGTCTGGCCGCGTTCCCCGGGCGCCGTCTTTTTCATTACCCACCCCGCTGCGGTAAAACGCCGCAGCATGGGATAGATGAGGTTGTTGTGTAAAGCTTCCTGTCCTGTGATCTGCCCGGCTTCATGCTTGAGCTGGTAGCCGTGCTTGGGCCCGCTCGCTAGCATGGCAAGCACGATTAGATCATTCATGACAGTGTCAATTATGACTTATTAATCAAAGACTGTCAACCCTGTAAACGCTGACAACCGGGACTTGGGGCGCCGTAAAAGGGCTATGTACGAAGTTCAACCACTGTTGCTCCACCACCGCCTTCATTCTGCGGAGGCTCGGCAACCGACTCAACATGGGGATGTTTCTGCAGGAATTGACGCAGAGCTTTGCGAAGTATTCCCATGCCGCTGCCGTGCACAACCCGCACCCGGGGCAAACCGGCGAGAAAAGCGCGATCCACAAACTTCTCGACCTCGCGCGTAGCATCATCGACTGTGCGTCCGATGACATTGATCTCCGATGGCATGTTCTGGTGTTCGCTCTCGAGAGACACGGAAATCCCGCGGGCCCGCGCGGCCTTCACCGGAGATTCTTCCGCCCGGACTAGCACCTCCGCAATGTCATCGCGGGCGACCTTCATCTTCATCGTCCCAATCTCAGCGTCGAAGTGATTGTCGTCGATCCGGCGCAGGATGCGGGCGGCTCGCCCCAGTGATTTCAGCTTGACCGTGTCGCCCTCCGAGACGTGCTTCACAACCTGGGGCTGCGCATGCGGATCGTCGCGGTCGGCGCCGGTCGAATGAGCGACCACCGCGGAATCGAACTGTTCGCGAAATTCGCGGCGCAGCTTCGCCATCCGCCGCTCGGCATCTTTCGAAAGCTTCTGCGTTGCCGCCCGGTCCTGCACCGCGCGGACCGCCTCCCGCGCATGGTATTCCAAATCCTTCAGCAGACTGTCAAGTTTCTTCTCAAGTTCTTTGACTTTGTTCTGCTGCTCTCGCTTGCCCTCTGCGGCCAGATGCGCCTTTTCGAGTTCGACCTCTCGCTCGCGTTCGCGTAGTCGAAAGCGATCGCTCTCCAGCTGACGCAACTCGGCATGCAGCCGGTCGAGGAACTGGGCCACATCCCTCGCCTGTGAACCAAGTCTTGCCCGGGCCGATTCAATAATCTCCGGGTTCAGCCGCAAACGCTGTGCGATGTTGATCCCCGCCGAGGCGCCGGGTACTCCCGTCTTGATCTCATAAGTGGGCTGCAAGGTGGCTTCGTCAAAACCAACGGCTGCGTTCAGCACGCCGTCCGTGTTCGCGCCATACACCTTCAGCGACGTGTGATGAGTGGAAATTACCGTCAGGCAGCTGACCCGCCGAAAATATTCCGCTATCGCAACTGCCAAGGCGGCGCCTTCTTCTGGATCGGTCGCCGAACCAAGTTCGTCGAGCAAAACCAGTGATTGTACTGTTGCCGTGCGAGAGATGAAATCAATATTGGTTACGTGCGCCGAAAACGTTGAGAGATTCTGTTCGATGGATTGATAATCGCCAATATCAGCAAGCACCGCGTCGAAAATCGGCAACTCGACGCGGTCCGCCGCAACAGGAATTCCGCATTGCGCCATCAACGCGAGAAGACCGATGGTTTTCAGGGCGACCGTCTTGCCACCAGTATTCGGGCCGGTGATAACCAGTTCGCAATGTGAGGAATCAAGTTCAATCGAGACTGGAACGACCGCCGCTCCCTTCAGCTTCAGGTTCCTTTCAAGCAGAGGATGGCGGGCATTGATCAAAACCAGTCGCTCGCGGCTTTCCGGACCGCCCTCGGACAAAAACTTCACCGCTGTACAGTTGTAGTCCTCGGCGAACCGGGCCTTGGCAAATTGCAATTCAAGTTCGGCGAGAACCTCTGCGGCCGCACGAATCGCTTCCGCGTACCGCCCAATCCGCTCGGTCATTTCGAGCAGAATGCGGTGGATCTCCGCCTGCTCTTCATCGAGCAGGCGCACCAGTTCGTTGTTCAGTTCGATGGTTTCGAGCGGCTCAACGAAGACCGTCTGCCCGCTTGAACTCGCGCCATGCACCACGCCCTGCACGCGCCGCTTCTGCTCGGCCTTGACGGGTACCACAAAACGCTCGCCGCGGATGGTGATCAGCTCATCCTGCGCCGCTCCGCCTTCAGAGAGATGTCGCAGAAAACCGTGCAGCGATTCCTGAATTGAACGTCTTTGTTTTTCAATTTGCCGGCGGATGCGCGTCAACTCAGGCGATGCGTGGTCCTCAAGTGTCCCATCAGGCAAAATCTTGTTGCGAAAGAACCGCAGAAAATCAGCAAAATCGCTGATTCCACTAGAAAGCTGCGCCACCGCCTCCCACGGCGCTCTCATGGCGGCAGGCGGCTCGGCAGCAATCCTGCGCCATTCCGCTGCGCGATCAACCAGCAGGATCACATCGCGAATTTCTTTGGCTTCGAGTACGGCGCCGGCAATGCGCGCTTTTTCGATCGCCTTTGCGATCTCCGGCAGCCCGCCGAAATCGAAGCCTCCGCCCACGCGCCGGAATTCGCGAATCTCCCCCGTAAGCTGATGTTGATTTTCAATCCAATCGCGGTCGGCAGACGCCGCGAGCGCCGCGATCATGGCCTTCCCAAGCGGCGACGGCGCATAGCCGCGCAACAGTTCGCGGAGCGAGTCGAATTCCAGCACTTGCGCACCGGTATGAGTCAGCGGCGAGACAGGCATTCCTGTTTATGTTACAGGAGAGGGTAGCGCCGGCTCGCTCGCGTATTCTTGGTTGATATCTGACCACCCCGGAGTACACCGAGGAACTGAGGCATCAGACTTCCTCTGTGTCCCCGGTGTCCTCGGTGGTTCAGATTTTGAGATTTATGCCGAGAACAAGAGCCCCGCGCTCCGCTCACCGTACCGCCAGCGTGTAAGAAACCCTTGCTTTAGACAGGTCATACACACCGAAATCGCAACTATAAACCGTCCAGGCTTCAGTGGGATCGGCAGCGTCGGTGGTCGAGGTCCAGTAAAATTCGGTTTCAATAAAGTTGCTGAAAATTGCCGCCTGATAAACCGTATTGTCCGAGTTCAGGAAAGTTGTGTTGAAGAATGCCGCGTGATTGGTTTCCATGCGGTCGGAGAGGCTTTGCATCTCGTTTCGGTTGGGCATTCGCCACTCGCCGGCGTTAGAACCATCCGTCAGCCCGCATGCGCCTTCGGCCAGCGAGTTGATCGTGCTGATCGCGTCTGACCACGCCGCGTGAATGCAATCGGCTTGCTTCAGCCAGATCAGGCCCGTCATCGTATCCGTTACCGTGCCGTTCGCGTTGTCAATCCAGCGCGGATAGGTAAGCCGCACTCCAGTTTGCAGGCTGCCATCATCCCCGGCTGCAAACACCACGTATTCACCGGTCGCCTGCAGCTTGACTGATCCTCCTTTGCTGGTTTCTTTCACCGGCCATACGGCATTGTTCGAAGTTGCTTTCACGTTGGAAACGCTGTCATTCATGTATCGTCCATCGCTGAAGCGTATCGCCCACGCGTCGGGCGAACCCTCCTCGCCCCCAAAATAACTTGTGGAGGACCAGTAGATGCCGTCGCTCACCTGGATAAACGAACTCCCCGCCGCAATTGCAGGGTTGGCGGCAGATGCGTCCACCAGGCTCTCCAGCTCGCCCAGGTTTGGCAGGCGCCACTGCCCGGCAGTTGATCCATCACTCAGGCCACAGGCTCCGCTCGCCAGATCATTCGCGTCAGACAAAGCCTTGGACCAGGTTGTAGATGCAAAGCAGGCAGCGTTCTTAAGCCAGATCAGTCCCGTGAGGTTGTCCGTTACCGTCCCGTCGTTGTTGTCGCTGAACCGATCGATGGGCCACGCCGCTCCTTTACGTTCCCACGCGTCGTCGCCCGCCACATAGCTGGCCTGCTGACCGGTAGCCGCCAAACTCACCAGAGGATTGCTGCCGTCATAAGCGATAAAATCGGCTCCTGTGATGGAAGCATTGGGCAGGGAATCGAAGTCTATGACCGTGAAATAAATCGCAATGTATGGAGATTGGTTCTGCACAAACTGCCCGGTGTAGTCGGCACGTTCGATCTTGGCGCCGCTGCTGATTGAAGGATAGAACCCGTACCCCGTTTTCCGCGCCCAAACCTGATACTCACCCGGTACATCGCCGGTGGTCCCCATGCCAGTGAACGAGTAGCTGCCGCTCGTCTCTGTGGTCGCCGTTTGATAAATAACATTTGAATTCGTTAAAAAATCGGTGACCTTTACTCCAGAAAGCGCATTTGCTTTGAAAATCACGGACCCCGAAATGCTGTCCGGATCCGGCTGGGGCGCCGGATCGGTGTTTCCGCCGCTGAACGATCCGCCACCGCAGCCCGCCAGCAGTAGAAACGCCAGCGACGCCGCGACACAATACGTTCTTCTCATATCGACTGGAAACCCGGCGTGGGTTCAGGATTACATCGGCAAATCCAGATCTTTCTTTAGCCGGTTGCAGTGCGGAGGGAAACAGACGTGAATTCAACTTTCGGTCAAGGCCAATCAGTCTTACCCATTATTGGCGTAAACGGCCGCGACCTCCGGATCGACTACACCCGCCTGGACTAGTTTTTGAATCTCCTCCTCGAAAAGCTGCATGCCTTCAGCAGCGCTTTCCCGTATGAGGTCGACAACTGCGGCGCGGTCATCGCATTCCAGGCAATGCAGCGCGCGAGGATGGCTCTTAAGGATCTCAAGTACCGCCACCCGCCCGCTCCCATTGCGATGCGGCAGCAGGCGCTGAGAGATGATGCAGCGAAATGCCTTGATGAGGCGCGTGCGAATCGCCCGCTGCTCGGCCGCCGGAAAAGCGCTCGCGATGCGCGCGACCGTGCTTGCAGCATCCCCGGCGTTCAAGCTGGAAAGTACCAGGTGGCCTGTTTCTGCCGCTTCGAGCGCCATTTCCATGACCTCGGGCGTGCCAAGCTCGCTCACAAAGATCACATTCGGTGCCTGTCTGAGAGCGGCCCGCATTGCCTGAATGAAATCCGGGGTGTCGCTGTGCAACTCGCGCTGATGTACGGTCGCGCGCTTGTGCATGTGCAGGAACTCGATCGGATCTTCGATGGTGATGATATGGCAGGTGCGCCGTTGGTTGATGCAATCGAGCAGCGCCGCTAGTGTGGACGACTTCCCCGATCCTCGCGAGCCCGTGACCAGCACAATCCCCTCTCGAAGCTCCGCCACGCTGGCAAGGTGCGCCGGCAAGCCTAGGGAAGACAATGTCGGCACCGTCGTCGGTATCACCCGCATCACCACCGCGCAGCTGCCACGCTGGATAAACACATTCACCCGGAAGCGTGCCACGCCAGGCAGGGCATAAGAAACGTCACACGATCCCTGTTCTCGCAACGTGGTTATTGCCTGTTTGTTATTGCCGATCAGGTCGGCGGCAATGCGCCGCGTGTCGTCGGCCGTAAAGGGTGCCATACCCGGCGCTTGCACCGTCAATAATTGGCCCATGGCCTCCACCTGGGGTAAACGTCCCGGCGAAAAGATCAGATCGCTGACGTGCTCATGCGCGCGCAGCATCGCCCCGAGCAGCGAATTCGTGTCAGATGAGCCGCGGTTGAACCCTGAAATGTCGAGCGCAATGGGTGAGTTGGCGGGCGCGGCCATGTGCAATTCAGTCAGCAGCTGGTTGCTCTGGATAATCTAGCGGCAACCGGTGAGCGATTCTACCCAGAAACGCTTCCAGTGAGACTTTGGTAACGCACGGATACTTACTGCTCGCCCAGGCTCGTCAAAAGCTCGCGCAGCTTTTCCATATTCGGCTGAAACTGCTTCGCTTCTTCAGAGCTAAGAGGAAGCTTTTTCTTAATACGCAATATCGTATCGAGCGCCTTATGCGCGTTGACAGAATTTCGTCTCCGCTTTGCAGAGCCCGGCGGGGACTGAAGCGCAATTTGCGCCATGGTTATCGCGATTTCCAGTTCGACCGCCAGAAAGCTCAGCCCACTCCCGCGCACATTCCCAAACAAGCGCTCCTTTCGCTCAAACCCGGATTGACCTGCCGCCCGCATCATATTCCTTAGATGCCAGACCACCGGAAGCCGGTATGTGAAAAAGGCCCTCAATCGAGGGCCGTTGAATTACCTCTTCACTTTCTCACGCAGTCCGCGGTGGGGTAGTTGTGCCCCCGCTACCCGGCGAAGTAGTTCCCGGAGCTGTCGTGCCCCCCGCTGGAGGAACAGCCTGAGGATTTGGATTCGTTCCAGGAGTTGTCGTGCCCGGGGTGGTTGGCGTGGTCTGGGGAGTGTTCACGTCCGGATTGGTTTCGCCCGGAGGCATGGCTCCCGGAGTTGTGGCCGTTCCAGGGTTCACTCCCGGAGTCGCCGTTCCTGTGCCCGGCGTTGCCGGCGTACCCGGAGTCGCCGCCGTCCCACCCGGAGTGGCTGCCGTGCTACCCGGAGTAGACGCTGTTCTTCCCGGCCTGGCCGCGGTTCCTGCGCCGGTCGTTCCAGTTGCTCCGGTCCCGGTTTGTCCGCCTGCGGTCGCACCGGTTCCCGTATTTCCTGCGCCTGCACCAGCGCCGGCTCCAGCACCGGTACCGGCTCCGCCAGCCTGCATGTCGACCGCCAGCGCTGCCATCTCATATGTACCGGAGTTAAAGAGCGATCCTGTTGTCGTCCCCGCCCCGCAATGGTCCGCAACTTTGGTCGCGCTGGTAACCTGGAAGATATCGCTGTTCCCGGCAGTCGCAGTGGCGCTCATTCCCGGCTGATTTGTCGCTGCTGTCGCTGATCGATCAGCACCATTCGTTCCCCCAGTCGCAGTGGCGCTTGTGCTGCTGCCCAGCTGTCCGGTCACCTGGACTTCATTTCCAACAAGTGTCCGCAGCTCCGCCAGGTCTCCGCTCAAGCTGTAGGCTTTTCCGCTCTGCTCGTCAGTCAACGTGTAATTTCCACTCTCCGCTGATCCCGACAGGCATCCCTTTATTGCTGTAGGATTACCCCCCGTCGTGCCCGCCTGCCCGTTCATCGTCGACCCACCCATAGTTGCTGAATTCTGCATGGTGGAGGTTTGCCCCGTCGCGTTCTGCGTGGCAGATGCGCCCGGCGCTGTCTGAGAAGGGTTTGTCGCAGCCGTGCCTGCTCCCGCAGTCTGGCCCTGATTCGTCCCCGTTTGTGTGCTCGTTGTGCTTTGGCTGGAAGTAGAACTATTTTGGCTTGTGCTGGGCGTTGTGTCCTGGGCGACTACCCACGAACCCGCCATCAGCAGCACAGCTAATGTCACCACCGCTTTACTCATATGCTATGCCTCCGAGAGAAATCCCCGCGCGATTCGCGCTTGTACTACTCTACGGAGCTCGCCGGGCCGCGTGAATCCGGTGGAATCTTTATCTGGCGCGTGAAGCTGCGGTACATCAAATTTGCGTGCATCCGGGAAAGTATTACGCAATATCGCTTTACCAACTTAAGAGCCGGGTTCCGAGCTGCTCAAATTGATAACCGGACCTCGTCGCCGATCTCAGAGGTTGCCGACCGGAACGTCGGTGTGGTGGACAAGATTCCCAAGTCACTCTTTGCGGCATTGAGGCGTTCAGCAGGCGTGAGCGCAACCCGGGGTCCCCGCGGACAGGATTCCTGTTCGCGGGGGCAGCAATCAGAGTCTGCTGCCGAAATTCGAGCGTAGCCACGGACCCCCGCTCAAACTCGCGAGTTACAATGAATTACCCGAAGCGGGCCCTTAGCTCAGCGGTTAGAGCAGTGGACTCATAATCCATTGGTCCCAGGTTCAAATCCTGGAGGGCCCACCAATAGTCCTCAGTCCCCTCTGAAGCTGCGTCCCGTCTGAATTCTATTGGAATTCCTGCTTTTTCCCATCCGCCCCCGGCGGCGTCCACGTGAATCCATGATAATTAAGGTTCGAATCCTGAAAATACCCGGAGACCACGCCGCTATCGTTCACGCCAATAGCCCAGGTCGAAAACGCTCCCGGAAACTGTACGCTCGTCACCGTGTTGTTCTGATACACGAAGCCGTAATACTGGTCTGAGTCATGGGCCTTCTGTGGGTAATAACCCACCATGGCAGAGCCCGATGGGCTGATCCCGGTCGCCAAAGCGTCGGAAGTATCCGGCACATTAAGAAATTTGAATCTATCCGCCTGAAACGAAAAACTCTGCAGGTTGGAGCTTCCCCTCTTTTTCAAGCAATACCCAACCACCTCGCCATCACCGCTGATTCCGTTCGCCCACGTGCCTCCCGCTCCCGGCACCTGAAAAAACTGAATGGTTCCCGACGAATCGACAAACCCTTCGTACGGCGTGGTCTGCGTCTCATCGACGATCCCGACGATCGTACCGGCATCGTTGATCGCCAGCGGTGCGATCACTTTGTTCGGATTATGCGTGCTGACCTCCGTAAACATCTGGGTCTGCACGTTGTAAGCAAATCCAACCGAAGGATTGTTGTGACTTATCCCCGAGCCAACAATCTGCCCCACGTCATTGATCCCGGTCACATCCGTGTATGCCGCTCCCGGGTACGCAATCGCGGTAAAAACTCCGTTGCTGAGCAGAAATCCTTGCGACACTCTTCCAGTCGAGTAATTCCCAATGACATCTCCCGCCCCGTCAATGCCCATCACCTGCGTCAACGTCGCCCCCGGATAATCGATCTGCGTGTACGTGCCCTGCGCCACCACCCGTGGCACAGATGCCATCAGCAATAAAACTGCTACTCCTAGCCCTCTCACATGGTTACTCCTCTTAATTTATTGTCGCCACTGTTGTCATCCCGAATGCCGCTAGCTGGAGGAATCTGCTTCTTCAGAACAAAAGCAATGGGCCGCGGGTTTCCCTGTCTTTGCGAAACCCGGGACGCACCGACACAAGGCCGACACGCATAATGCACCGAAAAGGGCAACCGCCAAAACCATTTAGTTCTTCTCATCCGTCCCGGGAGGCGTCCACGTGAAGCCGTGGTAATGGCCGCTCTTGTCCTGAAAATTCCCCACCACTTCCAGCTCATCGTTTACACCTCCGATGTAGGTCCCGTAGGAATTGGGGAATTGAATGTGCTGCAAAGAGCGTCTTTCAAAGAGAAACCCCTGTGATCCTCCTGCCTCATAAACTCCCGCCAGGGCATCGCCCCCGCTATCGATCGCTATTGGAATGGCTCCGGGAAGATTCCTTATTGTGATCGGCTGGTATTTCCCCTGATCGAAGAGGAAATTTGACTCTGCGTTTCCATCCGACGCGCCCACCAGCAGTTCCCCCGTCGCAGTAACTCCAGAGACGCCCGAATACGACTCGTTTGGCGGAATGATCCTGCGGTAGCTCGCGCCGACCAACTCAAAACCGAGGACACTTGCGCCACGCTCGATTGCTCCCCCAACGGTTCCCGCATTGTTTATGGCATATGGAAGAGTTGCCGTAGCGCCGGGGTACTGGATTTCCGTGAAAATGCTGCTTGAAACGTCATAAGTAAAACCGACGTAAATAGAACCGGGCATTAGGGCATAGCCCGCAATTTGCTCCGCATCGTTAACGGCGTTCAGAAAAGTCGACAGTGCGTTCGGATAATTGATGGCGGTGAATGACTGACCGCTTAAGTAGAAGCCTTGCCAATTGCCGTCCGCGTTATCGAAAATACCGGCGATGCCCCCAGCATTGTTGACACCAACGCATTCCGTATCGAGAGCTCCCGGAACGTCAATTTGCGTGTACGTCCCTTGGGCCATTACCAACTGCCCACACGCAACAAGCAACAATGCGGTGACTGCGAATCTGCCCAGTTTCATAGGATCACTCCGTTTTATTTCACCCGAAACACCACATTGCTCGTAAGCGTTCCGTGCGGCGTGGTCACCTGAACTTTGCCGCTGGTCGCGCCGGTCGGAACGGTCGTCTTTATTTCCGTGGACGAGACCACGGTGAACGTCGCCGGGGTGCCGTTGAGAGTAACGCTCGTCGCGCCGGATAGGGCATTGCCGAGAATGATGATGTTAGCCCCGACTCTGCCGACAGTTGGCAGCGTTTCCACGAAGGGTCCGAGTCTCACTTGCTCCGTAAACACCGTCCCGCAGCCCGGGTAGAAAGCAGAACAGAAGTTGGCTCCCCCCTGTTGCGCTGTTCCGTACAGCACTCCGCTGGTAGCCTGGATCAACGTGGCGGTTGGGCGATAGCCGTCCGTCATATCGAAATCGTGCAGCGTAGCAACAGCGCCCGTCGGAGTTGCTTTGAAGACCGCTCCGGCAAAATTGATCCCTCCGGTTTGCGTCGTTCCGTAGAAGTTTCCGTCCGTGGCCTGGACCAGGGCGGTGCTTGGGTTCGCGCCTCCAGGACAGTCGCGGGCAGAGGGACACTGAAACTGGTGGAGCGTGGTCAGCGTACCGGTCGGGGTAATTTTGAAGATCGTGCCGTAATCGTGGTTTCCGCCAAAAAACGTTGTTCCGTAGAAGTTCCCATCGCTGGCCTGGACCAGGTTGCCGGCGGGTAGCGAACCATCCGCGCAGTTTGCTTGAGAGCAGAAGCTATACAGTGTGGTCAGCGTCCCGCCCGGAGTCATTTTGAACACCGTGCCGGAACCGTTGGCCCCCCCATGTGCCATCGTCCCATACAGACTACCGTCGAGACCCTCGATCAACCCGGACTGAGGGTAAGCACCGTCGGTGCAGAACGAACCGCCCTCTGAGCAGAAGCTATGAAGCGTGGTGAGCTTGCCGGTAGGGGTGACTTTAAACGCCGTGCCGCAGCCTAGTTGGCTGCAAAACGATAGGTCGAAACCCGACCCGCCGATGTTAGTGGTCCCATAAAAATTTCCGTCGCTGGCCTGGAGCAGGCTGGCATAGGGTCCCGCGCCGTCCGCGCAGTTCGCTTGAGAGCAGAAGCTATACAGGGTGGTTAGGGTGCCGGTCGGAGTGACCTTGAAGACTGTGCCGCAGCCGTCCAGGTAAGTGTAGAGGCAGATCTCGGTGTTGTTGTTGACCCCGCCACTTTGGGTTATGCCGTAGAGGTTGCCATCGCTGGCCTGGACCAGGCCAGCCACAGGACCGTACCCATCTGTGCAGTTGGTTTGGTTGCAGAAGCTATACAGCGTGGTCAATGTGCCGGCAGGTGTGATTTTGAATATCGAGCCACAGCCCACGCCAAGGCACTCGCTGCCATTGTTCCCACCTGCAGACGTTGTCCCGTATAGGTTCCCATCGAAGCCCTGCACGACGCCACCTACCGGATAATCTCCATCCGACCCGTCAAAGTTCACCAGCACTTTGAAGCCCTGCGCAGGTGCGGCAATCGTGGTCGCAGCCAGAAGAAATACGAAACAAGCTCCTTTCAAAAGCTGATAGTTCTTCACGAAGTTCCTCTTCTCGGCACGGGCTGCCGGACGCGGGCGGGAAAGCGAGCGCTGGAATTATCCTCCGAAAATGCCGCGCTGCACAAGATGAAAACGTTTGCACATCTCATAATTCCCATCCACTCGATGTCATCCCGAGTGGTTTCGTGCCAGCGGAACCAGGAGGGATCCTACGTAGCGCCTCGATCTCCTCCGGCGCGTTAAGGATCGCTCCGCCGCCCGCGTCCGGTTCCTGACCGAAT
>Ga0335078_10001851_pt1 | contig 31997 bp, 26 predicted proteins | sample Lox_Sample_32_FD_206711 | JGI IMG/M metagenome (GOLD analysis project Ga0335078, IMG submission 206711) | Soil microbial communities from Loxahatchee National Wildlife Refuge, Florida, United States - Lox_Sample_3.2 | ecosystem: Environmental > Terrestrial > Soil > Wetlands | place: USA... | reverse complement strand
GCGGTACGGGTCGGTGTCCGGCACCGCCTTCGCGGTGTGGGCGCCCAACGCCCGCGGCGTCCGGCTGATCGGTGACTTCAACCACTGGGACGGCCGCGGCCATCCGATGCGCTCGCTCGGCGGGGCGGGCGTCTGGGAGCTGTTCCTGCCCGACATCGGCGACGGCGCGCGGTACAAGCTGGACATCTGCGGGCCGGATGGCCAGTGGCGCCGCAAAGCCGACCCGATGGCCAGCCTGGCCGAGTGCCCGCCGGCCACCGCGTCGGTCGTGTACACCTCCGACTACACCTGGGGCGACGCCGAGTGGCTGGCGGCGCGGCGCGACAGCACCCAGGTCACCCAGCCGGTCAGCATCTATGAGGTGCACCTGGGCTCGTGGCGCCCCGGCCTGTCCTACGCCGAACTGGCCGACGAGCTGACCGAGTACGTCACCGGGCTGGGCTTCACCCACGTGGAGTTCCTGCCGGTGGCCGAGCACCCGTTCGGCGGCTCCTGGGGCTACCAGGTCACCTCGTACTACGCGCCGACCTCGAGGTTCGGTCATCCCGATGATTTCCGCCACCTGGTGGACCGGCTGCACCAGGCTGGCATCGGCGTGATCCTGGACTGGGTGCCGGCCCACTTCCCGCGCGACGACTGGGCGCTGGCCCGGTTCGACGGCACGCCGCTGTACGAGCACCCCGACCCGCGCCGCGGCGAGCACCCGGACTGGGGCACGCTGATCTTCGATTACGGCCGGACCGAGGTGCGCAATTTCCTGGTCGCCAACGCCGTGTACTGGCTGGAGGAGTTCCACGCGGACGGGCTGCGGGTGGACGCCGTGGCATCCATGCTGTACCTGGACTATTCCCGGCGCGAGGGTGAGTGGGCGCCCAATGCGCAGGGCGGCCGGGAGAACACCGACGCCGTGTCGTTCCTGCAGGAGGTCAACAGCATCTGCTACCGCCGGGTGCCCGGGATCATGATGATCGCCGAGGAGTCCACCGCGTGGCCCGGCGTGACCAGGCCGGTGCACCTGGGCGGGCTGGGCTTCGGCTTCAAGTGGAACCTGGGCTGGATGCACGACACGCTCAGCTACCTGTCGCTCAATCCGGTGTACCGGCAGTACCACCACAACGAGATCACCTTCTCGCTGATGTACGCGTTCAGCGAGAACTTCGTGCTGCCGATGTCGCACGACGAGGTGGTGCACGGCAAGGGCTCGCTGCTGGGCAAGATGCCGGGGGACGACTGGAACCGGTTCGCGGGCCTGCGGGCCCTGTTCGCCTACATGTGGGCGCATCCGGGCAAGCAGCTGCTGTTCATGGGCTCGGAGTTCGGCCAGGGCAACGAGTGGTCGGCGGAACGCGGGCTCGACTGGTGGATGCTCGACTACCCGTATCACGCGGGCGCCCGGCAGCTGGTCAACGACCTGAACCACGCCTACCGGTCCACCCCGGCGCTGTGGGCCCTGGACAACACGCCCGCCGGGTTCAGCTGGATCGACGCCAACGACGCGGCCGGCAACGTGCTGTCCTTCCTGCGCCAGGGCGATGGCCGGCCCGATCAGGCCGGCCCGGCCGTGGTGGCCTGCGTGGCGAACTTTTCCGGCGGCCCGCACGCGAACTACCGCCTCGGGCTGCCGCACCCCGGCCGCTGGCGCGAGCTGATCAACACCGACGCGGCCGAGTACGGCGGCAGCGGCGTCGGCAACCTCGGCGTGATCGAGGCGCGGCCCGAACCGTGGCACGGCCAGCCTGCGTCGGCCGTGCTCACCGTGCCCCCGCTCGGCGTGCTCTGGCTGGTCCCAGAGGAGTAACGCCAGAGGAGTAACCCCGCAGGGGTAACGCCAGTCAGCCGTAGGCGCTGAGGCCGAGCCGGACGGCCAGCGCGATGCCGCCGAGCCCGATCAGGATGCGCAGCAGCCGTCCGGGCATCAGCCGGACCAGCTTCGGACCGGTCCACCCGCCGGCCAGGAAGCCGGCCGCCAGCGGCAGCACCGCCACCCAGCGCACCGGGCCGAACGCCGCGAAGCCCACCGCCGCGACCCCGTTGGCCAGCCCGTTGACCACGTTCTTCACCGCGTTCGTCCGGGCCAGCGACTGGCTCAGCATGGGGATAAGCACCACGAGCAGCAAGATCCCGCCAGCGGCCCCGAAGTACCCGACGTAGACCGCCACCCCGAACAGCGCGGCGGTCAGCGGCTTGCTGCGTTCCCGGTCTGGGCGCGTCGTCTCAGCCTGGCCCTCCGCCGCCTCCTGCGCGGCGGGCTGGACCAGGAGCAGCAGCGAGGCCCCGCCGATCAGCACCGGGGCGGCCGCCTCGAAGGTCCGGGCCGGCGTGAGCAGCAGCAGCGCCGCACCCGCGGCCCCGCCCAGCGCGGTGACCAGGCCCAGCCGCCGGACCCGGGCGCCCTGGCCGGCCAGCTCCGGGCGTGAGCCCGCCGCCGCGCCTACCGCGGTGAACGACAGCGCGACGGTATTGGTCACGTTGGCCGTCAGCGGCGGCAGCCCGAGGGCCAGCAGCACCGGGAACGACACCAGGGACGCCAGGCTGGCCACGGTGCTGACGATGCCTGCGGCTACCCCGGTGACGGCCAGCAGCAGCAGATCGACGACGCTCACCTCACGACCCAAGCACAACCCGCGCGGCCGCCGCCGTGACGTAGCCCACACCTGGCTGGCAAGATCTCAGACAGGGGAGGATGACGACGTTGACCCAAGACACCAACGCGGCCGCGGCCGGGGAAATCAAGCCGGGCCCGCGCCGGGCCGTGCCCGGGCCGCTGGCGGTGCGCACCGCCTACCAGGAGGAACTCGACGAAGGCCAGCGCAGCGCGCTGCTCAGCTGGCTGGCCTTTTCCGCGACGTTCGGCGCGGTCCGGGGCATCACCTACAGCATCCGGGCTGGCCGCGGGCCATTCCGGAATCTCCAGGTGGGCGGCGAGCACCTGCATCACTACATGTGGGGAATCGGCATGCTGGCCGGGATCGGGGCGATCGCGGTGCGCGGTGAGGACCGGCACCGGCGGCATCCGGCGGTGGCCCTCAGCTACGGGGCCGCCCTGGCCCTCATCATCGACGAATTCGCCCTGCTGCTGGACCTCAAGGACGTCTACTGGGCCAAAGAGGGCCGGATTTCCATCGACCTGGGGATCGGCGGCAGCGCGGTGACCGGGTCATATCTGGCCGCCCGGCCGGTGCTGCGGCGGCTGGCCGCCGACCGCGGCCCCGGTCACGCCCAGCTGAGCCGCTGAGGGCTCACAGCAGGCCCAGCAGCCAGCGCGGGCCGGTCACGGCCGCGCCCGCGGCCTGGCTCCGGCGGCGCAGCTCCCGGTCGGCGGTGACCACGATCCGCTGCCCGCGCAGGCGGCCGGCCAGCTCGGCGATCGTGTCGTCGCCCGAACCGGGCGCAGCCACCACGCGCACCCCCTCGCTGTCCGGCAGGTCGGGTGCGGCCGCCTTCGCCTGCCCCTCGAGCACCAGCACGTACCGCGGGAACCAGCGGTCCAGGGCATCTGCGGGAGCACCCGCTGGCGCCTCCGGCAGCTCGGTCACGCCGCGGCTGGCCAGCGCGGTCAGGCCGTGGTAGAGCCGGGCCGCCGCGCCTGCCCGGTCCCGCCACCAGCCGTCCGGGCGGGCGCCCATGACGTTGGCGCCGTCCACGATGATGGTGACCGGGTCGAGGGCCTCCCGGATGACCGGCCAGGTCACCGCGAACCCCGGATGCAGCGGCAGCGATCCGACGCGGTCGGCGGGCACCCAGGCCACCTCGGGTGCTTCCGCGCTGGCCGCCAGCACGCCGAAGGCGTCGGCGGCCGCGGCCACGAGCGTCTGGTACGACCAGCCGCCGTGATCGTCATCGAGTACGCCGTGGATCCGGGCCGCGCCGGGCGGCACCGCGCACTCCTCGGCCGCCTCGCGCTGCGCGGCCTGGGCGCCGGATTCGTGGCTGTCCCGCGCCCCGCCGGGTGGCCCCCAGGTCCCGGCGTGCTGGGTCCAGCTGGCCCGGCGGATGAGCAGCACGCTGGCCTGCCCGTCCGGGCCAGGCGCGGCGGCGAGCAGGCCGGCCGCGCCGTGCCTGCCCCAGTGACGATGGCCTTGAGCACAATCGGCCCAGCCATTGCCATCTCCTTCGGCCATCGCCATCCTTCCCCGGCGAACCGCTTCGACGATAGCGCAGCGGGCGGCCGGGGTCCGGGCTGGCCGCAGACCGCGGGACACGGCCCAGCCCGCCACGGTGGCGGACCCGTAAGCTGCTGGCATGGTGACTTCGATGCTGACCGACCGGATCGCCACGCTGCGGCAGCGCCGGACGGCCCCGCTGATCCTGGAGCTGGACCTGACCAACGGCATCACCGAGGAGCCGCCCGCCGACCCGCTGTCCGCGCTGGTCGCGATGCGCCGTCCCCGGCTGGCTGACATGCTCGATGCGCTGCGCCGGGGGGCCGCCGACGACCGGGTCCGGGCGCTGGTCGTGAAGGTGGGCGGGCACCGTATCGGCCTGGCCCAGGTGCAGGAGCTTCGCGCCGCGATCAGCGACTTCGCCGGCGCGGGCAAGCTGACCGTGGCCTGGGCGGAGACGTTCGGCGATTTCTCCCCGGGTAACGTGCCGTACTACCTGGCGACCGCGTTCGACCAGATCTACCTGCAGCCATCCGGCGACGTCGGGCTGACCGGGATCAGCGTGCAGAGCTGGTTCTACCGATCCGCCCTGGACAAGCTCGGCGTGGAATTCCAGGTTGGCAAGCGGGAGGAGTACAAGAGCGCGGCGGAGCGGCTGACCGAGCGCGGCTTCAGCGAGCCCGCCCGCGAAGAAGTCGCCCGGATGGCCGCCTCGTTCGTGGAACAGATCACCGAGGCGATCGCGCAGCGGCTGGAGATCTCCGCCGGGGATGCCCGGGCGCTGATCGACGGTGGCCCGTACACCGCCAGCGAGGCGCTGGAAGCCCGGCTGGTGGACAGGCTCGGCTACCGCGACGAGGTATTCGACCGCGTCCGGGAATCGGTCGCCAAGGCAGCGGGCGCCGATGCCTACCTGCTGTTCCTGGGCCGGTATCACCGGTCCCGGCTGCTGGCCGAGCGGACCCGCCGGCTGCCGAACCCGGGCGAGGAGGCCGTCGCGCTGATCTATGCGACCGGGCCGATCCGCCGTGGCCGCAGCGCCCGCGGGCCGCTGTCCGGCAATTCCATGGGCTCGGACACGGTGAGCGGCGCGCTGCGCAGCGCCCTGGCCGATCGGCGGGTCAAGGCGATCGTGCTGCGGGTGAACAGCCCGGGCGGCTCCTACGTGGCGTCCGACACCATCTGGCGTGAGGTGGTGCGGGCCCGCGCGGCGGGCAAGCCGGTCGTGGTGTCCATGGGCGACGTGGCCGCCTCCGGCGGCTATTTCATCGCGATGGCCGCCGACCGCATCCTGGCCCAGCCGGGCACCATCACCGGTTCGATCGGTGTGCTCAGCGGCAAGCCGGTACTGGGCCAGGCCCTGGAGCGGGCCGGGGTGACCACGGACTCGGTGAGCGAGGGCGCCCACGCGGACATGTTCACCACCTCCCGGCCGTACCGCGAGGATGAGTGGGCCAAGATCAACGGCTGGCTGGACCGCATCTACGCCGACTTCACCAGCAAGGTTGCCGACGGCCGGGGTCTCACCCAGGAGCAGGTCCACGAGGTCGCGCGGGGCCGCGTGTGGACCGGCGCCGACGCGGCCGGCATCGGCCTGGTGGACCGGCTCGGTGGCCTGGACGACGCGGTGGCCGAGGCGCGGGGCCGGGCCGGGCTGCCCGCCGCCGCGCCCGTCCGCCTCTACCCGCGCAGCCACCCACTGGACCGGTTGCGGCCGCCCGCGTCCAGCGAGGAGCGGCCGGCCGCCGCAGCCGGGTCAGCTGGCGGCTGGGGACCGGTGCCGCAACTGGCGGACGTAGCCCGGTTCGCCGACGGCTGGGGACCGGTATCCCAGCTGGCCGCCACGCTGGGCCTGCCGCCGCACGGCCCGCTGGTGCTGCCCGGGCACTGGGTCATCCAGTGACCAGGCCGCCCGGGTGTGCCCCCCGGTGACCACGGCCGGCGCCGGCGCCGGCCTGGCCGAGGCGCTGTCCGCGTTCGCGTCGGGGGTCACGCTCGTCACGATCGCCGACGGCCGGGACGACGTCGGCACGACGGTGAGCGCGTTCTGCCCGGTGTCGTTCTCGCCGCCGCTCGTGCTCGTCTCGCTGATCGACGGCTCCTACCCGGCCGAACTGCTCGGCCGGGTGGACCGGTTCGCGGTGACCGTCCTGGCGGCCAGCCAGCGGGCCCTGGCCGGCCGGTTCGCCGCGGCCGGGCGGCCCGGGGCCCGCCGGATGCTGGACGGCGTGCCGCATCAGCGCGGGCCGCGCTCGGCCGCGCTGATCCCCGACGGCGGCCTGGCCGCGCTGGACTGCGAGGCCGTGCAGCGGACCCCGGCTGGCGACCATCTGCTGGTGATCGCGTCCGTGCTGGCCGTGCCTTACCTGGCCGAGACGGGTGACCCGCTCATCCGGTTCGCAGGCAGGTACCTGGCGCCGCGCTGAGCAGCTGTGGACGGTCTGTGGGCCGCCCGTGGACAGCCATCGCGACGCCGGGGAAAACGGCCGCCGCCCCGTGGATTGCCTGTGGATGGACGAAGATTCTTCAAATACCTGGCGGCAGCCCCTTGTGCCACGCTCCCGGCCAGCAGTAGAACTGCTCTCACCACCGAAGACGGGCCGCCCGGGGATGTCCCCGGACGCCGGGGCGCCGGGTGACCGGCACCCCAGGCGGGTACCAGTGACCGGTGGGGCCTGGCCACCTGTGCGCGGCCAGGCAGCGCGAGGCCCCTCCATCTCATACATGGAGGGGCCTCGTCGTATTCTGCCCGCCATTTGTGTTCTTTCCCGGCAGCGACACGCCGGAACCAGCTACCCCGGCGCGGAACCCGTCCAGACCCGCTGCCCGCCTTGCCAGACGGCGCTGACCAGCGGCACCCCCGGCCGGTAGGCGAGGTAGGTATGGGACGGTGCAGCCAGCAGCATCAGGTCGGCCCGGGCCCCGATGGACAGGTGGCCGACGTCGGTGCGGCGCAGCGCGCGGGCGCCGCCCGCGGTGGCGGCCCAGACCGCTTCCTCGGTCGTCAGGTGCATCTCCCGCACCGCGAGCGCCACGCACAGCGGCATGCTCGAGGTGAAGCACGATCCCGGGTTGCAGTCGGTGGCCAGGGCCACGGTGACCCCCGCGGCCAGCAGCCGCCGCCCGTCCGGGTAGGGATGCCGGGTGGCGAACTCCACCCCCGGCAGCAGGGTGGCCACCGTCCCCGACGATGCCAGCGCGGCTACGTCCGCGTCGGTCAGGTAGGTGCAGTGGTCGGCGGCGGCCGCCCCGGCCGCCACCGCGACCTGTACCCCCGGGCCGGGGCCGAGCTGGTTCGCGTGGACCCGGGCGCCAAGCCCGGCCGCCCGGCCCGCGGCCAGCACGGCCGCCGCCTCATCCGCGTCGAAGGCGCCCTGCTCGCAGAACACATCGACCCACCGGGCGTGCGGCGCGCACGCGGCCAGCATCGGCCCGCAGACCAGGTCCAGGTAGCCGGCCCGGTCGCCCGCGTACTCGGCCGGCACGACGTGTGCGCCGAGGAAGGTGACCTCCGGGGTGGCCTCGGCGGCCAGCGCCACGGCCCGCGTCTCGTCGGCCACGGTCAGCCCGTAGCCGGACTTGCATTCCACCGTGGTGGTGCCCTGGCCGAGCATCTCGCGGGTGAGCCGGCCCAGGTTGGCCCGCAGCACCTCGTCGGAGGCCGCGCGGGTCGCCGCGACCGTGCTCCGGATGCCGCCCGCCTGGTACCGGGTGCCTGCCATCCGGGCCGCGAACTCGGCGCTGCGCTCACCCGCGAACACCAGGTGAGCGTGCGAGTCCACGAAGCCGGGCAGGACGGCCCGGCCACCGCAGTCCACGATCTCGTCGGCGGCCGGCGCCTGGCTGGCCGGCCCGGTCCAGGCCACCCGGCCATCGGTGATGACCAGCGCCGCGTCGTGCTGCGCGGCGAACGGGCCGGGGCCAGTGCCCGGCCCGGCTGGCGCTGGGCCGTTGGTCACCAGCTCGCCGATGTTGGTGATCAGCGTGCTCACGGCACCTCACGGTACCGGCCGCACCCGGCGCCCGGGTGAGCTGGCCGGGGTCAGCGGACACGCCCTGGTCACGACAGCTGGATGGAGCGCTTGGCCAGCCCGGGCCAGAACCCGTCGATGATGCTGCACGCGCTGCCGAGTGAGCGCCAAGGTCAGCTGAGCAGGGGGCGGATGGCGGCGGCCAGCGCGGCGGGGACGTCGGGGACCAGCTGATGTACCCCGTCGCGCACCACGTCACGGCCGCTGATCACCACGTCCGACACGTCGGCCGCGGTGGCCGCGAAGATCACCGACGCCAGGACGGTGGCCGGGGCCGCACCGGCCACCGTTGGGCGGTCCAGGCTGACCGTGACCAGGTCGGCCACGGCGCCGGGCACGATCTCCCCCGCATCCGGCCAGCCCAGGCACGCGTGCCCGGCGCCGCTGGCCGCCCAGGCCAGCGCGGCGGCGCCGAACCGGCCCCGCTCGCCGGTGGCCAGCCGCTCGCCCAGCTCGATCCCCCGGGCCTCACCGAACAGGTCGATCAGCGCGTGACTGTCGCTGCCCACCGACAGCGGGCTGCCCGCGGCGGCCAGCGCCCCCGCGGGCCCGATCCCGTCGGCCAGGAACGCCTCGGTGCTGGGGCACAGGCACACGCAGCTCTGGCTGCCGCCGACCAGCTCGATGTCCCGGCTGGTCAGATGCGTCGCGTGGATCATCGTGCTGCGCGGGCCCAGCGCCCCGGCGGCATCGAGCACGGCCGCCGGGGTGGCCCGGTAGGCGGCCTGGCAGGCCTCGTTCTCGGCGGGCTGCTCGGACAGGTGTGCGTGCAGCGGGGCCGCGTGCGCGTGCGACCAGGCCACCACCCCGGGTAGCTGGCTGGGCGGCACGGCGCGCACCGAGTGGACGGCCGCGCCGGCCCGCGCGTGCGGGGCTACCAGGCCGGTGGCGCCGGCGCCGAGCGCGGCGACCCGCTCGGCCCACCGCGCCGCGGTGCCGTCGCTGAACCGCTGCTGCACCGGGCTGAGCGGCAGCGGCTGGCCAGCCGGGGACAGCCCGCCGGACAGGTAGCAGGTGTCAAGCAGGGTGATCCGCGGGCCGGCCTGGGCGGCGGCCAGGATCAGCACCCGGCTCATCTCGTTGGGGTCGGCGTAGGCCCGGCCGTCCGGGCCGTGGTGCAGGTAGTGGAACTCGCCCACGCAGGTCACCCCGGCCAGCGCCATCTCGGCGTACGCGGCCCGGGCCAGCGCCAGGTAACTCTCCGGATTGAGCCGCCCGGCGACCTGGTACATCAGCTCCCGCCAGGTCCAGAACGAGCCGCGGCCGCCCTCGGTGACCCCGCGCAGCGCCCGGTGGAACGCGTGCGAGTGGCTGTTCGCGAGCCCAGGCAGGGTCAGCCCGGCCAGCCGCCGGGTGCCGGCCGGGACGGCGGCGGCCGGGACCCCCGCGGTCACCGCGCGGAACCGGCCCTCCACCGCCTCGATCAGCACGCCGGACTGAACGTCACCCGCGCCGGTCCAGGCCAGCTCGGCGTGCCAGCGGCGGACGCCGGCCCCGGCGTCGCCCGGGCCAGCGGGCTCCCCGGTACCGGCCCGGGTCATCAGCTGGCCAGGTCCTGCAGCGCGGCGGCGAGCGCAGCCACCCCGGTGGCACAGTCCGCGGCGTCGGCGTGCTCGGCGGGTGAGTGCGAGACGCCGGTCGGGTTGCGCACGAACAGCATGCCGGTGGGCAGCCGGGCGGCGAGTATGCCGGCGTCGTGCCCGGCCCCGGTGAGCAGCACCGGGGCGCCGATCCCGGCGGCCAGCAGCGAGCCGACCAGCCGGTCGCGGAGCGCGGCATCGAAGTCGACCGCCGGGGTGAAGGACTCCTGCCGGCAGGCCAGCTCGACCTGATGGGCGCCGGCTTCCTGCTCGGCCGCGGCCAGTATCTGGTCGGTAGTTTCCTCCAGCCCCACCCCGTCCGGGGCCCGGGCGTCCAGCCAGGCGGTGACCGAGGAACACACCGCGTTGGCCGCGCCGGGCCGGGCCACCACCTTGCCCAGCGTGGCCAGCGTCCCGTGCTCGATGGCGGCCTGCCGGGCGGCGAGCACGGTGGCCGCGTACGGGATCATCGGGTCATGCCGGTCGGCCAGGACCGCGGTGCCCGCGTGATCGGCCCGCCCGGTGAAGTCCAGCCGCCACCGGCCATGCGGCCAGATCCCATCGGCGACGGCGACGGCGGCATCCAGGTCGGCCAGCCCCCGGCCCTGCTCGATGTGCAGCTCCAGATAGGTCCCGAGGCGGGCGATCAGGTCGTCGTCCCGGCCGAGGGCCGCCGGGTCATGCCCGGCGGCCTGCATGGCCGCGCCGAACGTGACCCCGTCCCCGTCGGTCAGGCTGCGGGCGGTGTCCGGGTCGATCGCGCCGGTCAGCAGCCGGCTGCCCAGGCAGGCCACGCCGAACCGGCCGCCCTCCTCCTCGGCGAACGCGGCCACCGCGATGGGGCGGGCCGGGACGAAGCCGCCGCGGCGCAATTCGTCGATCGCGGCGAACGCGGACACCACGCCGAGCGGGCCGTCGAACGCGCCCCCATCCGGCACCGAGTCCAGGTGACTGCCGGTGACGACGGCCGGGATACCGCTCTGGGTGCCCGGCGGTTCCCACCACGCCCAGAGATTGCCGTTCCGGTCGGTTTCGGCGCGCAGGTTCCGCTGGGCAGCAGCGGTCTCGAACCAGGCCCGGCAGTCCAGCTCGGCCGGGGACCAGCACAGCCTGCGGTAGCCGCCGGTGACCGGGTCACGGCCAATCGCCAGCAGCGACCGCCACAGCCCGGCGAAGGTGCTCACGGCGACTGCATGGGGACCCGCACGCCGCGCTGCGTGGCCACCTTGGCGGCTTCCGGGTAGCCCGCGTCCACGTGCCGGATCACGCCCATGCCGGGGTCGTTGGTGAGCACCCGCTCCAGCTTCGTCGCGGCCAGCGGGGTGCCGTCCGCGACGCACACCTGGCCGGCGTGGATGGACCGGCCGATGCCCACCCCGCCGCCGTGGTGGATGCTCACCCAGGAGGCGCCGGACGCGGTGTTGACCAGGGCGTTCAGCAGCGGCCAGTCGGCGATCGCGTCCGAGCCGTCGGCCATCGCCTCGGTCTCCCGGTAGGGGGAGGCGACCGAGCCGCAGTCCAGGTGGTCGCGGCCCAGCACGATCGGCGCGGCCACCTCGCCCGCCGCGACCAGCTCGTTGAAGCGCAGCCCGGCCTGGTTCCGCTCGCCGTAGCCGAGCCAGCAGATCCGCGCGGGCAGCCCCTGGAAATGGACCTTCTCCCTGGCCATCCGGATCCACCGGGCGAGCGGCTCGTTGTCCGGGAACAGGTCCAGGATCGCGGCGTCGGTGGCGGCGATGTCGGCCGGGTCGCCGGACAGCGCGGCCCACCGGAACGGGCCCTTGCCCTCGCAGAACAGCGGCCGGATGTAGGCCGGCACGAACCCGGGGAAGGTGAACGCGCGCTGGTAGCCGGCCAGCTCCGCCTCGCCGCGGATGGAGTTGCCGTAGTCGAACACCTCGGCGCCCCGGTCACCGAAGCCCACCATGGCCTCGACGTGCGCGGCCATCGACTGCCTGGCCCGCTCGGTGAAGCCCGCCGGGTCCTCGGCGCGCAGCGCCGCCATGGCGTCGAACGGCACCCCGCGGGGCAGATAGGTCAGCGGGTCGTGGGCCGAGGTCTGGTCGGTGACGATGTCGATCGGCGCGCTCATGGCCAGCAGCTGGGGCACGACGTCGGCGGCGTTGCCGAGCAGCCCGATGGACAGCGGCTGCCGTGCGTCACGGGCCGCGGTGGCCTGGCGGAGCGCGTCGTCGACGCCGTCGGCCGCCACGTCCAGGTAGCCGTGCTCGATCCGCCGGGCGATCCGGGACGGGTCGCACTCGACGCAGATGGCCACGCCGCCGTTCATGGTCACCGCGAGCGGCTGCGCGCCGCCCATCCCGCCCAGCCCCGCGGTCAGCGTGATCGTGCCGGCCAGCGACCCGCCGAACCGCTTGGCCGCGACGGCGGCGAACGTCTCGTAGGTGCCCTGCAGGATGCCCTGGGTGCCGATGTAGATCCACGACCCGGCGGTCATCTGCCCGTACATGGTCAGGCCCAGGGACTCCAGGCGGCGGAACTCCTCCCACGTGGCCCACTGCGGCACCAGGTTGGAGTTGGCGATCAGCACCCGCGGCGCCCACTCGTGGGTGTGCATGACGCCCACCGGCTTGCCCGACTGGACCAGCAGCGTTTCGTCGCCCTGCAGCCCCTGCAGGCTGCGCACGATCGCGTCGTACGCGTCCCAGCTGCGGGCGGCCCGGCCCGAGCCACCGTAGACGATCAGCTGATCCGGGTGCTCGGCCACCTCGGGATCGAGGTTGTTCATCAGCATCCGCATGGCCGCCTCCTGGGGCCAGCCCAGGCAGGACAGGTCGGTGCCGCGCGGCGCGCGGACCGGGCGCGGGCCGGACCGGCCCCCGGGGCCAGATGGGCCCGATGTCCCGGGCGGGCCGGTTGGATCGGCGGCAGTCATCGCGTGAGCTCCTCGTTGGGATCGGCGGCGGCTGGTCGCCGCCACGGTTCATCATCTCTGGTCGCCGGGAAAAGGCGAAGCGCCGGGCCGGGCCCACCGCGCTGGTGGTCCCGCCCGGCGCTGCCGCGTCCGGCCGGCCGGATTCCCGGCTCAGCCCAGCCCGACCGCCTTCAGGAAGCCCTGGGCCACCGTCGAGTAGTTGGCGTGGTCAATGATGATCGCCTTGTCCATCTGCAGCAGGGCGTTGGTGCTCAGCGCGGCGGACACCTTGTTCAGCGTGGCCACCACGGTCGGCGTGGCCGCCTTCTTGTAGACCAGCGGGGTCACGTTCTGCGCGGCGAAGTTGAACTTGGGGTCGGCCAGCGCGACCAGGTGCTCGGTGATGATCTGCGGCGTGGTGGTGAACACGTCCGCCGCCTGCACCTTGCCATCCTTGAGCGCGGCCAGGGTGAGCGGGCCGGACTCGTCGAGCGGGACGAACGACTTGAACGTCAGGCCGTAGTTCTTCTTGAGCCCGACCAGGCCGTCGCTGCGCGTCTTGAACTCCGGCGGCCCGCCGATGACGATCTTCTTTTCGACCGGCTTCAGGTTCGGGATCGACTTCAGGTGGTACTTGCTCGCGGTCGCCTGGGTGACCGTGACCGAGTCCTTGTCCTGGGCCGGAGCGGAGTTCAGGATCTCCAGCGACGAGGGCAGCTTGGCCTTGAGCGCGGCGTTCACCTGGGCGGTGGTGGCCGCGGTGCTGTTCTTGTCCACCGAGGTGGTCAGCAGCGCACCGTTGTATTCCGGAAGAATGCTGATCGCGCCCTTTTCGATCTGCGGGTAATAAACCTCACGGGCGCCGATATTGAATTTGGACGTCACCTTCACGCCCTTGGCCTGCAGTGCCTGGACGTAGATCTCGGCGAGCAGTTCATCCTCCGGGAAGTTGGCCGAGCCGACGACCACGCTGCCCTTGGCCGCGCCGCCGGACAGCGGGTTGGAGCTACTGGTGCTGCTCCCGCTGCCGCCCCCGCTGCTGCCGCACGCGGCCAGCACCAGGCTGGCCAGCACGGCCAGACCGCCGACCGCGCTGTTGCGCAGCGGGCGTCTGCGCGGGCCTGCGGAGAGCACCGTGAATCGCGTTATCGGAAACATATCTGTTTCCCTTCTTTTCCGATAGGTTAGGACGTTATCACGACGGGCGGCCCTGCTGGCGCAGGCCCACCGGAACGACCAGTCGGCGCACGAGGATAAAGAAGGCCTGGACGGCCAGGGCGAGCACCACGACCAGCGCGGCTCCCCCGGCGACCTCACCGTAATTTTCCGTGGCGAGCCCGTCGATGATGTACCGGCCCAGGCCGCCCAGGCCGATGTACGCGGCGATCGTCGCGGTGGCGACCACGAAAATCGCACCGGTACGCAAGCCCAGGACGATCAGCGGTGCGGCCACCGGGACTTCCACCTTGCGTATCTGCTGCCAGGGCGTCATGCCCATGCCCCGCGCGGCGTCCTTGAGCTCCGGGTCCACCCCGGCCACCCCCTCATAGGCGTTGACCAGGATGGGCGGAATCGCCAGCACAACGAGCGGGACCAGCCAGGACAGCGGGGAGAAGCCGAGCGTGATGACCAGCAGCACCAGCAGGCCAAGGGTGGGAATGGACCGCCATGCATTGGCCAGGTTGACGACCGCCACCGCGCCGCGGCCCGAGTGCCCGATCAGGATGCCGAGCGGGACCGCGATCGCCGCCGCGATGATCAGCGACAGGGCGGTGTAACCAAGCTGCTCGAGGATCCGGGCCGGGATGCCGTCAGCGCCGTGCCACTGCTGGGGCTCTTTCAGCCAGTTCCAGGCGTAGCTGAGGAAGCTCATCCGGCGCCTCCGGACAGCACCGCGGCCGGCTGGCCGATCGCCAGGTCCCGGGCCGCACGGCGGCTGCGCCGCGGCCGCCACGGGGTGAGCAGCCTGGTCGCCAGCACCAGCAGCAGGTCGCACACCAGCGCCAGCGCGATGACGAGCACCCCGCCCACGACGATCTCGGTCGGGAAGTCACGCTGGAACCCGTCGGTGAACAGGTAACCGAGGCTGCTGACCCCGATCAGCTGGCCCACGCTGGCCAGGCTGATGCTGGACACGACGGCGACCCGCAGCCCGGCAATGACGATCGGCACCGCGATCGGCAGCTCCACCTGGACCAGCCGGCGCAGCGCGCCGAAACCCATGGCCGTGGCGGCCTGGCGGACCGGTTCAGGCACCGAGCGCATCCCGTCCACCACGTTCGGGACCAGCACACACAGCGAGAACAGGGTCAGCGGGATGATCACCGTCGTGTCGGTGATGCCGGTGTACGGGATCAGCACGATGAACAGGGCCAGCGACGGCAGCGCGTACAGGATGCTGGCCGCGGACAGCACCGGCGGGTAGAACCACTTCCAGCGGGCGCAGGCGATGCCCAGCGGCACCGATATCACGAGGCCCAGCAGGGCCGGCACGATGCCGAGATAGGCGCTCTCCAGGGTGAGCTGCCGGATGAGGGCGGCGTTGCTGGGAATCCACGACCACATCATGGCTCGGCCGCCTCCGGGGCCAAGTCCACCGCGGCACGCTGCTCCGCTTCCTCCGCGGCGTGGATGGCCACCCGCAGCCGCTCGTAGGTCGTCGTGCCGACGACTTCCCCGTTGTCGTCTACCCCGACCGCGCGGCCGGCCGGTGACAGCACGGTAGCGTCCAGCGCGGCCCGCAGCGAATCGGAGTGGACGCTGAACGTGTGGCCATACGGCTCCAGCCGCGCCTGACCCGCGGCCGACCCGGCGGGCAGCGCGTCCAGGTCACTGGCTGACGCCCAGCCACGCGGCTGGTGGCCGGCATTCACGACCAGCGCCCAGTCCTCTCCGGTGTCCCGGGCGGTCTGCGCGGCGACCGGCGCGGCGGTGTCCTCCCCGACCACGGTGCGGTCGTCCAGGTTCAGCCCGGAGGCGGCCAGGAAAGACAGCCGGCGGATGCCGCGGTCGAAGCCGAGGAAGTTCTCCACGTAACTGTCCGCGGGCGCGGCGAGCAGCCGCTCCGGGCTGTCCACCTGGGCGATCTGGCCATGTGGCCGGAAGATCGCCACCTGGTCACCCACCTTGATGGCCTCCTCCACGTCGTGCGTGACCAGCACGATCGTCTTGTGCAGGTCGGCCTGCAGCTTGATGAGCTCATCTTGCAGGGTGGCTCGGACAATTGGGTCGACCGCGCTGAACGGCTCGTCCATCAGCAGCACCGGCGGGTCCGCGGCCAGCGCACGGGCCACCCCGACGCGCTGCTGCTGCCCGCCGGACAGCTGGTAGGGATAGCGGCGGGCCAGCTGCTCGTCCAGGCCGACCAGCTTCATCAGCTCCCGCGCGCGGGCCCGGGCCCGGGACTTCTTCCAGCCGATCAGCAGCGGGACCGTGCCGATGTTGTCCTCGATGGTCCGGTTCGGGAACAGCCCGCCCTGCTGGATGACGTAACCGATGCCACGGCGCAGCTCGGACGGGTTTGACTGGTGGATGTCCTGGCCGTCGAGCAGAATCCGGCCGCCGCTCGGCTCGATCATCCGGTTGATCATCCGCAGCGTGGTCGTCTTCCCGCAACCGCTGGGCCCGACCAGCACCATCGTCTGGCCGGCCGGAACGGTCAGGTCGAGGTGGTCAACGGCGACCGTCCCCCCGGGATACCGTTTCGTCACGCCCTCGAAGGTGATCAAGACGTGGCCTTCCGGTGTGCCCCGAGGTCGCCCGGGGTCTTGCGCTGGTCTCTACCCGCGGAGCCAGGCAGCCATTCCGTGGCCCCCGCAGCAAGATCAGCGTAGCCGCCAGTCGGCGCGCCCGCCCCGGGACAGGGCTAATACCGCCTATAAGTGATTAATCCGTGACAGCGGGCAACCAGCCCGGTGACCGCGGCTGGGTCCGGGCCGGATGAATAACCCGGGGGATGGCGGGCAGGGATGCTCCGGTCGGTGCCGGGCCTGCTGTCAGCCCCCAGTGATCAGCGGCCCGGCACCGGCACCTGCGCCGGCGGCCCGATACCTGCGCCGGCGGGCCGGCACCTGCCCCAGGGCGGGGGAATAATGGTCCCAGGCCCGGCGGTTGCAGACCTGGTTGCGCCGGGCGCGGACGCTGCTGATGGCCAGCGTGCGCCGGGCCGCAGAGATACCTGAGGCTCCTATGACAGTTCAGACCAGCCAGCCGCCCGAGGCACCCGGGCACGAGCATAAGGACGTTTCGGGCGGATGGCTCCGCCCGGCCGTGTTCGGCGCGATGGACGGCCTGGTCACGAACGTCTCGCTGATCGCGGGCGTGGGAGCCGGCGTCAGCGCGTCCCATGCCTCGCCGCACCTGATCGTGCTCACCGGGCTGGCCGGCCTGGCCGCGGGCGCGTTTTCCATGGCCACCGGCGAGTACGTGTCGGTCTCCTCGCAGAACGAGCTGGTCGAGGCCGAGGTGCGCAAGGAGCAGTACGAGCTGGAGCACAATCCGGAGTCGGAGCGCCTGGAGCTGGCGGCCAGCTTCCGCGACCAGGGGGTGGACGCAGACCTGGCCGACAAGGTGGCCCGGCAGATCTCGGCCCACCCCACAAAGGCCCTTGGGGTGCATGTCCGCGAGGAGCTCGGCGTCGACCACGAGGAGCTGCCCTCGCCGTACACCGCAGCTGGCGCTTCGCTGGTCACGTTCGCGATCGGCGCGCTCATCCCGCTGCTGCCCTACCTGCTCGGGCTGGACAACCTGGCCGTCGCGCTGGCGCTGGCGGGCGTGGCGGCCTTCGTCGGCGGCGGGCTGGTGGCCCGGCTGACCGACCGGCCGTTCCTGCGCGGGGCCATCCGCCAGCTGCTGCTGGGCGCGGCCGCGGCTGGCATCACGTTCCTGATCGGCACCCTCGTCGGCACCGGGGCCCTGACCCAGGGCTGACCTGACCGCCCGCCCCGGTGACCGGCTGGTTACCAGGCGTCGGGGCTGAACGCGTCGTCCTCATGCCCGCCTGGCCCGGACAGCAGCTTGAGGTCGGCTTCCACCATCATCGTGATCAGCTCGTCGAAGCCGACTTTGGGCTCCCAGCCGAGCTGCCCGGTGGCCTTGGCCGGGTCGGCACACAGCTGGTCCACCTCGGCCGGGCGGACGAAGGCCGCGTCCACCGTGACGTGGTCCCGCCAGTCCAGGCCCGCCACCGCGAACGCCCGCCCGACCAGCTCCTCCACGGAATGCGTGACGCCGGTGCCGACCACGTAGTCCTCGGGCTGGTCCTGGGCCAGCATCAGGTGCATGGCCTGGACGTAGTCGCCCGCGAAACCCCAGTCCCGGCGGGCCCACAGGGTGCCCAGCCGGACCTGCCGCTGGTAACCCAGCTTGATCTTGGCTACCCCGAGCGACACCTTGCGGCTGACGAATTCCGCCCCGCGCCGGGGTGACTCGTGGTTGAACAAGATCCCCGACACGGCGTACATGCCGTAGGACTCGCGGTAGTTCTGGGTCAGGAAGTGCCCGTAGGTCTTGGCCACGCCGTACGGGCTGCGGGGGTGGAACGGGGTCTGCTCGGTCTGCGGGGACTCCCGTACCTTGCCGAACATTTCCGAGGACGATGCCTGGTAGAACCGGATCTGCCCGTTACGCGGGGTTCGTGACGCGCTGATCCCGCTGCACACCCGGATCGCCTCGAGCACCCGGAGCACGCCCAGGCCGGTCACCTCGCCGGTGAGCTCGGCCTGCTGCCAGGACATGGGCACGTAGGAGATCGCGGCCAGGTTGTACACCTCATCCGGCTGCACCCGCTCCACCGCGGAGATCAGGCTGCCCTGATCGAGCAGGTCGCCCCGGACCAGCCGGACATCCTCCAGCAGCTGGCGGACCCGGTGGACCCGGGGGTTGGACTGCCCGCGGACCAGGCCCCACACCTCATAGCCCTGCGCCAGCAGGTATTCCGCAAGATAGGACCCGTCCTGCCCGGTGATCCCGGTGATCAGTGCACGCCTCGTCAGCGGTGCCTCCTCAGCTCATGCCCTCAGGGTACGTCGGCGCAGCTTACCGGCCATGCCCCGGCTGCTGCGGCCGGGTGGCCCGGACCCCAGCGGCCGGCCGGCCCGGACCCCAGCGGCCGGTGTACCCGGTGGTAGGGTTCGCGTCCTAGCCGGCCACGCGGGGAGGCCGCACGGCAGGGACGGCCAGCGGCGAACGAGGGGATCCTGCGTGATGACCACCGATCACCCGCTGCGGGTCGCGCTGCTGTCTTACCGCAGCAAACCGCACTGCGGTGGCCAGGGCATCTATCTGCGCCATCTGTCCCGCGAGCTGGCCGCGCTCGGCCATCACGTCGAGGTGTTCTCCGGCCAGCCCTATCCCGAGCTGGAACCCGGCCCGCTGCTCCGCGAGCTGCCCAGCCTGGACCTGTACGCCGACGGCGACCCGTTCCGCACGCCGCGGCTGGCCGAGTACCGCGACTGGATCGACGTGCTCGAGTTCGCCACGATGAAGACCGGCGCGTTTCCCGAGCCGCTGACGTTCAGCCTGCGGGCGCTGCGGGCGCTGGGTGGCCGGCGCGCCGACTTCGACCTGGTGCACGACAACCAGGTGCTGGCCTACGGCCTGCTGGGCCTGAAGCGGCTCGGGCTGCCGCTGGTGACCAGCATCCACCACCCGATCAGCGTAGACCGGCGGATCGAGCTGAATTCCGCGCGGGGGATGGCCCGGGTCGGCAAGTGGCGCTGGTACTCGTTCGTCCGGATGCAGGGCCGGGTGGCCCGCCGGATAGGGCCCATCCTGACCGCCTCACAGGCCTCCCGCGCCGACATATGCCGTGATTTCCGCACCGACCCGGCCCGCGTGCACGTCATCCCCCTGGGCGTGGACACCAGGTTGTTCCATCCCCGCCAGGCGGCCCGGGTCCCCGGCCGGATCGTGGCGGTGGCCAGCGCGGACTCCCCGCTGAAAGGAGTGGCCACGCTGCTCCAGGCGGTGGCCAAGCTCACCGTGGAACGCGAGGCGCAGCTGACCGTCGTCGGCAGGCCCGCTGCTGGCGGCCCGACCGAGCGGCTGGCCAGCGACCTCGCCCTGGGCGACCGCGTCCGTTTCGTGCACGGGATCAGCGACACCGAACTCGCCGAGCTGACCGCGAGCGCTGAGATCGCGGTGGTGCCCTCGCTGTATGAGGGCTTCTCGCTGCCCGCGGTGGAGCACATGGCCTCGGGGACGCCGCTGATCGCCAGCCGGACCGGCGCGCTGCCCGAAGTGACCGGCGACGCCGCGCTGCTGGTCGAGCCCGGCAATCCGGAGGCCCTGGCCGCAGCGCTGCGCGACCTGCTCGACGCGCCGGCCGAGCGGGACCGGCTCGGCGCGGCCGCGTGGCAGCGGGTGCAGGAGCGCTTCGCCTGGAGCGCGGTGGCCCGGGCCACCGTGGCCCGGTACCGGGACGCAATCGCCACCTTCCGCGCCTCGGCTGGCCAGTCCGGCAATGGGCCAGCCGAACGGGGCCAGTGAGTGCTCACCGTCGACTTCGGCCGGTGCCCGGTCGGCCCGGGTGACCGGGTGCTCGACCTCGGCTGCGGCGCGGGACGGCACGCGTTCGAGGCGCTGCGCCGCGGCGCGACCGTGGTGGCGCTGGACGCGGACGCCGCGGAGCTGCGCGGCGTCCAGGAGATGGCGGCGGCGATGCACGCGGCCGGTGAGGTGCCGGCCGGCGCGCAGGCCCGCACCGCGTGCGCGGACGCCACCGCGATGCCGTTCCCGGACGGCGCGTTCGACCGGGTGATCGCGGCCGAGGTGCTGGAGCACATCCCGGCCGACCAGCGCGCGCTGCAGGAGATCGCCCGGGTCCTGCGGCCCGGCGGGCAGCTGGCCGTGACCGTGCCCGCCTGGCTGCCGGAACGGATCTGCTGGGGCCTGTCCGCGGACTACCACAACGTGCCCGGCGGCCACGTGCGCATCTACACCCGGGCCGAACTGGCCGCCAAGCTGAATCAGGCCGGGCTGCGGCCCGCCGGGCACCACCACGCGCACGGGCTGCACTCGCCCTACTGGTGGCTGAAGTGCGCGGTCGGCGTGCACAAGGACAGCCACCCGCTGGCCCGCGCCTACCACCGGCTGCTGGTCTGGGACATCATGAAGCGGCCGGCCGCCACCCGGCTGGCCGAGCACGCGCTGAACCCGCTGATCGGCAAGAGCCTGGTCATCTACGCGGACAAGCCGCCCGCGCCAGGCGCTGATCGCGCTGTCTCCCCGGCCGGGCGGGCGCACGCTCCCCGGCTGACCGGATCGGCGGCCCGGTGAGCCGGATCCAGGCCGCCGGCCTGATCGCGGTGCCCGCCGTGCCGGGCATCCTGACCGCGGCCGAGGTGCTGGCCACCGGCGAGCACATCGCCGACCGGCAGGAGCCCTCGGGCGCGATCGGCTGGCCGGACGGGCACACCGACGCGTGGAATCACGTCGAGTGCGCGATGGCCTTGTCCGCGTGCGGGCTGCGCGGGCCGGCCCGGCGGGCCTATGACTGGCTGCGCCGCACCCAGCGGGCGGACGGATCGTGGCCGAAGCGGACCGAGGCGGGCCGGGTCACCGATCCGGCCGCCGAGAGCAACCAGGCCGCGTACGTCGCCGTGGGCACCTGGCACGAGCTGCTGCTCACCGGGGACCACGGGTTCGCCGCGCAGATGTGGCCCACGGTCCGCCGGGCCATCGGGTTCGTGCTGGCCCTGCAGACGCCACGGGGCGAGGTCGCCTGGCAGCGTGCGGCCGATGGCACGCCCGCCAGCTACGCGCTGCTGGCCGGGTGCTCGAGTATCTACCAGAGCCTGCGCTGCGCCGCCCGGCTGGGCCGCCACCTGGGCGAGCCGCAGCCCGGCTGGGAGGGGGCGGCCAGCCGCCTGCGGCACGCGGTCGCCTGCCATCCCGAAGCATTCGCCGACAAGAGCCGCTACTCGATGGACTGGTACTACCCGGTGCTGGCCGGCCCGCTGCGCGGCCCGGCCGCGGCCGACCGGCTGGGCGCGCAGTGGCCGGAGTTCGTCGTCCCCGGCCTCGGCGTGCGCTGCGTGCGGGACCAGCCGTGGGTCACCGGCGCGGAAACCTGCGAGCTGGTGATCGCGCTGGACGCGACCGGCGAGCACACGAGGGCCCGGGAGATATTCGCGGACACGCAGCACCTGCGGGACGTCCACGGGGGGTACTGGACCGGCTGGCAGTTCGTGAACAAGGCCCACTTCCCGGCCGAGCAGAGCACCTGGACCGCGGCGGCGATGATCCTCGCCGCCGACGCGCTGTCCGCGGCCACCCCCGGTGCCGGGCTGTTCCGCGACCTGCCGGTGGGCCCGCGGGCTGGCCTCGCCTGCGGCTGCGCCGCGGTCAGCCCGCCCGCTCCAGCACGCGCAGCGAGCCGTGCACGCTGGCCTCGGTGAACTCGGCCGACTGCAGGGCCTGGCGGTAGATCCGGTAGGGCGCCTGCCCGCCGTCAGCCGGATCGGGAAACACATCGTGGATGGCCAGCGCCCCGCCCGGGGCGACCCACCGGGCCCAGTTCGCGTAGTCGGCCTGGGCGGCCCCCTCGGTGTGCCCGCCGTCGATGAACAGCATCCCCAGCGGCACCCGCCACAGCCCGGCCACCTGGGCCGACCGGCCTACCACAGCGACAACCCCGGCCTCCAGGCCGGCCGCGGCCAGCGTGGCCCGGAACGCGGGCAGCGTGTCCAGCCGCCCGGTCCGCTCATCGACCAGCGTGGGGTCGTGGTACTCCCAGCCGGGCTGGTTCTCCTCCGAGCCGTGATGATGATCCACGGTGATCACCAGCTGGCCCCCGGCCCGCGCCGCGGCGGCCAGGTAGATGGTGGACTTGCCGCAATAGGTGCCGACCTCCAGGATGGGCCCGACGTGCGCGTAGGCGGCGGCGGCCTGGTAGAGGGCCAGGCCCTCGGCGGGCGGCATGAACCCCTTGGCCGCTTCGGCCGCCTGCTGCAGCTCGGGTGGCATCGGGCGGGCCAGATCCATGTTCTGCCTTCCTCCGGCGGACCGTCGTGGCCGGCCTCCCGCGGACCGTCGTGGCCGGCCGGGACGTACTGTAGCGCTGGCAGGCCCGGCACCGGGGCGAGGAGGACACGGCCATGAAGGTGACGGTCGACCGCGAGCTGTGCGAGGCCAACGGCGTGTGTGCCGGGCTGGCGCCTGAGGTCTTCGACCTGGACGACGAAGACTATCTGCACATCCTGCGGCCCGAGGTGCCAGCCGGGCAGGCCGACGCGGTCCGGCGGGCGGTGGCCTCGTGCCCGAAGATCGCGCTGCGCCTGACGGACTGACTCACCATCCAGGGCGGGCCGGCGAACCGCGCTTGGGGCCGGGCTCTTGCAGCTCGATGCGGTTCCCGGCCGGATCGGCCAGGAACGACTGCCGGCCGGTGCCCACCCCGACCGGGTCGGTGACCTCGACGCCCCGGGCGCGCAGCTCGGCCACGGTCGCATCCAGGTCGCTGACCGCCAGCGCGAAGTGCTGCCCGAGCGACGGCGGCACGTCCGCGTCGATCAGGTGGATCTGCTGGCCGCCCGCGTCGAGCCAGGCCCCGCCGAAGCTGAAGTCGGGCCGGTCGGTGCGCTGGGTCAGGCCGAGCACGCTGGTGTAGAAGTCGAGTGCCGCTGGGACGTCACGGACGTTGAGCGAAACGTGGTGCAGCCCGTTGGGTCTCATGCCCTCAGTGTCGCAGTCAGCTGTTCCCGCTGCCAGCCCCGGCCGGCTCGGTGACCTGGCCCAGGAACAAGGGCAGCCCGCTGCTGGTGTCGGTGACCGCGAACAGGAACGGGCGGTCCACGGTCATCTCCACCGGCGGGTCGCCGCCCGCTATCCGGGCGGCGGCCATGATCGTTATCGCGGTCGCCGCCGCCGCCTCGGTGCCCTGCTCGTTCACGTCGATGTAGGCCTGGTGCACGACATCGCTGATGGCCAGCGGGCCCGCGGTGGTGATCCCGCTGAAGTCGGCGTCGGCGGTGAAGGCCAGCGGCATGCCCAGCTCGGTCAGCGCCGGGCGCAGCGCGAACTGGCTGCTGGCCCGGAACCGGGGCAGGGCCAGGGTGACCTGGCGCGGCGCCAGCCCGGCCCGCAGCCCGCGGAGCCCGCCCCCGGTCAGCCGGGCGGTCATCGCCGCCAGCGGGCCGTCCGGCAGCACGATCACCATGGCCAGCCGTCCGCCCGCGTAGGGCAGCTCGGCCACCTGGTACCCGTCGCCCCGCCGGTACCGCAGCCGCGCCCGGACCTGCATCATCGCCGTGGTGACCGGGGCGCCGGGCCGGGGATGGAACGGGGCGTCGTGCGTGCCGCCGGGCGGGAACGGGTGCGCCCACGCCGCCTTCAGGTACACGGCGCTGGCCAGCACCAGGCGGGTGCTGGCGCGGACCGTCCCGGGGGCCAGCAGGTCGGCGATCTTCCCGGCGGTCTGCTCGGCGATGAGGCGGTTGATCTGCTGCCGGGCCTGCTCGGCCGCGTTGCGGAAGTCGGCGTCGCGCAGCGTGACCGACGCGGCCGCGGCGAGCGCCGCGGTGAAGCCGGGCGCGGCCGGCAGGCCGGCCTGCAGCCACATGGTGTTCGGCGCGCGCAGCGTGAGCTCGCCCTTGGCCAGCTCGCCGAGCACGTCCGAGACGGCCTGCAGGCCAGGCGCGGCGTCCTGCGGGCCGGCCGCGTGCAGCACCGCCGCGAGCTGGGCCGCGGTGTCGCCGCGCGCGCCGAGCAGCGTCATCCGCAGCGCGGTCGCGATGCTCGCCGGGGACAGCACCAGGTTCCCGGGGCCGCGCAGCGCCGCGTACAGATCGGCGCCGAGGCTGTCGTCCGCGCCGCTCGCCAGCGCCCGGCTAGGCTCCACGCCGGCCCGCCAGGCGCGCGATCGCCTCGCGCAGCACCTGTTCTTTTTTGCAGAACGCAAACCGGACCTGGCTGCGGCCTGCCGCCACGTTGTCGTAGAACACGCAGCTGGGAATCGCGACGACGCCCGCCCGGTCCGGCAGCGCGCGGCAGAACTCCATCCCGTCGGTCTCGCCGAGCGCCCGCACGTCGGTGGTCACGAAGTAGGTGCCGGCCGGCCGGAACACCTCGAACCCCACCTCGGCCAGCCCGGCACACAGCAGGTCGCGCTTGGCCCGCAGGCCGTCGCTGATCGAGGTGAAGTAGCTGTCCGGCAGGGCCAGCGCCTGGGCCACGGCGTACTGGAACGGGCCGCCGGTGACGTACGTGAGGAACTGCTTGACCGTGCGGACCGCGGTGACCAGCTCCGGGGAGCCGGTCACCCAGCCGATCTTCCAGCCGGTGAAGGAGAACGTCTTGGCCGCCGAGCTGATCGTCACCGTGCGCCCCCGCATGCCGGGCAGCGTGGCGACCGGCACGTGCTCGCCCTCGAACACCAGGTGCTCGTACACCTCGTCGGACACCACCAGCAGGTCGTGCTCGCAAGCCAGCGCCGCGATCTCGGTGAGCTCCGCCCGGCTGAACACCGCCCCGGTCGGATTGTGCGGGCTGTTCAGCAGGATGAGCCGGGTACGGGGGGTGATGGCCGCGCGCAGCGCGGCCAGGTCGGGGCGGAACGCGGGCGGCCGCAGGGTGACCGGCACCCGCCTCCCCCCGGCCATCGCGATGCAGGCCGCGTAGGAGTCGTAGTACGGCTCGAACGCGATCGCCTCGTCCCCCGGCTCCAGCAGCGCGATCAGCGCGGCCGCGATCGCCTCGGTCGCCCCGGCGGTCACCAGCACCTCGCGGTCCGGGTCCACGTCCACGCCGTAGAAGCGCTTCTGGTGGGTGGCCACGGCGTGCCGCAGCTCGGGGATGCCCGGCCCGGGCGGGTACTGGTTGCCCCGGCCCGCCAGGATCGCCTCGGCCGCAGCCGCGGCGATCTCCGCCGGGCCGTCGGTATCCGGGAACCCCTGGCCCAGGTTGACCGACCCGGTGGTCAGGGCGAGCGCGGACATCTCGGCGAAGATCGTGGTGCCCATCCCGGCGAGCCGCCGGCTCAGCAACGGTCGTTCCACCCGCCCATCACATCACGTCCGCGCCCCCAGCCGGGCGCCAGCCCGCACCCGGGCCAGCCGCAGGCCGCACCCAGCCCACGCCCCATCCGGCCTGCTGGTGACTTACGCTGCGACCATGCGAGTCGCCCTGTGCCAGCTGCCGGTCAGCCCGGATCCCGGGACCAACCTGAGCCGGGTGCGGGCGGCGCTGGCCACCGCGGCCAGCCAGGGCGCGGACCTGGCGGTCTTCCCGGAAGCGACCCAGGCCCGGTTCGGCACCGACCTGGCCGCGGTGGCCGAGCCGCTGGACGGGCCGTTCGGCGCCGGTCTGGCCGACGTGGCCAGCGGCACCGGGACGGCCCTGGTGGCGGGCGTGTTCGAGCCCGCGCCGGACGGCCGCGTGTACAACACCGCGGTGGCGTATGCGGGCTCGGGTGAGCGGGTGGCCGCGTACCGGAAGATCCACCTGTTCGATTCGCTGGGTGAGACCGAGTCCAAGGTGGTCGCCCCCGGCTCACAGCCGGTGCTCGCCAGCCTGGCGGGCCTGCGGGTGGGCCTGCTGACCTGCTATGACATCCGGTTCCCTGAACTCGCCAGGAACCTGGTCACCCAGGGCGCGGACCTGCTGGTGGTACCGGCCGCCTGGGCGGCCGGGCTGTACAAGGAGGAGCACTGGGTCACGCTGGTGCGGGCCCGGGCCATCGAGAACACCGTGTGGGTCGCGGCCGCCGGGCAGGTTCCTGACCCGGACTCGCCGCCAACCCGGGCGCCGACCGGGATCGGGCGCAGCATGCTGGTCGATCCCATGGGCGTGGCCCGGCTCGACCTCGGGCCGTTCCCCGGGGTGGCCGTCGGTGGGCTGGACCCCGCGCTGACCGCCCAGGTCCGGGACCGGCTGCCGTGCCTGGAGCACCGCCGCGAGGACATCTTCGGCCCGGCCACCACGCCGCCCGCCGGCCGGTCATGATCGTGGCCAGTTTGTGCCGCCTGACGACGTCAAATGACCACGATCATGGAAAGGCCTAGGAAGCGGCGAGGTGGCGGCGGGCGGCATTCCGGTTCAGCAGCGCCGTGCGCAGGCTGGCGATTTCCTCGTCACTGACCTGCTCCACGAACCGCACCATGGTCACCTGCTGGTCCCCGCCCGAGCGCAGCACCTCGGCCATCAGCCGGGCGTCGTGCTGTTCCCGCGACTCGGCGGGCCAGTACCGCCACGCCCGGCCGTGCTTCTCCCGGCACAGCACGCCCTTGCCGTGCAGGATGGTCATCACCGTCATCACCGTCGTGTAGGCGACCGCACGGTTGTAGTCCAGCCGCTCGCGGACCTCCCGGACCAGGTAGGCCCGGTCGGCAGCCCACACCACATCCATGATCGCGGTCTCGAGCTCACCGAACTCGCGCACTTTCCGCCACCTCCCGGTTACCCATGCTAGGCAGCGGGCTGGCCCGCTCCCGGCCTGCGGAGCTGGCCTGGGGGAGGAAATCGTCCCTGCGTAGTTATTTCGTAGCCCGCCTGCCCGGCGCCGGGCTGGCCCAGCCGGTGGCGATCTGCCGGAAACGGGCGGCTTGGGGTGCGATGCTAGCCAGTGGGCCGCGGGGTGGCCGCCCGGCCGCCGCACCAGCACGGAATCCCTTCCATCAGGGCGCCAGGCCAGGCATCATCGGCTCACAAATCGGACGCAAGATGACATTGCCCCGGAGGGAGCAACCGGAGGGAGGATGATGGCAGTCACTCCCGATACCGGCCCTGAGGTCTCGCCGTCAGGCGGCTTCGTGCGCCAGGCGAACGTGTTCGGCACGCGGATCACCGGCGATGGATCGAGCGGGTACCTGGCCGAACCTGGGCGCTACCAGCTGTACGCCTCGCTGGCTGATCCGTGGGCGCACCGGGCGCTGATCGTCCGCCAGCTGCTCGGGCTGGAACGGGTCATCGGGCTGAGCCTGGTCGACCCGCTCCGGGACGAACGCGGCTGGCGCTTCCCAGCGGAAAGCGGCGGCATCGACCCGGTGACCGGCGCGCGTTTCGTGTCCGACCTCTATCTGATCACCGACCCCGGCTACCGCGGGCGGTTCACCGTGCCGTTCATCTGGGACACCCGCAGCCAGCGGATCGTGGACAACGACTTCCAGCACATCACGATCTCCTTCGAGACCGAGTTCCGCGGCTATCACCGGCCCGGGGCACCCGACCTCTACCCGGTGGCGCAGCGCGCCGAGATCGACGCGCTGAGCACGCTGATATACCACGCGGTCAACAACGGCGTGTACAAGGCCGGGCTGGCCACCACCCAGGCGGCCTACGAGGAGGCGTTCGACGCCCTGTTCAGCACGCTGAGCGCGCTGGAGGAACGGCTGATCCGGCGCCGGTACCTGCTCGGCGACAGCATCACCGAGGCCGACGTGCGGCTGTACCCCACGCTGGCCCGGTTCGACGCGGTCTACCACACGCACTACAAGTGCAACCTGCACCGGCTGGTGGACTATCCCGGCCTGTGGGGATACGCGCGGGACCTGTACCAGACCCCGGGGTTCGGGGATACCACGGACTTCGTGCAGATCAAGCGGCACTACTACCAGACCCAGGACTGGATCAACCCCAGCCGTATCGTGCCCAAGGGGCCGTATGTGAACTGGCTCTCACCCCATGACAGGGAGCGCATGTCGGCGCGATCATGAGGGATGTGAGCCCGGATCTCTGGCGCTGCCGCGGCGGTAGCCTTGAGCCCGGTTTAATAACAGCTATCCAGCGTCGGAAGAGGGCGATGTCCGCCGTGTCTCCTGAGTCGCCGCGGTCTGCGGATCGCAGCGAAGCAGCATCTGCCAGCGGTCCGGAGGGAGAGCTGCCCGGGCATTCCGGCGACGGCACGGCCAGCAAGGACTTCGGCCCGAACGAGTGGCTGGTAGACGAGCTCTATCAGCGTTACCTGGCTGATCCAGGCTCCGTCGACATGGCCTGGTGGAACTTCTTCGCCGACTACACGCCGCCTGCGGGCAGCGTGGCCCGCGCCGAGCAGCCCCCGGAGGGGACCGCCGCGGCCGGGCAGCCCAGCGCGGAAGACACAAGCACGGAAGACACCGGCACGGCAGAGACCGGGACGGCAGAGACCGGCACGGCAGAGACCGGCACGGCAGAGACCGGCACGGCAGAGACCGGCGCCGGGCAGACCGCCGCGGCCGGGCGGGCCGCCCCGGAGGAGACCGCCGCCCAGCAGGCCGCCACGGCCGAGCAGAGCGCCGCCGCCGGGCGGACCCGGCCGGCCGCCGCGCCGGGCCCGCCCGCGGCGCCCGCCCAGCCCGCCGCCCCCACTCAGCCCACCCCAGCCGCACCGTCGGCCAGGCCAGCGTCACCAGCCCCTCAGCCGGCCGCCCCGACCAGCCCGAAGGCGGCCGCCTCCGCACCCGCCGAGGGCGCGACCCGGCTGCGCGGCGCCGCGGCCCGCACCGCGGTCAACATGTCCGCCAGCCTCAGCGTGCCCACCGCGACCAGCGTCCGGTCGGTCCCGGCGAAGCTGCTCATCGACAACCGGATCGTGATCAACAATCATCTGGCCCGTGGCCGGGGCGGCAAGGTGTCGTTCACCCACCTGATCGGGTACGCGGTGGTGAAGGCCCTCGGCATGTCGCCGGAGATGAACGACGCCTACGCCGAGGTGGACGGCAAGCCCGCGGTCATCGAGCCCGAGCACGTCAACCTCGGCCTGGCCATCGACGTGACCGCGAAGGACGGGTCCCGCCAGCTCCTGGTGCCCGCGGTCAAGGCCGCGGAGCGGATGGACTTCCGCCAGTTCTGGATGGCGTACGAGGACGTGGTGCGCCGGGCACGGGCCGGGAAGCTCGCCGTCGAGGACTTCGCGGGCACCACGATCAGCCTGACCAACCCGGGCACGATCGGCACCGAGCACTCGGTGCCCCGGCTGGTGGCCGGGCAGGGCTGCATCGTCGGCGTGGGCGCTATGGAGTACCCGGCCGCGTATCAGGGCGCGGCCGAGGAGACGATGGCCCGGCTGGCCATCAGCAAGCAGGTCACGCTCACCTCCACCTATGACCACCGGATCATCCAGGGCGCGCAGTCCGGGGAGTTCCTGCGCCGGATCCATCTGCTGCTGGTCGGCGAGGACGGTTTCTGGGACGAGGTGTTCCAGGCGCTGAAGATCCCGTATGAGCCGGTCCGCTGGGTACGGGACATCCCGGCCGGCCACGAGGACGACATCACCAAGTCGGCCCGGGTCCACGAGCTGATACACGCCTACCGGGTCCGCGGCCACCTGATGGCCGACACCGACCCGCTGGAATACAAGCAGCGCAAACACCCTGACCTGGACATCAACCAGCACGGGCTGACCCTGTGGGACCTGGAGCGGGTGTTCGCCACCGGCGGCTTCGGCGGCAAGCCGCTGATGAAGCTGCGGGAGATCCTGGGCGTGCTGCGCGACTCGTACTGCCGCACGGTCGGCGTCGAGTACATGCACATCCAGAACCCGGAGGAGCGCGCCTGGATCCAGGCCCGGGTGGAACGGCCGCACGACCGGCCCGGCCATGACGAGCAGATGCAGATCCTTTCCCGGCTGAACGTGGCCGAGGCGTTCGAGATGTTCCTGCAGACCAAGTACGTGGGCCAGCGCCGGTTCTCGCTGGAGGGAGCCGAGTCGCTGATCCCGCTGCTGGACGCGGTGCTCACCGAAGCGGCAGACGCCTCGCTGGATGAGGCGGTGGTCGGCATGGCGCACCGGGGGCGGCTCAACGTGCTGGCCAACATCATCGGCAAGTCCTACGCGCAGATCTTTCAGGAGTTCGAGGGGAACCTGGACCCGCGGACCACGCATGGTTCCGGCGACGTGAAGTACCACCTCGGCGCGGACGGCGTGTTCACCGCGAATGACGGGGCCACGATCCCGGCCTCGCTGGTGGCCAACCCCAGCCACCTGGAGGCGGTGGACCCGGTGCTGGAAGGTGTGGTCCGGGCCAAGCAGGACGTCATCGACAAGGGCGAGCCTGGCTTCACCGTGCTGCCGGTGCTGGTCCACGGGGACGCGGCGTTCGCCGGCCAGGGGGTGGTGGCCGAAACGCTGAACCTGTCCCAGCTGCGCGGCTACCGGACCGGCGGCACCGTGCACATCGTGGTGAACAACCAGGTCGGCTTCACCACCGCGCCGGCCGAGTCCCGATCCAGCGTGTACGCCACGGACGTGGCCCGGATGATTCAGGCCCCGATCTTCCACGTCAACGGGGACGACCCGGAGGCCGTGGTGCGGGTCGGCCGGCTCGCGTTCGCCTACCGCCAGCAGTTCCGCAAGGACGTGGTCATCGACCTGATCTGCTACCGGCGGCGCGGGCACAACGAGGCGGACAACCCGTCATTCACCCAGCCGCTGATGTACGACCTGATCGACGCGAAGCGGTCCACCCGCAAGCTGTACACCGAGTCGCTGATCGGCCGGGGCGACATCACCATGGAAGAGGCCGAGCAGGCACTCCGCGACTACCAGCAGCACCTGGAGCGGGCGTTCACCGAGACCCGGGAGGCGGCCAAGCGGCCGATGGACCCGGGGGCCGTGGTCCGGCCGGCCACCACCGCCCAGTTCCCGATCGTCCACCCGGACACGCCGACCGCGATCTCTGAGGAAGCCATCAAGCAGATCGTGGACACGCAGCTCAATCTGCCGGACAGGTTCACGCCGCATCCCCGGCTGCAGCCCCTGCTGGCCCGCCGGGCGGCCATGGTCGAGCAGAACGCTATCGACTGGGCCACCGGGGAACTGCTCGCGTTCGGGTCGGTGCTGATGGACGGGCACCCGGTCCGCCTGGTCGGCCAGGACACCCGGCGCGGCACGTTCGGCCAGCGGCACGCGGTGCTGGTGGACCGGCATACCGGGGCAGAGCACACCCCACTGCGGGCGTTCAACTCACCGACCGCCCGGTTCCACGCCTACGACTCGCTGCTGTCGGAGTACGCCGCGGTCGGTTTCGAGTACGGCTACTCGGTGGCCCGGCCCGAGGCGCTGGTCTGCTGGGAGGCGCAGTTCGGCGACTTCGTCAACGGCGCGCAGACGATCCTGGACGAGTTCATCAGCTCCGGCGAGCAGAAGTGGGGGCAGCAGTCCAGTGTGGTGCTGCTGCTGCCGCACGGCTACGAAGGGCAGGGTCCCGACCACTCCTCGGCCCGGATCGAGCGTTTCCTCGGCCTGTGCGCGCAGGGCAACATGACAGTCACGCTGCCCACCACCCCGGCCAACTACTTCCACCTGCTCCGCTGGCAGGCGCTGTCCGGCCGGCGCACCCCGCTGGTCGTGTTCACGCCGAAGTCCATGCTCCGGCTGAAGCAAGCGACGTCCGCGGTGGCCGACTTCGCGAGCGGGTCGTTCCGCCCGGTCATCGGGGATCAGGCGGATCTCGACCCGGCCGCGGTACGTCACGTGCTGCTCTGCTCCGGCAAG
>Ga0335078_10001850_pt1 | contig 32001 bp, 25 predicted proteins | sample Lox_Sample_32_FD_206711 | JGI IMG/M metagenome (GOLD analysis project Ga0335078, IMG submission 206711) | Soil microbial communities from Loxahatchee National Wildlife Refuge, Florida, United States - Lox_Sample_3.2 | ecosystem: Environmental > Terrestrial > Soil > Wetlands | place: USA... | reverse complement strand
CGCGATGAAGGAAAGCGGTTGCAACGGCGTCGAGTTCGGGTTGGACGTGGCTTCGGACAAGATGCTGGCTGCGCTGGACAAACCTTTTGGACAGAAAGAAACCCGGATTGCCCTGCAAGCGGCACATGATGCGGGCCTGCCTATGGCGATCTACCTGTTGTTCGGCGGGCCCGGGGAAACCTGGGCGGACGTCGAGGAGACACAAAATTTTTTGAACAGTTGCGCGACGGCGAATGCCGTGTTTGCCACCGTCGGCATCCGTGTTTATGAGGGCACACCCATGGCCCGGATCGCGGTGCGGGACGGCCAGGTAAAACCGGACCAGGACCTTTTCGAGCCGGCCTACTACCTTTCGCCCGAGCTGGCAGACGGCACCGAAAGTAAACTTGACCGCATCACGCGGCGGCGCGCGGAATGGACCTCGCCGGCAGACTGGCGCAAGACTGTCGTCCGCTGGGGCCAGAAAGTGTCGGTCCTGTTGAATGTGCGGCCTCAGTGGAAATACATTCGGGGTTACGGCGAGCACATGAGACGGAGCACGCTGTGAGCGCCGCCAGCTGCAGCAGTGGCATGACTATCGCCTGCGACGTACTGGTCATCGGCGGCGGTGCGGCGGGCATAGCGGCAGCGACCGCAGCCGGGCGCGCCGGCGCACGAGTGGTGTTGTTGGAACGGTATGGCTTTCTTGGCGGCTTGGCCACCACCGCACAGGTCGGTACTATTTGCGGACTTTATCTGCGAGACACGACCGGCCCGGAAGCGGTGCCGGCAGGCGGTGGTTTTGCACAAGAATTCGCCCTGCGATTGCAGCGCGCCGCCGAAACAAAACCTGTCCGCGTGATGGACACGGGCCTCTGGGTGTTGCCCTATGCACCGCCTGCTTTCGCCCAGGCCGCTGATACGATGGTGAGTGAAGCTGCCAACGTCACTCTGGTGTTGCATACCACTGTGGCGGAGGCGCAAACCGACGGTTGCCACCTGAGCGAGGTTCGTGCCCTGGCCTGGAACGAACCGTTGCTTTTACGCCCGGGCACAATTGTGGATTGCACCGGCGAAGCGACCGCCGCTGCCCTGGCCGGCGCCAACGCGGAAAACGGCGGCGCCGATCAGGCCCCGGCTCTGGTTTTTGTTTTGGAAAATGTGGATCCGGGCCTGGCGCAACGCGGTCTGCTGGAAGTGCGACGTGAATTGCATCGGGCCGTTGAAAACGGAGTTTTGCCGGCGCTCTGTGAACGGCTGTCACTGGTTCCGGGCACCGGCGCTCACGGCCGTCTTGCATTCAAATTAACCTTGCTGCCTGCACGACCCCATCGCGCGCTCTGGCAACAAGTCACGGATTGGGAACGTGAAGCCCGGACGCTGCTGGAACCGCTATGGAAGTTTTTGGTCGAAAATGTCGCCGCTTGCCGCAGCGCGCGGCTTGAGTCGGTCGCGCCGCAGCTCGGCGTCCGTTCGGGCCGCCGCATTCTGGGACGCGCTCGCCTTTCGGACGAAGACGTGCTGAGCACGCGAAAATCTCCGTCGGGAATCGCCCGCGGCAGTTGGCCGATGGAACGTTGGACGAACAGTCCGAGACCGGAAATGACCTATTTCCCGGAGCACGATTTTTACGAAATTCCCCTGGATTGTCTGCGCCCGGTGGAATTGGACAACGTGTTTGTGGCCGGCCGCTGCTTTTCTGCGACGACGGGAGCAATGACTTCAGCCCGGGTCATCGGCACGGCGCTGGCAACCGGTTGGGCAGCCGGAACGGCTGCCGCTTTTCAGGCTTCTGGCCGAACGCCTGATGATGCAGTGGCCCTGATCCGGAAACAGATGGACGCGTGATTCGGATTAAGGGCACGGTCAAGAGCAAGAGTTTAAGACAAGGTTGAGGGCGGGATTATGATTAAGATTGGAATTGGGTTTGAAGCCGTTCGCTCTTAATCTTCATCATAATCTTAATCTCATTTGATCAATGAAAATTTATTTCGACCACGAAAGGCTTGAAGCCTATAAGAAGTCGCTCGCGTTCGCTGAGTGGGCCGAACCGGTTTTGGAACGCCTGCCCAGGTCCGCGACCATTTATAACCAACTCGACCGGGCGCGAACTTCTATTGTGTTGAACATCCCTGAAGGCAACGGACGACTCACTCCCGCCGATCGGTGCAAGTTCTTCGATATCGCCCGCGGGTCTGGCTTGGAATGCGCCGGCTGTCTGGATCTGATCTTTATGAAGAAATTGCTTTCGGAGGCGGAATTGGATCAAGGCAAGACGTTGCTCAAGGATATTGTTTCCTTGCTTGTCGGGCTGATACGGAGCAATTCGCCGGATCGACCGCACGAAACGCCGATTGCCTATCGGGTTCGTGGAGAACGACGGGATTGGGAATAGGACTGAGAGAAAGATCAAGATTTACGAGATGACAATGAACGTTTTTAAAACGCTGTCACGTTCTGCAAAGCAATGGCCTGACCGCATCGCCATCATTGACGCCGGCGGGGCGCTGGATTACCAGTCGCTCTGGCGCGAAGTCGAAGCGTTGCGCGCCCAGCTTGAACGTTTGGGCTTGCGCGCGGGACAGGGTGTGGGCGTGCGGGCTCGCAATGGACGGGCATTTGTCATTGGCGCGCTGGCGGCACTCGGCAACGGCGCGGTCATCATGCCCATCCACCACCAAATGAAGCCGGCGGAATTGGCGGACATGCTGGCGCGCGCGCCGTTGTGTGTGATTCTCGATGATGGCTCCGGCCCGGCCCAGCCCGGCAAAACTATCACACTGGAAAATCCAGGCGGCAACCGTTTGCGCTTCACGCGGCTCGACGGTCCGCAACCGCCGCTCGCGCCGGCCATCAAGGACGCCGCGTTTGTGCGATTCACTTCAGGAACAACCGGCCAGTCCAAGGGCGTGGTTCTGACGCACTGCGATGTGCTGGAACGCACTAAAGCCGCCAATTCGGGGCTTCGCCTGACCTGTGAAGACAAAATTCTCTGGGTGCTGCCAATGGCTTATCACTTTTACGTGTCTATCATCCTGTACCTCGAGACCGGGGCCGCGGTCGTAGTCAATACCGATTACCTGGCCGAAAGCATTCTGGACGCGGCGGCGAAACATCAGGCCACGTTCCTTTATGTGACACCCATGCACATCCGCATGTTGGTCAATGAACAAACCGGCCGTACTTTGCCGCCTTCACTGCAGCGGGTGATGTCCGTTTCCAGCCGGCTGGACCCACAAGTGGCACGAGATTTTCATGCGCGGTATTGTGTCCCGGTCTCCCAGGGTTTTGGCATTATTGAAGTGGGCTTGCCCATCATGAATATCGCCGAGGCGGCGGAACATCCCGAAGCGGTTGGCCGACCGGTTTCGGGCTTTGAAGCGATGATCGTGGACGAAACGATGAGGCCTTTGGCCGGGGGCGAAACGGGCCAACTCGCCCTGCGCGGTCCCGGCATGTTTTCAGGCTACCTGAACCCGCCACGATTAAGGGCGGAAGTGCTGCACGACGGCTGGTTTCTGACCGGCGACCTGGCGCATCGTGATAACGGAGGTCGAATTGTATTGGATGGACGGACCTCATCCGTTATTCACATTGCCGGGCACAAGGTTTTTCCGGAGGAAATTGCCGGCGTGTTGGACCAGCATCCGGCGGTGCTGCGTTCGCGGGTGTTTGCCCGCCCGCATCCGCAATTCGGCGAAGCAGTTTACGCGGAGGTGCAATTGCGGAATGGCAGTCCTCAAACGGTGAGCGAAGACATTCTGGCCTTCTGTCGCCGCCAGCTTTCAAGCCACAAGATCCCGACCTCGCTTGATTTCGTTGCCGAAATCAGCATGACCTCCAGCGGGAAAGTCCGCCACGGCCCGGAGAGTCCGCAGCCAAACGTGCATCGGGTTTAAGCCCCGACGCTTTGCCTCGCGCGATTTTCGAGAAAATCCTTCCGCCACTGCACCCGCGCAATTTTTTTTCCGTGGCCGTTAATCCTGAGGGAGTCCACAAACCACCATTCGCGCGGCACCTGCCAGCTCGGCAACTTCTGCAGCAAGAATTGTTTCAATTCTTCCTTGATGTCGTGCCGGTCCGCCGTGACGCAGGCCACAATGTGATCAATCCGGTCTGCGTTCCGGCTCGGCACGCCAAACACCAGACACTCATCAACGGCCTCATGTTCCCCCAATGCCTGTTCGATGGTTACGGGGGATACCTTCCGCCCGGCCACGTTGATATGGTCGCCGTTGTGGCCGCGCAGACAAACCGCCCCGTCCTTGATTCCGGCGAGATCGCAAGTTTGAAATCTGCCCCGGCCCAGCGTGGCCTCCGGTTTCGGCCAATAGGTTTTGCCCACCGCCCGGCTTCGCACCACAAGCACTCCGTCCTGATTGACCGTGACCTTGACGTTTTTCATGGGCTGGCCGACGGAGATCTCGTCTGTTCGAGGAGCCTCCGTGGCGTCGTAAGCGATGCCACCGCATTCCGTGGAACCGTAGAAATTATGGATTTTGACGCCGTGTTCCTCAAGGACTGCGTGTTCCAGTGCCAGCGGCAACTGCGCGCCTGCGGAAATGGCCAGCCGCACGTTGCGCAGGATCACGCCGGCTTTGTGCCAGGCGTGCCAGAGCGCCGGCACCCCGGCTACGGTCAGGTCCCAATGCGCTTTGGCCGCGCCTCGCAAAATTTCCGGCAAGGGCGCGGGCGCCAGAAAGAGCGGGATGCCGTGCAGCAGCAGCGGCAACACCAGATTCGAAAAACCGTAAGAGTAGGCTATGGAAATCACACCGAGATTAGGCCAGTCCGGACGCAACCCCATCGTCATTACGATGTTTTGAGCGTCCGCCACCAGTTGTTCTTCCGTGAAAACGACCGCGCGCGGCACACCCGTGGTGGTCGGCGTGGTTTTGAGATGACAGCACGGGGCGGGTGGAGGAGAAACCGCCGGCGGTTGATGATGCGGTTCGAGGGGGCACACCACCACACCCTGGCGCCAGGCCCGCAACACGGTAAAAATAAACTCGGGAGAATGACCTTGCGGAAAGACCATCGGCGCGTCGTCCGGCAAGGGACTCTCTGCTTCGCGGTCCATTTGCGCAAAGGTCCAGCATCGTCCGGAAGCCAAATCGCGCAAGGCCACCTCAGCACCCCGGTTCTGAACCACCTTCTGCCAGCATTCGTAAAGCATGCGCCCCTGTTTTAAGCGAACCTTCGTTTTGGTTGCAAGCCCGTTCTTGCCCGTTCGCCCCGGAGCCGGGAAGCCATCGCGTCCCGCCGGCTGTCTCGCGGGAGCAAATGGGAACCTCTCAACGCTTGGATGAGTTGGCTGGTACTTGAATGGGGCCGGGGTTGCCACGGGTTCTCAGCTTCAACGTATGGCCAGGGTCGCGGGATCAGTTTTCCAGGCGGCAGGGGCCGCGCACATTTGCAACATGCCGTGGCCGAATCGCGAAGTGGTCGTTAATCCCGAGGCCATGCAGGCGATTTTGTTATTGAAGAATCGGTGCATCGCCTCGGCAATCTTGCCGGGAAACTTTTGCTCGAAAAACATGCCCGTTTTATACATCGCAAAAATCCGGCCATCGTAGAAATACTCGATGAGCGTCATCCACGCCTTGATCAGCTTGCGCATTTCGCGCGAGTAAGCCGGCAAATCGTCCAGACCTTCGGCCAGCAATTCCGCCGAATGCAACGCCAGCCACATGCCCGGCGAAAGCATGGGGTCCACGAAACCAAAGGAATCGCCGCTCATGACCCAGCCCGGACCGTGACCGCGCGTCGAGACCAGTTGGTAATTGGTGTAAGTGGGCACCGCGGTGAGGCGGCGGCGGTTTTTGCCGGCGACAGAGAGCACGGGGTCGTGGTCAATGGCGCCTTCCAGCCGCTCTTCCGGCGTCGCGCCTAACTGCGCGGCGTCATCCTTGTTCATGACCACGCCGACGGAAAGACAGTCGCGCAACGGGATGCGCCAGCACCAGCCATTGCCCAGCCGACCAATAATGACCTGGCCGTGCGGCGGCTTTTCAACGAAGCCTTCGTAGTGCGCGAAGTAGGCGACATCTTTGCGCGGGCCGACTTCCGCGGGAATTTCCAGCGTGCGCGCGAACAGACGCCGGCGTCCCGTCGCGTCCACAAGCAAATCCGGCTGCCGGCCTTGCAGCCACGGCGCTTGCGCCAGCGTCTCGTCCGCCAGCCGCAATTGGTCGCCGTCCACTCGCTCGACTTTCGCCGGGACGCAAGCGCGTTGGACGCCCAATTCGTCGGCGCGTTTCTCCAACAGGCAATCCAAAGCCGGGCGCGGAGAGTTGTAAGCGTAGGTCGGCATGGCAGTGCCGGCGAGCGATTGAAAGGAAAATTCGATCTGCTCGTCCGGGCTGAAAGTGAAGGTGACGCCCGGTTTGTACTGGCAAATCGCCGCGGCGCGTTCCTCCAGTCCCAGTTTCCGCAGCACCGGCACAATCGCCGGAATGAGCGACTCGCCGACAATCAAGTCGGGCCGGCGACCGTCGTCGAACAGGGTCACGGCCACGCCCTTCATCGCCAGCAGCGAAGCGAGCGTCGCGCCCGACGGCCCGCTGCCGATGATGCCAACGGTTCTAATGGAATTTTGGCGGGCCACTCAGCGAATACTCTCCATTTCAGCCTGGAAATTTGAACTCATGATTTCCTAATACAAAGTATTATGTCGCTGCGCGCGCCGCGTCAAGCCTTCAGAAGGACAGGCGGTGTCCTGAGTTGGTGTAGCGTTGAGCGTCCCGCTCAACCATCGAGCCGGAGGCTCGACACTACCTCGGCCGAATCCGGACACCATCGAAGGACCGGCACCGGCTCGATTCACCGCTTGACTTGTTTTCAGGCCAAAAATAGATTCGTCCCGTCAACGGAAGTCGAACGGGAAATTCTTTCATTTCCCCGTTTGGCATAACCAAACTGATTCTGGAGATGCTATGAAAGAAAAACTGTTCTGCCTGCTGTCTGCGGCTGCCATTCTGAACGCGGCGCCTGTGTGCCTCAACGCCCAGACGTTATATCCTGTCGTCGTCAACGGTCGCTGGGGTTTCGTGAACAAATCCGGCGAGACGGTTATCAATCCGCAGTTCGATCGCGCCGGAGGATTTGTCAATGGCCTTGCTCCCGTACGCCTGGGCCGGTGGGGTTACGTGGATGCTTCCGGGAAGATGGAGATCAATCCGCAGTTCGACAGGGCCGACGCTTTCAGCGACGGGCTGGCGGCGGTCAAGCTCGGCGGCGGTCCCGGACCTTACGCCCCCTACTACGATCCCAGACCGTTTTATCATCCATACGGCGGTGGAGGTCGCTTTGGCTTCATTGATACCAACGGCAAGTATGTCATCAATCCTCAATTTGAAGATGCCGGAATGTTCAGCGGCGGACTCGCGCCCGTCAAGATGGGCCGGTGGGGTTACGTTGATAAGACCGGCAAAATTGTCATCAACCCGCAGTTTGAAAAGGCCCAGCCGTTTTCGGAAGGGCTGGCGGCGGTCAGGCTGGATGGAAAATGGGGCTTCGTTGACCAGACCGGAAAAATGATCATCAATTCACAGTTCGAGGACGCCGGATCTTTTGTCAAAGGCCTGGCACCGGTGCGGCAGGGGAAGAAGTGGGGGTACATTGACCCGAGCGGGAAATTTGTGATTAATCCTCAGTTCGAAGACGCCGCTGAGTTTTCCGCGGGGCTGGCGCCGGTGAAGCAAGGGAAACACTGGGGCTATATTGATACCATCGGGAAAATCGTGATCAATCCGCAGTACGAAGACGCGGCTCCGTTTGTCAATGGGGTGGCGAGCGTCAAAGCGGATGGCCGCTACGGTTACATTGACACCACCGGGAAATACATCTGGAATCCAAGCAAGTAAGCCGGAGTTGTTCTCGGTTGCGTTTCGCGTAAGCGGCGTACAAGCGCGAGAATAGAATGTGTTGTTCGCATGGTATTGAATTGAAGACAGAGTCGTACATGGGCTAGTTAGCGGGCGGAAGTAGAAACGCGTGATAAGTCTCGAACGGTATGAGAGACTGCATCTGGAACCGATTCGTTAGCTCACCGTAACTCCCAAAATCATTCCTACTGTTCCAAAGGCCCATTTTTGAGCGGAATCGTCGTATATCTTTGAAAGAATTACGAACAGTGCTGCAATTAACACAAGTGAACCAACTACGGCCGGCCCGGCACCCTTGGTCGTACCGAGTTCGCGTTGTAGAATCGGTTTCACAAAATTCCTAAATTTATTCTTCAGTTTTGTTTTATGCAGCAGCCAAAAAAATTACTGGGACAAGATATTAGCTTTTATACACACGATATTCACAAAATGCATCGAAATGGTTGAAACTATTGTTTTCTTCGACTTGTGAATACCTGTGAACAAGTGGCAGGTCTGCAGCGTAGACGAAATTAAGGCGGCGGCGCAACACCGCCATGCCAAACAATTCGAAGGGCGAACTAGAAATCGTTCACCTCTCATTTACTGGCAATACACTGCTTACGCAGAGTTTTTCGACACATCACCACATGAATCCAACCATCCTCGCCAAGTACCGGCAAGTTGATTGGGTATTTGCGATTTACGAGGGTATCGAGTTGCAGGCGATTTACCGGATGCAACCGGCAGGATTGGAACCGTATTTCTCAAAGTGGGAATCGAAGTGGCACGAGTCAGGCGGCAAAGACATCAATAATCCGAAGATTCCGGTTAAATTTGTCGTTGAACGTGGCGAACTGGCATATCAGAAAACGGCGGGTTGATTTTTTACGCCAGGTCCAGTTTCGATGCGGCCCGCGTGGTTTCGTCATGAAGGCCGAGGATAAGTTGAACGTCGGGATGCACATCGCAGTTGCAAATCTCTGCATTGGTGGTATTTGTAGTCCATGAAAAAACCGAGCTGCAACCACAACGGCCTGAGCCGTCGTCAATTCCTCAAAACCTCCACCGCGCTGGCCGGCACGGTGCTGCTCTCGCGTTTGGCCTGGGCTGAGGCAAATTCCGCTGCCACTCCAATTGTCAAGCGCACCGCGACGGATCAAATGACGCTCGGCAAAACCGGCATTAAATTGAGCCGGCTCGGCTTCGGCACCGGCAGCAACAATGGCTATGTCCAGACCGCCGACGGCAAGGACGCATTTGTGAATCTCATTCGCTATGCCTACGACCGGGGCATCACTTACATTGACACCTGTGAGTCATATCAGACGTTTGACATGATTGCCGACGCCATCAAGGGTTTGCCCCGCGAGAAACTTTTCATCCAGTCCAAGATGGACGGTCGGCCGGAGGACGTGCTGGGCGTCATTGATTATCACCGGAAAACGTTCAATACCGATTACGTGGACAGCCTGCTCGTCCATTGCATGGTCCGCGGAAACTGGACGGACGACTGGAAACGCGTCATGGACGCCTTCAATGTGGCACAGGAACGGAAATGGATCCGCGCGAAAGGTGTTTCCTGCCACACATTGCCCGCGTTGCGCGCGGGCGTGGCTTCGGACTGGCCGGAGGTGCATCTGGTGCGCGTCAATCCGCAGGGCAGTTACACCGACAACGAACGCAATGGTTGGGGATTCGACGTCGGCAACGACATTACCCCGGTAATGCAACAAATTAAAACCATACACGCCAAAGGTCGCGGCGTGATCGGCATGAAAATCTGCGGCAACGGCACCTTCACCAGCCCCGCTGACCGGGAGAAATCCATCCGTTTTGCCATGGCCTGCCGGGAGATTGACGCCGTGGTCATCGGTTTCAAAAACCGCGCGGAGATTGACGAAGCCATCGTACGCATCAACCGCGCGCTGGCGGAAGTTTGATTATTTAACGTCGCAGGGCAGGTTACCAGGCTGTCTCTGAAATTGGCTGATTGATTTTCGGTTTCAAGGCTTGACGAGGCCATCTTCTTTACCGAAGCTCTCCCGCCCGTAAATGAGCTTGCGGCCAATAACCAAATGAAACCATATTTCATCACCACCCTCGCCCTCGGATTGCTCGTGAGTTCCGCAGTGGCGCAGGACAAACCGGACCTCACGAATCCAAAACAAAAAACCAGTTACGCCATTGGCGTCAACATTGGTTCAGGCCTTAAGGCGCAGGAACTGGATCTCGATGCCAAGGCACTCGCCGCCGGCATCACCGATGCGCTGGGCGGCAAGCCTGCCATGACGCAGGAGGAGGTCCGTGCGACCCTGACGGAATTTCAGCAGGAGGTCATGGCCAAGATGCAGGCCAGGGAAAAAATTGAGGCGGAAAAAAACCTTAAAGCCGGTGAAGCGTTCTTTGCGGAAAATGCCAGGAAAGACGGCGTGAAAACCACCGCCAGCGGACTGCAATACAAAATCCTTAAAGAAGGGGATGGTCCGATGCCCGAGAGAACAGACACCGTAAAAGTAAACTACAAAGGAACGTTGATTGATGGGACGGTCTTTGACAGTTCCTATGATCGTGGCGAGCCGGTGGCGTTTCCCGTTGGCAGCGTGATTCCCGGCTGGACCGAAGCCTTGCAGATGATGAAGGTGGGCAGCAAATGGCAGTTGTTCATTCCGGCCAATCTGGCTTACGGTGAACACAGCCCCAGTCCGAAGATTGGCCCGAACAGCACTTTGATCTTCGAAGTGGAATTGCTCGACATCGAAAAGTAGGCAAATCCAGATTTTTGCTTGGCGTCCCATTCCCAGCGGGCCGCCTTTTTTATTTTTTATCGCCTGGTGCTCACAATTCCCGCAACGCCGACGCAATCGGTAACCCCGCCGCGCGAATGGCCGGGAACAAACCGCCAATCAAGCCGATGACCGCCGACCATACAATACCGCGCACGAGCAGTTGCGGCGTGACCTTGAAGGCGAACGTGACCTGGCTGAAGCTTTGAAAATTCATCGTCGAGGTGTGAAAATTGTTGAAGGCAAGATAGGCCAGGCTGCCGCCGATGACGCCGCCGATCAGCGCCAGGAGCAACGATTCGAGCAAGAGTGAGACGACCACCGCCCCGCTGCCAAAACCGAGCGCCCGCAACGTGGCAATCTCGCGGGTCCGCGCCGCCACTGCGCTGTACATGGTGTTCAAAGCCCCAAACAACGCGCCCAACGCCATCAAAACGGCGATCAGATAGCCCAGCGTCGTAATCAGCCGTGTCATGGTCTCGGATTGCTCGGCGTAATAATCAGACAAGCGGATGATCTGCACGTTGAGCTGTGGGTTGGACGTCAGCGAATCCTTGAATTCCTGAAACGCCCCCGGCGAATTCAATTTGACCGAGACGGATTGGAACGAATTGCCGCGATTATAGGCGTCCTGTAATATCTTTGCGTCAGTCCAGATTTCGGATTCCGCCGCGCCGCCTTCGGCTGAAAAAATTCCCACCACCGGCCATTGGTAACGGCCCACTTTGATGGTTGAACCGACCTCCAGTCCGGCAAATTCCTGGGCCGCGCCGCGCCCCACAATGACTTCATCTTTGCCCCATTCGAACATCCGGCCCTGGATGATTTTCAGATTGTCGCGCACCAGCAACGCAGCGGGTTCCACGCCCCGCAACGGCACGTTGGCGTCCGTGCCGGTGGACCGCTTGGGCAAATCAATGATGACGAACAGTTCCGCGGACGCGAGCGGACCCTGGGCGGCACGCGCTATGCCCGGCGCGTCGGCAATGATGCGGGTTTCATCCTCTCCCAGGCCGCTGACCATTTCGCTGTCGGCGCCACTGCGCATCACAATCGCGCCGTCGGGCGAGCCGGAAATTTTCATGACCTGCCGGAAACCCGCCGCAATGGACAGCACGCCCACGAGTACCGCCACCACGCCGGCGATGCCAATGACCGTGGCCACCACCGCGCCGCGCCGCTGGGGCAGGCTCAGCAGCCCGAACTTCGTGATGGAACCGATCTGCGAAAACCAGTTGAGGGGGCCGGACATTGGTTAGTTGATAGTTAATGATTGAAAGTTGAAAGAAAGGCAGGGACGCCGCGCTGCGGCGTCCGGTCGGCGCGGCGCACCGACCCTGCCACGAATAATAAAATCGGTTTGGAACATCATTTCACATCCTCCGCAGGGCATCCGCCACGCGCAGGCGCATGGCCTGGAGCGCCGGGAAAATGCCCGTCACCAGGCCCAGCGCGATGCTGAGGCCGAAGCCGATGAGCAACGCGCGCGTGGGCAGAAAGAACATCGGCAGCAATCCTGCCAGTGGTTGTGCGATGACGGGCGTAATGGCCAGCGCCAGTCCCAGACCCACCATCCCGCCGAGGACGGTGAGCAGGCACGATTCGGCCAGTACGAGGGTCACGACCCGCGCGTTGGTGAAACCGATGGCCTTGAGCACGCCCAGCTCGCCGGTTCGTTCGCGTACCGCCTGCGCCATGGTGTTACCGGTCACCAGCAGGATGGTGAAAAAAACCATCCCGAGGATGGAGGAGACGATCAACACGATATTGCCCAGTTGGGCCGCCCAGCCTTGGATGAACGCGCCTTCCGGTTCCGTCTTGGTTTCCGCCGGCGAATTTTCAAATTCCGCGTCCACCCGTTTGGCTACTTCTGCCGCCTGCGACGGATCTTTGATGCGGATGGTGTACCAGCCGACCTGTCCCTTGCCAAACTGCCGTCCTTCGTCGAAGTAATCATAGCGAAAGAACATCGGCGTGGTGTCGGTGCCTTTGTCCCTTCCGTCGTAAATGCCCACAATGTCAAACGTCCAGGTCAGGTTCCCGTTCGCCTGTGACCAAATGGTGGATCGGATGGGAATCTTGTTGCCGATCTTCCAGCCGAACCGTTCCGCCGTCCGCCGTCCGATAATCGCGCCCGTCCGCGTCGCCAGCCAGGCTTTCTCCTCGTCGGGCGGCAGGATAATTTCCGGATGCATCTTGAGGAATTTCTCCGGTTCGACCGGATTCTGCATGAAGAAATTTTTCGGGTCCTGGTAAATGCCGCCGAACCAGGTCTGGAACGTGGAGAAATCCACGCCGGGGATGCGGTCCATGCGCGCCTCGTAACTCACCGGCAGCAGATTGATGATGGAAACCTTTTCGCGGACGACCAAACGGTCCGCGCCCGCCAGCGCCACGCCGCCGACCAGCGCCTGCTGGATGGCCGACAGGAAACCGAAAAGGATGAACGCCACAATAATCGAAAGCAGCGTCAACGACGTGCGGAGTTTCTTCCGCCGCAAATTGCACCAGATGAGATGCAGGAATTTCATGGCGCAGAGGATGGTCGCTGCCGACATGAGGAGGCGGATTCACGAACTTCAAAAACTTTCCGCCTTGTTACCTCGGCGGCGACCAGGAACGTTTTCATTTTATCTCTCCGTTGCTCAATTGGCCTTTGTCGAGATGCAGCGTCCGGGCCGCGCGTGCCGAGGCGTGCGGGTCGTGCGTGACCATGATGATGGTTTTGCCGTGCTCGCGGTTCAACGATTGGAGCAGATTCAGAATTTCATCGCCGGCCTTGCGGTCCAGGTCGCCGGTCGGCTCGTCGCACAACAACAGTGTTGGGTCGGTGACAATGCCGCGGGCGATGCCGACCCGCTGTTGTTCGCCGCCCGAAAGCGTGCGCGGATAATGCTTCGCGCGATGCGACAGGCCGACGACCGCCAGCGCCGTTTCCACGTGTTTCTGCCGTTCCGCCCGGGAAAGGTGCGTGAGCAACAGCGGCAGTTCCACGTTCCGCTCCGCCGTCAGCACCGGCATGAGGTTGTAAAGCTGGAAGACAAAGCCGATGTGCCGCGCGCGCCACGCCGCCAGGGCGCGGTCGGACAATTGATCAATGTTCTCACCGGCCACCGTGACCGTGCCATTCGTCGGGCGATCCAGGCCGCCGATTAAATTCAACAGCGTGGTCTTCCCGGAGCCCGACGGCCCCATCAGCGCCAGGAATTCACCGGCGGGAACCTGCAAACTCAGGTCCATCAGCACATGAATGTCCTCCGAACCGCGATGGAAAACTTTTCCCACGCGCTCGACTTGTACCAACGTGCCATTGTTCGATCTGGTTTCACTCATAGACTTTTCTCCTTAACGGCCATGCCGTCCTGCAAATTGGCCGGCGCGTTCACGACAACTTTTTCGCCGGCAGAAACACCCGCGCTCAAAAATGAATTGTCGTTTTGCGTGTCCGTGACGGTGACCGCGCGCCGTTCGGCGCGGCCATGCTGCACGACGAAAACCACGTCACGCCCGTCCCGGCTGAGCACCGCATTTTTGGGAACCATCACCACGTGACTCGTTGCCGTTCCACCGTTGTCGCGAAAAGCCACCTTTACCGACATGTCCGGCAGAATACGCGGATCGAGTTGGTCGAAGCCAACACGCACTTTGACGGTGGACTTGTCGCGGTCGGCGGTTGGGATGATGGCAATGACTTTGCAGGGGATTTTCCAATCCGGATAGGCGTCGAGCGTTGCTTCGACCGGCTGGCCCGGCTCGACGCGGTTGATGTAGCTTTCGTTTACGTCAATTTCAATTTCCAGCGAGGCCATGTCCACGATTGTCCCGATGCCGGTGCGCGTGAAACCGCCGCCGGCCGACACCGGCGAAATCATTTCGCCCGGCTGCGCGTCCTTGGTGGTGATGACGCCGTCAAACGGTGCGCGGATGATCATATCGTCCATTTGTTGCTGCCACATTTCCACCTGGCGTTCCGCGACGACCGCGTCGAGTTTCTGTTGCGCCAGATGCGCCTGCAGGGCCTTGGCGTTCGATTCCGCCAAGTCCAGATCGGATTGCGACGCGATATGTTGTTTAGCCAGCTCAACGGTGCGCTCATACTCCAGGTTCGCGTCCTTGAGTTGCGCCTCGGTTTCCGCCAGCGCGGCTTTGGCTGACGCCAATTGAGCCACGGCCACGTCGAGACTCGTTTTGACGTTGGAATCATCCAGCCGCGCGAGGACCTGGCCGTTGGTGACCTTCATGCCTTCTTCAATGAGCACCCCCATGACCTTGCCGGTGACTTTGGAGGAAACCGTTGCTTCCCGCCGCGCGGTGACGTAACCGGAAGCATTCAACACCGTCCGCTCGCCGCCGCTGCCGCTCATGACGTCGCGTGCTGCCACGGTGTGCACTTCAACGGCATCCGAACTCGAATGCCACCAGATGGCTGCGCCCGCCAGCACCAGCAGCAAAACGGCACCCCCGACCACCAACCCGGTTTTGAATCGAGGTTTCGGCTCGGCACTGCGCTCGATTCGCAAACCGTCGAGCGGAGGTTTGGCTGAACTCATAAAACTATCCATGAAAAGCAAACCGGTTTTTGCCATAATGGTCAAGCCGCGCTCTGTGAAAATTCCCGGTTCGGCCTCCACCAAAATTGGCGTGTGTGAGGCAAAGCCAATTCGCCGGAACAACTGCCTGGCGTTGTGCGCTTGAACATTTTGCCGCCATTACAGAAAATTCAAAAAGGTGTTTCGCATCGGCATAGACCTCGGTGGCACTAAAATTGAAGGCATTGTTCTCGATGCCGGGGGCAAGGAGCTTTTGCGCAAGCGCGTGGAGACGCAGCAGGAAAAGGGTTATGCTCATATCCTGAACCGCGTCAAAGAGCTGCATGACGAGCTGGCCGCGCACATTCAAGGACAAGCCCACACGTTCGGCATCGGTACGCCCGGGGCGATCTCGCCGCGCACCGGTCTGTTGAAAAATTCCAACACGGTTTGCATGAACGGCCGGCCATTGAAGACCGATCTCGAACGGGTCCTCGGCCGGAAAATCGAAATCCAGAACGACGCAAATTGCTTCGCCATGGCGGAAGCGTTGCACGGCGCAGGCCTGGGGAAAAAGCTGGTTTTCGGCGTCATCATGGGAACCGGTTGCGGCGGCGGGATTGTTTACAAAGGCGAAGTCGTCACCGGCCCCCAGGCCATCGCGGGCGAGTGGGGTCACATGTCCATTGCGCCGGATGGTCCGTTGTGTTACTGCGGCCAGCGCGGTTGCGTGGAGACGTTCATCAGCGGGGGTGGATTAGAGGCGCGTTACGCCGAAAAGTTCGGAACGAAACGGTCATTCAAAGAAATCGTGAAAGATTATTATGCTGGCGAGGCAAAGACGGTGGAATTCATGAAGGTATTTTTCCGCCATTTCGGCCGGGCATTGGCGAATCTGATTGATGTGCTCGACCCGGACGTGGTGGTGCTCGGCGGCGGCGTCTCCAATTTCGATGCCCTCTACACGGAAGGTGTCGCAGCAATCGCGCGATTTGTTTTCAGCGATTCGTTGGAAACGCCGATTGTCAAACATCAACTCGGCGATTCGGCCGGGGTCATCGGCGCAGCGCTGGTTGGCGTTTGATGCCCTTGGATGCGAACGGCAAGTCACTCGTTTTTATCAATGTTCGCCAAAAATATTTCAATTGGTTCCAGGCAACCGAATTGTGGTAAGTCTGGGGCGTGACTCAAATCGCTCAACGGCCCAAAACCATAGTCCTGAACCGTGTCATTTGGCTATTTCTGCTGGTTTGCAGTTTGCTTTATCTACTCGTTTGCGCGGGCATGGCCATGGCTCAACGCTTATTGGTTTATTTTCCGGCCGTCGTCACCCGGGAACGGGTGGATCAGATGGCACAATCCGCGCGGCTGGAACGGTGGACGAATTCCGCCGGCCAATTCATCGGGTTGAAGCGCCTTTCGCCCGGACAACCGCCGGAAGGAACGGTCATGATCCTGTATGGAAACGGCAGCACGGCGATTGGTTGTGAGCATTACGTGAATGACCTTCAAAGCGCTGCCCCGCTTGACGTCTTCATTTTGGAATATCCTGGATACGAGGACCGACCGGGTTCGCCAAGCCAGGCCAGCCTCTTCAGCGCCGCCGATGAAGCATTTCAAGCCCTTTCCATCAACCACCCAATCTATCTGGTCGGCGAATCACTCGGCAGCGGGGTTGCCTCGTATCTGGCGGGAACTTATTCCAACAAAATCGCAGGCATTGTTTTGATTTCACCTTTCAATTGTTTGACTGATGTGGCCCAGAATCACTACCCGGAGTTGCCTGTTCACGCGATACTCGTGGATCGTTTTCCTTCGGAAGAATATCTTCGCTATTATCACGGCAAGGTCGGCGTAATGGTTGATGGCCGGGACACGGTTGTTCCTGAAAAATTCGGACTTCGCCTTTACCATGGTTATGCCGGCCCCAAAAAACTTTGGGAATTTCCCGGCGGTGGACACTGCGAAATCATGGAGCCAGCCTCGAAGTTCTGGAAAGAAGTTGTCGAATTCTGGCAAACCGACCAACGTTCGCACCGCGAATGAGTTAACGGTCGCATGCAGTTGGGGCGTGCCCGGAGAGGCCTGCCGAAGATTGTGGCTGCCAATCCCATTTCCAGCCTGTTATGGTACTGACGTGATAACGCTACTCGTCGCCACGCGCAACACCCACAAAGTGGGCGAAATCCGTGCCATCCTCGGTGACCGGTTCCGGTTTCTCACGCTGAATGATTTTCCCGGTGCGCCGAAAGTTATCGAAGACGCGCCAACCTTTGCCGGTAACGCGACGAAAAAAGCCGTGGAACTCGCGCACTGGCTTTCCAGCGCTCGGCCCTCGACCCTCGACCCTCGACTGTTATTCGTATTGGCCGATGATTCCGGTCTGGAGGTGGACGCACTACACGGGGCGCCCGGCGTGCACTCTGCGCGCTTTGCCGCGTTGGATCGGTGCATGAACGGCGCGTCCGCGAACACACCCGACGCCGACAACAACATCAAATTGCTGCGCCAGCTGAAGGATGTTCCGCCCGAAAGACGCGCGGCGCGATTTCATTGTGTCATCGCTTTGACCCCCGTCGTTCCCGAAAAGGTTGAGGTGGCGTCGCCGGTTTGTTACGCAGACGAATTCGAGATGCAAACCGAGTTGTTCGACGACGTGTGCGAGGGGAAGATCATTTTCGGGCCGCGCGGCCAGAACGGTTTCGGTTACGACCCGCTGTTTGTACCGGCGGGTTTTGAGCAGACATTCGCTGAACTGGGCGAAGACGTGAAAAACAAATTGAGCCATCGCGCCAAAGCTCTTCAGAAGCTGAAGAGATTTTTTTACGACAAACGGACGGAGTAACGAAAATTTACGCTTGAACTGTATTTCTTTGTTACTTCGTTGTTTAATTCATTTGAGCAAACTGTCAAGTTGCAGTTTCCGCCGCAGCCGGCCATTGCTGGCAATCATGCGGAATTTCCCGCCTGGCGCGGGCCGGGTGTAAAACTCACCGCCGGAACATTCCACCATCAACGCGCCCGCCGCGATGTCCCACAAGTTGATAGTGCGTTCGATGTAAGCATCGAGCCGGCCGGAAGCGACATAGGCCAATTCCAACGCCGCCGAACCCATGACGCGGATTTTCAGTGCGCGCCGGGCGAGCCGGTTCAGGTGGGGCAGGCTTTTCTCCAGATTTTGTCTGCTCTTGGAAAAACCCATGGCGATAACAGCTTTACCCACGTCTGTGCAGCGAGTGACCCGAACAACCCGGCCATCGAGCCGTGTCGGTCCCCCGCGTGTCACCGTCCAGAGTTCATCCGTGAAGGGTCCGTAAATTACCCCAAGGACGGTTTCATGACTTTGGACTTGGGATTTTGGATTTTGGACCTGCAACGCAATGGAAACCGCGGCATGCGGGATACCAAAGAAATAATTCACCGTGCCATCAATCGGGTCCACCACCCAGCGATAGTCCGCGTTCGGATCGCCGGTACAGCCTTCTTCACCAAGCAACGAAATTTTTGGGAACGCGGCGCGCAGAATTTGCGTGATGAGTTTCTGGCAACGAACGTCCAGTTCTAGTTTAATATCATGGGCATCGGTGGCATTGATGCGTTTGGACGAATGCCAATTGGCGCGCATGAGCCTGCCGGCGGCCTTGGCGGCTTTGATGGCGGCGATTTGTGCGGCTTGTAAGTTCACAAACTGACTTTATGCCGGCAGAACGGCCTGGGGTCGAGGATTTTTGGAACCAGGACCGGGTTGCGGGTCACGGAATCACTTCGTTGCGGCCTTCGAGCTGTTTCGATTGTTCGCCGCGTTTCTGGTCGAGCAGGTTGTGTTCAGCGGCTTCAATGACGCTGAGCAGGTTGGCAGCTTCCAGCAGGCGCGGGGCAGTGACGAAATTGGCGCTGGCGGCGTACAGGACCGGGATTTCTTCCAGCAATTCCGAGTGCACGACAATTTGTGCCTTGGGATTCAATTCACGCAGTTGCCGCAACATTTTCAAGTTGTCCGCCCCCTTGAGCACCATGTTGGGCAGTGAACAGATGATAATTTTGCATTCACCGACGCCGGCATGGTGGAGGGTGTCGCGCTGCGTGATGTCGCCATAGACCGCATGGATGCCGAGACGCTGAAGTTTCTCATGGACAACCGGGTTGAAGTCCACCACGACCAAGTCGGCCAGCAAATCGGAACGTTCGCGGCCGATTTCTGCAAGCAGTGAACTGGCCGTCCACGAAAAACCCAGCAGACAGATGCGCTTTGGTTTCCGGCTTGGGCCGTCCACCGGCGCGGCGTGGTCCAGGTCGCGAAAGCCAATCTTGTTCAACCAGGGAACGGTTTTGTGGAGAATGAAATCGTTTTTGGCGATGGCATAGGTGGAATCCACGGCGAGCAGCGCGAAGGAAAACACCGCAACGCCGATGACGTTGTCCGAGACATCGCCGGCGGCTTTTCCCAACGCGAGCAGGACCAGCGAAAGCTCGCTCATCTGGCAAAGATTGACCGCCGGTAACAGGCTGACTCGGTATCCCTGCCGCATAAAATAAAGCGTCGGGAAGACCGTCACCAACCGGCTGGTTATGAGAAACAGGCAGAACAAAATCGTCCATAATACATAGTTCACCGTGGGTACGGGAATTTCCATGCCCAGGCCGACAAAAAACAGGGTCACAAAAAAATCACGGATGCTCGTGACCTTGGCGACCACGTCCAGCGTATAGGGAAAAGTCGAAACCATGACGCCCGCGATGAGCGCGCCCATGGCGGTGGACAGGCCGAGCCAGCCGGCAAATCCGGCCAGCGCCAGACACCAGGCCAACGCGCCGACCAACACCAGTTCCGGCAGCCGCGCGACTGCGCGGAACACCGGCGGCAAAATGTATCGGCTGGCAAGGAAAGCCACCGAAAGAAGCAGAACCACATTGCCAAGGGCGTGCGCCAAAGGCTTGAGGGCGGGATTTCTCAGATCGGGTTCCAGAGCCAGAAATAGAATCACAAACACGTCTTGCAGGACCAATACGCCGAGGGTAATCCGGCCGACCAGTGTTTCCAATTCGCGCTTGTCATAAAGAATTTTGACGATGATGACCGTGCTGCTCATCGCCGCCGCCACGCCGAGGTACAATGCCTCCAGCCGGTTATGGGCCAAACCAATCAGATAAAAAACCAGCCAGCCGAGCAGCACGCAGCCGACAATTTGCACCAGCGCGGTGAACGTGATGACCCGGCCCGCACGCAGCATTTTTTTCAGATCAATCTCCAGCCCGATCATGAACAGCAACAGCGCCAGGCCGATTTCGGAAATGGTCTGGATGTTTTGCGCGTCCGTAATCCATTGGGAACCATGCGGACCGATGACAAAGCCCGCGACGAGATAGGCCAGCAACACCGGCTGGCGCGCCACCTGCGACGCCACCGCGAGCACCCACGCGGCAATGATGCTGATGGCGATGTCGTTGACGAGGCCGTGCTCCATGCGGCGGAAAATTAACCGCGAAATACACAAAATACACGCAGGAATTCGCGAGATGCGTGCCTTTTGTGCTGAAAAATCAACCCAGCGCGGCCAGCGCGGCTTTCACATGGTCGCGCTTTGCAATCAGGTCGGTGAGGCGCTGCTTATGCTCTGCCAGGACGTTTGCCGGAACCTTTTGGGTGAAGTTCGGGTTGGCCAGTTTTTGCTCAACCCGGGAAATATCCGCCTCAATTTTTTGAAGTTCTTTCGCCTGCCGGGCCTTCTCCGCTTCCAGGTCAATCAATCCTGCGAGCGGCAGGTACAAATCGCCCAACGCGGTCCGCACCGTCATCGTGTTTTTGGCCGGCGGATCATTCAAATTCGTTTCGACCGCCTCGGCATTGAGCAACAGCTTGAGCACTTCGACGTCGTGGGCCGACAATTGACGCGTTGGTTTGAGAATGAATTTGATCTTTTTATTCGCGGCAATATTGGCCGCGCGGCGCAGGTTACGCCCCTGGGTCACCAGTTCGTTTCGTTCTTCGATATGTTTCTCGTCGGCTGCGGTCAGGCCGTAGTGCGATCTGAAATCGTCGTCGAGCGGCTTGGGCCACGGAGCGGTCATAATGGTTTGGCCGCCTTGGTTATCGGGCATGTCCTCGGCGTAAGCCATCCCATGCCAGAGTTCCTCGGTGATGAACGGCAGGAACGGATGGAACAGGCGCAACGTGTGGCTGAGAACGAAGTCCATGACGGCCAGCGTGTTTGCCTTGCGCGCCTCGTCCTCTTTTGTAGGAGATGACGTGAGGAGGCTGTGATTATCTCCAGATGAATTTTGAGTCTCGTTACCTCGACTCCTACTGACGAGGATAGCTTTGCTCGCCTCGACGTACCAGTCGCAATATTCACTCCAGAAGAATCGGTAAAGCGTGGCCGTGGCGTCGCTGAATTTATATTCAGCGAACGCGGTGTTGATTTCGCGAACAGCGGCATCGAGCTTGAGCAAAATCCATTTGTCGTCGCCCGTAAGCAATTTAGGATCAATTTCGCCCTGGATCGGGAAATCGGCACTGCCGACCATCTGGCGGAAACGGCAGGCGTTCCAGAGTTTGTTGCAGAAATTGCGGCCCAGCTCAACGTTCTGTTCGTCGAACAGAATGTCCTGGCCGAGCGGCGCGCTGCGCATGGTGCCGAACCGGAGCGCGTCGGCGCCATATTTGTTGATGAGATCCAGCGGGTCGGGCGAATTGCCGAGGCTCTTGGACATCTTGCGTCCCTGTTTGTCACGGATGATGCCGGTGAAATAGACGTTGTGGAACGGCAGGTCATTCATGAACTCGTACCCGGCCATGATCATGCGCGCGACCCAGAAGAAAATGATGTCCGGCCCGGTGACAAGGTCGGTGGTGGGATAAAATGCCTTGAGCGTGGGCGTCTGTTCCGGCCAGCCCATCGTCGCAAACGGCCAGAGCCAGGAGCTGAACCACGTATCGAGCACGTCGGGGTCTTGGGTAAAGCCGTGCTGCTCAAGCAGCGAAATTATTTTTTCCTCGGTCGGATCAACAGCCACATCAAACCGAATAAAATAATTTTCTTGAGGATCGTGTTGCGGAACATTGGTTGCCCCTTCCTTCCTCGCGTGAGGGGTATAAAGATTCATGTGAATCAACGCTCCGCTTTGCTTGAAAGTATTAAGCTGCGTCTGCAACGCGGCAAAACTTGGATCATCTGCATTTGCTTTTTTCGTCCACACCGGAATCCGATGGCCCCACCAAAGCTGGCGGCTGATGCACCAGTCTTTGATGTTCTCCATCCAATGGTCATAGACTTTTGCCCAGCGCTGCGGATGGAATCGCATTTTGCTGTAGTGTCGGCGGTCCGCAGCCGACTTGTCCGCTGAGACAGCGGACCCTACATCCCCCTGCTCCACGCACGCGCGGGATTTCTCGACGCTCGGATACTTCAAAAACCATTGCTCGCTCAAATACGGCTCGATCGGCACGTGACTGCGCTGGCTGTAACCGACGTTGTGGACATAATCCTCCGTCTTCAACAGCAAGCCTTGGTTGGTCAGTTTCTCCACTGCGAGCTGGCGCGCTTTCGCGCGATCCAAGCCCGCGAATTCCTTACCGGTGATTTCAGTCATACGACCATCCATACCGATGACGACCGTCAGCGGAAGTTTATGCCGCACGGCCATTTCGTAGTCAGCCGGGTCATGCGCCGGCGTTACCTTAACACAGCCGGTGCCGAACTTCGGGTCCACCAGTTCGTCCGCGATGACCGGGATGGGTTTGTTTTGCAATGGGAGGAGAACTTTCCGTCCGACAAGCTTTGTATAACGCGGATCCTCCGGATTTACCGCCACGGCTTCGTCGCCGAGCATCGTTTCCGGACGCGTCGTGGCCACGACCACGAATTCATTGGACTTGGGCTGGTTCCTTTCGTCGAGCAACGGATATTTAATGTGCCAGAGGTGGCCTTTTTCCTCGAGCATTTCGACTTCCTCGTCGGAAAGCGCCGTGCGGGCTGCGGGATCCCAGTTCACCATCCGTTTGCCGCGATAGATGAGGCCCTTTTTGTAAAGCTCGACGAAGACTTTCTGGACGCAGCGCGAATACTCCGGATCCATGGTGAATCGTTCGCGTGTCCAGTCGCACGAAGCGCCCAATTTTTTCAATTGCTGAATGATGATACCGCCGTGCTTTTCTTTCCATTGCCAGACGCGTTCGAGAAATTTCTCGCGGCCCAAATCGTCGCGGTGTTTGATCTCGCCGGCTTTCTTCAGCGCTTTCTCGACGACGGTTTGTGTGGCGATGCCAGCGTGGTCGGACGTGGCCCATCGTAAGCACGCCGGTGACATTCGGCGGCGGGATGACGATGGAATAGGCCGGGCGTTTGGGCGACACGCGCGCCGGGTCGGCCACGAAACATTTTCGGTCGAGCCAGAATTGATACCACTTTTCCTCTACGGACTGCGGTTCGTAGGCCTTTGAGATTTCAAACATGTTTGAGACAGAATTAACAGAATTTTACAGAATTATTTTCGACATTGGGCGATCCCAATTTTGTTAATTCTGTAAATTTTGTCTGAATCATTTTTTCAACAGCGCGTATTCCATACTGTCCACCAGCGCCTGAAGGCTGGCTTCGATGATGTTTTCGCTCACGCCGACGGTGCCCCATTCGCGTTTGCCGTCGGTGGACTCGATGAGCACGCGCGTCTTGGCAGCCGTGCCGGTAGCGGAATCGAGAATGCGCACTTTGTAATCCGTCAGCGTCACCTTTTGAAGCGGTGGAAAGAATTTCACCAGGCCCAATCGCAACGCGCCGTCAAGGGCATTCACCGGCCCGTCGCCTTCGGCGACCGTATGGGCCGTCTTGCCGTCAACAGTGACCCTCACTGTCGCCTCGCAGATGTGTTCCTGGCCGTCGCGGCGCATAGAAACGTGATAGGCGTCCACATGGAACGACGGTTCGCGGTGCTTGAGCGTCTGGCTGATGAGCAGCGCCAGAGAACCTTCGGCGGCTTCATATTCGTAACCTTGACCTTCCAATTCCTTGATGCGCGCCGTGATGGCTTTCACTTCCGGCATGTCCGGCTTGAGCTTAAAACCCAGTTCCGCCGCCTTCATAAGAATATTTGTGCGGCCCGACATGTCGCTGACGAGCACGCGGCGGAAATTGCCGACGGCGGCCGGGTCAATGTGCTCGTAACTGCGCGCCACGCGGTCAATCGCGTGCACGTGCATGCCGCCCTTGTGGGCAAAGGCTGTCTGCCCCACCCACGGCTGGCGGGGGTCGTGCCGGACGTTGGCGATTTCATCCACGAACTCGGAAAGCTCCTTGAGCTTGGGCAGCGAGGTTTCGGGCAGGCTGGATTTCTTCATTTTGAAATGCAGCAACGGAATGACACTGGTCAAATTGCAGTTGCCCGTGCGCTCACCATAACCATTGATGGTGCCTTGCACCTGCGTCGCGCCGGCCTCGATGCCAGCGAGTGCGTTGGCCACGCCCACGCCGCAATCGTTGTGCGTGTGGATGCCGATGCGCGTGGTGAGCTTGCCCTTGGCGATGGCCGTGATGCGCGCGATTTCTTCCGGCAGACAACCGCCGTTGGTGTCGCAAAGCGCGACGCACGCCGCACCGGCCTTTTCTGCCACCTGCCAGGTGGCCAGCGCATATTCCGGTTCATCCTTGAAACCGTCAAAACTGTGCTCGGCGTCGTAAATGACCGTCTTGCCGTGGTCTTTCAGGAAACGGATGGTATCGCCGATCATGGCGAGGTTTTCGTCCGGCCTGACACGCAAGACTTCGGTCACGTGCAGCAGCCAGGTTTTGCCAACGATGGTAACGACCGGCGTTTCGGCTTCCAGAATCTGCCGCATCAATTCATCCTTCTCGACCGCCACACTTTTGCGGCGGGTCATGCTGAAGGCGGCGATGCGGACATTTTTCCATTTCCGACGGGTCGCCTGTTGAAAGAATTCCAAATCTTTGGGGTTGCTGCCGGGCCAACCGCCTTCGATGTAATGCACCCCGAATGCGTCGAGTTTCTCGGCGATACGGAGCTTGTCCGCCACCGAGAAATTGATGCCTTCGCCCTGCGAACCGTCGCGCAGGGTCGTGTCGTAGATTTCGACTTGGGGTTTCATAAAATGCCCGTGAAAAAACGGCAGACAGTATCTCTGAATCAGGCGGAACTGGCAAATCGGAAAACGGCATTTCGTTTGGTCGAACCGGAACAGATGTTGTTAACGCGCGGCAAAGCGGGTATTATTTCCAGTGTCTGTGCGGGAATATAATCCGGGGAGATTTTCCGGAGATTCGTGCCATTAACATGAGGGGCAATATGCGAAGGCTGGGCAACTGGTTAAAGCAGCGATTCGAGGCCATAGTCAATGCGGTTGTCTCACTCCTGGTTATTCCGGGTGCGATCGTTGACTCCTACGCTGTTTCGCAGGCCAAGGGTCGGGTTTCAACCCGGCCATTGAGGCAGCCTTCGAATAGAACCGTCAGTGTGATTTGCCTTTTCCTGACCGTTCTGGTTGCGGCGGTTGATTATCGTTCTGTTCCCCGGGTCAGTTTCACTCTGTTCTATCTGTTAATCGTATCCTATGCCGCGTGGAAAGGGGGCAGAAAGACAGGAGCGCTCATCGCTTTGGCCACTTCGCTGGCTTCCTTCGTGGATGAACGCGTTCACAGTTCGCAACTGGAAGTCCTTTACTGGAACCTGGGAGTTCAGATTGGAATTTCATTGTTCGTTGTCCTGCTCGTGTCCGCCGTCCGCAGCCTGACCGTCCAACTGGAGCAGCGGGTCACGGAGCGAACCGCTGCGCTGGAACATGAAATCAGCGAACGCAAGCAAACCGAGGAACAGTTGCGCAAAACCATGCAACAACTGCGCCAATTGGCTGAGAACATTGCTGACGCCTTCTGGATGCGGGACGCCGAGGATGCCCGCGTGGTATATGCCAGTCCGGCCTTCGAGAAAATCTGGGGACGCAGTTGCAAGGAGTTGTATCAATCGCCCAACGGGTGGCTGGACACCATTTATGTGGAGGATCGTGAGACGCAGGCGCAAGCCGTGTTACAGGAGCAATCCGTCGGCGAGTACAATGAGGAATATCGCATCGTGAGACCCGACGGTTCCCTGCGTTGGATACGCAATCGCGCCTTTCCCATTCGCGACAGTTCCGGCAAGGTCATCCGCATTGTCGGCATCGCGGAAGATGTCACCGACCGCCGCCGGCTGGAGCGCGAAATTCTGGAAATCAGTGACCGGGAGCAAGCCCGTATCGGCCAGGATTTGCACGACGGGCTGTGTCAGCAATTGGTCAGCCTGGGCTTCGACAGCAATTCTCTTGAACAACAACTGGCCGCCCGCGCACTGCCCGAAGTCGCCGTCGCCCAAAAGATGGGCAGGGTGCTAGACGATGCGATTGCGGAAGCCCGGGCTCTGTCCCGAGGGCTTTTCCCCGTGCAACTGGAGGCGGATGGCTTGGGTCTGGCGCTGCAACATCTCGCCGCGGGCGTGTGCGCCCGCACGCGGGTGAACTGCCGGGTGGAAGGCCCGCAAACCGTGTTGGTGCGCAACAATACCGTGGCCACGCACCTTTACCGCATAGCACAGGAGGCGGTAAACAACGCGGTCAAACACAGCCGGGCCGGTTCCATCGTGATTCAATTAAAAACCGACCACAACCGGATTGAACTGAAAGTCAGCGACGATGGGATTGGCATGCCCAAGTCCCGGGACCCGACAGGCGGCATGGGATTGCACATTCTGAATTATCGTGCCCAGGCCATTGGCGGCACGTTGACCATTGAGCGCGCGCCCCGGCATGGCACCATTGTCGCCTGTTCTGCCCCGCAACCAGCCGCTTGAACTTATTATGGCCACGGACAAGCGAATCCAGCCGGCGTCGCAAACTGTGAGACGAATCCTGCTCGTGGACGACCATCCGATGGTGCGCGAACGCCTCACCGAAGTCATCCTGCGCGAACCAGACTTGACGGTCTGCGGCGAGGCGGAAGACAGGTTTAAAGCGATGGAAATGATTGCGGCCGCGCGTCCACATCTGGCCATCGTGGACCTCACGCTCAAACGTTCCCACGGAATGGAGTTGATCAAAGACATCCGCAGTCAATACCCGGAGCTGGCGATTCTCGTGGTTTCAATGCACGACGAAATGCTCTACGCGGAACGGGTGATCCGCACCGGGGCGCGCGGTTACATTACCAAGCAGGAAGCGACCCGGAAAATCATGCTGGCCATTCGCACGGTGCTGAACGGCGACGTTTATCTGAGCGAAAAAATGGCGGCGCAGATCGCCGCTGCCGCGGTCCGAACTGTGCGGGCCAAACCCAGCCTCCCCATGGACAAGCTATCGGACCGCGAATTACTGGTCTTTGAAATGATTGGCCGCGGTAACGGCACGCGCCAGATTGCCGACGAACTGCGTCTGGACATGCGGACGATTGAAACGTACCGCGCCCGCATCAAAGAGAAGCTGAATCTCAAAGATGCCAACGACCTGCTGCAACATGCCATCCGCTGGACGCAAGCCGAAGGTTCGCTCTGATGGCTGATAACCCGGCCCCGGCTTAACTCATTTTTACTTATTATTTCAATTAGGATAGTGGCTATTCGCTAATATTTACGTGACAAGCAGTTTGGCGGCGGGTAAACTGGCCAGACTGATGACCAACACCTTATGGCATTATGAGCATGCAAACCCACTTCGCATTGGCCCAGGCTGATATTCCCAAGCAATGGTACAATTTACTGGCGGACTTTCCTGAACCGCTGCCGCCACCGCTGCATCCAGGCACCAAACAACCGGTGCCGCCGGAGGCATTGCTGGCCATTTTCCCGGAAAATCTCGTCAAACAGGAAATGTGCCCGGATCGCTGGGTTCCGGTGCCCGCCGAGGTCCGTGACATCTATGCGCTCTGGCGGCCGACACCCCTGCTGCGCGCGGTGCGCTTTGAAAAGGCGCTTCAGACGCCGGCGCACATTTATTACAAATACGAAGGCGCCAGCCCCGCCGGCAGCCACAAGCCCAACACCGCTGTCGCCCAGGCTTACTTCAACAAAGTCGCCGGCACCAAACGGCTTGCCACCGAGACCGGCGCGGGCCAATGGGGTTCGTCTCTGGCGCTGGCGTGCAAACTCTTTGGCCTGGAATGCAACGTTTACATGGTCAAGGTCAGCTACGAGCAGAAACCGTATCGCCGAATGCTCATGCATACCTGGGGGGCCACGGTGCATCCCAGCCCCAGCGACCAAACGGAATATGGGCGCAAAGTGCTTGCCGAAGACCCAAAGTGTCCGGGTAGTCTTGGCATCGCCATCAGTGAAGCCATCGAGGATACCATCAAGCATCCGAACACAAAGTATTCGCTGGGTAGTGTCCTCAATCACGTGTGCCTGCACCAGACTGTTATCGGCCAGGAAGCCATCCGGCAAATGGAAATGGCTGGCGAGGAACCGGATGCGATTATCGGTTGCTGCGGGGGCGGCAGCAACTTCGCCGGCACGGCCTTCCCGTTCATCCGCAAGAAAATCACCGAGAAAAAGAAATATCGGATTGTCGGCGTCGAGCCGACGGCCTGCCCGTCGCTCACCCGAGGCGATCTGCGGTACGATTTCGGCGACACGGCGGAGATGACGCCGTTGTTAATGATGTACACGCTCGGCCACAAATTCATGCCGCCGCCGATCCACGCCGGCGGACTGCGTTATCACGGCATGGCGCCGATGGTCAGTCATGCGCTGAAACTGAAATTGATCGAAGCGGAGGCTTATCACCAAACCAAAGTCTTCGAGGCCGGGGTCCTCTTTGCGCGCAGTGAAGGCATTGTGCCGGCTCCGGAAACCGCTCATGCGATTGCCGCAGTCATCGAAGAAGCAAAGAAAGCTCGCGAAGCCGGGAAGAAACGGGTCATCCTTTTCAATTTTTCCGGCCACGGCCTGCTCGATTTGAGCGCTTATGAAACCTACCTGACCGGCAAACTTCAGGACGCCTGATTTCACTCCCAAACCAGAAATTACAATCTATGAAAACTCGATCCATTCGTTTCGTGCTGGCAGTCGGCCTGGCGGCAATGCCGGGTTTGCTCCAGGCCCAACCCTCGGCCCACTACGCGCCCGGCGTGGAAGGCGTCAAAGCTGCCTCGTTGCCACCGCCCGGGGTCTATTTCCGCGACTACAATTATTTCTACACCGCCGATCAGTTGAACTACCCGTCTGGCAATAAAAATGGCCCGGCAGACCTTGATTTGTTCATTTACGCCAACCTTCCCCGCGTGCTCTGGATTACGGACACGAAATTCCTGGGCGGCTTCGTCGGCGTGGATGGCTTTTTGCCCATCTTTGAAAAACAGGCAAGCGCCAACACACCCGGTGGCCCGTTCAGCGGCAATACCTTTGGCATTGGTGATCTCTTTGGCGAAGGCACACTTTCGTGGCATGTGAAACAATTTGACTTCGCCGTCGGCAGCGGCGTGGACGCGCCCACGGGCGATTCTCCGGACAATCCCGGTCCTTCCACCAAGCCGGGCTTGGGTTATTGGACATTCATGCAAACAGCCGGGGCGACCTGGTATATTGACGAGGGAAAAACATGGGCCGTGTCGGCGTTAAACCGGTATGAATTCAATACCCGACAACGTCACACGGACATTTCCCCCGGACAGGTCTATACACTGGAATGGGGCGTGAGCAAAACTTTGGCGAAAGTCGTGGACATAGGTGCGGTTGGTTACTACCAGCAAAAAGTGACGACAGACAGCGGCACGGGTGCTTCCAAGGATCGCGACCGGGTGGCGGCGGTCGGTCCCGAGATCAACGTGGTCCTTCCGAAGCAAATGCTGTTCATCTCACTGCGGTACGACTACGAATTCATGGCTGAAGCCCGGGCAGAGGGCCACACGTTCGCGCTCACGCTGACAAAACGGCTCTGAACCGCTTGCGGAATCATTTCCCCTTTCAGGGCCGGCCAGACGCCGGCCCGTTATTTTTTGAGGCTGTCGGCGGACAAAGCAGTTGCGTTTTGCGGGCGTGGTACCAAATTGCCTTGTGGAAGTTTCTGAAGACATTCAATGTCCCCTTTGCGGCCGGAGCTTTGAGATAGTGATAGACACGAGCGTACCATTCCAACGCTTTACCACGGATTGCGAGGTGTGTTGCCGGCCTTTTGAAGTCATCGCGGAATGCGAGCCAGGTGAAATTCTGAGCTTGGATGTCGTGGCGAATTGAGGCAGCCTGCGTGTAATGCATAATTTTGCCGACACGGTTCTCTGGATTTACATCGTCCTGCTCCTCGTCGGCGGGTTGATTGGCTTCTTCAGGGGAAAGAGCAAAATATCACTCATCACATCGGCGGTGTTTGCGGCCGTGCTGGTGTTAACCCAAACGGGGATATTTGAGGCCCGGGTGGCGCACAACCTGGTGAACGTGCTCATGGCTGTGCTGCTGGCGGTCTTTGCAGCGCGGCTGGCAAAGACGAAGAAATTCATGCCCAGCGGCCTGATGCTGGTGGTAACAATTGTGGCCCTGGCGTTGCAGAATCTTTTCAAAAATTGAAACCCGCGCACCTTGCAGCGCGCCGGAATTTGAATTGACTGCCGGCGCAGCGTCAATTGCCGGACAAAACCCGCCCCGGTTTCACAATTTTTACAAACTCCCCACGGGAGGCTTCCGTCCGGAGCCGAAGCGAACCCAATTTTGATTGCAAGGTCGGCTAATTTATTAGATTATTGCCCTTGTTCTGAAAAGTTGCCCGAGTTGGGGCGTTCGTCTCGCCCTCAAGGAAAGGACATTAACTATGAAACGTTGCAGACCTGGTCTGCTGGTCACCTCTGTTGCGGCTGGCGCTTTCAACCATCCATCTTCCACTCTCAACGGCATACACCCAGGTCAAATTCAAGCCGTCCGGCCATCAGGTCATCAACCGGTGCATGGCAGCGGCGGAGTCGTTAACCGTGACAAGGCCTGAGCGAATTTCTCCCGCCGAAACAAAAATCAAATCATCGCGAATCGTATCATGAAAATACAGAACCCCGTTCGTAGCGCTGTGGTCGCCCTGTGGCTGTTCGCAACCTTCAACCCCCAAACCTCAACCTGCCTCGCTCAGGGCAGCCTGACGCCACTTGGCCCGCCCGCGCCGACGATGAAGACGCTCGAGCAAATTGAACCGCGCACGCCCATTTCGTCGTTGCCTTACACCATCACCGTGCCCGGCTCATATTACGTGACAACCAACCTGACCGGTGTCAGCGGCACGAACGGGATCACTATTCTCACCAGCAATATCGTGATCAATCTGCGCGGTTTTACGCTGGCAGGCGCTCCGGGAGCAAACGATGGAATTTACGTCGCCGGCACCGTGGGAAATCTTCTTGCGAATATCGTTGTAAAAAACGGAATCATCAGCGGGTGGCCGGCCAACGGTCTCGACGCCGATAATTCGATCAATTCGCAGTTCAGCGATTTGAACGTCGTCGGCAACAGCGTGGACGGTTTGAATTCCGGACAGCAAGCGATCGTGCGCAATTGCGTCGCCGCCAACAATGGCTTGGAAGGCTTCGGTGGCGTGCTGAACAGCTTCTGCGTTTTCAATAATTGCGATGCGCATGACAATGGCGACGCTGGTTTTTACACCGATTCGTGGTGTACTTTCAAAGATTGCCACGGCAACAGAAACGGCAATTCAGGATTCAATCCCTATCTGAATTGCACATTCCAGGATTGCGTTGCCGACGACAATTATTGGGGCGTATACGGATACGACAGAGACATCTTTGTGCATTGCCAATTTGGGTACAACGGCGGACCGGGCATTGTGGGCGGAGATAACTGCGTCGTGCGTGATTCAGTGGCTGCAAACAACGG
>Ga0335078_10001849_pt1 | contig 32006 bp, 21 predicted proteins | sample Lox_Sample_32_FD_206711 | JGI IMG/M metagenome (GOLD analysis project Ga0335078, IMG submission 206711) | Soil microbial communities from Loxahatchee National Wildlife Refuge, Florida, United States - Lox_Sample_3.2 | ecosystem: Environmental > Terrestrial > Soil > Wetlands | place: USA... | reverse complement strand
TGCGGATATCGCGCTGAGTAACCATCGTCGGAACGCGCTCTTCTGGCTGGTCTAGACCAATCTGTCGAAACTGGACGAGCCGCCCCGGTCCTAACATCCGACCGCCGAGCAAGCAGGGAGCGAGCACGGCCCGAAAACCGGGACAAATCGGGCGCACAAAAAATGACCTGGAGTGGTAAAACTCCAGGTCAGGACGGGTGCGCCGCCAGGGACTCGAACCCCGAACCCGCGGATTAAGAGTCCGCTGCTCTATTCGTTTTTTCTGCTTGAGCTGCTATCAAGTAATGCTATCACGTGCCGGGAGCTGCCATTCTGTCCGGTTGCCCGCATCCGCGCCGCGCTGCGGATACCGGGTGATGCCGGAGCGTACCGGGGCATCCGAGCAAACATGGAGCAAACGTCGATAGCGAAAGGTCTAGACCACTATGCCGATGCCTCCTGAGGCGCCGCCGTGACAGGCTGCGCGTGTCGCGGGCAAAGGTATAGGTTCCTGCCGCGGCGTGAGGCGCTGGCTGCGGCCGGGTCTGGCACGGGCTGCCGACACGCTTGGTAATTCTCGCTGGCTGCGTAGCTTGTCCGTTGGTCCTGATCGCGCCTTCGGCGTCCCGGGCCGTGGAACTAAGAGCGGCTGGCCAGTTGGGCATGAGGATCCTCACGACATTTCAGCGTCGATGGGGTCGGCGCCCCGTCGGCGTCACACACGGGTAGGGGACGGCACAGGGCCGTTCCCGCCGGGAGGTGACCGTGCGCAAGGTTATCGTGTTCGTGAACAGCTCGATCGACGGGCTGATAGGAAGCCGGTCCGGGCACCTCGGCTGGCTCATCGACGACGAGGTGGACCATGACTGCGCCGCCGACGGCCATCTCGCGATTTATCTCGTGGAGATGAGAGCGACTGTCGGCCTGAAGCCGAGGTTCGACACCCTACGGGCCTCGTTCACCATGCTGATCCTGGAGAACAATGGCAGGCTGGTGATGGTCTTCCCGCTCCAGTCGCCTAGGAACGCGAAGGCCACCTCGAGCTCGGACTCGCGGTTCCGGGCCGCCGCGTGAGCCGCTTCGATAGCCGCGATAACCGGGTCGCTGGCTGCGCGCTCGCGTATCAGCATAGACAGTTGCTGCCACGCCGGCGTCGACCGGCGCAGAAGCTCGCAGCTATTGGCGACCTGCAGGAACAGGTGGCTCAGGACCGATGATTTTCCCTTGCGCTTGACGTGGATGAGCGCACCGGAAGAGCAGACCAGGTCGGCCGCCTCCACGCCATGCTCGTCCGGCAACTCGATCAGCGCCCGGTCCAGCAAGACGAACTCATCCGGATGGTCTCTCGCGGCCGCCTTGTTGTAATCGGGCTCGGTCTCGCCCCCGTACCGCGGGTAGGGGAGCCCGGACAGGGAGATCTTGCTGAGTTCAGCGTCAATGCGTGACACGAACGAGTGGTTTACCGCATAGAAATCACCGTCGTACGCGATGAACTCGGCATCGCCCCGTCTCAGGGTGGCGCTAATGCATTCCAGGACCGTCGCCTTCCCGATCGGCTCCCTCGATTCGTCTAGGAAGCGCAGGTCGGCGTCTAGGCCCGCGTCCCCGGCGTCGACATCCCGGGTCTGGTCCAAGAGCCTGGCTATGGCCGCCATGGTCAGCGTCACGTTCCCCTGGCCGGTGCCGCGCTCCCGCGGGAACACGATGTACCTGATGGAGCGGTCCTCCCCGGTCTCGATCAGGTCGTCCGGCAAGATGGCGTCGATCATGGCGCTGTCAGGGTTCGCCAGGATCTCACCGGCCAGCTGCGCGCGCAGATCCCGGGTAACTCCCGGGTCATCGACCAGGCGGATGTTGTCGATCCAGCTGAACATCTCCTTGTACTCAGTGGCACTGGAGCGTTCCAGGGCAATCGACGCCAGCTCGGACAGTTCCTCTGGGCTGTTCACCCAGGCCCTGAACCGAAGCGACCGGCCTCCGAGCAGCGTAGATGTGGTCAGGGCAGGATCCGCCCCGGTGCCCCCGACCGCAGCGACTAGATCGCTGGTCTGGTCTACCCGGAAGCCATCGACCGGTATATCCCGTGCAGCCCGGTGACCGGTTTGCTGGACGTACGGCGCGGTCGTCCGATACCGCATCTCCCGCAGCTGAGGACCACGGCGGCGCTGAGGCTGGAGCAGGCCAGCCTCCTCAGCCTTCAAGAGCGGCACGACCATCAGGTTCAGTACGGCCAGCAAGCCGAACCGCGGATCCTGAGCAGAACGCCTGAGCGCGTGACCGGCACTCCCGAAGGTCCAGGCCACCCAGCGGATTGCGCCGTTATCCACCGCCGACGGAACCGCGCAGAAAACAGCCGCTCCAAGGGATTCGCGCCCGGAACCGAACTCCGCGAGATCAAAGGCCTCCCTGATGAAGATCGTCCAGGACGGGGCAGCCGAGAATCGCCTGACTATAGCGACAATGATGTCCCCGGTCTCAGCCGCCTCGAGTATCTCGGCGTCGTCCGGGCCGAGGACCGCTAGCTGTCCCTTTTCCCACGAGAAGATCTTGACATCTTCTGATGCGCTGTCCGTCCAGGCATTGGCCGGAGTCGCGTCGGATCTCAGCAAGAAGCCGTTAAGCGAGAGCATCCTGTTGCGAGAGCTGCCTGTCAACGCCGAATTCTCTCCTCCGCCGTCATCAAGCGAAGTATGCACCAAATAAGCCTTGCCGGGAAGCAGTAGAAACCGGCTTATCAATGATCTTGTCAGATAAGGCAGGAGTGAAAATCAGGACATTACTGTTCCGAATGTAACATTTGCGTCATTTGGCTAACTGGGAGGAGTATGAGGAGTAGGAGGTTTAATCGCGTCAGTGAGCTCCTGATACGCGTGTATCCAGGGAATCCGTTCCTGTTCGAGCAGGAGGCCGGTGCCGTGGTCGGCCGCGTGCTGAACGAGATGCGCGTAAAGCTGCTGTTCAGGTGGTTTGAGGTTTGGCAGTTCATGACGTGCGGGTCCGGCGCCTGTGACGGCTAGGTGCCGGTATCTCTCCAGGGTCGCGAGGTTCATGAGGACGGTGTGTGCCGCGATGCCCAGGCCGCGGAGATCACTGACGAACTGGAGGCCGGGGGCGTCGATGTCGCCCCAGTAGATCACCCGCGGCGCGTTCCGGATCCAGGTGACCCGGGCGTAGTTGACGATGCTGAATCCGGCGCCGTGGCATACGACCGTGCCAGCGAGGTCGCCGGTGATGGCGTATCCGGTTTCCTTGTTCTCGAGGATGACCACTGTCCGCGGTTGCAGCCCCAAGGCGTTCAGATCGTCAACTGAGGCCGCGAAATGGCGCATTCCGCCAACCATGAACCGTAGTTCGGGGTCGAGCACTGCTAGCTGGATGAGGTCCGGCGGCACGCGCAGGCCGAGCCGCTCATGCAACCGCATGCGCGCGGAAGCGGTCTCGTCGGCTGCCTCGTCTGCAGGATCGTCTGTGGCGCCCAGGAGGGCCAGGACGAGCCCCTTGTTCTTGCCCAGCCACTTGGTATCTACTCCCTCGATGGGGAGTTGGCGGAGCATCAGGCCCGAGGTCGGATGCGCGCCGAGCCAAGTCACAGTGGCGACCAGACGCCGGAAATCATCGGCATCTACTTCTGTGAGCCGGCGGATGATGCGGTCGAACCGGGCTTTGGGGAAAGCGCGCTGTAGGTGCGTCAGTCGCTCGCCGCAGCGTATCCAGGTCTCTCTGGCCGAAGGGTGGACGGATGCTGCCGCCAGGGGACTGTCGAGGACCAGCATCTTCGGCATGGCGTGCAGTCCGGTGGGGAACCGCAGCGTGGAACGCTCGATCCTTCCGGTCCCGGTGTAATTGTCCCAAAGTTTCGCCCAGGCGTGGCACGCGACGGGATCCGTGGACCGCTCGGCGCTGGTGGGCGGCTTCAGCGGGATCCTTATAGGCCATGTCCCCCGGCCGCGGGCCCAGTCCGGGTAGTCGCGTTCGAACCGGGCCCGCACGGCGGCGGTAGCCTCGTCAGGCTGCCGCATCGCCGATGCCGTCCGTCTCGGACTGCCGGCGGGAGGCGAGTTCGCCGAATGTCGCCGACGCGGCGTTGGACCGGGCCCCGTCGGGGCGGACGCGTTTCTCGACAAGGACCGCCTGGCCGATGAAGGGTTCGAGCACCCCAGACATGCGGATGGGGGCAGCCATGATGAGCTGGAATCCGAACTCGTCAAAGGCGGCGAGCGCCTGGCTGGCGAATGTCTCATCGGATTTGCTGAACGCCTCGTCGAGCATGAGTGGCGCGAAGCGCGGCTTCCCGTCGGAGTCAGCATCGGCCAGGTTGTAGCTGAGTGCCGCAGCCAGGCAGAAGGCCACGAGCTTTTCCTGCTCCCCGCCGGATCCGGCCGCCGTGTTCCGGTAGGTGTGCACCGTGGTGCCGTCGAGGTCTTCCTCGCGGCCGTAGAAAGTGAAGGCGAGGCGGACGTCCAAGACGGTTTCGCGCCAGCGTTTGGATTCCAGGTCATCGGCGGTGAAGCGTGTCATGAGGTCGCGGATCTGAGTGAACTGGGCGAGGGCTTCTTTTCCGCTGGTTCTCGTCGCCGGGGCGCGCTTGTGGAGATCGTCGACGATGCGCCTGAACTCTTTCGCCGAGTCGAACTGTTTTGTGTCACTGGAGATCTGGAGGTGCGTCCCGTCGTTGAACTCCATCCGCCGCAGCCCGGTGTTGACCATCTTCAGCTTGGACTTAATGTCTGTCGTGGCTTCCTCGATCTTGCGGTAGAGGATGCTCACTGACGGGACCATGTCCTCAGCGATCATCTTCTGGAATCGGTGCATCGCTCCGGGTAGCCTCCGCCGCGAGATCTCCTCGTGCAGTGCCGCGAAGTCGGCGCCGGACCTGTCGATATCACCGGTGTCATCAGGGGCGGAGTCACGCCACCTGTCCAGGAATTTCTCGATGGCGGCGTTCAGGTTGGCGGCCGCGACTTCCTGCTTCCGCTCAGCGGCCTCCTCGCGATGCCCCAGTTCTCTTGCGAAATGCCCGCGGAACGACGCCATCGACTCGGGGGAATCAGGCGCGCCCACATGCGCGTAAATCTTGTCGAGATACGTGCGGTCGGCGTCGTCCACTTGGTGTGGCTTCAACTGCTCCCGGCTGCGGACGGCGGACAACCGCGTGCTTCGCTCAGCCGCGCTGGTGATGCGTTCTTCCGTCTTCTGGCAAGTTCCGACCAGCTCCTCCCAGGTCTTCTTCGCTTTGGCGCAGCCCAGCTCCAACTGCTGGATGTTCACGTTGTTGGCTTTGATCTGGCTGATGCGCTCGTCGAGGTCATAGATAACCTGGGCGGACGCCCAATGATCGAGATCGTTCCATGACGTGTAGGCATCAAGGTTTGAGGCCGCGTCGACGGTGGATCTGATCTCCTGCCACTCTTCGTCTAGGCGGTTCGCTTCCGCGTTTGCGGCGTCGGCGGCAGTCTTGAGTTCTGCGGTTTCCTCTTCCAGGGCCGCTAGCTTGGCCGTCGTGTTCGCGCCGAGGATGTAAGACGACGGACTGGTGAGCTCAGGACGATCATCTTTGCGGTAGTGGTTCCCGCGGAGCTTGACCGTCCCGGACACCGTCACAGCGATGGGGTGCTTCTCCAGTTCGCGGGCGGTCTCCACGCAGACGTGTGTGAACTGCCGAGCGATCTGCCCCGCGAGCCACCGTCCGCTGGGATGGTCCGTGTCCACGGTGAGTTTGGCGGCGAGCGTCGCGTCCTCGGGCCGGGGCTGGTGGGAGGATGCGGCGGTCACGATGCTGTACTCGACGATCCCGTGCATATCGTTCTCGTCGATGAACGCCGTGACCTTGTCCTTGATACGTTCCGGGACCAGCAGCCGGAGCCCGAAGCTGCGAAGGACTTTCTCCGCAGCGGGACGCCAGCGCTCTTCGCCATCGGCGATGTCTATCAGCTCTGCGGCGTAGGGCAGATCGGAGGGATCGGCTTCGGCGCCGCGCGCGATCACCTCACGTCGTTCCTGCGCCCTCACAGGGATCAGGGAACCAGTAGTGCGAAGGGCGTCTCGTTCTCCTGCCTTCTCGCGGTGCCGTTTGGCCGCTTCGCCCGCCTCAAGCGTGGCCTTGCGACGGGCAGGCACGTTGACCTTCTCTCGCGCCTGAATGCCTTCCAGGATGCCGGGCAGCTCGTGACGCAGCGCATGGAAGCCTTCGAGGGATTCCGGGGGAGCGAGCTTGAGGTGTTCCACGTGGGCACGGAAGATGTCGTACGCGGCTGTGCGTGCCGTCAGCTGCCCGGCGGCACTGTCGCGGTCCTTTTCAAGATTGGTGAGCTCAGCGCTTTCGTCACGAAGCTGGTCGCGCAGTGATTCGTAACGACGCATGGCCGTGTCGGCGCTGCCCTTGTCGTCGTTGAGCGTGGTCGTCAACGTGCCGATGGAGGTTTCGAGCGTTGCCAGCTCGGTGTCGAGGAGTCCGATATGAACTCCGCGCAGGTAGGCGTCGGCCGTCCCGCCCTGCAGCGTCCGCGCGGTGCGGGATTCTTCTTTCGCGTCACAGTATGCCTGCCAGTCGCCGGGTACCGGCCTTAGCACTTTCTCCTGCTGGTAGGCGCGCTGCGCTATCTCGAATGCTTCGTTGAGAGGCTGGAACAGGCCGACCATCCGCTTCGCGCTGCTGAAGGTCTCGGGCGTGTCGAGCATGTTCTCGCGGATGAACAGGTTGAGGTCACCGACGTTCTTCATCGCCTTCGCCTTGCCCAGCAGCGAGAGAGCCATCTTCGATCCGGCGAGCCCAACGCGTTTTGACAGGAGCCGTGTGTACTCGGTCTCGCCCGGGGGATAGACGGTGAGCGGCTCGGGGAAGGCTGCCTTCAGCCATCTGATGTCGAAGCGGTTCTGCGCCCACTCATCAAGGGCGTCCAGGTCGAAGTGGCCGTCGTGGACCTGATGCACGGCCCGCAAGTGCGCCCCGTCGGTCTCCGTCCCCGGGAACCACCTGATGACCACGCCGGTGACGACGGTCCCAAGCCCGTCATCGTATGTAGCCCCGATCGCGGACCAGGTAGGCCTGCCGCCCCGCAGGTAGCGCACCTGGGATTGCCCGTACTCGTCGTCGTTTTCCGCCCACGCGCCCCGCACGTAGTCGGCTGTGCTGCGCGTGCTCTGCTTAGCGCCCCTGGCGGTCAGGTCTGCGGAGGCGTTGAATCGCTGGTCCCGGCCGGGCAGCAGCACTACTGAATGGGCATCCAGCAGCGAGGACTTACCTGAACCGGAGGGGCCAGTGAACAGGACACCGCGTTCATCGATGAGCAGGTCTTTATAGCCCGAGAACGTGCCCCAGTTCACGACTTGGAGTCTTGTGAGCCGGAACTGGCCGGGATGCACCGACCGGGTGCCTGCCTTAGCCATCGGTATCCTCCGCTTCGGCTTGGGCTGTCAGTGCCTGCGCTTCGTCGGGGCCGTCTTCCGGAACACTGTCGCCGGAGGCCTCCAGTAGGTCGTCTTCCGCAGCGGCGCCGGAGGCGATAGCCCGGTACCGGGCTTCCAGGGCGGCCAGTCGCTCGGCGGAAAGCAGGGACGTGATGACGCCGTAGATGAGGTAGCGCTCGGTGCCGGGAATGGGCTTGATCACATGGAGATCCGCTAGCGACTGGATGGCCTTCCGGGCCCTCTCGGTGAACCTGGCCTCGTCAGTGTCGTCCGGCGGCTTATAGCTGAGCAGGTGGTCGATCATGTCGGAGGTTTCAACGACCGGGTCCTCCGGCGCGATGAGGTACTGGTTGTAGAGGTACAGGGCCAGGGCGCTGGCCGCTAGGGTGAGGGTCCTCGCGCGGAGCAGTGTTCTGCTGTAGGAGCTGGGATCGCTCGCCTGCCGCGTGAAGGCATAGCCGTACTCCCGGTTGATCTCTAGGATCAGGCCGAGCTCGGAAAGCCTGCTGCGCAGGATGTCCTCATGCTGAAGCAGTACGGACCAGTACTTTCGCGACTCTTCGCGGACGTGCGGCGCGGTGATCAGTTCCTGCAGCGTCCAGCACGCCTCGGGAGGGAGCTGGCTCGTGTCCCCGTCGAACCGCGGGCCGCAGCCGGGCACGGTGACCTGGCCCACATGACGGTCGTCGGCCGAGGTCAGGGCTTCTTCCAGGTCGGCTGACGTCAGCCCGGAAGGCGCGACCTCCTCGCCGGGCAGGAGGGCCTCGCCGAAGACGTCCTCGAACGACGGCTGCGCGGCGGCCTCACTCATACGGCGCTCCTTCCAAGGTGAGGGCCATGAGCGACAGATCGGCGCGTTCCTGCTGGTGACGGCGGGCGTAACCGCGGAGGCTGGGCAACTGCTCACCGAATACCAAGTAGGGGATGGTGAGCTCGCGCAGTCCGCGACGGGTGTGCGCCCACACGGTCTCGTGTGCCTCGTCGTCAACTTCGCCGTGCCGGGTAGCAAGAGCCCAGATGCCGATGACGTCGCCGGTCCGGGGTTCGGGCACGTAAGCCAGGACTTCGGGGAGCGTGGCGAACCCGCCATGTGCTTCCATCGCGTCATGGACAGCTGCCCGCAGCGCTTCCCAGTCGATGGACTCCCGGCCAGCCAGCGCCGCCGGGTCGATGGCGAATTCATCGCTGGAGTCCCTGACCGGGTCAGGGACGGCCGCCGTTCCCTCGTCGAGCCGGAGCCGCCCTGCCGACTGCGACGCGAGGCCGCTCATCGGAACGGCAAAGCCTATATCACGGTTCGCAGGCACCCGGCGGAACGCCTCTGCTGCAGATGCCTGCGCCTCAGTGATCCGCGTGCGTATCCCGCGGTAGTACGCGGCGTCACCACCCTTGACGAAATTGCTTATCCGCCGGAAGGCCCCTCTCCGGACACTTTCCACTTCCTGGACGCGCAGCCACATCCTCTCGATGAAAGTGCCCAGAGCGTCGGCCAGGTGCGGCGGCAAAGACTCGATCCGTACCAGGATCTCGCCGATGTCGGCCTCCAGTTGCGCCCGCTGCGACGGCATGCCGACAAGGTTGGTGAAGGCACGGAACGCCTGACCCTCCGGGGAATCGGCTATAACATCGTGACCGTCGAACATCCGCGTGAGCGTCTCGGCGAACTCGGCGGCCTCATCGCTGAGGCTCTGGCGGAGCAAGGCCGCCGTATTGGCATGCATCTGCTCCCCGTAGCGCGCGACGTCCGCCGGGATCCTGTCGATCAGCTGCATGAGCGCTGCTATCTTGTCGACCAGCTCACGGAGATTTACCGGGGGAATCTGGCCGTCCTCAATGGATTTCAGCTGGGCGGCTAGGATCTCAATCTGCTCCTTGATGACACGTTTCCGCATTTCCGGGTCGGGGTTAGCCTCAGCCGCGATCTGCCGGAGTTCCTCCATCACCATCGCCAGCGCTGATTCCGTGGCTGTCGAGGTATGGCGCTGGATACCGCACATCTGCTGCACAGCCTGGTGAGCGCCGGCCGTCAGCTGATACCGCTCGATCCTCGTATCCGGATCGACGCTGCGGTGGACCCACCCCTTTCGCGTCCACTTCCGGAGCATCGCCTCTGGCTCATCAGGGTCATGGCGAACGGCAGCTCCCAGGACGGCCATGTCTTCGCCGACAAGCGCGGCCAGCGTCTGGCCGTCAACGATCTGCCCGTCCGCGAGGTGCGTGGCCATCAGCGCGAGATACAGGAGCGCTTCCCTTGAACGAAGCAGCGACATGGCCGCGTCGGTCTCGGCGCTGGCCTGGAACTCATAGAAATAGGTCTCGGCGCTCTTCGGCATGCTGTGCCCGGTCCTCCGCTGGCGCGAGCGTTCCCACCCGGATGACCTCCACGGGAGGGATGTACGCCGCGTATCCACGTCTTCTGTCGTCCTCTGGCCGACTATAGGACGAGGCACTGACATTCCTAGGCCATCGGCGCGCGAGCCAACATGTAAACCGCGGAAATCTGATTAGCTGAGATTATCGGTAATAGTGCGACACGATGAGTGATTGCCGAGACCTGCGGATTGATCATCTTCGTTCGGGCCTGTGGCGTGCCAAAACCCGGCGTATCGTGCTGAGCTGCTGGTCTGCGCTCGGCGGCTGTCCTTATTGGCACCCCACAGGGACTCAGACGACCGTCTGGCGGCTGACCTCAATCGTTCAGCGATCCTGTGCCGCTCGAATACTCGGTTGCGTGGCTGATCTGCGAAGTCGCCTGCGGCCGGGAGGCGGTGGTGGTTGGCTGGCCGGGTGCCGCTCAAGATCATCTACTTGATACTTCGCCTTGTAGCCGCCCTCGCCGTCCTGGTGTTCCGCAGGGACCTGGCCAAGGAGGCTGAACTGCTGGTACTCCGGCACGAGAACGCGGTGCTGCGCCGGCACGCCGGGCGGATACAGTACGAGCCCGCCGACCGAATGTGGTTCACCGCGCTAACGCGGTTGATACCCCGGGCGCGATGGGCCGGGGTCTTTCCCGTGACGCCAGCGACGCTGCTGGCCTGGCACCGCAGGCTAGCCGCGAGAAAGTACGACACGAGCAGACGGCGCAAGCCCGGCCGCCCGCCAGCGATCCGCAGCATCGCCCGCCTCGTAGTCCGCCTGGCAGAAGAGAATCCTCTGTGGGGCTACCGCCGGATCCACGGCGAGCTGACCAAGCTCGGCGTCACGATCGCTCCGTCCACCGTCTATGACATCCTGCGAGGTGCGGGCATCGGCCCTGCGCCACGCCGCGCAGGCCCGACCTGGCGGCAGTTCCTGCACGCCCAGGCCGCCGGGATCCTCGCTGTCGACTTCTTGCACGTCGACACCGTGCTGCTGAAACGGCTGTACGTCCTGGTGTTCATCGAGCACGGCACCCGCCGGATGCACCTCGGCGGCGTCACCGCGAACCCCACCGGCGAGTGGACCGTGCAGCAGGCCCGCAACCTCGCCCTCGCCCTCGGCGAGCGGTTCGAGCATATGCGGTTCTTGATCCGCGACCGCGGATCAAACTTCACCCGGTCTTTCGACGCCGTCTTCCAGGCAAGCGGCACCAGGATCCTGCAGACCGCTGTCCAGGCTCCGCGGATGAACGCGACCTGCGAGCGCCTGCTCGGTACCCTGCGCCGCGAGCTCCTCGACCGCATGCTGATCCTCAGTGAGGCACATCTGCGCGCCGTCCTGATCGAGTACCAGGTCCACTACAACTCGGCCCGGCCGCATCAGGGCATCGCCCAGCGGGTTCCCGGCTGTGACCGCGAAGTTCCCCGCGGCCCAGCAGTCAACCACGATGTCCAGCGAATCCGCCGAAAACCCGTACTGAGCGGGCTGATCAACGAATACAGCCGAGCCGCCTGACGCCACGACGAAACCGCAGGCCAGGACCCGGATCCTATTTTCGAGCGGGACATGTTCGCGACGTCCTCGGATTCCTCGCCGGTAAGAGGTAAAGCTCGCGCCGGGCGCGGGTGAGTTCCGCCCGGCCGCTCATACGAAGTTCCCTGTCGGGCGGCCGGGCGTTTCCGCTTCCATACCTTCGGCACCCACCAGGCAGGGATGATGCCACACCGCGATGGAACTGAACCCCATACCCGCTGATTAAGAGATCAGCTGCCTTCGTACAGCTGGATGCTGCCGAAGGCAGGCAGGCCGGGTGACGGCAGGACACCGCTCGTGCCGGTCTCCGGGAACGCTAGCCTGACCTGTTCCGCCACCTTGTCGTAGAGCCGGCTGCCATCGGCGGCGAGGAGGTCAGGGCTGAATACGGCGGCCCGCCGGAAGGCGGCTAGTGCCTCCCGGGCGCCCGGGAGGTCACCGTTCCTGGCGGCTTCCGCGATGACCTGGTAGGCGGCGCGGACGTCCGGTATCTCAGCCCAGTTGTGCCTTTCCCGCTTGGCCTCCAGCCGGAGCAGCAGGTAAGGGGCGCGTACCTCGCTGCCGTCCGGGTCCATGAGGCCGTTCTGCGGTCCGACGCGGTATCCGCCTTCTGGGGCGGCCGCTCGTACCACGGCGTAGTGGCCTGCGGCGGGTGCCGGCCAGGTGTGCGCGACGCCGATTTCGAGCGCGGCCTCCCCGGCTGCGCCGAGCAGCAGGTCGAGTCCCTGGCGGACCGGTGCCATGAGCGCAGTGCTGGCCAGCCCGGCCGCGGGGGTCAGGAAGGCGCTGGCTACGGTGGCGATATTGCCCAGCAGGTCGAGATAGGGACCGGTCAGGTAAGCGGCCGGGACGGCGAACAGGCCGATCTCGGCGGCCAGGTCGCCGCCGCGGTACGGCACCGGGCCGGCCAGCGGTATGGTGCCGGTGATGACCCGGTCCAGATGCGCGGCGTCGGCTCCGCGCAGCGATTCCGGGGTGCTGACCGTGACCAGCTCAGCTTTTCCCCCGCGGCGCGACACCACGGTGCAGGTGCTGGTCACCGCTCCGTAAAAGGTCTGCGCGCGCCGCCGGGCGGCCGAGATGCGCATCGACTCCAGGTACAGGCTCAGGTACGCCGACTCGGGCTCGGCCGGCGGCCCGGGGACGGTTCCGTCGCCTGACCTGACCGGGCCGAAGTACGTGTCCTTCGGCCCGCGGTTCAGGAAGTCGCTGACCCGGTTCACCATTGCGCCCTGGCCTCCGTCATGACAGTCCGTGCGCAGACAGTACCTGCCTGGCCCAGGACCAGGCGGAGAACGCGAAGGGCGCGTCAAAGGCGGTCCGGCTGACGGCGAAGCCCACCAGGTGATCGTCGTGGTCCGTGAGGGCCGCGCCCGAGTCTCCGGGGACGGTGTCCGCCTCCGTGTAGACCTTGCTGCTCAGGTAGGGGCTGGCCGTGAGCACGCTGAGGTCGTAGCCGCGGATCATCGTCTGCTGCGGTCCGGAAGCGGCGCCGTCGAAGGTCGCTGGGCGGTGTTCCTGTGGCGCGAAGGCCAGCGGGCCGGCGCATCGCCTGGTGGAACTGGGCCGGCCGGACAGCGATAGCAGGCAGCTGTCGGTCAGCACGTCCTGGCCGATGATGCGGGCCGGCTGGCCGCCGGCCAGGATCGCGGGCGTGCCCGTCCCGGCGGCCGCGATAGCGTGCCTGGCGGTGACGGCCAGCAGTCGGCCGTGCTCGTCGGTCCCGATCACCCCGATGGTGGCGAGCGGGCGAGGATCGCCGGGGATGGTCACCGCCAGCGCCGGCGCGGGGACGGCGAAGGAGGCGACGGCGGGCTGGGCGGCCGCTGGCGCCTCCGCCGGCCGCTCGCCCGTCGCCCGCTCCTCGGGCTGCTTGGCCACTACCAGGCGGAAGTCAGCAGACCGGGCGAGCTCGCCTACTGCGCGAACGGCCGTATCCGCGTCGCTCGCCATCCCCGCGCGCCGTAGCATGCCGAGCAGTCGCTCGCCCTCGGCCGCCGCGACCGCTGAGATCGTCGGCGGACGGCCCTGGCTCAGTGAGAACCGGGTGTAAAACAGTCCGGATACGGTCGCCGCGAACGTCTCGGGCACCTCCGGCACCAGCAGCAGCAGGTCATGCCTGGTCCCGTAGGCGTGGCTGACGACGATCTGGCGCTGGCCGGGCGCGCCGCCGTAACCGCGGGAATCCGTCGTGAACTCGGCAGTCCGGGTCTTGCACCACCAGAACAGCGCCGCTAGCACCCGCTCGGCCAGTTCAGGGCCGGGTGCCGCGCTGGCGATCAGCCGGCAAGCCGGGCCGCTGTCCGCCAGCCGGGATCCGCTTGGCGGCCGCCCCCGGAAGGTGCCCCGGAATAGTTCGTACCCGTCCCTGGCTGTGGTCTGCTGGTCCATGTAGTCAGCCAAGCCGGCCATCGTCACTCCTCCCGGGCCTGCGCAGCTGTACCGTGGCGTACACATTGGACGCCAGCCGCAGCTCGGCCCCGTCGGCAAGCTTGACGATCACTTCGGGGGCGACCCGGCGGCCGTCGACGAACGTTCCGTTCGTTGACCTCTCGTCGCGCACCCAGGCGCCGTCCGCTGCGAGGCCGACCGTCGCATGGCAGCGCGACACGTTGGTTTTCCCGCGCAGCCCGGCCAGCCGCCGGTCGGTGCTCTCCCGGCTGAGCAGCAGCTGCTGGCCCATGGTCAGCTCCACGGTGGCCACGGGCGTCTCCTGCGGCGCGATCGCGAAGACGAGTACCAGCCGGGCCTCGCTGACCTCGCGGATCGTGCCGTAGGGGCTCGCATCGCGCGGTTCCGCGGCCGCGCCCGCTGGCGCTTCGCGCGGCGGCAGCTCGTGCGTGCACATGATGCACCACAGCGGCCGTGGCTCCGGTATCTCCGCCTGGCAGTAGGGGCACTTCTCGGCGGCCGGCCCGGCTTCCGATTGCTCCGGGTCCGGCGCCGGGTCGAGGCGGCCATCGGCGGCCGGAGCAGGGCTGGCGGCTGGTGCCTCCGTGGTGGCGCCGTCGCCGAGCAGGGGCCGGCCGCATGCGCAGACCACGTCCGCGTGGCTGACCTGAGTTCCGCAGCCGGTGCATATCAGTCGTGCCATGAGTCTCCGTCGATGCTCACGCCGCGGGACATGAGTTCGCGTTCAAAGCGGCCCAGGTCCCCGCGTCCCGGGATGCCGATGAGCCAGAGCCGCTGGCCGTCGGAGGAGAACTGCAGCCGCTGCTCCCGGGCGGCCGGCTCGTCGGCGTCGCCGAATCGTTCCCGGCCGAGCTCGGAGAGCGGGATCAGCTTCTGGTTAGCGGAACCGCGCCAGGGCCCGCCGGGATTCAGCCGGTCGATGTAGGGGCCGGTGATGACCGCGTCGCACAGCGCCAGCAGCGCCGCGGCTCCGTTCCGGCGGGTCAGCGCACCGTAGGTGTAGCCCGAGTACACCAGGATGTCCACCGTGCGTCCCTGCCTGCTGGCCCAGCCGCGCACCTCCGCGAGCAGTGTCCCGACGGCCTCTGCCTGCTGGAAGGGCTCGCCGCCGGTCACCGTCAGCCCCTGTATCCCGGGGAGCGAGGCGAGCCAGCCGACCAGTTGGTCCACGTCCACCAGGCGGCGGGCATCGGCCGCCCAGGTGTCCCGGGAGGCGCAGCCGTGACAGCCGATCGTGCATCCCTGGACCCAGATACCCGCCCGCACGCCCGGACCCAGCGTGGTGACCGGGTAGTGGGCCCGGTTGAGCATCAGCCGGGCGGTCACGCGTGGCCTGTCCGCGGCGCGGCGGCCGCCCCCGGGTCAGCCGGGCCGGCCTGCACCAGCGGGACGCGCCGCTGGCCGGGCGGGATCAGCGAGCGGACCTCGAGGGTGATGCTCTTGGCGGCCAGCAGCTCCTTCAGCTTCTCCTGGGCCGCGCACCACGCCTTCTCCCGCTCGGCGTCCAGCGCGGCCGAGTCCCAGCGGTCCTCCGCCTTGGTACGCACCAGCGCGGTGAGCAGCTTGTTCTGCTCCCCGTCGTAGACCATCCGCACGCCGTGGGCGTTCCACTCGCTGCGCGTCACCTGCAGCACGCCGTTTCGCGGTACCACTGTCTGGAACCCCTCGTCGGCCGCGTACCCGAGTTCGGCGAGCGACTCGGCGACGCAGTCCCTGACGTAACGCTGGTCGGCTGCCCGCTGCACCTCGGCGGCGGCCCGGCGGGCCTGTTCCCGTAGCGCGCCGGTCAGCGGAGCGTTTCCCGCGGCAACCTCGAGCAGGTCCGCCCGCAGCGACCGGGCGTCGGCGTGCAGCAGCGGCTGCAGCAGGCGGGCGGCCTCGGCCGCCTCGGCGTACCGGCGGTCGGCCGCCTCGTTGGCCTGGTCGACGCGTACCCGCAGGTCGCCTAGCCGGTTGCGCGCCTCGATGGGGGTCCCGGCCCGCAGTACCCGTTCCGCGGCGCGCGCGATGGCCTCCCGCTCGGCGCCGGTCACGCGTGCCTTGACCCGGCCGGCTATCCGTTCGACGTCGGGAGCCATGGCCCGGCCCGGATGCTGGTCCGGGCCGGCGGCCCGGGCCATGTGCTGGCCGGGGCGCGCGGCCGGGCGGAACGTCGTGCCGGGCTGCTCGCCGGGCGGGTCGAAGCCGGTGCCCAGCGCGGGCAGGTCGGCGAGGACGGCCACCCGCCGCATGATGGCCCGTGCCTCCTGGCCCGCCACTTCCTTCTCGGCGGCTTTCAGCCGCTGATCGGTCTCGGCGCACCAGGCGCGCAGTTCGGCGATGGTCTGCGTGCCGAGCACGAGCGGCTCGGGCAGGGCGCCGGCCCCCGGCTGGGCCGCCGACGCCCGCAGCACGCCGATGCGCCCGTTGCGCAGCGAGACATCCCGCAGGACGCGCTGCCACTCCATGACGATCTCGTGGGCCGCTTCCCTGCGTGCCTGGCGCTGCTCCAGGTGCGAGCCCAGTGCCTCCAGGCTATGGCCGACGACGAAGGCGCAGCTGGCCCCGGCGGCAGCGCCCAGCAGCACGACTGCGCCGACCGCAGCCCCGACTGTGACGATCGCGACCGATTCCCCGCTCATGGCGCGTCACCCAGGATCTGGCGTCGTTCCCGCTCGTGGACCTGTTTCCAATCCGCCCGGCGCCGCAGGTACGAGCGCAGCTGCATGATGCCGGCGATGATATAGATGACGTACGGCGACTTGAGGGCGATGCCGATGCCGATGATGGCGCCGATGACAGTGAGGCAGCCGCAGCCCACGCCGTGGACCCGTTCCCCGGAGTACTTGATGGCTTGGCCGTCGAGCCGCGGGAACCGGGCGTAGTCGCGGCCGAGCCGGCTGGCCAGGCTCAGCTCGGTCCCGATGACCAGCGCCGCGACCAGGATCGCGGTGAGGGTGCTGGCGGCGGTGTACGGCACGACGAACGTATCCGGGTCGGTGCCCAGGGTGAAGTGCCAGTGCGGTTCGAGGAAGGTGGTGATGACGAACAGGACCGCGATGCCGCCGACGATCACGCTCGAGTTTCCCGCCACCCGTGCTATGTCAGGCCCGTGCGCCCGCCGCTGCCGTTCCCGGTCGGCCCACGAGGCATTACGGCGCTTGACATCCGCCTCGTGCTGCCTGCGGGCCAGGTCGGCTGCTGCCGACTCGCGGGCGGCCTGCGGGAACAAGGTGAGCAGCAGGGCATCGTCCAGCGGGCCCGGCCGGCCCCGGGTCTCGGCGCGGACGTGGTCGAACCACCGGACCGTCATGGGCGGCAGGCTGGCCGCGTGCTCCCGCAAGCGCGCCGCGTGCTGCTGAGGGTCGATGGCGAGGAAGAGCAGGGCTGCCTGGCGCCGGGGATTGTCCTCGTCCGTCACCTCCTGGCGGGCCGCGTCCGGCAGGGCCGGCCTGACTGCGCGGGCCAGTTGCCGGAACTGGCCGTTCATCTGCTGCCAGCGCATGCTCACCTCGGCGAGGCCGCCGCCGCCGCGCATCCGCGCCAGCGCGGGCAGCAGATTATGTCGGCGCAGGTCGTTTATGAGCAGGTCGAGGCCAGGCTCGGGCTCGGGTGCGACCACCATGTGCTCGGCCAGCGCGGCCAGGTTGGCGCGGTCGATAGCGCGTCCCCGGTAGACGGGCGGCAGGTCCGGGTTGAGCCACTGGATCAGCAGGAGCAGCTTGACATCAGGTGGCACGGAACGGGACAGCAGCTGATCGTCGATCAGCGTGTACAGCTCCTGGTCGTCTCCGCCGTCGGCATCCCGGAACTGCTCGAGCCATGTCTGCAGTTCCCGCCAGGCCGCGGGCTCGCCCATCAGGTTCTCGCTCGGCTTGAAGTAGCGGGCCACGGCTAGGTCCCAGGTGCGCCCCAGGGCCAGCGCCAGCGCCTTGCGGTCCTGGTACGCGACCGTCTGGAAGATAATCGGCCTGATGTGGGCGGCCTCGGCCGCCGGCTCGTCCGCCACCGCCGGGGTGCCGCCCGCCAGCCACTCGCTGACCTGCCTGGCCCCCCAGCGCTGGACCGGGTCGCGCAGCAGCAGGCCGCGGCACAGCAGGTGCGCCCGCGGGTCGGTGACGGCGCCGAGGTCGACCGGCCGCAGCCCGAGCGACTGGACGATCCCGGCCTCGGTCATGTCGGTGAAGGCCCTGCTTCCGGTGAGGAGGTCCCGGACGATCATGCCCAGGGCCCACCAGTCCCGCGCCGCGGAGGACTGCGCCCCCTTGGACAGCAGGGTCTCCGGGGCCAGGTAGGCCAGCGTCCCGGCGCGGGACGCCGCGACGACCGACTGCTCGGGCGCCCGCGCGAGACCGAAGTCGGTCACCACCACGTCGAGCGGATCGGCTTGGCGGACCAGGATGTTCTCGGGCTTCAGGTCCCGGTGCACGATGCCGTGCCGGTGCAGTTCGGCCAGTGCGGCACCGACCTGCGCGACCACCCGGATGACGGCGTCTAGCGGTACCGGCCTGCGCTCCGCGGCCAGCTTCGCCAGGTTGCCGCCGGGCACGTACTCCATCACCTCGTAGTCGCGTCCGGCGGACGTGCCGGTCTTGATGAAGCGGATGATGTTTCCCGAGCTCAGCTCGCGCATCTTCGCCCACACCACCGGATCGGCGTGCACCCCGCGGTGGTAGATCTTGACCACCTTGCGGTTCGTGTCATCCGGGGCTGCGTTGTCCCGCACCAGCAGCACATCAGCCTCGGAGCCCGGCTCGGGAAGCTCGCTCAGCGCGGTATAGCGCTCTCGCAGCGTGCGCGGCAGGCCGACGATCTGCTCGTCGGCCACCGCTTCGCGGTGGGTCCGGTGCGGGTCGTGGTCAGCGCCGGTGAATTCGCGTTCCGTCGCGTAACCAGTGATTTCCCGTTCCGTGGCATAGCCGTCTGGCTCTTGCCTGTATGGTTCCTGGCCGCCTGGCTGCTGGCCTGCTGCCATGCCGTCCCCCCAATCTGGATACTGTATGGCTATTGTTGGGAATGAGTCCTGCGGCCAATCCGCTGAATTCGCCGGCCTGAACCTATGCGCCCGTCGCGACGGTGCCAGGTTCTAGCGACATAGCCCATTGGCCATTGTCCAAACGGACATCGGTGACGACCAGCTCCTTGCCCAAGCTGGTGCCGATTGTGAATAGCTGCCGGGCCAGCGGGTTGACGAATGCGCGCTCTAGCAGCGATCCGATTCCGCGGCCACCGAACTCGAGCACCGCTGCCTCGGCGGCGGCTTCGCGCAGCGTGTCACGGGCTGCGCGGGACAGCGTGACCCTGATGCCCTGCTGCCGCCGTACCATGCCGAGAATGCGGCTGAGCTGAATGTCGAAGATCTCGTGGGCGACCTCGGCCGAGATGAAATTGAAGACCACGATGTTGTCCCCGATCCGGTTGAGCAGCTCGGGCCGGTCGAGCACGTCGACGAAGTGCTCCCGCACCGCGCCGGTCATCCGTTCCTCCAGCTCGGTTCGCGGCATGTCCGCCGTGACGTTCTGCTCGACGATGCCGCGGTCGTTCATGACCTTCAGGCCGAGGTTCGAGGTGAAGACGATGACCGCCTCGGAGAAGTAGACCGTAGAGCCGCTGCCGTCGGTCAGCCGCCCGTCGTCGAGGATCTGCAGGAACTTGTCCATCACCCGCGGATGAGCTTTCTCGATCTCGTCGAAGAGAATCAGGCTGAACGGCTGCTTGCGGACCGCATTGGTCAGCTCGCCGCCGGCGTCGTGCCCGAGGTAGCCGGGCGGCGCTCCGGTCAGCCGCTCGGCGGCATGCTCGGCCGCGAACTCGCTCATGTCGAAACGGATGTAGGCCCGCTCGTCGCCGAAGATCAGCTCGGTCAGCGCCTTGGCCAGCTCGGTCTTGCCTACGCCGGTTGGCCCGGCGAAGAACAGCACTCCGCGAGGCTTGGACGGCTGCGCCGAGGCCTGGGCGCCGGACAGGCCCATAACCGAGCGGATCACGATGTCCAGGCTCCGCTCCACCGCCTCGTCCTGGCCGCGCAGCCGGCGCGCGAGCGCCCCGCGCGCGTCGCCCAGCCGCTGGCGCAGGGCCGGCTTGCCCCACGGGCTGTCCAGGATCCCCACCCGGTAGCAGCGGACCGCGTCCTCGGTCGACTGCACCGGGCCGATACGCGACCGGGTCAGGCGCACGATCTCGAGCATGCTGCGCAGCGTCATTCCCTGAGCCAGCTCGGCGAAGCGGGCCGCCTCGGCCTCCCGGTCCGCCGTGCTGGCGTTCCGGTCGAGCAGTCCCGGAGCCAGTACCTCGGCGGCGGCCTGGCGGTCGTCGATGTCCGGCATCGGGATGGCGATCCGGCGGACGGAGTCGTTGCCTGCGATGAACCAGCCAGGCAGCTCCCGCTCGTGATTGACGATCCAGATGACGGGGTTGTAGCGCGGCGTGTCGTCGTCCCAGTGGACCGGGATGGCGGTGCGGGACAGCTTCTCGCAGACGGCGAAGAACCTGTGCTCGCCGGCTTCGAGCCGGGTCAGGTCACGGATCAGGCGGGCCGCGTAATCCAGCACGACCGCTCCTGCTACCCCGGCCGCCGGCTGCCCGGTGGCGCGTTCGATCAGCTGCTGCAGCTTTTCCAGGCTGGGCTGGCGCCCGCCGTCCAGGCTTTCCCCGAGCAGCCGCTTGGCCGCTGCCTCGCCGTCCGGCCCGGCGGGCAGCGCCGTGATGCCGTCGATGACGTCGGCCTGGACCATAACCGGGTAACCGATGCGGTTGAGGCACCACCACAAGCTCTCGTGGATGTCGTGGAACCGCCAGCCGCCGGCACCATCCGGAATGAGATAGCGGTCGCGCACATTCCCGTAGATCAGGATCTGCGAGTTGGTGACTACCGCCGTCTCGACCTCGCGCAGCCAGGCCGGCGCCAGGCCGGCTTCGTGCCCGGAGAGGTTCGCGTTCCCGCCGTCGCTGCGCAATTCAGGCTCCCATGAAGATGAACGGCGCCCACAGCGCCGGCGATGTGAAGTCCCGCTGGTCCTGCCACCAGCCGTCCAGGGCCGGGTCGTCGGGGCGGTTCAGGCTGATCTGCGGGTAGCGCGCGGCGATCTCCGCGTTGGTGGCCGCCCGCAGCCAGCGCTGTGCGCCTGCCAGCGCGGCGGCCGCGGTACGCTCTCCGCTCAGCCACAGCTCGTAGAACCGGACGGCCAGGACGGCTGCGGCGGTGTCCTGGACCTTCCACAGTGACCCCATCACCCCTGCCACCCCGGCCTGCGCGAGGGCTGACGGGAAGCTGACCACCTCGTCTTGCAGGTCGTCGCCGATGCGGGCGCTGCTGCAGGCGGAGAGGACCGCTAGCCGGGCCATCGGCAGCTGGGCTCGCAGCAGCTCGCGGATGGTCAGCGGTTCGTCGTCGGCGAGGACGATCGCGCTGTCGAGGATCTCGCTCCGGTCGATCTCGGCGTGGCAGGCGAAATGCATCAGCGCAGCCCGGGGAAGCTGCTCGCGCACCTCGGTGAGGGTGGCGTCAGCATGGTAGCGCCAGGCCAGGACGTCGCTGCCGGCGAAGCGGCCTCGCACCTCCTCGCATTCGCCGATGGCGGCGGGCAGCGGCGGAAAGGCCGGGCTGGTCTTCGGCTCGGCCACCAGCAGGATGGGGCGGGACGCCATCCGCCCGGCGCGCCGGGAGCAGACCGCGAGGATCCGTGCGTTGGGTGCGTAGCCCAGGTTCACCACGTCCGCCGCGTAGTGCCAGGTGCTGTCTCCGTCCTGCCACCCGGCGGCGTGCAGCGGCAGGATGCCGAGGCCGCCGACAGTCACCAGGGCCGCGTGCGGCTGCCCGGCCAGCGCCGTGGTCACCGGTGCCATGATCTCGTTCCACATCAGCGCGGCCACCTGGTCCGCGGCCACACTGTCGACGTCCTCGGCGCTGTCATCCACGGCCTGCCGCCATAGCCGGGTCATGTCGGCGACGCGAGCCTCGGTCAGTGACGGAAGGGGAACGGAGCGGACGCCCCCGTCCGGCTCGACGATCACCGCGGCTCCGCCCGCGTCGCTGGCCGCGAGGTAGACCACGGGCATCCCGGCCGTTTCGACCGCCTCGCGCAGCGACTCCCACGTCGGCGGGCGCAGCAGTTCCTCGCCGAGGGCCTGCTCGAGCGCGGCGATGGCGGAATCGAGCGCCCGCCGGGCGCCCCGCAGTGCCCCCTGGTGGTCCAGCGCGGGCGCCCCCGGAGCCAGCATTCGCGTGGTCAGCTCACTCACGGGATCTCGCTGCAGCCTGGTTACCTCGGCTGCCGCCCGCTGGTAGGCCGTTACCAGTTCGGGGTGCTCGCGGGCGGCACCGTCCAGTACGCGGGCCTGCTCGATGCCGACCGCTTCCGACAGCGTCACGGCGCGGCCGGTCTCCGCGGCGAGGGCTGCCTCTGCCGGGCGCCCGGAATATGCCAGCGCGACGGCGGCGCAGGCAGTTATGTCCTTCGCCCGGGTCAGCCCGGCCTGCTTGTCCGGCATCGTCAGCTGCGTCCTGGTCAGGTCGTGCAGGACCCGCAGCGCGACCGCGTAGCCGTCGCCGGCCAGGTCAAGCCGGCCAAGCCGCCACAGGGCGTTGCCCCACTGCAGCGCCGTATCGAATGCGCTGGCCGGATGGCGCCCCGTACCCGCCTCGACGGCAGCCCGGGCGGCGCTGACCGCGCGCTCGATGTCGTCCGGGGCACCGGTGACGCCGGCGAGGGCGAGCAGCAGGTCCGCCAGCCCGGCCTGCATTCCGGGCTCATAGGGCGAGCCGGCCGGCATCAGGGCGCAGGCGCGGGTGAATCCCGCGATGGCGGCCCGCAGCCCGGCCAGGTCGCCGCGGGCCAGGCTGCGCAGTCCCAGGCCCTGGTTGAGCTTTGCCTCGGCCGCAGCAAGCTGGGGGTCGCCGGGGCGCAGGCTATCGCGCGCCCGCGTGAGCAATTCGATCGCCAGGTCGACCTGGCCCGGATCCAGGTTCCCCGGCTCCTTTACCGACTCGGCCAGCAGCAGAGTCCCGAGAATTCCGGCCGAGGCAGCCTCGGCCACGCCGCCCGCGCTGCTCTGGACCGCCTCCCGGGCCAGCGCCTTGCCCGCTGACAGATCCTCGTCTGCCCCGCCGTAGCCGCGTTTTTCCCGGTGCCGCAGCAGTCGGCACAGCCCCAGGTTGGCGAGAAGAGCTGGGCGGTCCGGATGACCTTCAGGGACGGCCGACAGTGCTTCCTGCTGTTCCTGGATGGCCCGGTCGAGCAGGCTAAGGTCACCCGTCCGGAGGAAGGCGGTAAGGCTGGCGGTGGCGGCGTTGTCGTAGAGCAAGGCCCGGCCGCGGGCACCGAGCGAGGGGTCGTCGGACGCTTCGAGTTCCGCCTGCAGGTCGGCAACCCGAGCCAGGTCCCCTCCGTCTCCATCGATCTGATGCCGGACGCTCAGTGCCTGGATAAGGTGAGCCAGAATCACGTTGCGGGCGCCGGGCGGGGCGTTGGCCAGGTCGCTATCCGCCAGTTCGGTCAGCGTGGACAGCGCCGCATCGAGGTCTTCCCGCCTAGACCAGTCCGTGCCGAAGCGGGTGAGGCGGGCGGCGGCGTAGTTGAGGTGAAACGGGACGGTGCCCGGAACAGAGAGCGGCCGCTCGGTTATCAGGTCGGCGTACATCTCGATCGCCGCGTCGAGCCGGGCAGCGTCGTTGTCGTCCTTGAACAGCTCGAACTCGACTTCCGCGACCTGGGCGAGGCTCTCGGCGTACCCGGGTCGCCCCGGTGGCGTAGCGGCCAGCGCACGCCGCGCGATCACAGAGGCCTCCTGCAAGTCGCCATCGCCGCGACGGCCGACAAGGAACGTGGCGAGGTTTCCCTCTGTCGGTGCACGGTCGGGACTTCGCAGCGGTATCAGGCGCAGCATCGCCCGGGCGTGGACGACAGCCGCATCCACGTCACGCATATCTGCGCTGCAGCGGAAACGCGAATACAACGAGATCGATAGATTATTAAGAATACGAGCCCGGTCGGGTCCGGATGGCGGCGCACGCCGCAACTCGCCAACGTCCAGTGCGACCGCCTCGTCTGCCTTGTCGCATGGCACGAAACTCTGACGTACGATCTTAGCCGTCCTGCCACCTCGTGAAATCTAGGCTTTCCAAGCCAAGTGCACCGTTCGCGGCTAATGCCCGCTGCTGGGCACAGCAGGGTCGGCGCATTCGCGCAAAGCTCAATTGAGCCCACCCCAGTAATGATCACGACTATCCCCGGCGCCGCTGATGGGACACAAGCTATCCCAAAGTCTGTCCTTCTGAGAAGTAATCGGAAATTTTCAAGCCATCACGCCGAATTGCGGTAAAATGTCGCAGTTTGTCGGGACTGGTGATATGCACGCCTTGAGTGGCAGATGGGATGCTGTCTGCTGCTGATGAGGCTGGAGTTGCTTAACTAGGCTTACGTGCCAGCGATCGCGCCGCGGGCTTTCGGTTCCTGATCGGGACCGGACCGGGCAGGTCACCGCGTTCGACGCGGTCCTGGCCAACGTCGGCATTGAGGTCGGCAGATCCCGCCCCGCAGGCCGGGAGCGAACGCCTATGCCGAACTGTTCGTGCTCACTACCCGGACCGAGGTCATCGACCGGGTGCTCATCTTCGGCCAGCGGCATCTGCGGACAATCCTGGACCGGTACACAGCCCACTACAACGGGCGGCGCCCCCATCGCAGTCGAGCTGGGGGTTCGTGGTGCGAAATGCACGGCCCGCGGTCTAGCCGCTTACGGCCGCGACCTTCCGTCCGCAGGGATATTAGTCCCGATAGGCGCGTTTCGGCCCGCCGTGCTGCGGCGCATGCGAGGCTTTACCGTATGCAGCGGCTGGAGGCCAGTGAAAAGGCCCTTGGGAAGGTATTCTGCGCGGACTACGACTTCCTGATCCCGGATTACCAGCGGCCGTATGCGTGGGGGACAGAGCAGGCGGCCGAGTTGCTTGACGACCTCAGCAGCGCGCTGGACCGGGATGAAGGCGAGCCGTACTTTCTGGGCTCGATCGTCCTGATCAAGAAGCCTGATGTGCCCCGGGCGGAAGTCGTGGACGGGCAGCAGAGGCTGACGACCCTGACGATCTTGTTCGCTGTGCTCGCTCACCTGGCCGCCGATGAGGAGACCGCCCGCGAGTTGCGTGAGCTCATCCTCGAGCCGGGAAAGAAGCTGCTCGGCCTGGAGGCGAAGCCCCGGCTGGAGCTGCGCCCGAAGGATGCCGGGTTCTTCAGGAAGTATGTGCAGTCGCCGGGGCGGCTCGATGACCTTCGGGCATTGAATGACAACGAGCTGGACAGCGACGCGCAGCTTTCTATCCAGGCCAATACGAAGCTCATCCTGGCGAGGCTGGACGGCTGGACGCCGGGACGGAGGCTGGCACTTGGCCAGCTTCTGCTGCAGCGGACGTACCTGGTTGTGGTGAGCACGGCGGATCTGGCCAGCGCATACAGGATCTTCAACGTGCTGAACACCAGGGGCCTGGACCTGTCGCCGGCTGATGTGTTCAAATCGCAGGTCATCGGCGCGATCAGCGAGAACGAGCGAGATACCTACGCCCGCAAGTGGGAAGACGCCGAAGACGACCTCGGGCGCGCCGACTTCGCTGACCTGTTCGGCCATATCCGGATGATCTTCAGTAAGCAGCGGGCGAAGGAGGGACTGCTCAAGGAATTCCCCGTGCAGGTGCTCGCCGAATATCAGCCGGGCGGCATGCGGTCGTTCATCGACGATGAACTCGTCCCGTACGCGCAGGCCTACTGCGAGATCCGCGACGCGAGCTACGGGCTTACCCAGGCAGGCGGGGACCGGATCAACGCCTGGTTCCGGCGGCTCGTGCGGCTGGACAACAGCGACTGGTGGCCGGCCGCGCTATGGGCGATGCGGTACCACCGGGGCGATCCGGAGTTCCTCGACGGGTTCTTGCGGCGCCTGGAACGGCTCGCCGCGAGCATGCTGATCCAGCGCGTCTACACCACCCCGCGGGTAGAGAGGTACAGCAAGCTGCTGACCGAGCTCGGCAATGGCCGAGGGCTGGACGCGTCGGCGTTCGACCTGGATGCCGACGAGATCACCGATACCGTCAGGCTCCTGGACGGGGACCTTTACCTGGCCACCAGGGTGCGCAAGTACGTGCTGCTGCGGCTCGACGAGCTGCTAGCTGCCGAGGACGGACCGGTCTTCCAGCACAAGCTGATCACGATCGAGCATGTCCTGCCCCAGAAACCAGAACCCGGGTCAGAGTGGTGCGAGACATTCACTCCCGTTCAGCGCGCGGAGTGGACCCACCGGCTGGCCAACCTGGTCCTGCTCAACAGGACCAAGAATCCCCAGGCAGCCCGGTTCAGCTTCAGCAAGAAGAAGGAGAAGTACTTCAGCGGCCCGAGTGGCGTAACCACCTTCGCCCTCACCGTTCAGGTTCTCGGCACCGATGTCTGGACGCCCGACATCCTCAAGGATCGCCAGGCCGATCTCCTGAACAAACTCATCACGTCATGGGAACTTGAACCCTAAGCACGCTGTGCTACGTCGCCGAATTCGGTTGCAGAGACCTGACTGGCTCGTTACACGGCGGGCTGATACTCGTTGATCAGGCCGCCGAGGAGCTGTCGTCGACGGATCTGGTGAGGCGTCACCGGGAAGTGCTTACGTTGGGTACGTCGTCGTTAGCTAACGTTGCCTGTGCCGAAAACTTCATCCTGAGGGTGCTGAGAATCCTGTCACTGCCTCTGATCTGGATCTTTGCGTTCGCTTGCCCGCATGCTGAAGGCAGCGTGGCAGGGTGCTTCGCGCCGGAGGGGGTTCGGCATGACTGGTGAGGGATGTGTGTACCGGCGGTGCGGGTGCACCGATCCGGGGACCGGCCGGCAGTACGGACGGGCGTGCCCGCGGCTGGCAGCGATCGGGCGGCACGGTAGCTGGTACGTCCGCCTCGAACTGCCGACTGGGCTGGACGGACGGCGCCGCCGGATCCGGCGGGGCGGCTACCCGTCCCGTAAGGCGGCGCTGGAGGTGCTAGCCCGGCTGCGGGCACCCTGCCCGGGGGATGCAGGCGCCCGGATGCTGACGGTGGGGGACTGGCTGGCGCACTGGCTGGTCACCAAGACCGCGACCGCGCCGTCGACGGTGCGCGGCTACGCGGCGCACGTCCGCCTGTACCTTACGCCGTACCTGGGGGAGGTGCTGCTGGCCGAGCTGACCACCGGGCACGTGCAGGCCATGATTGCCGCGATCATCCGCCAGCATCATGCCCTGGGCACCCCCGTCTCGGCCGCCACGCTGACCCGGATCCGGGCTACCTTGCGCGCCGCGCTGAACGCCGCGATCCGCCGCGGACTGCTGACCGAGAACCCGGCGGCTAAGGCAGAGTTGCCCCGGGCTCGCCGGCCTCGCGCGGTGGTGTGGGCGCCCTTCCGGGTCGAGCAGTGGCGCCGGACCGGCGAGCGGCCCGCCGTCGCGGTGTGGACCGCGCCGCAGACCGCGCAATTCCTCTCTTCGATCGAAGGGCACCGGCTTTATGCCGCCTATCACCTGATCGCGCTGCGCGGCCTGCGCCGCGGGGAGGCCGCCGGACTGCGCTGGTGCGATATCGACCTGGTTGGCAAGACCGCGATGATCGCCCAGCAGCTGCAGCAGTACGACGGGCGGCTGGCCATCTGCCCGCCCAAGACCGCACGCAGCACCCGGGTCATCGCCCTGGACCACACCACGGTCGCCGCGCTGGCCGCCCACCGGGAGCGGCAGCTGGCCGAGGCCGCCGCGTTCGGGCCGGGGTACCGGGTCAGCGGGTTCGTGTTCACCAACCTGAACGGGGACCCGATGGCACCGGACCGGCTAACCCGCACCTTCCGGCGGCTCGTCGCCGCGGCGGGGCTGCCGCCGGTCCGGCTGCATGATCTGCGTCATGGGGCGGCTACGCTGGCCCTGGCGGCGGGGGTGGACCTGCGGGTGGTGCAGGAGATGCTCGGCCATTCCAGCATCGTGCTGACCGCCGACACCTACACCTCGGTACTGCCCGCCGTCGCGCACACCGCGGCGGAGAAGGTCGCCACCCTCATCATCCGGGCGGGCTGCCTGGTGCCCGGCACCCGGCGCCGTCGGCAGCGGCAGACGACTCGCAACCAGCGCCGCGCCCAGGCGGGAGGAAGGCGAACCAGAACGATGCGGCGGTCACGGGCCCATCCGGCCCGCCAGCTCGGCCGCCCCCGTCACCGGCACCGCAGGCGCCTGCGGTGACCGCGCCGAGATAACGCATCCCCGTCGTCCGTGAAGGGCCTGCGTCCTGAGCAGCCGATGCGGAACGGAGGCTAACTGAAAACAGGCACCCCGCCGCCGGGCCAGCACGAGAGGCCCGGCGGGGGAACGGCCTGCGTCCCGGACCTGGCCGCCCGAATCCGCATGTGCTTTCGAGGCGCGGTTGATCACAAGGGCCCCAGGATGGCCTCAGTCCGGCCTCACACATGATCAAAAAGAAAGACCTGGAGCTACGAAACTCCAGGTCAGTACGGGTGCGCCGCCAGGGACTCGAACCCCGAACCCGCGGATTAAGAGCCGCTCCTGTGTTCGACACTTCCTCGCTACCACCTGCGCCTTCATGGTCGGACCAGCGAAGATGTGTCCCTGGCATGCAAGCCATCGTACCAGATGGTGACGGCCGCTACCGGCCCGTACCGGCGCATCCGAGCAAGCACGGAGCAAGCACCAAACCACATAGGTCTAGACCATTGGCCCGGAAGTGGACGGATCCGGCGTCTGGGGTTGGCAGGGTGCTGGGCACCATCCGTGATCCCTGCTGGTAGTGCCCGAAATGTACCTGGAAGCAGAGGCCAAGAAGGAGCTAGCGCGGCCATAAGCACAACTCTGGCACGCTACAACCCGGCACCGAGCGTGATCACCACCTCGGGCCGACGGGGGCCGACGAGTCCTGGCCATCCGCTTCACTGATGAAGGCGGCCATCGGCCCGGTTCATCGGTAGCGTGACCGCCAGGGCCGCGCGCGGCTACGATGTTCCCCGTGGAGGTCAGCATCCCTGCGGGCGCGCAGCCAGTATTGCCGCAGCCGGAGCGGACGCCGGTGGCGATCCGGGCAGCGGTCGCCAGGCTGGATTCGGCCGCGCTGGCTAGGTTCGAGGAGGACTGGGCGGCCACCATGACCAGGGCGCGCGAGGAGTACAGCGTGCTCCCGGTGCGACAACTGGTGGAGCACTGGTGGCTGTGGGTGGCCGTCGCGCGATGGCCGACGCTGGCGGCCCGGCTACGGGAATGCGAGCAGATCGTGGCCCAGTCCGGCGACCGCGCGACGCGCCGTGCGGCGTCAGCGGAGATCGGCGCGATCCTGGAGACGGCGGCCCAGGCCGCGTGAGCGACTGGACGTGGGAGTACATTCCCGATTCCGCCCACGTCGTCGGCGGTCTGACCCCGGCCCAGTGCGCCGAAGTTGAGGCCTTGGCCCAGCGGATTGCCGACGCTGTCGCGGTTCGCATGATCGGCCGGCCGTTCAACCCCGAGGAGGCTGTTTCCGGCCTCAAGTCCTACGGGGAAGGCCTGGTCACCCTCTGGTACCAGGAGGACTACCGCGACGACACCGTGGTGATCTGCCGCGTGCAGCACCTCGGCCCCGACGCGGGGCCGGGTGACAGGTAGCGAACTGAGCCTGTAGGGTTCCAAAAAGGCGCGTAACCGGCTGACCTGCAGATTTTCCTGCGGTGCTCGTGGTGCAATTGGCAGCATCGCAGGCTTGTGACCCTGCGGATGCTCTACCTGATGTTCGCCCGCCTGACTGGCTGGATGGCGCTGCTGGCACGATCGGCGGCGTCGAAGGACGCCGAGCTGCCGGTGCTGCGCCAGGAGGCCGCAGTGCTGCGGCGGCAAAACCCCAGGCCGAAGCCGGACCGGGCCGACCGGGCTGTGCTCGCCGCCCTGGCCCGCCTGCTCCCCAGGCCGCTGCGGATGAGCGGCTAGTGACGCCGGACACGCTGCTGCGCTGGCACCGGCGGCTGGTCCGCTGGCGCTGTGCCACTCTACTTGGCTGTGGGGCGAGTGTTGAGAGCGTCGCGATAGCAGCGGTTGGCGGTGCTATTCCTTGTCGCCTGTCATGGGAAAGCGGGCACGAAAGGCGAAGGCTTCATCCCTCGGGCGCCTCCGCGTCGTCGCGCAGCCTGGCCAGGCGCTCCCGTGCCGTGCGACCCATGCACCCCTCCCAGGTCCGGTCTGCCATGGCAGCGACCCTATCGCCGGGCGTGTGCATCCGCCTGCGGAAGTGATCGTCGTGCCCGTTCTGGGCCGTCCGGGAGCTCTGCTACTCCGCCAGCCGCTCCTGATGCGTCGGCTGTGGGCGGACAGCCGATCGCGCGGTGCCTTGCGTGGGCCGTGCTGGGCGGCGCAGTTAGCGGTCCTGGACGAGCTTGTCCAGGATGGCGTCGCGGTTTAGCCCGTCGGCCGCCATGCGGAGCGCCTGCTCCGTCACTTGCGGCGGTTCGCCTGTCCATAGTTCCTCGACGAGTTCCTGGTAGGACGCCCGCTGGTCTTGTGGGATTCCGCGTCCGGCCAGCCACAGTTCGGTGATCTTGGCGCGCCCCGACGGCTGGGCCGCGTCGAGGGTTTCGGTGCCCTCTGCCCGGTCGTGGTAAAGCGGGACGGCGAGGTGCCGCCGTTGCAATGCCTGCTGGCATCGGGTGTCGTCGGAGATGACGTCGTCGGGCAGGTCCTGGAAGTACCGGTTGTGCGGCTGCTGGCTCGCGGCGGCGAGCACCGCGGGAAACTCGCGCAGCTCGCTGTCCAGTTCCGATAGGAGGCGACGGCGCAGGCGCTTCGGCAGGTTGGCGCGGTCGGCGGTCCAGGCCGCCCATGCCTGCATCACGGGTGCCATGTCGCCCGCGAGCCTGGCCGGCAGGACCAGTTGCATCGGCAGTACGTCCCGGAGGAGCCGCCGGAAGAGAAACGGCCCGGGCTGCAGCGGGTCCCGGCCGAGGTAGTCCGCGCAGAATGCGACGAGATCCCGCGGCAGGAACCGCGCGACCACGCCGGTGAGTGCCCGACCCTCTGGCGAGCGGTAGAACTCTGCGACCAGGCGCTCGCGTTCCCCGGGCGGCCAGCGATGGGCGGCGGTGGTCCCGGAAGGTGCTTCCACCGCCTGGCCTGCTCCTTCGGCCGCGGCAGCCAGTTCCCGTGCGCGCTGATCAGCTAGGACCGCGAGCCCGAACGTGGTGCGGTAGTCCTCGGAGTCACGCTTCGCCCACGGCGCCGGGCCGTGCTGCGCGAACGCGCCGAGCCCCGCCCGCAGCAGCCCGGCGGCCTCAGCCGGGGGAACCTCACGGAGATCAGCGCCCATCCGACGTGCCAGTCCCGCTGCGCTTCCGGCATCCAGGCTGCCCTCCTCTTCCAGGAAGGGGGCGGCCAGTGAGGACACCGCGCCATGCCAGAGCGGGTCGAGCCGTACCAGTACGGCATGCCGGTTTCCCTTGGTCGGGTAGCTGAACTCGCACAGGAGCATGGTGGACTCCCGGAACGGGTCGGTCGCCACCCAGCACTTGCCGGGGATCGCCCGGCCCAGTTCGGCCGCCCAGGCCGGCGCGGTACGCCCGGCCGCGTCCGCGAGGGTCCTCGCATGGTCCCGGACGGCGGAATCCGGGCCTGTGACCGCGAAGGCACGCAGGATCCCGACGGCAAGCGGAGCGCTGCTGGCGGCCAGCGCGTCGCAGATGTCCAGGCACGCGTCACGGAGCCGGTCACCGGTGAACCCGGCCTGCGCCATGCGGCCTGCCACTGCACTGACCGTCGCTTCCGCGTCGTAGGCCCAAGACACCCGGTCGCGATCGGCGAACGCATCCGTGAGCCGGCCGACCGCAGCGCTGGCGTCCCTGGCCGAGAGCAGCCGGAAGCGGAGATCCCGCATGCGACGTTCGGCTGTGCGCTGCTGGGCCGCCCGCCGCCGTGCCGCCTGCCGCGCTGACTGCGTACCCTTCTTCTTGCGGTCCTTGCCCTTTCCGCCCACCTGGTGAGGATGACACATTCAGCCGAGTGGACTGGCCGGTATCCGGTGATCGCCCGCGTCTGGCCAAGGAGGCAGGCCTTGAACAAGAAAGACGCGCGACAACATAACCAGGCGATCTGCACGCCTCCGCCATGCGGAGCCGTCGTGTTCCTCGCGGCCGCCCGGGCGAACCTCGCGACGAGGGACATCACAACCTGACCACGCGGCAGTAGCCCAGGATTCTGACCAGCTGCCGGGCGCGGTGGGGCGGCGGACTCGTTCGTTTACGAGTGGTTTCCCGGGCGTCACCGCGGCGCCTACGACGAGGACTTCTTCCGCAAGGTCATGGTCACGGCGGTGCAGGTCGCGGCCG
>Ga0335078_10001848_pt1 | contig 32007 bp, 18 predicted proteins | sample Lox_Sample_32_FD_206711 | JGI IMG/M metagenome (GOLD analysis project Ga0335078, IMG submission 206711) | Soil microbial communities from Loxahatchee National Wildlife Refuge, Florida, United States - Lox_Sample_3.2 | ecosystem: Environmental > Terrestrial > Soil > Wetlands | place: USA... | reverse complement strand
ACTTTCGCGCCCATCGGCAGCGGATCGAACAGGATCGCCGGCTGCACTCCATTGGCCATGTGCAGGTTGTAAACGGCTTCGTAACCCTGTTCCGCGCCGTTCAACCCCTGCAGCATCGCGTCCTTGTATTCGTCCGCGATGGTCACGTCGGCGATTTTTGCGGCGGCGTCGATCATGTCTTTCGTGATGCGCGGCTGATTCTGCGCCAGAGTGAGCAGCACGCCCGGCAGCACCGTCCCACCCAGCCCGACACCGGTACAGACCGCCACAAAATGCCGCCGATTCCACATAGAAATGCCTCCAGTGGGATTCAACTTAATTGTTTGAACGCGGGGGAGAGTTTAATACAGCCAGCGCGGTTTTCGCGCGGGGCAAAGGGGTTTCCGGCCCGCGCGGGGCCTGCTCAAGAACTCTAGCCTGCTCCAAATCTCTTTTCTCCAGCGGTGCGAAAACGTTTATCAATGCGCTTGCCCAAGAACGCGGTCCGCTCGCCTCAAACAGATATTTTCCTGTTGAATTTTGATGAAAGACGGCAGAGGTTACTGCGTTACTGTCAACGTCAGAGGCACCGTCGTGCTGAATCCACTCGCGGTAACCATGACGTTCACAGTGTAAGTATTCGGTGGAGTGCCGCCTCCAGAGTTGTTGCAGCCTGATAAACCACTCAGCATCAGCGCAAGAAGCAGGCCCGCGGCAAAAATAAGCCGTGGTCGCGCTCGATTCTGCCGCGACAAGCGCAGCGCCATCAGCATCATCAGAAGCGCTGCAAATCCAAAGAGCGGAAGCCGCCAACGTCCGTCCCGCAGCTGAGAACCCTGCTGAAAAATGTTAAAACTCCCGAGCACTATCGTAACAACCACCGAGTCTACTCCCAACTTTCCTGATACCGGGGTAACCGTGGCGCTGCACGTGGCGTTCGGTGGACAACCCGTCACCACAGCTTGCGGAGCGCTTGCCACGTCAAGCAAGCTGCAGGTCGTAAAAGTGAATGTTACTGTCGTTCCCTGAGCCGACGTTTGAATGGAGGGCAGATTCCCGCAGGAAGTTATCTGCACAATGCTTTCCGTGAGCGGACTCGAAGTGCTGGCGAGAAGCCCGCTTGAACTCGAGCCCGGAGTGTATGCTCCAATCAGCGGCGTGCTTCCTGTTCCCGCCTGAGAAATGGTCAACGCGCAAGATCCCGTACCTCCGGTGAGAGCCCCCGAACAGGTATCGTTGAAGCCGTCCGTCACTTTGACGGTTCCAGTGGGTGTGCCGGTGGCTGTTTGAACCGAAAAGTTCACGGTAATTGGATTTTGCGTTAATGCAAAGTTCGCTGGCAGAGCAACTCCCTGGTAGCTGGAACTCGTTGACGTGATAGTTGTGGTCGTACTTCCAGTTGGCGCGGGATTCACCGTGAGCGTCACGATCCCGCTGCTTGGGCAGCCATTGGATGCGGTCGCGGTAACGGTGAAGGTGAAAGTGCCAGGGCTTGTTGGCGTGCCGGTCAGTACGACGGCAGTCGGGTCGTTCGTGTTCAGGCTCAGCCCTGGCGGCACACTGCCGCTGATTGACCATGTGAAGGAACCGAGTCCTTGGGAAGTGATGAAGAGTTGTGAGTATGGACTTCCGACAGTCGCGCTCGTGGGCAGAGCGCCGGAAGGCACGATCGCGATGGTCTGGCAGGCGATCACGTTTGGCGTATCCGTAACGGAGATCGTTTCGCCATCGAAGACGTCGGGCAATGACGGAGTGTCGGTCACCGAAATTGTTTCGGGATCGTTGACCATCGCTGGTGCCGGCGGACTTCCCGACGCGACGCCAGTCCCAGTAAACGATACGGTCTGGAAGAACGGGTTACCGACCACACTCGGTAGGTTGCTTTCGCCCATGCCGGCGTTATCCGCGAATCCGAGGGACACGGTCGACAGACCCCCACCGATGGGGGCAAACGTGACGGTAGCGGTGCAGGAGTCGCCGGTATTCATCGTCAGCGGCAGGGCACACGTGGTGGTGAAGCTGAATCCGGGAGACGAAGTAAGTCCGAACGAGACCCCGGTGAGCAGGAGGGGACCAGTGCCCGTGTTGGAAAGGGTGACCGTGTAGGTCGGGCTCTGTCCCACGGCGACATTACCGAACTCGAAGCTGGGGTTGTCCGGCGAAAAGGTTGCCAACGGGAAAGTTGTGGTGGGCGGGGGCGGCGTCGTGGCTGCGGCCGTACCGTTCAGGAGCAGCGTAACCATGTTGCCCGATCCGCCGGAGCTCGCGCTTATTCCGTCGGCCATCGCGATGTCCGGCAGGCCATCGTCGTTGTTGCCTTTGAAATTGGCCACAACCATGCCATTCGCATTCAACCCGGCGGAGAATGTCGGCGGGTTCGTGGTCGCGAAATTACCTGTTCCATCCCCGGTGAGAATCTGCACGGTGTCAAAGTCGAAGCCAATTAGGACCGCGAGGTCCATGTTGCCATCGCCATTGAAATCGGCCGTGGCGATCGGGCCGGTGAGAAAGGAAACCGGAACGGTTGGATTGGCAGTCGTAGGAAAAGTACCGCCGCCCTGGTTCAGCAGAATGGCAATCGCGCTTGGGTTGCCGTCGACAAATGCCGACGTCGCGGCGATATCCGGTTTGCCGTCATTATTAAAATCACCTACTGTCATTCCAGTTGCGGCGGTTAGTCCGGTTGGGTAGGCCGCCAAAGTTTGAAAGCATATGGGAGTGCCGGAACAATTCGGAGCGTTGTTCAGAAGAATTACCACGGTATTGGAGATCTCACTCAACACGGCAAGATCCGGCTCGCCGTCACCATTGAAATCGGCAACCGCAAGAGCAACTGGATTCGCGTTCTCGCCGAGGGGAATTGTCAGCGGAGTCGTGCTGAAAGTTCCATCTCCGTTGCCGGTGAACACCAGGACGGTGTTCGTATTGCCGATGGCGAATGCCAGGTCGGTTATCCCGTCGCCATTGAAGTCCCCGGCAGCCATGGCGGTGACGGGCGACGAGGAAAAACCGGCGAGGATTCCGGCCGGCACGGCGGTTCCGCTCTTGACAATAAATGCAGCCGCTGTGCTCGTCGCCGTGAGGTAGGTTGCGTAGGCGACAAATGGAGTTGCGCACGGACTGAAATTGCGCGGCACCGGCGCTAGAACACATCCGCTGGTCATGGCCGTAATCGCCTCGTCTGGGGGAGCGGTAAAAGGTCCAACAGCCTGAGGGAGCGTGCCATTCGGCCCGCTGGCAGGCGCGCCGAGCACAGTCACCGCATTACCGTTTGTCTGTGCCTGTGCAACGGCGACGTCCAGCTCGTTATTCCCGAAAAAGTTCTGGAGCAAGGAGATTTCAGCGGGAGCGATCCCGGCCGGGAACGCTTGCGTTCCTTGGAGGATGCCAGCGGTATTATTCAAAAAGACGCTCAGGACTCCGCCCCTGGGAGGAAGCACAGCAAGCATCACATCTGAAAATCCGTCATTATTGAAGTCTCCTGAGACGGCCGCGGCTGGGTTTTCGCCGGCGCCGACGTAATTCGTGCCAGTTGTCTGGAGCGTTCCTGCCGCGGAACCGAGTAGCACGGTCATGCCGTTGTTTGTATTCGAAAACAGCAGACCTGGAAAGCCGTTGAAGTTTGCGGTCAGGAACGTCTGGGAGGGGTAGACGGGCAAACCGGCAATCGTTTGTCCCTGGCTGCTCTGGCACGACGCGATGGAGGCCGTGCTTCCCGTCGATGAACAAGAAGTTAGACCGCCGCTTCCATTGCCGTAGAGCACGAAAATCGCGCCGTCGCCGGAGTCCTCCTCCGCAACATCCATGTTGCCGTCGCCATTAAAGTCCGCAACCGTGATACCGCTCAGGCCGGTGTTCGGCGTCTGGGGCAGCACAAAGGCAGGCTGGGAGCTAAATACTCCTTCGCCGTTGTTTTCCAGCACGAACACCGAATTCGGCGTCGATATTGCCACAGCCAGATCCAGGGTGGCCTGTCCGGCATGCGCAAAATTGCCGGCAGCCAAACCGGTTACCGACTGGCTGGACGACGTGACCACCGGCACGAAAGTCTGACTGAAGCAGACCAACCCGGAGGAACAGTTGGACGTGTTCGAAGTATTGAGAAAGACCGTAAGGGATCTATTGGTACCAAAATTATTCTCGAGGACGACATCTGGCTTTCCGTTGCCGTTGAGATCGGCAACGACGAACGGCTCTGCGGTGAAGCCGCAGAAAACGCCCGGCGTTCCCGATCCTTCGGGGATTTGGTTGGGTATGGACGCGAAAGTTCCATCGCCATTCCCAAGGAAGACGTTCACATTACAATCACCGTCTGCAGTCACCAGATCCAGATTGCCGTCACCGTTCATGTCGGCCAATGAGATTCGGAACCCCGCGAGCTCAATACCATTCGAATTGGTACCGCCATGAGTCATAGCGGTCGTCACCGGCGTCGCGGTTTGAAAAGTGCCATCGCCGTTGCCAAGTATGGTTACGATGTTCCCGCCGCAGATCGTCACGAGAGCCAGATTGGCGCCGCTGGTGGTGAGCTTGCCGACCGTAAAAGGGGAAACCCCAACCGCGCAATTCGACGGGAACGTAACCGTCGGAGCGTTGTTGAACACAACCGGTGGACTTCCCTGGCCCATCGCCGGCCCCGCGAAGAACAGCGCCGGCGCTGCGGCCAACACAGTCGCACTCAAACGGACGAGAAACATCCGTGAGGGACTCATCGGAAGGCGCTCGCGACGGCAGGCTTGAACGCGGCGAGGAGCATCGCGCCGCAGACGATTGCCGCTGCCTGTTTCCGGTGATCCGTGATTTGGTTTCCGCCGCTCACTCGCCAGCCTCCTGCGCTTTCACGCCGTCTCAGCTTCTCGTAAACCAGGCAACGCTTGCGGGGAGCTATTGGAAGCTGAAAATCACCGTCACGAGGACCGTCTGTCCGGGCGCCACTGCCACCGGATTTGGATCGCCGGCTGCTGCCCCGGCAGATGTGTTTCCGTCCAGCGTCCGAGAGGTGAAGGAAAAGCCCAATGGACCCGCTGCAAGAGCGGACGTGCTGCAGGACGCGGGTGTAACTGTTGCCCCGTTCGCGCAAGTGATTGTGCTGGTGTTTACGAGAGTTATTTGGGGGGGGGAAGCCGCAGAGGAGAGATCCGAAGGGACAGTCGTCGAACCACTGAGCGTCAGAGTCTCGCCACGGAAAACATCGATACCATAACTGGGACCAGTCAAAGACAACGTGGTCGAGCAAGTGAATGTCGACGTTGACGAAGGACACTCACCTGCCGACGGTGACCCTGGCTCACTGATCTCCATGCCCAAGGTGACAAAAGCAGAACCATTACCCGCAATGAATAAAGAAATCTGCCAGCTGCCTGGCGTCACAACGCGACCGAGGATACTCGCCAGAAAAGCGGGCCCGTCATTTACGCCTCCTTGCACGAGCGCATTTTCAAATTCGCGATGAGTAACAACCTTTCCGTCTGGCTTGCGGACTTCGATGACCCAGTGGCCATGCACCTGAATCCCCTCGGAATGGCCCTTCGGCGCGGCTTTCTTAACCGCCGGATTCTTCGCCGCCGACTGAGCGGTTTTCGCAGACGCGGTCTGCGCCGACGTGGTGGCAGCGAACGGTTGCCCACTGGGCGAGGCTCCGTGTCCGGCCGGTGCGGAAGACGCCGCCGTTGCTCCAATCGGCGGCGGATTCGATTGCGCGTATGTTGACCCGCCGGAAATCAGCGCCAAGCCAACTAGCCCGGCGAGACCAAGAATCGCCATCGCTGCGCGGAGGACGCCTGCATCAGTAAGTCTCGCGTTCATCTGAGATCTCCTTCATTTCCAATTGTTTTTTGAGAATATTTCTTGGTCTGCAATTCGGGCGAATCCGGTCTGCACACAACTCTGGGGATCGCTTTGCCCACGCGTCAGAAAGTAATTCTTCAAAATCCACCCGTGTTTGGCTGTCCCCACTCATGCTCAATGGGACACGTCTCCTGAGGAATAACGCGCAGGAATGTGCCGGAAACGGAATGCGCGGTCAATGGACGGGGACGAATTTGAGTCTGAACTATTTCTGAACTCCTAACGCCCGATAATCGAGGGACTTAGCTGACGCGCGGCTTATTCCGATGGATTTTTAAGAGGGGTTCGAATAGTATCCGGCATGGCTCCCCGCATTTCGATTCCTTGGTGAATTTGCGTATGGTGACCCGGCTCCGCCCTGAAGTTGTCCTCCGCTTCGGCCCGTTTGAAGCAGACCTCCCAAATAGAGAATTGCGCCGTGACGGCGCGCGCGTGCGCATCCAAGAACAGCCATTCCACCTGCTGGAAGTCCTGCTCGAACGTCCGGGAAAGATCGTGACACGTCAAGAGCTACAAGAGCGGCTCTGGTCCGGGGATACCTTCGTTGGATTTGAAGACGCATTGAATACCGCCATCAGGAAGCTTCGCGAATCGCTGGACGATGATCCCAGCCAGCCGACGTTCGTTGAAACTGTTCCGCGCCGCGGGTATCGCTTTATCGCAGACGTCGAGACCGTGGAGTTGCACGCTCCGTCCGCCGGCCCTATTGGCGCGAGCGCTTCGACGGGCCTCTCGACGGACACGGGCGCGGGAAAGAATGAAATGAGGAAGCATGGTGGAGCGAGAAAGACGTGGGTGATTGCGAGTCTGGCCGCGGCGACGGTCGCGCTGGCCGCATTTGTGTTCTGGTGGTATACGCCGCTGCCTCCTCCGGCGACGCTGCGCATATTTGCGGCAACAACGAGCGGACGATTGGATTTCATTGCCAAACCGGCAACGGATGGCACGCGCATTTTTTATCTGGAGCGGCAGGGGGACCACTGGGATCTGATGCAGACGTCGGTGAACGGAGGAGAAGCCCAGCGCATTTCGACGCCATTTCCCAACGCGAGGATTCTCGATGTTTCGCCCGACCACACACAATTTCTTTTGGGCAGCTTCGATCAACGAGGGGCGGACATGCAAATCTGGGGGATGCCTGCCCAGGGCGGCCCGCCAGCCCGCATCGGAGACATTATGGCCGCAGATGCTTTGTGGACGCCTGACGGTAAAGGGATCGTTTATGCGTCTGGCCCGAACATTTTGGAAGCGGATGCGGACGGCGGCAACAAGAGAATTCTTGCGAATGTGCCAAAAGCGAATTTCTGGTTTTCCTGGTCGCCTGATGGAAAGAAACTGCGGTTTACGCGCGTGGAAGTTGATAAGCCTGGGAGCAGCATTTGGGAACTAAATCGCGACGGCACGAATTTGCATCGAGTGTCGCTGCGACAGGAGCAGCAAGTGGCGGAGTGCTGCGGAAGTTGGGTGCTCGGCGGGCGCTATTTCGTGTTTTCTTCCTCGAAGGACGAATTGCCAAGTCTCTGGGCCTATCGAGAAGAAACCAGCTTTTGGCGCCGCAGCCCGAAAGGACCTTTTCAACTTACGGAAGGGCCGCTTCCATTTAACGGCGCCGTTGCCGAAGGAGACGCGGCGAGGGTCTACTCGTACGGGTATCATGGGCAAGCCGAAACGGAGGTCCTCGATCCCAAGTCCGGAGAATTCGCGCCATATCTGCCGGGCTTTCATGCGATGCATGTCGCCTTCTCTCAGGATGGCCAGCAGATCGCATACGTGGATGAACGGGATGGAACGTTGTGGAAGAGCCGGCCGGATGGGAGCAGCCGCGTTCAGCTTACGCTGCCGCCCTTGAACGTGAATTTCCCAACGTGGTCGCCGGATGGCAGGTCTATTTCCTTCACAGGAACTGACAGTTTGGGGGCCGTAATGGTTTACCGCGTCGGCTCCGATGGGGGAACGCCCGAGGCGGTGGATCTCGGGAAGACCGACGTTCGCGATCCGAGTTGGTCGCCCGATGGAAGGGAAATTGCCGTGGCGCATGCATCGGCCGGCGGCAATCCATCCGTGCCGCAGTACGCGATTTTCGTGCTGGATTGGAGCAAGAGACAAGAACATATGGTGCCCGGATCGGATGGCATGACCGGACCAAGATGGTCGCCGGATGGCCGGTACCTGCTCGGCGTGTCGGAAGATCAACGCGAATTGAAGTTGTACGATATGACGTCGCAGCAGTGGCGCACGATTGCGCACGGAACCGCGTTTGGCATTCCCGCGTGGTCACGCAATGGGCGTTATATTTATTTTCAGGATCTGCTCGGGAGCGGAGAGGCGATTCAACGGTTTCGCGTCTCGGATTCATCCGTCGAACGTGTGATCGAGTTTTCGAGTTACTTGAATTCGGGGATCACGCGATGCGCCTTTCTGGGTCTGAATGCGTCCGACGCCCCTATGGTTTCGTTTGATCGCAGCTATTCGGACCTCTATGGGCTCGAGTTGTCGCTACCTTAGAGCAACAATGCCAAGATTAAATCGCAAAATGCGTTTGGGCCGGCTAACTCTCAGCCAGCGGCGGGTTGGTGGATGATTGCGGGGCATCACGACTCTGGCGCAATCAAGTCGGGCGCGATTCGAGCCCATGCGAGGCGACCGCGAAGAGATCCGAAAAGCCCACGCGAATTCTTCTCCGCTTGGAAGAACGCAAAGCCAAATATAACGTTGCTTTATCAGTCCAACATGGTCCGGCTTCAGTGCCAATGAGAGCGACTGGGAGCCATTCTTAGCTACGGCTTGAGCCATCCGGTTCACCCGGTTTCGTGGTTCCGTCCGCGCTGGGCGCGGCGTTGTGGTTGTTGTTGTGTGCAGTGGATGGCCTGCAACGATCACACGCCCACCGATTCCTTATAGCAGAATTGGAATTGGGCGCGCGTCAAGTGGCTGATTTATGACTCAAGATAGGCAGACGGGTCGCAAACCAGGATGCCATGCCACAATGGCGGTCTGGCTCTGAGTTCAATCATCCTCGCGCCTCAGATATCAACCCTGTCGGGTCACTGAGGAATCTTGGGTTGATGCGCGATTCGAATGCGCAACATTGTTTGAGCGTCTTCCGCCGTCGTAATTCACCGAAAAACCCATCGTATCAACGCGTATAATGCTCCCGTTCGCTAGCCGGACACGGAATCGTTTTGTGCGCAAATCCATCTCACTGAGAAGCAGACTCCTCGCCCTCCTTATCTGCCTGTCTGTTTTTTCATTTATGAGATTGAATCTGCGCGCACAGTCCGATCGCGGTTTTCAGCAGCAGGGGCCGCAACGGGATTCCGGCCGGCGACTGGCATTTGTCGTCGGCAACCAAAAGTACGCGGAAGCGCCGCTGCAAAACTCCGACAACGATGCGAATGCGATGGACTCAATCCTCGCCGAAGTTGGTTTTCAGGTACGTAAAGTCTTGGACGCCGATCGTAACACCATCATTTCCAGTTTTGGCCAGTTCGCAAGTGAAATCCATCCGGGCGATACCGTGCTGTTCTATTATGCAGGCCATGCGATTCAGATTGACGGTTCGAATTATCTGATCCCGCTCGGTTTTACCGCCAAGAGCTCGTTTGAAGCCAAAAACCAGGCCATCAACGTCGGCGATCTGCTGGAGGAATTAAACAAGGCGCAGGCGCGAGTGACCATCGTCATTCTGGATTCCTGTCGCACGAATCCGTACTCAGGATCCCGCGGCTCCGGGGGCCTGCACGAACTGGAAACGGGGCAGGGAACATTCATCGCGTTTGCCGCTGCGCCGGATCGTTCGGCAAGCGATGATCCCAGCCAGAATCACGGCCGCTTCACTGGAGCGTTGCTCGACGCACTGAAGATCCCGGGATTGAGCGTCGATGCGATTTTCAATCGAGTGCGCAAGCAGGTGGTTGACGAAAGCAACGGCAGTCAAATCCCGTGGTCGAACAGCGCGTTGGTTGGCGAATTCATTTTCCGTCCTGCGCCGCAAACTTTGGACAGCACCAGCGTTCTCTCCGAAGTTCTGAAATTAAAAGAACTGAACGACCAGATGGATCATGCGGTGACAGCCGGTCAGATTGATTCGGCGATTTCGTTCGGCGAACAAGCCGTCAATCAATGTCAAAAGATGCGCGCGGACATTCGGACTTTGCCGGCCGCGGCGCAGGGACAATTCATCCACGATTTCGAGGGCACCTATCGAAACTTGGCGGACGTGCTCGCCAGCCAAAAACGCGATGATGAATCGCGCACGGTGATCGCTCTTCTAAAAGATCAAGAGAACTTCGATCTGCTGCCGAAAGATGCCACACGACCGGCGGAGCAATCTTCAGCTTCCGCTTCTCCTCCAGGCGGCTCGGTGCAATCGCAACGGGAGTCGGCTGAGATCCAGGCGATCCTGCGCCGCCAGCCACCGGGCGTTGTTTCCATTTACACGCTCGTCACCGAAAATAAACTGCTCACGATTCTGGTAACCGCAAACGGTGCCACATCCCGCGAGGTGCCGGTCAGTACTGCCAACCTCAACCGCATGGTGTTCTCGTATGTGCGCGACCTAAGGGATCCGCAGTCCGATCCAAGACCATCGTCGCTCGCGCTGTACAACGTTATTGTCGCGCCACTCGCGGCGGATTTGCGGGCTGCGAACGCGAAGACCATCCTTTGGTCGCTCGATGGAGTGCTGCGCTACGTTTCGCCAGCCGCGCTGTACGACGGGCGCACTTTTCTCGCGGAGCAATACAGTATGGCCTCGCTTTCAGCCGTTCCGACCCAGAAATTGGATCAGCCCCGCCAGGAAAAAGATCACACAATCGTTTTTGGAGAAAGCCAAGCGATCCTTGGTTTCCCTCCTGAGCCGGGCGTTTTGGAAGAGGCCAGGGCAATTCAAACGATTACGAACGGCACGGTTCTTCTCGATAAGGACTTCACGCGCCAATCGTTTGAATCCGAGTTGAGGGAAAAGCGGTTTTCGATCGTTCATCTTGCCACGCATTTCGTCCTCGCATCGGAACGCGACAGGTCGTACCTGCTCTTCGGGAATGGCGACAAACTGAGCTTGGGCGAAATCCAGCAAGCCCCGCAAATGTTTGATGGCGTCGATCTGCTGGTGCTTTCCGGCTGCGAAACCGCGATTGCCTCCACGGGTAGCGACGGAAGGGAAGTTGATGGGCTTAATGTCATCGCCGTGCGTGCAGGAGCGCGGTCGGTGATCGCGAGCCTTTGGGCCGCGGACGACAAGGGCACGGCGATTTTCATGCGGCACTTCTACGAAAATCTGTGGAACGGCGCGACAAAGGCAGAGGCGCTGCGATTGGCGCAAACGGCGATGATGAAAGAACAAAAGCAAGAAAATAGAGGCGTGATCGCCTCCGCATCGGATTACTCGCACCCTTATTACTGGGCGCCATTTGTTTTGAGCGGTGATTGGTTCTGATCGGTTTGTCGCGCGCCGATGGCAACGGCGTGTTGGTGGTGAGCACAACTCAGATCGATGAATACGCGGCTCCCTTTGATCTTATTGGTTGCTCTGGCCCTGAGTGCCGGCACATTACGTGCACAATCTCAGGCCACGGCTTCCCCCTGCGTCAAACCCGAACTCGTCGTCCAGACCGGCCACGCCAACGTCGTTTCTTCTGTTGCTTTCAGCCCTGACGGTCGCACGCTCGCATCGGGAAGTGGAGACGATACGATTATGCTGTGGGACGTCGCAACCGCGGGGGAGCTCCGCATCCTGGCCGGCCACAACAAGGGTGTCTCCTCAGTTGCATTCAGTCCTGACGGGCGCACACTCGCCTCGGGAAGTGAGGACAGAACGGTCAAGTTATGGGACGTCGCGACCGGGCAAGAAGTGCGCACGCTGGCCGGCCATGGCAACGAAATCCTTTCCATTGCGTTTAGCCCGGACGGACGCACGCTTGCTTCAGGAAGTGCTGACAAAACGATCAAGTTGTGGGACGTTGCGGCGGGGCGAGAACTCCGCACCTTTGCCGGCCACACCGACACAGTCGCTTCTGTCGCCTTCAGCCCTGACGGGCGCACGCTCGTCTCGGGAGGTGAAGACAAGACAGTCAAGTTGTGGGACGTTGCAAGCGGGCGAGAGCTCCGCACATTGGCCGGGCACACTGACGCAGTCCTATCTGTTGCCTTCAGTCCTGACGGCCGCACGCTCGCGTCAGGCGGTGAGGACAACGCGGTCAAGCTGTGGGACGTCACGACGGGGCGAGAACAGCGCACACTTGCCGGCCACACAACCTTCGTCTCTTCTGTCGCCTTCAGTCCTGACGGACACATGCTCGCATCGGGAAGTTGGGACAACACAATCAAGTTGTGGGACGTGATGACCGGGCGCGAACTGCACACTTTCACAGGCCAAACGGAATTTATTCTTGCTGTTGCTTTCAGCCCCGATGGCCGCACACTCGCCTCGGGTGGTGCGGATAGGACGGCCAAACTTTGGGACGTCGCGACTGGGCAAGAGCTGCGCATCCTGGCCGGCCACGCCAACTTCGTTTCTTCCACTGCCTACAGCCCTGACGGTCGCACGCTCGCCTCGGGAACTTGGGGCGAGACGGTCAAACTGTGGGACATTGCGACCGGACGTGAACTGCGCAACCTAGCCGGCCACACCAGTTACGTCTCTTCTGTCGCATTCACTCCAGACGGGCGAATGCTCGCCTCAGGGAGTTGGGACAAGACAATCAAACTGTGGGATGTCGCGACCGGGCAAGAACTCCGCACCCTGGTCGGCCACACCAATGTTGTCTCTTCAGTCGCGTTCAGTCCCGATGGTCGCACGCTCGCCAGCGGAAGTTATGACAAGACGATCAAGCTGTGGGACATCGCAACCGGGCGTGAACTGCGCACTCTGGCCGGCCTCACCGACGCCGTCACTTCTGTTGCGTTCAGTCTCGATGGTCGCACGCTCGCCTCGGGAAGTGGGGACAAGACCGTCAAGTTGTGGGACGTTGCGACATGGCGAGAACAGCGCACGCTGGCCGGCCACATCCGCGCCGTCTCTTCCGTTGCCTTCAGCCCGGATGGGCGCACGCTCGCTTCGGGAAGTGCGGACGGGAAAGTTAAGTTGTGGGATATTGCGACCGGGCAGGAGCTGCACACCCTGGCGGGCCACGCCAGCGCCGTTTCTTCAATTGCCTTTAGCCCTGACGGGCGCACGCTCGCATCGGGCAGTGGCGACAAGACGGTGAAGCTGTGGGATGTTGCGACCGGGCAAGAGCTGCGCACTCTCGCCGGCCACGCCGGCTTTATCACGTCTGTCGCATTTAGCCCTGATGGGCGCTCGCTTGCCTCGGGCAGCTGGGATCTCAGTACGCGCATTTGGAACGTGGCAGCGGGACGAGAGCTAGCCAGGCTGGTTGCACTCGACGGGAACGATTGGGCGGTTGTCGATCCTGTGGGACGGTTCGACGCATCCCCCGGCGGGATGCAATTGATTCACTGGGTGGTCGGCCTGGAACCCATCGCGCTTGAGCAGTTGAAGAATCGCTACTTCGATCCCGGACTGCTGGCCAAAGTCTCTGGCTACGAGAAGGAAGAGCTTCGCGACGTGAGCGCCTTTACATGCATTGCGCTGTACCCCGAAGTGGAAACGTTGACCTCCGTGGATTCGTCGGAAAAACTTGGAATCAAACTGAAGAACCGCGGCGGTGGAATTGGCCGAGTGCAAGTGTTTGTGAATGGCAAAGAACTGCTTGCTGATGCCCGAGGGCCAAGATCTAATCCCGATGCCGGCGAAGCCACGCTCACAATTGATTTGTCGGACGCACACGCTCTTCGCGGCCAGCCGAACCAAATTCGCGTCGTTGCTTGGAATAAGGAAGGATACATTTCCAGCCGGGGATTCGATACAGAATGGAAGCCCGCAGGCGGTGCGGATACGAGTGCTCCGGATTTCTACGCAATCGTGGCGGGAATTTCCAATTATTCTTCACCGGAAATCCAACTGGGATTTTCCGCCAAGGACGCCGAGAGTATGGCCCAGGCGCTCAAAGTTGGCGGGACGCGGCTGTTCGGATCCGGGCACGTGCATGTGACCCTGCTCTCCAGCTCGGAAGGTCCCGGAGTTTTAGCGCCGACGAAAGGAAATTTGAAATCGGCATTTCAATCCGCGCAAGCGGCAAAGCCGGGCGACGTGCTCGTCATTTATCTGGCCGGACATGGCGTTGCCTTCCACGATATGTACATATATCCGACGCAGGAAGCGCGCAGCCTGGACGATTTTTCCGACCCGGCCATCCGCAACGAAACTGGAATCACCAGCGAAGAGCTGGTGGACTGGATTAAGAAAATTCCCGCCACTCATCAAGTAATGATCCTGGACACTTGTGCTGCCGGTGCCGCCGCGGCCAGACTCGTGGAGAAGCGCGACGTTCCGAGCGATCAGATTCGCGCTCTGGATAATCTGAAAGATCGCACGGGCTTCTTTGTATTGATGGGTTCCGCTGCGGACGCCGTCAGCTACGAAGCGAGCCAGTACGGCCAGGGCCTGCTCACGTATTCGTTGCTTCAAGGAATGAAGGGTGCAGCCCTCAAGAATGACGTCGAAGTTGACGTCAATATGTTATTTCAATTTGCCGCCGACAGAGTCCCCGAACTGGCGAGAGACATCGGTGGTATTCAGAGACCGCAAATTCTCCCCGGCGTGGGCGGCAGCTTCGACGTGGGCGAATTGCAGAAAGAAGATAAGGAGCAAATTCCACTGGCGGCCGTCAAGCCACTCATCCTGCGTCCCGTTTTTCTCAATGCACGTTTGCATCGCGACGACCTGGGCCTGAGCGCAGCCCTCCGCAAGCGGCTCAGGGGAGAAACGTATGCGGCTGAACGCGGAGGGTCCGGTTCCGCGACGGCGGTTTTCGTTGACGAAACAGAATTCCCCGGTGCGATCGTTCCGAGCGGAGATTACACGGTCGATGGAAAGACGGTGAAAGTTATGGTGGTTCTTTCCCGGGACGACAAGGAAATGACTCAGTTCACCGTTGATGGCAATACGGACAATCCGGACGACCTTGCTGCAAAAATTGTTCAGGCGATTCTCGACGCCAGTAAGGCTGTCCGTCTTCAGAACTGATGCCAGCGACAGCGAATCAAACTACCCTACTGATCTTGAACTCGGACAGAGATTTGGCGAGCCGAAGGAAGCTTTTGGCGTTTCGCGTATCGTCCGGGCGAGGGTTTCCATTTTTTCAATCGCTTCATCGCATCGCGAACGGAAAATTGATTTGCCGCGCGAAGCGAGCTGAGCTCCTTCCATTCCAGCGGCATAGCCACAGGCGCGCCAGGGCGGGCTCTGGCGATGAAATCGCCGACGGCCGTCGCCGTGTAGTCGTTCCTGAAATAATCGACAAATATTTTGCCTTTTCGTTTTGATTTCGACATCGTCGCAACGTAAGCCTCGGGCGCATCGTGGACCATCTCCGCGGCCACATTGGCGGCGAAGGCTTTCACCGCGGGCCATTTGTCTTTTTCCGCGAGCGGCACGATGACGTGCAGACCTTTTCCACCGGTGCACTTCAGAAAGCTTTCCAGGCCTCTCGTCTGAAGCCGGCGCCGCAAGTCCTTTGCCGCAAGTTTTACGGCGTTGAACGGAATTCCTTCGTCGGGATCGAGATCAAAGATCAGGCGATCAGGATAATCAATGCGGTTCACGCGCGCACCCCAGGGATGTACTTCGATTGCGCCCATCTGGACAAGCTCGATCAAGCCCGCGGCATTTTCAACGTAGAGATATTCGTACGATTTTCCATGGTGGTTCCACTTGAAGGGTTTCACATCCGGCCCAAGACCGGTGCCCGGGCTCCGCTGATAGAAGCAATTCCCGGCAGCTCCTTCGGGGCAACGCAACAAGCTGACCGGATGACCGGCGATGTCCTTCAGTATCCAACGGGATGCGGCGGCATAATACTGGGCCAGCTCGCCTTTGGTTACATCAATACCATCGAAGATCACGCGGTCCGGATGCGTAATAGTGACGCCAGAAACAACCAGAGGCTGCGCGCTTGCCTTCACGGCATTTCTTGATCTCTTCACGGTCGCTGCTCAAAGTATCCGACACGAAAGAGATGGAAAGCAAAGCGATTCGGTTCGAGGTGCCCCCCTACCCCCGGCTTTTTCTGTAAGTGCGGATTCTAATCGGGTTTAAGTCCTTTATTTTTGTAAGTGCGCATTCTGAAGAAGTTAGAACCTCATTTTTCGTAAGTGCGGATTCCAAAGAGGTTACAAACGGCAGGCCCTTCCGAAGTCAGGTCAAGCAGGAATGCCTGGACAGCCCGCTGCGGCGGGCGCACGCGATGTGCACCAAACCTCCGGCACGGACAGTGTTAGCAGAAGCATACACAAGTGTCAAGAAGATTTATCGTATAGTTATCAGTCGAACAAAGAAAAATATTCGCGGAATTGTTCGAAGGGGGGAATTCGAAAGAAGAATCGCAGGATCCCACCCTTCGTCCGCGGCGGCGGACAAAGGATGGGGCACCCCCTTGGCCATGGAGACACAGAAGCATGGAGGGAAGGTTGCCCTCCATGCGGGGGGGGGATAACGGCGCGAGCGGAGCGAGCCCGCGTTGGAAGTGATACGAATAAAGGCCGCGCGCGTCATATAATACGGGCCTTGGATTTGTGGGTCGGAGCGGCGCTCCAAAGGCGGTTGCTGAGGGGGAATCAATGCAAAAGTTGAAGATGGTTGTAGGTCTCGCCGTGTGTGCGTTGGCGGCGGCTCTGGCGATCGTGCCGGCGCTGCTGCGAAGCGCCTCGTTCGACCCGGTGCGTGGACAATCGGCTGACGTTAATTCCGCGACGCTCGATTCGTATCAAGGACTTTACGCGCCCGAAGCCGAGCCAGAGCGGACGATTTCATTTTTCCACGAAGGCTCAAATTTTTACGCAGAAGGGCCGCGCATCCCGCGAACTCAACTTTCCGCTCAATCGAACACTACATTCAGCGTTCGCGGTGGCCGCGGACCGACTTTCACGTTCGTGGTTGGTGCGGACGGCAAAGTGACGGGCGTGCTCATCGGCACCGGACAGAGCCTGGCGACGAAAATCAGCGACACGCCAGTGCACAATCACTTCCGGCCGTACGACCGGCACGAAGCGATGATTCCGATGCGCGACGGCGTGAAATTGCATGTCGTCATCCTGCGGCCGACGGACACGAATGCGGCGCTGCCATTTATTTTGAATCGCACGCCGTACGGCGCTGATGGAGAGCAGTCAGATTCCATCCAGGCGAACCGACCCGAACTTGCGGCGAGCGGATACATTTTCGTCGCGGAAGATATTCGCGGGCGCTACAAATCCGAGGGCCAATTTGTGATGATGCGGCCGATTATCGACCACGATGGCCCGAAGCAAATTGACGAAAGCACGGACGCGTATGACACGGTGGCGTGGCTGCTGAAAAATATTCCGAACAACAACGGCCGCGTGGGTGTCATCGGCACTTCGTACGACGGATTCTTGACGATGGAAGCCGGAATCGATCCGAATCCTGCGGTGAAGGCGATTTCTCCGCAGGCGCCGATGACGGACTCGTGGATGGGCGACGATTTTTTTCACAACGGAGCGTTTCGCGAGACGTACGGCTACGACTACACAATCGGAATGGAATCCAGCAAGGAAAACGAATTTACCAAGCTGAAGGAGGACGCGTACGACTTCTTCCTGAAGGCAGGTTCATTCGCCGGCGCGACGAAACTGTCCGGCTCGAAAATGCTGCCGACGTGGAACGCGTTTTTCACGAATCCTTCATACGACGAATTCTGGCGCTCCCGTGCAGTGCAGCCGCACTTGACGCGCGTTGCAGTGCCGACTCTGGAAGTCGGCGGCTACTGGGATCAGGAAGATATGTGGGGACCGCAGGCGGAATACGCGGCGCTGAAACCGCATGACGCGAATCACGAAGTTTTCATGGTGCTCGGGCCGTGGAATCACGGGCAGTGGTCTGCTACGACTCGGCACCTGAGTTCGCTGGATTGGGGCGCGGCGGTGGGCGATCAATTCCGCGCGCAAATTGAGGCGCCATTTTTTGCGCATTACTTGAAAGATGAAGGCCCGCTACCGTTGCAGGACACTGCGTCGTTCCAGACGGGCTCAAATCAGTGGAAGCGCTACTCAGAATGGCCGCCGACGGAGAACATCGCAACGGAAAATTTGTTTCTCGGATTCGACGGGGAAGCAAACACGCTGAGCTTCACTCCGCCCGTGGAAAAAAATACGGAGGACTTCGTCGCTTACACTTCCGACCCCGCAAATCCTGTGCCGTATCGCAAGCGGCCCATCGAAGCGACTTATGCGCCGACGGGCTCAAACTGGTATACCTGGCTGGCGCAGGATCAGCGGTTTTTGGGCGATCGGAAAGACATGCTCACGTTTACAACACACGAGATGGAAAAGGACGTGACGGTGACGGGCGACGTTGTCGCTGACATTTTTGCTTCCACCACCGGCAGCGACGCGGACTACGTCGTGAAACTGATTGACGTTTATCCGACCGTTGCGAATCCGCCGAATCCGCAAGCCGCGACGATGTCCGGTTATGAGTTGATGATCGCGGAAGAAATTTTCCGAGGGCGCTATTTGAAAAGTTTTGAAAAGCCGCAAGCACTGCCGGTGGGCGTCAACGAAATCAAATTCAGCTTGCACGCCGCCGACCACGTTTTCCTGGCGGGTCACAAGATCATGGTGCAGGTGCAGAGCTCGTGGTTTCCGCTTTACGACCGCAATCCACAGGTGTTTGTGCCGAACATCATGTTAGCCGCGCCCGGGGACTTTCAGCGCGAAGAAGAACGGATTTACGTCTCGTCGCAGCATCCATCACATTTGATTTTGCCGGTTGCGCATTGATCGCGCGCAGCCTTGCAGCCAATCCGCTAGAAATGTTCGCGTTCTTCCGTGTCTGAAAGCGGCGAGGGATCCGCGGCCGAAGAGATGCGCGCCCACGCGGAGGTGCGCCAGTTGTCGGACTGTTTCGTCTCCGCCGTCCAGCCCGCCACAGGCATCAGCAGTCGCGGCGCGAGGGAAGCGATGTAAGGCTCATACATTTGCCGCAACTCCGTGAGCGTTTTGTCGTCCTCTACGCAGCATTCGGATATTTTTGCGTTCACCAGCACGCGCCGCAGCTGAGCGAGATCGTCCGGATGCAAGCGTTCGGCGCCGTTTGTGATTGGCGGGCAATTCAACACCTGCGAAAGATCCACGATGGCGTGACGCGAAATGGCGAAGGTGAGCTTCGCCTGCCACCGCAAACTGCCTTTTCCGTACGCAATCAACAGAGCGGATACGTCCAGTATCGTCGTCAGAGCGGCGAGCCATGATTGATTGTTGTGCTGCGAGCGAAAATAGCAGAGCACGGGGTAGGAAAGATGGCTTTCCATTAGCTCGGCTGACCACTTCTCCCAGTCACGCAGATATTCCTGCAGCGCATCAACGCTTTGCGGCTGTGTGTGGCGCTTCAAAAATTCGGATGCGGTTGGAGGTGATCCGGCGCGCGCGTCGAGCAGGGAAATATTAACCTCGCGTCGTGAAAATGCGCCGTAAAGCACCGGCAAGTAACTGATGGCGAGCGCCAGGAATCCAAAGCCGATGCCCGCCTCAAACACCGTCACCACTCGCGCAAGCGGGCTCGACGGAGTGACGTCACCAAGTCCGAGAGTGAAAAATGTTGTGCCGCTCATGTAGAGATCGGTCCAAAAACCGGGATGCGCTGTAGAACCGGGCGCGATGGCAATCGCGGAGCCAAGCGCGTAATGCAGAAGGGCGAAGCTGACGGTGAGCCCCACGGCCCAGAACCCGAAAAGCATCAGCAGCGAAAGTGGACCGAAGTAGCTGAGGAATGCTTCGCGGCGGCCTCTGGGTTTCATCGCGCGCGCGGCGGCGGACCAGGGCAGCCACGAGGAGCGATAGAAAATTCGCGCGAGGCGGAGTCTGCGCGTGACTCTACGCGGCAGGATGATCGTTTCAAAAACGTCCCACAGGATCAGCGCCAGCAGAATGATTGCGGCTGCGGCAAGCAGAACGGACATTCCCCCTCCGAGAATTGACTATAACCGATTTGGGCTTCGGGGTTTACACTGGCGGATAAGAGCAAGCTGAGACGCTGAGATTCAGTAGTTCTCAGTGCGTCTGCCGCAAGCGGAATGCTTGAACGGGGCGGTCGGGCCGATGCTTATGGTTTTGCACACTTTCGGTCAACCGTTGCACAAACGCGCAGAACCGGTTTCATCGAACAACCCGCGCAAACCTGCATTGGCTCCGCGTTTTCTGCATGTTCCACTGCTTATTTAAGTGGTAACGGATGTGGTACGTCGATTGCCAGTTACCGTCATCGGGGCTGTCTTTCCCTGGTGCCATTCACTCGCATTGTCGGAGGCCACAATGAAGAAACTTGCCTTTGCTGTCATCGCAATAGCACTCTTAATGTGCGGGTCATCTGCGCACGCGGACACTATCACCTTCACCGAAACAGTCACACTGTCGGGCTCTTTGGACGGCACCTCGTTCACGAATGCGCTCGTCACGTTCACCGTGGTCGGCGACACTTCTAATTCCTCAAATGGCGGGTCAGGCAGCGTTTACCGCCTGCCCGGAGTGACAACTGTGAATGTTGCCGGTGTTGGGACGGATACGCTTTCGGACGCGTCGACGGGCGCAGCTGATAACCAAACGCTAGGGCTTGCTGGGGTAAGTGATTTCACTACTCATCTTGGGCTGGTGTTCACCGTTGATCCGTCAGCATTTGATACCTATTTTCTTACAACATCCATCGGACCGGTAAGCGGTAGCAGCGAAGTTAGCCTGACCAGCTTTGCGACGGACAATGGAAGTTTGGTTATAAGTGCGGGCGCTCGGACGGCGACATTTGGTGCGGTTGAGGCAACGCCGGAGCCAGCCGCGTTGGCGATGATGGGAATCGGTCTGTTCGCGCTTGCCGCAGTAGCGAAATGGAAAGTACGAGGCGGAGCGTCGGCAATCTAACGCCGAGACTGGAAAAACTCCTGGATCAGCCGCGCGCTTTCCTCGGTCAGCACCCCCGGTGTGACCGCGACGCGATGATTCAAAGCTGGATGGCCGAGCACCTGGAAGCACGTGCGCACGGCGCCGCCCTTCGGCTCATCGCAACCGTAGATTAGGCGAGCAACGCGCGCTTGGATGAGCGCACCGGCGCACATGGCACAGGGTTCGACCGTCACGTACACGTCCGCGCCGATCAATCTGTAATTTCCGATGGCTTGCGCCGCGGCGCGCAAGGCAATCATTTCCGCATGCGCGGTCGGATCATTCTCAGTAATTGTACGGTTATATCCGCGCGCGATGATGCGCCGTTCGTGCACGACGACCGCGCCGATTGGCACCTCGCCGCGTTCCGCGGCGGTGCGCGCTTCGTTCAGCGCCTCGCGCATGAATTCCACGTCCGTCGCCAACATGCAGGGAGCATAGCAGGGCAGCGTGCGAGGCCGAAAATCTTTCTGCGAATTCTGTTCAGGGCCGGTTTTCTTGCGGGGCGGGTACTGTGTATTCCACGATTACAATGTCTCGTAGCTCTTCAAATGAAGTGTCATGCCCGATCATTCTGCCGACTTCGCGCCAGCCGCACGCCCGGCACAATCGCAGGCTGTCGCCGTTATCTGCGAGCACCCGGCCCACAAATTTTCGATAGCCGAGCTTTGGCGCGTCTGCCTGAATCGCCTGCATTAACTGCCGGCCGACGCCGTAATTGCGGAACGAGCGCCGCACGCAAATCGAAACTTCGGCGACGTCGTCCAGCTGCGGGCGCGTATCGTGGCGCGTCAGCGAAATTGAGCCAAGCACCCAGCCGCGCAGTTCCGCCACAAGAATCGGATGGCGCAAATCCTCTGCCGCGGCGGCAATTAATTCCTTTTGCGTCTCCAAATCGCGGGGATGTTCTTCAAATGGAATCAGGTGATCCTGTACGGCTTCATTGAAGATTTCGCGCAGCACTTGCGCGTCTTCTTCCTTTGCGAGACGCACAAGAAGTTGTGGTCGCGTCTCTGGAGTGATGGCAGCCATGCCGGGATTCTATCACTGCCGCGTGAGGTTGAATCGCAGCGCGATGCAGAAACGTCACGGACCGGCGAAAACGCCTACTGCGGTCAACTTGACATTCCTGCCGCGCCGAAACAAACTAACAACCTATGAAAGAATTGTTGCGCCGCGTTTTCATGGTGGATTTGATCAAGGGCATGGCGCTCACGTTCCGCTATCAGAACCCCAAGAAAATTTACACGGAACAGTATCCACTTGAGCGGCCCATGGTGGCCGAGCGTTTTCGCGGCGCGCCGCGGCTGAACATCAATCCGGAAACCGGCGAAACGCTTTGCATTTCCTGCAATTTGTGTGCGCTGGCGTGCCCCGAAAACTTGATTGTTGTGGGCTGGCAGCGCGATGATGCCACACGGCGCAAAGTTTTGACCACCTTCACGTATGACACTTCGCGGTGCATGTTCTGCGGTTTGTGCGAGGACGCCTGCCCGACCGATTGCTTGGAACTGACTCAGGACTTCGAAATGGCCTACTTTAGCCGGGAGGGCGCGATCTGGGATCGCCATCGACTTGAGGAAGGCCCCACCCCGGCGCGCTACGTCCGCTGATTTTTCGGCGTTTCCTTAACAACCACAGAATAAAAGGTTTAAAAGTGTCGCGGACGTATTTCCTCGTGAACGAAAAGTGAAATAACATTGACACAACTGTCCGCGAGACCAGCCGCCGCGGAAGCGCTTCTGTGCTACCATCTCGATGTCGCTGCACCGAAACGAAACTCGGAGTACCCTGGCCTGACGTTTTCGCCGGACTCGCATGGAGATATCCTCGGAACTTCGCTATCCGACGAAGTGGTATTCCAAACTCATTGTAACCGCCTTCGCACTCGCATTTTTCTGGTTCCTCACGATCGCCATCATCTCGCTTTTTCTAGTCAATCGAATCCTTTCTCCGCCGCGATCACACACGAATCTTGACTCAACCGATTTCCCCGGCCGGCCGGAGAATTTCGCCTTCACTTTACCCGACGGCACGGAGCGTTCAGGCTGGTTTTTCCCCGGATTCAGGGGAGCGCCGACGGTGATTCTGTGCCACGGCTACGGTTCGAGCCGCGGAGAATTGCTCACACTTGCCGCGTCGCTGCAGGATCGCCAATACAATGTTTTTCTGTTTGATTTTCTGGCCCACGGCGAAGGCACGGGATATTCGACGATGGGTTATAAGGAGGCCGGCGAGCTGCGAGCGGCAGTGGACGCGCTGAGCAAGCGCGACGACGTGGATCGCACGCGCTTCGCTCTTTGGGGCGATAATCTAGGTGCGTATGCCGCGTTGTCCGTCGCGGAAAATGACCCGGTGATCCGCGCCGTCATTCTGGAATCCGTGTACAACCAGCCCACCGACTTTTTCAAGCTGCAGGTGGAACATTCCGGGCTTGAGCGGCTCCCATACCTAGAAAAAATGACCATGTACGCGTTTGATTGGGAGCATCGCGGAGATCGTTCCGTGCGGCCGCTATCGGCCGGGCTCGCAAGCCTTGCTGGAGTACAGAAATTATTCTTGGAGGCGCCGGAAGATCCTGTGCTGGCGCGCTCCACTCACGAACTATTCCGATTGGCGCCGGAACCAAAGCAAGATGCCGTGCTTCTTCAAGGAAATTACGCCGGCATGCCGGACGATTCGAAGAGAATCTACGAAAATCGTGTCATCAGCTTTCTGCTCGTGAATTTCCCCGCGGTCTCACACTGATTCGCGCGGGCTAACGCTTGCGGGTGGGGCTTATCGCGCAGATGCGGCCGAAGGCGTCACACGCACCAGCCACACCGCTTTCGAATTCTTCTGCACCGGATCGCAAATCAATCCGCGGTTTTGAATGTCGCCGCATCCTGCCTGGCTGGTAAAAAGCAGAAAAGCTCCGCCAGCGTCTGGTTTCCATTCGAGCAGCGGCCGGTCGAGGTAGTATTCCAGCCCGTACTGCCAGGCGCGATCCAGCCGATACGCCCCAAGCGCGGCGGGAAGCGATTTATCCGGTGATTGATTGATCGCCAGGAACGCCTTCGCAGCGGCACGAGCGGATAAATTCGAATCCAGGCGCGGCAACAGCAACAAGTTCGCCGCCACCAAAAGCGCGGCGATCGTCATCGCATTCATCAGCAGCGCAGCCGTGATTCGCCGTGTCGACCCAAGTATTGCGATAACTATTCCTGCGGCGGCTGTGACGGCGAGCCAATACCAGATGTGCGGCAATCCGCTCGCTGGAGAAGTGATGGGCTGGCGGTGCAGCCAGCCGGCCGCTACTCCAATGAGAGCCAGCCACGTTACGCCCAGGCCCATCGCCACACCGCGCGAGGAATCATCATTCCGGCAGCGCATGCGATCCGCAGCCGCCGCAAGCAATAACAACAACGGCGGCACCGCCGGTGCGATATAACCCGGCAGCTTCGATTTCGAAATGCTGAAAAACACCACTGTAAATATCGTCCAGCATGCGAAATAGACGGCCGGATTCGAAAGCCAGCCGCCGGATTGCCTTGCGGACGCGGCGTCGCGGACAAGCGCAAAGAGCACCGCAGTCCAAGGAAGGATCCAGAGGACAAGAATCGGAATGAAAAACCACCACGGTTGAATGTGATGGAAAACCGGCGTCAGGAAACGTTCGAAGTTGTGCAGGAGCAAAAACGTCGCAAGAAAGTCCGGATTGCGCCGCGCACAGAGCGCGTACCACGGGCCAGCCGTCAGCAGGCAAACGAAAACCGCCAGGGGATGCGCCACACGCAGAGCGCGAATCCACTGACGGCTGAAGACTGCCCACAGCGCCACACTGCCCCCGGCCAGAACAATTGCTGCAGGCCCCTTCGCCAATGTTGCCGCGCCGAGAAAAAATCCAAACCCGATTCGGTGCCATATGTTCGGTTTTTCATCGAAGACAAGCGCGACGCCACAAGCCATTGCAGCCGCCAAGGTGCCTGTGAACAACATGTCGGGAGTTGCGGCGCGTCCGAACACAACCGTGACGACCGAGCTCGGAACCAGCAGGAGCGCCAGCCATGCCGCCGACTCGCCGTAAAATCGCCGCGCCGCCCAAGCAATCGCAATCGCGCCGAGCAGTGCCGCCAGCGCCGAAGGCAGCCGCGCCGCGAAATCGTTTTCGCCAAACACGCGGAACGAAACCGCAGCCGCCCAATAATAGAGTACCGGCTTTTCAAACCACGGAGTGCCGTTTAAGCGAGGAGTGACCCAGTCGCCGGTTCGTTCCATCGCGCGCGCGATGGAGGCGTAGCGCGGTTCATCCGGGCCGGTTAAGCCGATCGCACCAAGCCGGCTGAAATATCCGGCGTAACTGACCAGGATGAGTATCGCCAAAAAAATCGGCATCCGTTCGCGGGGGAAGAGGGTTGCAGTAGTGATTGGCGGGTTCCGAGGCTGATCGGCGCGGTTTGGAACGTTGGCATCCAAGCGTGGGAGTCTAGCATTGACGGCACGCCGCGTCAGCTAAATGGCCGGCATTCGAACAAAACGCAGCTATCGATGTTGTGTTCGCGTTGCTGGCCCAGGGCTGGCGGGGTTGGCCGGGCTTCTGCATAATGGCCTCGATGCATCGAATCCGACAATGGTTGGAATATGCCGCCGTGTGGCTGGGCCTAAAGGTGGCCGGCATTTTGCCGCGCCGAATCGCGCGAGGCTGCGGCGCCGCTGCCGCGGCTTTTTTTTTCTTAGCGATGCCGCGAATTCGAAAAGTCGCCGATTTCAACCTGCAAATTGCGTTTCCGAAAACATCCGATGAAGAGCGAAAGCAAATCGTTCGCGGAATGGTGCGCCAGATTGGGTGGATGGCCGGTGAATTAACGCAGTTTCCGAGGTACGCTCGCTGGCCCGTTGAGAAAATGCAGGAGTTCGTGCAACTGGACGGCATTGAGAACTTTCTGGCAGGACAGCGCGCCGGCAAAGGCGTGCTGGTTCTGACTGGCCACATGAGCGCCTGGGAGCTCGCGCCGTTCGCGCAGGCCCGCTTTGGTTATCCGCTGCACTTTTTGGCGCGCGAAGTCGAAAATAAACGGGTCGACGCGCTCGTCAATTCCTATCGAATGCTTTCCGGCAATATACCAATCGAAAAAAATCAATCCGCGCGCACAGTGCTCAAGGTTTTGTCCGAAGGAGGTACGGTGGGAGTTCTGGCGGACCAGAACACCATCCTTCAAGAGGGAATCTTCGTTGATTTTTTCGGCGTTCCCGCGTGCACCACGACGGGGATTGCGCGCCTGGCGCTGCACACCGGCGCGGCGGTGGTTCCGGGTTATATTCTGTGGGATGAGTCGCTTGGAAAGTACCGGCTCAACTTCGATCAACCTGTCGAATTGGCGTGCACCGGAGATCTGGAAAGCGACATCCGAGAAAACACCGCGCGATTTACGCGCGTAATTGAAGAATGCATCCGTCGCCACCCAGAACAGTGGGTGTGGATTCACAAGCGCTGGAAGACGCGGCCGCCCGGCGAACAGCCTCTCTATCCGTTTTAAATCTTGCCGGCTGAGGCCGCACAACTTATCGCACCGTTCGGGTTTGAAATCTAATGATCGAGAAAGGAAGCCCATGTTACGCACCGCAGGCGAACTGGCAGAACATACCGGAGCGCGATTGGAGGGCGACGCAAGTCTTCGAATCACGGGCTGCGCAACGCCGGAATCGGCGGGGCCCGGCGACCTGATCTACATTGACTCGCCGAAGCACCTGAAATCCGCCATCGGATCGAAGGCTGCGTGCGTGGTGGTGGGTGACGATCTTGAACTGGGCGGAAAGCTGAACGGCAAAACCATACTGCGCGTCAAAAATCCCAAACTTGCTTATGCGCGCGCCGCCGGATGGATGTTTCCATCAAGAGCGATCGTCCGTGGCGTCCATTCCACCGCGGTGGTTTCGAAGACAGCAAGAATTGGAAAGGATGTTGCGATCGGAGCTTACGCGGTAATTGAGGACGATGTTGAGGTTGGCGCGAACACTCAGATTGGCGGCCACTGCTACGTGGGCCAGAGCGTGCGGATCGGGTCGGATTGCAAGCTATACCCGCGCGTTACGCTCTATCCGGAGGCCCACCTCGGCTCGCGTGTTGTCGTTCACTCCGGCGCCGTAATCGGTTCGGAAGGATTTGGATTTGTGCTCGGCGAAGGCGGGTACGAAAGATTTCCGCAACTTGGAACAATTGAAATCGGCGATGACGTCGAGATTGGCGCGAACACGACGATCGATCGCGGCGCGCTCGGGCCCACTCGCATCGACCGCGGCGTAAAACTCGATAACCTGGTGCACATCGGACATAACTGCGAGATCGGTCAGAACACCACGATTTCCGCGCAAACCGGACTGGCTGGCTCGAGCATCATCGGAAAAAACTCAATCATTGGCGGTCAGGTGGGCATCGGCGGTCACTGTCGGTTGGAAGATGGAAGCATTCTGGGTTCAAGGGCCGGCGTGTTGCCGGGCAAAATTTTGCGTGGAGGCGTGCCGATGTGGGGAGTACCGGCGCAGCCACTTGACGATTATAAGGAGATCAACGCCTGGTACAACCGCTTGCCGGAATTGGCGGAACGCTTGCGAAAGCTCGAGGCGGCGGCAAATTCGAAGTAGCGGAAGCGTTGGGATTCGCAGCGCTTTCATCTGGTAAATCAGCGGAGGAAATGCAAATGGAATTCACCGTCAAGGAATTGGCCGAAGTGATCGGTGCGCAAGTGGAAGGTGACGCGCAAATCCGCGTTGCAGGCTGTGCCTCGCTCGCCAGCGCGACCCCGGCGGATCTTGTCTATGTGGATTCCGCGAAAAATTTGGACGCCGCTGCGCGCTCTCGCGCCGCCTGCGCTATTGTCGGTCCTGATCTGCATCTGGCCGGCAAAACTCTTTTGCGGTCAAAGAATCCGCGCCTGGCCTTCGCCAAGGCAATCGGACATTTGATGCCGGACGAATCCATCGCGCAGGGAATCCATCCGACGGCGGTCATCGCTCCAACCGCGAAATTAGCCGAAGGTGCTGGAATCGGGCCTTACGCAGTGATTGAAGAGAATGTTGAAATCTGCGCCGGAACGCAGATCGGCGCGCATTGTTTTGTGGGACGGCGCACGCGAATCGGCGCGGGATGCCGGATTTACCCGCGCGTCACGATCTATGCCGGAGTCTCCGTTGGCGCAAACGTAATCGTGCACTCGGGAGCGGTGATCGGCTCTGACGGCTTTGGTTTTGTGCCCACTCCGAGCGGCTACGAAAAATTCCCTCAGCGCGGTGGTGTGATCGTCGGCGACAACGTCGAAATTGGCGCGAATACCACAATCGATCGCGGCGCCCTGGACAACACGCGTATCGGGCGTGGCGTAAAGCTGGATAATTTGGTGCAGATCGCGCACAACAACGACGTTGGAGAAAATACCGTAATTGCGGCACAGGCAGGCCTCGCGGGATCTTCGGCTATCGGCAAGAACGTCGTGATTGGCGGACAGGTTGGGATCAGCGATCACTGCAACATTGGCGACGGAGCAATTCTTGTATCGCAATCCGGCGTGGCAGCCGGTAAGGTGATCCGCCCCGGCGCGATGATGTTTGGCAGCCCCGTCCGGCCGATGGATAAGGCCGTTGAAATCATCATGCAAATGGGGCGCCTGCCCGAACTGGCCAAGCGCGTTCGGCGCCTTGAACAGGCCGCCAATTTGGAATGATTTTGTTCGTCAATTCTCTACACTTCCTTTAGTTATGTGTTGACCACTTCGGGAAAGCCGCCGATAATACAGAAATTGGTACCGGCGGGAAACCCGCCGCATTCATCAGCTCGGCCATGTAGGCGGAACATCGGCCTTGATTCATACCGGCCTAATCGCTACGCAAGTTAAAGCAGCGTCAAGGCTTGTGACCAACCAACGGCAAGGCCGTTGGCGTCTCAACATACGTATACTGACCCTGACCTAATGTGCTCGGTTCAAGTGAGAGGACGATGGCGGCGGGAACCGGAATAGACTGGGATAGCGGGCAGGGCGCCGGCTTACAACCCGCGGCAGCAGAGACGCTCGTTCAAAGGCTGACTCAAGCCATTGAACGCGGGGCGCAGTATCTGCTTTCCGTCCAGGCCGCCGATGGATACTGGGTGGGACAACTGGAAGCCGATTCAACGCTCGAATCGGATTACATCTACTACCTGAACGTCCTGGGCAAGGCTGAACCAACCCGAATCGCCAAGCTGGCGAACTATGTCCGCAGGACGCAGCGTCCGGATGGTGGATGGAACAACTATCCCGCCGGCCCCACCGTCATCAACGCATCGGTGAAAGCATATTTTGCGCTGAAGCTCGCGGGTGATTCGACCGATGCTCCGCATATGCAGCGCGCGAAAACCCGCATTCACGAATTGGGCGGGCTGGAAGCCACAAATTCCTACGTGCGATTTGGCCTGGCGCTGGTCGGAGCGCTGAATTGGGATATGGCGCCGGCCGTGCCGCCGGAACTGATCCTTTTTCCGAACTGGTTTTCGTTCAACATTTACGAAATGTCCTCATGGACTCGGGGTTTCCTGGTGCCGATGTCCATTTTGTACGCGATGAAGGCGCGCTGGACGCTGCCGATGGACGTTTGCGTGGACGAACTTTTCGCTTCATCGAACCGCAGAGCCGTCGCATTCAATTGGGACAAGCAGCTGGTTTCGTGGCGAAATTTCTTTCTGGCTATCGACCGAGCTTTCAAGATTTACGATCGCCTGCCGTGGAAGCCGCTGCGCAGCCGCGCGGTGCGTCAGGCAACGGCGTGGATGCTGGACCACATGGAAAATTCCGAAGGCATTGCTGGGATTTTCCCGGGCTTCATGAATTCAATTTTCGTGCTGCTGGCATTGGGGAAGACGCCGGAAGATCCGCGGCTTGCGCGCGAAATAGCCGAGTTCAGCCGCCTGGAAATCGAAGCGCAGGATGTGATTCGCATCCAGCCGTGCGTTTCTCCGGTGTGGGATACGGCCATCGCCATGGTCGCGCTGCAGGAATCTGGACTTCCTTCCGACCACCCGGCGCTGGTTCGCGCAGCTTCATGGCTGCTCGACAAACAGATTTTCAGCCGCGGTGATTGGCAAATTAAGAATCGCGATGCCGAACCCGGCGGCTGGGCGTTTGAATTTCGCAATGACTGGTATCCGGACGTAGACGACACGGCGTTCGTGCTGCTTGCGCTGCAGCGGGTTGATTTTCCCGACCGCGAACGGATGCAGAGCGCGATGCGGCGAGGCGCGCAGTGGCTTTTGAGCATGCAGAATCGCGACGGTGGTTGGGGCGCATTCGATCGCGATAATGATAAGAATTTCCTGACGCACGTGCCCTTCGCGGATCACAAGGCGATGATCGATCCGGCGACAGCTGATGTGACGGCGCGCGTGATGGAATGCCTGGCGCGACTGGGTTGGCCCGCGGATCATCCTGCCATGCAGCGCGGCGAAGAATTCCTGAAGCGGGATCAAACCGCGGATGGCGCCTGGTACGGCCGCTGGGGCGTAAACTATCTGTATGGCACCGGCGGAGTGCTCCGCGCACTTGAAGCCGCCGGGCTTGCGGCTCGCGACTATGCGCGCCGCGCTGCTGCGTGGATTCGTTCAAAACAAAATCCGGACGGCGGCTACGGCGAAACCTGCGCTTCATACGACGACCCTGCATTGAAGGGGAATGGCGTAAGCACCGCCTCGCAAACGGCCTGGGCGTTGATTGGTTTAATGGCCGCGGGGGAACCGAACGATCCCTGCATCCATCGCGCCGTGGAATATCTTTTGCAGCGGCAGAATAACGACGGCTGCTGGAGCGAGGACGAATTTACGGGAACGGGATTCCCCGGCATTTTCTATATGAATTACCACCTGTACCGGAATTCGTTCCCGGTTTACGCCTTGAGCCGATATCGGAATACACTGGAAGAGCGGAGCGAGTTTCTTTCCATGAAGCTGGATCCCGCGGAATTCCGGCTCCGCGGAAATTGAGTTTGGGGGATTGATGCGTTATCCACTGAAAATGTCCGCGAACATGGCTCGCTACATCGCGGGCAAGCGTCTGCACGGCCAGAAAAAATTTCCAATGGTGCTGATGCTCGAACCACTGCACGCCTGCAACCTCACCTGCACGGGCTGCGGACGCATCCGCGAATATAAATCCACAATCAACGAATCGCTCTCGGTGGAGCAATGCTTGGCCGCGGTGGACGAATGCGGCTCGCCGATTGTCTCGATTTGCGGCGGCGAGCCGATGATTTATCCGCAGATTGGCGAGCTCACCTCGGAAATTCTTTCGCGCGGGCGTCACGTAATTTTGTGCACCAACGGTATGTTCATCCGCAAGCGCCTGCACGAATTCACACCGACTTCGAGTTTTTTCTGGAACGTTCACCTCGATGGCATGGAGCGCACGCACGACCTGTGTGTTGAGCGCGACGGCGTATTCCGCGATGCGATTGACGGCATCAAGGCGGCAAAGGCGGCGGGATTTCTGGCCTGCTCGAACACGACCATCTACAAGGAAACCGATTTGACGGAAATTTCCGAACTATATTCCTATCTGGATGAACTTGGCGTGGATGGCTACATGCTTTCGCCGGCTTACAGCTATGCGGCGGTGATGACGAAGGAAATTTTCATGTCGCGCGAAGATGTCCGCGACAAATTCCGCGAAGCCGTGGATCTGCTCGGCAAACATAACCTGATGGTTTCGCCGATTTATCTGGATTTCCTGCGCGGCGAACGCGAACTGGATTGCACAGCATGGGGCACGCCGACGTTCAATCCGCGCGGATGGAAAGGGCCGTGCTACCTGATCACAGACGCGCATCACGATTCGTACAATGATCTTGTGGAGAAAACGGATTGGTCCAAGTACGGCCCCGGCAACGATCCGCGTTGCGCCGACTGCATGGTGCACGTGGGATTTGAAACCACGCCGGTGCTTGGCGCGCGGCCAAAGCTGGGCGACACCTGGAAAATGTTCAAGTGGCAGATGAGCGGCAAGATGGGCGGCCGGCGCTTCGTTGGCAAGAACAGCGCGAACCGGCGCGGCGATCACGACAACCACGGAACGGGTGGTGGCAGCGGACATTTGGAAGGGCCGGGTGCTTCGCGGCCGGTAAGCAACTTCATTCATGCCGACCAGTTGGGTTCGCAAGGCCGCACGCTGCAAG
>Ga0335078_10001847_pt1 | contig 32007 bp, 19 predicted proteins | sample Lox_Sample_32_FD_206711 | JGI IMG/M metagenome (GOLD analysis project Ga0335078, IMG submission 206711) | Soil microbial communities from Loxahatchee National Wildlife Refuge, Florida, United States - Lox_Sample_3.2 | ecosystem: Environmental > Terrestrial > Soil > Wetlands | place: USA... | reverse complement strand
GGCCCGGCCGGGCCGCTTCACGAGGACGAGTACGGCAGGAAGCAGAGCCCGGAGTACCCCGACTTGCCACCGCAGGAGGTGCCGCCGCCGAAGTTGTCGCTGGCGATCCACAGGCCCGCGTTGGCGCCCGGCGGGGGAATGAGCAGCATGTCGTCCGCCCCGCGCCCGCGCGACCGGGAGTACAGCCCGGCGGTCCCGGCGGAGTTCAGGATCAGCGACCCGCCAGCAGCGCCGGGGGTCAGGCCGGCCAGGCCGGGGGCCGGTATCGCACCAGAGCCTTCCTTGTTGCAGGCGTTCTGGTTGTTGAACCACCGGTTGTGCCCGGCCACGTAGAGTGCGCTGGAGTCTGCTGCCGCCGAGTACAGCGAGTCGCAGCCGTCGTAGGCGATCCAGTCGGAGAAGACCTGGGTCTGCGTGGCCGGGAATGCCGCCGCGGCGTCGCACAGGCCCACCAGTGGGCCGCTGGTCCAAAGGATGGCGTGCACGCCGGTGTCGGCGAGGTAGACCGTGTTGCCGTCGGGCGACCAGGCCGCCGCCTTGACGTAGAACGGGTGCGAGGCCCCGCAGTTGAAGTACTTGTCGTTGGAGTTGAGCGTGCCGTTCGGGTCGCTGCCGTCGAACTCGGGGGACGTCCAGCCGGTGAGCGTGGCGGTGCTGCCGCTCACGTTGATCATGAAGATCTGCCGCCGGTTCTGGCCGCCCACGGTGGTGAAGTCGCCTTCCACCAGCGCCAGCGTGCCGTTGGGAGACAACTGCTGGTTGTAGACCTCGGTGGAGTTGTTCTTCACCCCCTTGAACGTGATGTGCCCGGAGATGCCCAGGTCCAGGAAGTTGTCGTTCTTGCCGGTGGCCGGGCTGAGGCTGGTGTAGTAGGGGTCGGCGCTGCTGCCGTTGATCCCCTTGAAGAACCCGCCGGTCAGCAGGTGGCCCTTCACCGCCAGGATCGTCTCCACCTGGCCGCCAGCATTGTCCTTGAAGCCGGAGACCAGTCCGCCGGTGCTGGTGCTGACCGCGGCGATGTTCTTGGCCGCGGCGCCGCCCACCGTGGTGAACTGCCCGCCGATGTAGGCGGTGGCGCAGTTGCCGCCGTTGAAGGCGATCGTGTTCACGGTGCCGTTGACGCCGGGGTTCCACGAGGTGACCGTGAACGGGGCGGTGTCGGCGAAGCTGAACGCGCCGTTGCGGGCGTAGGTGGTGCCGTTCGAGCTGATCTCGGTGAACGTGCCCACCGCGTACATGGTCCCGCCGCAGTCCGCCAGCTGCCGGATCTGCTCGGTGGTCCCGGTGTCCACCAAAGTGGGCGTCCCCGCGACCGGGGTCGGCGACACCGTGCCGGTCGCCGCCATGGCCGGCGCGCCGGTGATGACCGACAGGGACAGGCAGCAGGTGCTCACGGCGGCGCTGGCGATCAGCGCTCTGCGCACGCCGCGCCCCCCTCGCCGCTGGACACGATCTCGTTCCTGCATTGCTGTCGTTCCTCCTGTTCGGGGACTGGGTGGCTCCCCTTGGGTTTTATGAGTTGGGAAGGAAACAGATGCCTGCGTGGCCGGAGACGCCGCCGCAGGACGTATTGCCGCCGAAGTTGTCGCTGGCGACCCACAGGCCCGCGCCGGTGAGCAGCAGGTCGTCCGCGCCGCGGCCACGTGACCTGCTGTACAGCCCGGCGGTGCCGGCCGCGTTTGTGATCAGCGCCCCGGTGGCCGGGTTGAAGCCGCCCATGCCCGGAGCGGGGATCGCGCCGGAGCCGTTGGTGTTACAGCCGTTGCCGTTGTCCGCCCAGCGCTCGTGGCCACCGGCGTAGACGGTGCTGTTGTCGGCCGCCACCGAGTACAGCGAGTCGCAGCCGGTGTAGTTGATCCACTTCTGGGTGACCTCGGCCTGCGGGGTCGCGGGGAAGGCGGACACCGAGTCGCACAGCCCGGTCCGGGGGCTTCCCGACGTCCAGTTCCACGGCTGGAACCCGGTCGCGGCGAGGTAGACCGTCGAGTCGTCCGGCGACCAGGCCGCCGCCCTGAGGTAGAACGACTGGGTGCGCCAGCACTGGTAGGCGTAGCCGCCGGGCAGGTTGCCCTGGCTGCCGTCCCATTCGGGCGAGCTCCAGCCGGTGACCGTCGCGGCCGGGCCGGACAGGCTGAGCATGAAGATCTGCTGCCGGGCCAGGCCGCCCACGGTGGTGAAGTCGCCCTCGACCAGGTCCAGCGTGCCCTTGTGGGACAACTGCTGGTTGTAGACCTTGGTCGGGTTGCTCTTCACGCCCGGGTAGACGTAGTGCCCGGCGATGCCCAGGTGCACGAAGCCGTCGTCGTTGCCCGTCGCCGGGCTCAGGCTGGCCAGGTAGGGATCGGCGCTGCTGCCGTTGATGCCCTTGAACGCCCCGCCGGCCAGCAGGTGCCCGCCCGCCGCCACCAGGGTCTCGACCTCGCCGCTGGCGTTGTCCTTGAAGCCGGGCACCAGCGCCCCGGCGGCGGTGTCGACCTCCGCGATGTTCTTGGCCGGGGCGCCGCCCACCGAGGAGAAGTGGCCGCCGAGGTAGGCGTCGGCGCAGTTGCCGCCGTTGAAGGCGATGGTGTCAACGGTCCCGTTGACACCGGGGTTCCACGAGGTCACCTTGTACGGCGCGGTGGCGCTGAAGCTGAAGGCGTTATCGCGGGTGTAGGACGTGCTGCCATGCTTGATCGCGGTGAAGGTGCCCACCGCGTACATGGTCCCGCCGCACTGCACCAGCTGGCGGATCTGCTCGGTGGTACCGGTGCTGGCGAGCACCGGCGTGCCCGCCGCGGGCGCGGGCGAGACCGCGCCCGCGGCCGCCGGGCCGGCCGGCGCGGCCAGTGCCGGGCCGGGCAGGCAGCACGCGCCCGCGACGATACCTGCGATCAGCGCGCCCCGTGCGCCCTGCTTCCCCCATAGCTGAGCGCGTGCGCGCTGACGCATATGGCCCCTCCCGTGTTCTTCGGTTGTGCGCTGGCTACTGCGGATACGGGAGGAAGCAGATGCCTGCCAGCCCGCTCGCGTTGCCGCAGGTGTCCGTGCCCGCCTCGTTGTCGCTGGCGATCCAGATCCCGGCGCTGGTCCGGTAGATCTCATCGGCGCCGAGGCCGCGCCCCCGGCTGTACAGCCCGGTGCTGCCGCCGTTCGCGGTGAGCAGCTGGCCGCCGCCCGCGCCCGGGGTGAAGCCGCCCAGCCCCGGGGCGGGGATCGCGCCGGGGCCGGCCTGGTTGCAGCCGCTGGCGTTGTCCGCCCAGCGCTCGTGCCCGCCGACGTAGACCGCGCTGGAGTCGGCCGCCACCGAGTACAGCGAGTCGCAGCCGGTGTAGTTGACCCACTCGTGGTGCAGCCCGCCGACCCGGGTGGCGGGGAAGGCCGCGACCGCGTCGCAGAGCCCAGTGAGCGGGAACGTCTTGTTCCAGTTCTCCGGCGCCTTGCCGGTGTCGGCGATGTAGACCGTCGACTGGTCGGGCGACCAGGCCGCCGCCTTGATGTAGAACGGGTGCTTGTCCGCGCAGTACTGGCTGAACTCGCTGGAATCCCAGTCGCTGACGTTGCCGTGGCTGCCCAGGTTGAGCATGAAGATCTGCTGCCGCGCGCTGCTCTCGACCTTGGTGAAGGTGCCCTCGGCGAGGACGTGCGCACCGTCCGGGGACAGCTGCTGGTTGTAGACCTCCGTGCCGTTGGGGCTCGAGCCGGGGAAGGAGTAGTGCCCCGAGATGTTGAGGTTCAGGTAACCGTCGTCCTTGCCGGTCGTCAGGCTCAGGCTCACGTAGTACTTCTTGCTGGATCCGTTGATCGAGGTGAACTTGCCGCCGACCAGCAGGTGCCCGTTCGGGGTCCGCAGGACCGTGTCGACCTGCGCGCTGGCGTCGTGCGCCCAGCTACTGACCAGCGTGTTGTTATACGTACGGATATACGCGATGTCGCGGGCGGGCGAACCGTCGACCTTGGTGAATTTCCCGCCGATGAAAGCATGGCTGCAGTCACTGGTGAGCTGTATCGAGTTGACGGTGCCGTTGACGTTGGGGTTCCACGAGCTGATCTTGTACGGCGCATTCTGGCTGAAGCTGAAGATGTTGTTGCGGCCGTAGGTCGTGCCGCCCTGGCTGATCTCGGTGAAGCTGCCCACCGCGTACATCACGCCGCCGCACGCGACAATCTGCCTGACCTGTTCGGTCGTCCCCGTTTTCGCGAGCGCCGGCGTTCCGGTGGCGGGGTTGGGGGAGACCGGTCCGGACTGGGCCGACGCCGCGGCCGGCATCAGGCTGTAAGCGCCGGCCACCAGTGCGCACAGCGCCACGGCGGGTCCGTTCCGTAGTATCCGGCGGCCGAGTCCGCCCATCATGCCTTCCTCCGTATGCCTGCGCGTGGGTGCTCGCGGCCCCCGTCCCGGGGCGCCGCGCGGTGTCCGTTTTGTAGCTGTATATAGCTCAAGCGCAACATTCTAAGGGGCTTCCAGCAGGCATGTTGACAAAACATGCGATGTAGCAGAATTCCCGGCACGCCACACCGGGCCCGCAATGACTTGCGTGGCACGGTGCGATCCGCGCGGTTTCGCGGCCGGGAGGAGTCAGTACGCACCGTGCCCGCGGGCCACAGCCGGCCAGGTCTTCCACAGGATGAGCAGGTCGAAGGCGAGCGACCAGTTCTCCACATACCGCAGGTCCAGGCGGACCGCCTCGTCCCAGGAGAGGTCGGAGCGGCCGTGGATCTGCCACAGGCCGGTCAGCCCGGGGCGCACGGCGAGCCTGCGCCGCACGTAGTCCCCGTACCTGGCCGCTTCCTCCGGCAGCGCGGGGCGCGGGCCGACCAGCGACATCTGGCCGAGCAGCACGTTGATGAGCTGGGGAAGCTCGTCCAGCGACCAGCGCCGCAGCCTGCCCCCGATCTTGGTGATCCGCGGGTCGCCGCGGATCTTGAACAGCACGCCGGCGCCCTCGTTGTGCAGTTCCAGGGCGGCCTTCTGCTGCTCCGCCTCGACCACCATCGTGCGGAACTTGTACAACCGGAACGGGCGGCCGTCCTTGCCGACCCGGACCTGCTTGAACAGGGCGGGGCCGCCGTCCTCCAGGCGGATCATCACCGCGATCGCCAGCAGCACCGGCGCCAGCAGGAACAGCGCGGACGCGGCCGCCACCTTGTCGAACAGGCCCTTGATGACCTGGCGCAGCCCGGACAGGTCCGGGTGGTCCACGTACAGCAGCGGCAGCCCGGCGGCCGCGCGGACGCTGGTGCGCGGCCCGGCGACATCGAGCAGCGCGGGAGCCAGGCACAGGTCGGTGTCGGTCTTCTCCAGCTCCCAGGCAAGCTGGCGCAGCGCCACGGGCTTGAGCTCGGGGCAGGCGAGCACGGCGACGGTGTCCGCGTCCGACCCGCGGACGGCACCGATCACGTCGTCGAGGCCGCCGAGCACCGGGACCCCGGCGATCTCCTCCGGCCGGAACGCGGCGCCGGCCAGGCAGGCGGCGATCACGGTCAGGCCGTGGTAGGGCTCCCTGCGCAGCTCGTTGACCAGGTCGGCGACGGCCTGGGGGTGCCCGACCGCGACCGCGCGGCGCATGCAGGCGCCGGAGTCCCGCAGCCGGTGCAGCCGTTTGCGCAGCCCGTAGCGGGCGACCAGGTCGATGCCCACGGCGCAGGGCATCGCCATCAGCACGTAGCTGCGCGACACCTCGGCCTTGGTGGCGTAGGAGAGGATCGCGATGGCCGAGGTGAGGCCCAGCCCCGCGTTGATGACCCGGCGGAACTCGTCGGCCCCCGCGCCGATGAACCGGGCCTCGTAGGCGCCGGCCAGGGCCAGCGTGCCGACCCAGATCACCGGCAGGCTGATCGTCAGGGCAATGTAGGCGGGCGGCACGTGGCCGTGGCTGTCGTAGCGCCCGCGCAACGCGATGAGCCCCGCCGCAAGCGCCACCGCAGCGTCGAGGGCCATGGCGTTGCGCAGATACCTGCCGACCCAGCCGCCGGTGTCGGCCGCGCCGCTAACGGCGGTGTGCACCCCAATTTGGGCGTGCGAGCTTACCGCCAATCGCTCTCGCACGTAACGTGCCCTCCAATTCCGACCCTGGGCCGCCGGAGATCCCCATGTGGACACGCGACCGGGGCGAGTGACTTCGCTGCAGGGCCCCGAGGCCCCGGTCATGTCTGTCGATCTGCTGCCCAACCCTAGCGGGAAGACGTGCCAAAGATACGAAAACTGGTAAACTTCGGGCCAACACCGGCGGAAGTAAGGTGCTTAGGGCGCGAGTCTCATTTGGCGCGCCCAGTAACCGAGTTTCCTGGTAGGAATGCTCATTCTCGGTCACGGACCGTAATGTGACGCCGGTCATGCCGGGGGCATGCGGCCACGCACAGTGGTGCCGGACGGTATTCTGCGAGAGTCAGGCAGGTGAACTCCTCTCGCCCCTCTTCGTGACCGGCCGTGAGCGAGGCCGGGGCAGGGGCCGCTCAGCCAGGCAGCAGCCGATCAAGGAGCGCCGCTACGTGACCGTGAGCCGTCCGGCCGCTGTTGTCATCCTTGCCGCGGGGGCGGGGACGCGGATGAAGTCCCAGCTCCCGAAGGTGCTGCACCCGATCTGCGGGGCACCCATGCTCGATCATGTGCTGGCCGCCGCCCGGGAGCTGCGCCCGGGCCAGATCATCGTCGTGGTGGGCCACCGGCGGCGCCAGGTGACCGAGCACCTGGCGGGGCACGCGCCCGATGCCCGGGTGGTCGTCCAGCACCGGCAGGGCGGCACCGGGCACGCGGTCCGGGCCGTGACCGAAACCGTGGGGCTGGGCCAGGGCACCGTGGTGGTCACCTACGGCGACACCCCGCTGCTGCGCGGCAGCACGCTTGCCGCCCTGGCCGCCGAGCACGCCACGCGGCGGGCCGCCGCCACGGTGCTGACCACCCGGATGGCGGATCCCACCGGGTATGGCCGGATCCTGCGGGATGACCGCGGCGCCTTCACCGGAATCGTCGAGGAAGCCGACGCCAGCGCCGGCCAGCGGGCGGTCACCGAGGTCAACTCGGGCGTCTATGCGTTCGACGCGGCCCTGCTGGCCGACATCGTGAAGCGGCTGCCGACCGACAACGCCAAGGGCGAGGAGTACCTCACCGACGCGGTCGCCATCTTGTGCGCTGAAGGCCATCGGGTGGCCACGCTGACGATGCCCGATGACGAGGAGGTCCGCGGGGTCAACGACCGTATCCAGCTCGCGCACGCCCGCCGGATCCTCAACGCGCGGATTCTCGACGGCTGGATGCGCGCGGGGGTGACGATCGTCGATCCGCTGACCACCTTCATCGACGCTGGCGTGATGCTCGAGCGCGACGTCGAGATCGGGCCGGGCACCCAGCTGGCGGGTGCCACGGTGGTCGAGACGGGAGCACACGTGGGCCCCGGCTGCCTGCTGCGGGACAGCGCCGTCGGCAAGGGCGCCGTGCTCAGCCACGTGGTCGGCGTGTCCGCCAGGATCGGCCCGGGCGTGACCGTGGTGCCGTTCACCTACCTGGCCCCGGGGACCGACCTGTCCGCCGGGTCACCCGGGGGGCGCAGAAGTGTCGCGGGCAGGCCCGCGGGGAAGGGAGCGCAGGCGTGACGGGCATCACCGTGAAGGCCAGGAAGAAGCTCATGCTCTTCTCCGGGCGGGCATACCCCGAGCTCGGCCAGGAGATCGGCGGCTGCCTCGGCATAGAGCCGACCCCCACCAGGCTTTCCGACTTCGCCAACGGCGAGATCTTCGTCCGGTTCCTGGAATCGGTTCGGGGCTGTGACGCCTTCGTGCTGCAGAGCCACACCGCCCCGATCAACCACTGGATCATGGAGCAGCTCATCATGGTCGACGCGCTCAAGCGCGCGTCGGCCAAGCGGATCACGGTGGTCGCGCCGTTCTTCGGCTACGCCAGGCAGGACAAGAAGAGCCATGGCCGCGAGCCCATCTCGGCCCGGCTGATGGCCGACCTGTTCGCCGCCGCGGGGGCCGACCGGATCATGGCGGTGGACCTGCACACCGCGCAGATCCAGGGGTTCTTCGACGGCCCCGTGGACCACCTGTTCGCGCTGCCGATCCTGGCCTCCTACATCGAGGGCCGCCTGGACGTGTCCCGGGTGACGGTGGTCGCGCCGGACGCGGGCCGGGTCCGGGTCTGTGAGCGCTGGACCGACCGGCTCGGCAGCCCGCTTGCGATCATCCACAAGCGCCGCGACCCCGACGTGGCGCATCAGGTCGCCGTCTTCGAGGTCGTCGGGGAGGTGGCCGGGCGCACCTGCATCGTGGTGGACGACATGATCGACACCGGCTCGACGATCGGCAAGGCCGCCGATGCGCTGTTCGCCAAGGGCGCGACCCAGGTGATCGTCATGGCCACGCACGGGGTGCTGTCCGGCGCCGCGGTGGACGAGCTGAAAAACTCCCGGATCAGCGAGGTCATCGTGACCAACACCCTGCCGATCCCGGCGGAGAAGCGCTTCGACAAGCTCACCGTGCTCTCGATCGCGCCGCTCCTCGCCCGGGCCATCCAGGAGGTCTTCAGCGAAGGCTCGGTGACGAGCCTGTTCGAGGGCCAGACCTGAGCCGCCGCCCCCGGCCGGCCCGGTAATTCCGGCCCGTTCCCCCCTGCAACAATTTCCCCATAACCCGCACTCGCGCGCGATGCCCGGCTAATACTCCTTATGTTGCCGCGGCGGGGAATCGTGCCATCTGCGCCCCCATGCCGCACGCCAGGCGGAGGGCCGGGCGCCATGCGGGAGCAAAGGGGAGGACATGATGAGGAGATCCCGGACCTGGCTTGCGCTGTGCGGCGCCGGCGCGGTCACACTCGCGGTGGCGGCGGCGGGGCTGGCCCCGGCCGGAGCGGCCGCCGGCGCGCACCGCACGGCAGCCACGGGCCCGGTGTCCGCGATCCCCCTGGCGGGCACGCCGGCGCTGGCCAGCACCGGCTCGACCGAGCAGATCCGGCAGCTGGCGGACTGCGGCGGGACCATGTACGCGGTGGGCACGTTCACCGAGATCACCTGGAACGGCACCACCTACACCCGCAATGGCGCGTTCAGCTTCGCCGACACCGCCCCGTTCAAGGTCACCCCGTGGAACCCCGGCGTCAACGGCACGGTGAACACGATCGCATTCAACGGCGGCAACTGCGCCACCGCCTACATCGGCGGGCAGTTCACCACGGTGGGCGGCGCCGCGGCCAAGAACATCGCCGCGGTCCGCACCGCCACCGGCGGGCTGGTCCCCGGCTTCCGGGACAACGCCAGCGGCCAGGTCAACACCATCCTGGCGGCGGGCGGCCACCTGCTGACCGGGGGCGCGTTCAAGGGCATCAACGGCAGCAGCGCCAACCCGTACTACATCAGCCTGAGCCCGGCCACCGGCGCGAACGACGGCTATCTCGCCCTGGCGATCTCCGGTCACTACGTGTACCCGAACGTGAAGGTCAACCACACCCAGATCTACAACCAGCAGCTGTCCCCGAGCGGGAAGCGCGTCCTGGTCGAGGGGACGTTCACCTCGGCCGGCGGCCAGGCACGCCAGCAGATCTTCATGCTCGGCCTGGGCGCGGGCCACGGCACCGTGACCGCCTGGAACTCCAGCCAGTTCAGCCAGTTCTGCTCCACCAAGCGGCCGTTCTACATCCAGGCCGCCACCTGGTCGCCCGACGGCAAGACGGTCTACGTCGCGGACACCGGCAAGACCCCGGACAACTGGCAGCACACGTTCCCGCTCACCGGGCTGTGCTCCGCGGTCGCCGCGTTCCCGGCCACGCTGGCCGGCGGCCTGTCCCCCGACTGGGTCAACTACACCGGCTGCGACTCGCTGTACTCGGTGGCGGCCGACGCCAGTGCCGTCTACGTCGGCGGCGACGAGCGGTGGGCCGACAACCCGGACGGATGCAACCGGGCGGGCTCCGGCGCGGTCCCCGCCCCGGGCATGGGCGGCTTCACCCCCGGCGCCTCGGGCGGTGCGCTGCTGGAGAACTCCGGCGGCACCGCCGGCCTGTACTCCAGGGCGCGCGGCATCGGCGCGGACGACATGCTGCTGACCGCGGCAGGCCTGTGGATCGGCAGCGACAACCTCGACGGCTCGGCCAGTTGCGGCGGCACCGGCGGCCACGCCGGGATCTGCTTCCTGCCCTACAGCGCGTAGACCGGCAGCGTACGCCCCGTGCCGATCGCCACGATGTAAGGCCGCCGGCGGAGGGCTGGCTTCCCGCCGGCGGCCGGCCTGCGGGCCGTGGCCTGAGGACGACCGAAGGGGCCGGCTGATGGTGACCGCTGCCCCGCCCCGGCAAGCGCGAGGGCAGCGGTCACCGGCTCCCACGGAAGCCGCGTACCGCGACGTCCAGTCGTCGTGCTGAGCAGGAGGCGACTGTCCCGTGATCGCGCGGCCGCCTGGCAGCGCGGTCACGGTTCGCTCCGGGCCGCCCCCGCGGAGACCCGCAGCTATTCCAGCCTCACCCGGCTCATTTCTCATCACCGTGGCTGAAAACGAGCATTGCAGCACACGATTGCGTCACGATTGAGGCGTGATTGAGCCATCCGGCGGGCGGTCGGCATTCCGGATCCTCGGGCCCGTCGAGGCCTGGACGGGCCAGGAGTGGGCGCCGATCGGGGCGGCCAAGCGGCGCTCGGTCCTGGCCGCGCTGCTGCTGCGCGCGGGCGAGCCGGTGTCCACCGATGTGCTGATCGACGAGGTCTGGCCCGACGGGCCGCCGGCGAAGGCGGCCAACGTGCTCAGCGGGTACATGCATCACCTGCGCCGGCTGATCCGGGACCCCGGCGGCCGGGTGCTGGTCACCCGGGCGCCGGGCTACCAGGTGGTGCTGCGCCCCGGCGAGCTGGACGCGGACCAGTTCGCCGCGCTGGTCTCGGCCGGCCGGCGCGCGCTGGCGGACGGCGCGCCGGCCCGGGCGGCGGACCTGCTCGACGAGGCACTGGGCCTGTGGCGGGGCCCGCCGCTGGCCGACGTGCCGCCCACCCCGTCGGTGGCCGCGGCGGCGGACCGGCTGGAGGGGGCCCGGATCGAGGCGCAGGAGCTGCGGGCCGGGGCCGGCCTGGCCTGCGGGCGGTATGCCGAGGTGGCGCTGGAGCTGCGCACGCTGGCCGCAGACCATCCGCTGCGGGAGACGCTGTGGGCACTGCTCATGCGGGCGCTGTACGCCGACGGGCGCCAGGCCGAGGCGCTGGAGGCATATGCCCAGGCCAGGGAGGTGATCTCGGACGAGCTCGGGGTGGACCCCGGCGCCGACCTGCAAGCCCTCTACCAGCAGATACTGACCGCCGACGAGGAGCCGGGCGGGATCGTCCCGGGGCCGGGCGGCCCGGCGCCGGGCGGCGCCCCCGCCCTGGTACCCGCGCAGCTTCCCGCCGACATCCCCGACTTCACCGGCCGCTCCGGGCAGGTCGGGCAGTTGCGCGAGATGCTCGCCGGGGCGGGAGACGGTAGCCCGGGAGCGGTCCGCGTGGTCCTGGTGGTGGGCTCGGGCGGGCTGGGCAAGACCACGCTGGCCGTGCACGTGGCGCACCTGCTGGCCAGCGAGTTCCCCGACGGGCAGCTGTACGCCAGCCTGCTGGGCGCCACCGCGCCGGTGGACCCGGCGGAGGTGCTGGCGCGGTTCCTGCGCGACCTCGGCGCCGACCCGGCGCGCATCCCGGCCGATGCGGAGGAGCGCGCCGCGCACTACCGGACCAGGCTGGCCGGCCAGCGGGTGCTGATCCTGCTGGACGACGCGCGCACCGTGGAGCAGGTCCGGCCGCTGCTGCCCGGCAGCGCCTCGTGCGCCGTGCTCATCACCGCGCGGTCCTGGCTGCCGGAGCTGGCCGGGAGCGCGGTACTCGACCTGGACGTGCTGTCGCCGGAGGAGGCCCGCGCGCTGTTCACCCGGGTCGTCGGCGAGCGGCGCGCCGGCGCCGAGCCGGCCGCGACCGAGGAGGTGCTTGCCGCCTGCGTGGGCCTGCCGCTGGCGATCAGGATCGCCGGGGCGCGGCTGGCCACCCGGGGCAGCTGGAGCGTGCGCACCCTGGCGGGCCGGCTGGCCGACGAGCGGCGGCGCCTGGACGAGCTGCGCGTGGGCAACCTGGCGGTGCGGGCCTCGTTCGAGGTGAGCTTTGCCAGCCTGCCCGGGGCCACGCCCGAGGGACGGCTGGACTCCGCCCGGGTGTTCCGCCTGCTGGGCCTCTGGACCGGCCCGTCCATCACGTTGCCGGCCGCCTGCGCCCTGCTCGGCGAGGACGCCGATCCGGTGACGGACGCGCTGGACGTGCTGGTCGACGCGCACCTGCTGGGATCGCCCGGGCCGGACCGGTACCGCTTCCACGACCTGCTCCGGGTGTACGCGGCCGACCGGGCCCGCACCCAGGAGAGCGAGCAGGTGTGCCAGGACGCGGTGGCCCGGCTGCTCACCTGGTACCTGCACACCGCCGAGGCGGCCGCCGCCGTCATCTCGCCCCAGCATGCCCGGGTGCCGCTGAGCCCGCTCCGCCCGGCGGTCCGGCCGCTGGACTTCGGCTCGCTGGAGGACGCCCTGGCCTGGTGCGAGGCGGAGCGTCCCGGGCTGTCGGCCGCGGTGCGCCTCGCCGCCGCGACCGGGCTGCACGAAATCGCGTGGAAGCTGCCTGCCGCGGCGATGAGCTACTACTACCGGCGCAGTCACTGGGGCGACTGGGTGACCACGCACGAGGCGGGCCTGGCCAGCGCCCGCCTGCTGGACGACCAGGGCGCCGAGGCGTGGATGCTCAACAACCTCGGCATGGCCTACGGCGTCCAGCGCAGGCAGGAGTGCGCCGGCTACTTCGAGCAGGCGCTGGCGATCTACCGCGGGATGGGCGACCCGCGGGGCGAGACGCGCGCGGCCAACAACGTGGCCAGCGCCTGGTTCAACCTGGGCCGGTTCGAGGAGGCGCTGGCCGCTGGCCGGCGGTCGCTGGAGATCCAGCGCAGGAACGGGAACCGCTACGGCGAGGGCATCGCGCTCGGCGTCCTCGGTGGCTCGTGCCAGCAACTCGGCCGGTTCACCGAGGCCATCGGCCATCTGCAGGCGGCCCTGGCCATTTTCCGCGAGCTGGGCGAGGCGATGGCCGAGGCCGACTGCCTCAGCGACCTCGGCGAGGCTTATCTCGGCCTGGACCGGGTCAATGAGGCGGTCGGCGCGCTGACCCGGTCGCTGGCTATCTGGCAGGACATCGGCGACCGGCACGGGCAGGCGGCCACGCTGCTGCGGCTCGGCCGCGCCCAGCAGGCGGCGGGCAGCGCGGGCCGGGCCTATGAGCTGTTGTCCCAGGCAGCCGCGCTGTTCGACGAGCTCGGCGATCATGCCGAGGCGGCGCACGCCCGGGCGGCGCAGGTGGCGAGCGCCAGGCGGTCCTCCTGACCCGCGAGGGCACGCCAATCCGGCGCCCGGCGTTTCACGGTTATCCGTTATGGATCACTTGATCGGGTTTAGGCTATTGCCTGTTTCCTTAAGCAGCCCTTCGAGGGAGACCCGGAGATTCGGGGGAAAGGACCAAATCATGGGGGATCAAGAAACGGCTGGGCAGCCGTCGGACGAGACCACCGCAGATGACCAGCAGGCTGCCGCCACTCCGGACGACAGCACCCCGCCGCCGCCTCCGCCGCCGCCCGGTGACGGCGACGACGGTGGCCCTGACGTGATCTTCCACGGCTGATTCCGCACGCTCGCAACCGCGGCTCGCGCCCCGGTCCGGCCTACCGGACCGGGGCGCTTCAGTTGTCCGGCGGGCGCAGGCCGGCGGCGGGCGTCTCCTCGGCCCAGGCCGGCGGGACTCCGCGCGGCGACGGGCACGCGGCTAGGCCGCGCGACGATCGGCAAGCAGCTAGGCGGCCCGGCGCAGCCCGCGTCCCCGGGCGCGACGGTCGCCGACCGCCTTGGCCACCCGGACCCGGAGGAGGATCCTCGTGGCGACGACGCCGTCGCCCCAGGTGAGCTTCTTGCCTTCCTCCCGGCTGCGGGCCCGGTAGGTGATCGGCACCTCGTACGGGCGGACGCCGCGCGCCAGCAGCATGGCGGTCAGCTCGGTGTCCAGGCCGAACCGGTTCTCGGTGACCGGCAGCTCGCGGAACAAGGCGGCGGGCAGCAGCTTCAGGCAGCTGTGCAGGTCGCTGATCCAGGTGTTGAAGAGGGCGTTGGCGGTGAAGGTGTTGACCCGGTTGCCGATGACGAACCAGAACGAGTGGGCGGTGGACGCGCCGAACGTGCGGACCCCGTACACCACCTCCGCGTCACCACGCGACACCGGAGCCAGCAGGCCGAGGATGTCGTCCGCGGAGTACTCCAGGTCCGCATCGAAGATCAGCAGGTAGTCGCCGCTGGCCAGGGAGGCCGCGGTCCGCACCGCCGCACCCTTGCCCCGGTTCACCGGGTGCTCGGTGATCAGCACGCGCGAGTCGTCGATGCCGGCCAGCACCTCGCCGGTGTTGTCCACGCTGCCGTCGTTGACGATGACGACCTCGATGTCACACGGGTAGCGGATGTCCAGGAGCCGCTTGATGGCGATGCCGACGGTTGCCGCCTCGTTGTAGGCAGGCACCAAGATCGAAAGTTTCACCCTTGTCCCCGGTCTGAGATCTCGCCAACGTGAGTTGTCGGCAGTGTAATCGGCATATCTATGCGGGAACTTAATAATTGTCCATATTTTGTCCGGCGGCGGCGGGCCCGCGCCCGTCTGTCGTCCTATCCAGGCCGGTAGACCTTGACACCATCCGCCTGGTAGCCGAGGTGGAAGCCGGTGGCGCTGAGGTAGCGGTAGATGGCGGCGTAGTGCAGGTGGTGGTGGCTCGGCCGGGTGACTGCCATCCAGTGCTTGGTCCAGACCAGCACCCAGCCGACGGGCAGCGTGGTGAGGTCCTGACGGGCGGCGGCGACCCTGGCGGGGGTCACCCGCTTGCCCGCCCTGGCGGCGGCGAGCCCGGTGTAGAAGGCGTGGCGGCGGATCCCGGCGAGGGTGGGCCGCGGAACCCAGGACGTGTAGGAGTCACCGCGCGGGTGACCGTCCGCGGTGGCCAGCACCAGCGCCATGGGGGAGATGCCCTTGCCGTACCACGGGATGCCGCGGATGCCGAAGGGCACGTCCACCACGATCGAGCCGGAATGGTCCGCGGCGATCGGCCGGTCCACCGCGGGCAGCGCCGTGGGCATGGTGCCCGGTGGCCCGGCCCAGCCCGCTTCGAGCGCGGCCAGCACGGCCACCACGGCAAGCGCGGGCCGGCTGTGCCGCAGCAGCCACTCCACCGCCGCCCCGGCCAGCACGGCGGCGCCGACGAGGCCGAGCAGGGCGAGCCGGTCGGGCTCCCGGAACGAGGACAGCCCGGGGAACCGGATCAGCCAGGTGTCCGGCATCAGCAGCGATACCTGCTGGTGGTGCCAGGTCTGGGCGAGCGGTATGTACTGGCGGCTGCCGAGGTACAGGGTGGGGCCGAGCGCCAGGGCCGCGCAGCCCAGCCAGAGCAGGCCAAGCCACCGGGCGCTGTGGCGCCGCCAGCTCACCGCCAGGCCTAGCGCCGCGAGCACCGTCAGGACCAAGCCGAACGTGGCGAGTGACTCGTCCGGCGTGTGCTGGTGGTACAGCGATGCCAGGCTGCCCAGCCCGTAGTCGGCCAGCCGCGGCGAGGGCGCGAAGATGCTGGGGAACTCGCCGGCGAACTTCACGTACTGGCCGCCGGACGGGTTGCTGTGCCCGAGCGCCAGGGCCTGGGCCATCGCGATGAGCTGCGGGCTGGCGACCACCAGGCCGGTGCCGGCGGCGGCCAGCGCCGCCCGGTAGGCGGTGGCGCCGGGCCGCCGGGCCAGCCAGGGGACCAGCACGACGATGGCCAGGGCGACGGCCAGCACCGACAGCTCCTGGTCCACCAGCATCGATCCGCCGAGCACCAGGCCGAGGACCACTCCGCGCCTGATGGTGGGATCGCGCCGGAGCCGGACCGCGGTCTCCAGCGCCAGCGGGAGGAACACGCAGCCGGCCGCGGTGTGCAGGTGGTACCAGTCCTGGAAGGCGAACATCCCGGACAGCCCGTAGAAGGCGCCCGCCGCGATCGCGCCCGCCATGGGCAGCCACAGGCGCGCCGCGCGGTACATCGCGTAGCAGGCCAGCCCGGGCATCACGATGGCCAGCAGGTTGTCGGACACCGATGGCCCGAAGAGCAGGGTCACCGGCGTCATCACCAGGCCCAGCAGGGGCGTCAGCGTGTCGAAGCCCAGCTGGATCCCGACGGGGGCGGCCAGGGCGGGGGTGAACCACGGGTTCGACAGGTGCACCACCTGGTGGGCGACCCACCACATGTTCCAGACGTACTCCGCCTGGTCGGCCCCGCGCGGCAGGTGGCCGGCCAGGTAGGCGGCCCGCGGCCAGGTGGCGGCGACCCCCGCGGCGAGGAACACGGCCAGCAGCGCCAGTTCCCGGATCCATGGCCGTGCGGCCAGCCGGCGGCCGAGGGTGGCGGCGGCCGGGCTGGCGCCGGTGGCGAGCCCGGCGGCGGGGTCCGCGGTGGTGGCCGGGCTGGCGCCGGTGGCGAGCCCGGCGGCGGGGTCCGCGGTGGTGGCCGGGGTGGCGCCGGCGGCGGAGCCATCGGTGGCGGTGGCCGGGCCGGCGCCGGTGGCGGGAATGCGGGTGGCCGTGGGCGGGCCGCTGTCGGTGGCGGCCGGGCCGTCGGCGACGGGCCCGGCGGCGGCATCGGCGGACGTGGCCGTGTCTGGTTCCATGCCATACGGCTCAGCCGGGGGCATGCCCGCGGGCGCCGCGGGGCCGTGCGGGTTGTGCTGGCTCACGCCGTCCCTCCCCGGTGACCGCCCGCCTCCGCTGGCAGCCGGAGGAGCTGGGCGTGGCCGACCCGGTACTGACTGGTAAACCCGACCAGCCGGAGATACGCAGCCGCTTGGCCGATGGGCTTCCAGATGACCGCCCAGCGTACCCGCATCCGCAATGCGTCCTGGCGGGCGGCCAGGACCTGCGCCGCGGTGATGGTGCGGCGGGGCGCCGGTTCCTCGGCCGCGACCAGGTAGCGGTAGAACGGGTGTGCCCTGATGGCGGCCACGGTGGTGGCCGGCTCCAAGGAGGCGACCGAGACCGCCCGCGGATGCCCGTCGGCGGTGGCCATGACCAGTGCGTGGGGCGACACCTCGGCCCCATAGGTGCCCAGGCCGCCGCCCAGCCCGAAGGGGACGTCCACGACGGCCGAGCCGGAATGATCTGCGGCTATGGGGGCGTCCAGCCGGCGGTAGGTCGTGGACATCGGCTTGATGAGCGGGCTGCCGGAGAAGCCGGCCTCCAGCACCGCCAGGGCGAGCGCCGCGGCCAGCAGCAGCGGCGCCCGGCGCTGCAGCCACTCCACCGCCATGCCCGCCAGCAGGGCCGCGGGCAGCAGGCCCACCAGCAGGAACCGGTCCGGTTCCCGCAGGCCGGACAGCCCGGGCAGGTGGATGATCCAGGTGTAGGGCAGGGCCGCGGACATCGCCACGCCGTGCGAGGCCACGGCGAGCGGGACGAAGCGGGCGCGCCCGACCCGCAGCACCGAGCTGAGCGCGACGACCGCGCTGGCCAGCCAGGCCAGGCCGAGCCAGCGGGCGGGCCACCGGCGCCAGGCCACCACCAGCCCGGTCAGGGCGAGCAGCGACAGCATCACGCCAGAGGTGGGGATGCCCTCCTTGTGGGTCTGGTAATGGAAGACCGACCCCACGGCGGTCAGCCCGAAGTACCCGGTCCGGGGGGAGGGCGCGAACAGGCTGTCCAGCGGCACCCCGTACCGGGTGTCCTGGTGCGCGAGGAGCACCCCGGGCAGGGCCGCGCCACCGGATGCGGCCTGGTTGGCCATGGCGATGATCTGCGGGCTGGCGATGAGAACGGCCACGCCCGCGGCCAGGCCGGGCGCGGGCGCGCCGAGGGCCATGCCGGATGATGGCTCCATCCCGCCTTCTGGTTTGTGGGATCCGGTGCGTTTTCCCTGTCAACGGGCGGTCGGCTCATTACGTCTCCGGAAAGCCGGCCCGCCGTGGCGCAGGGGGTCACCGGGATGCGGATTCCGCTGCGACTGTGCAGCAAGATAGCCTTTTTCTGGATTTGCCCGCCGTCATGGTTTATGCAAATTTTGCGACATCGTGGCGGCGGGGATAGCGTTTTATGCCGCCCGCCCGGCCGGCCGCACCGGTGACTGGCCGTCCCGGCCGCGCCGCCGCCGCGGGCGGGGTGGCCCCGCGGGCCGGGCAGGTCGGCTAGACTCGTACCGCTTTCACCTGCGCCCAGGCAGCTTCGTGCCCGCGCGTGCGCCGGTCACCTGGCATCACGGTCGGGTGCCGCGCTGGTGAGCCGAGGTTCCCGCGAAGCCAGGGTTCTGCGAAGGAGTACTACCGTGCCCGAGGTCCGCATCGTCGCCGAGCCGCGCACCGAGTTCGGCAAGGGCGCCGCCCGCCGTACGCGCCGCGCGGGCCGGGTGCCTGCCGTCCTGTACGGGCACGGCACCGACACCCGGCACATCACCCTGCCCGGCCATGAGCTGCTCATGGCGCTCAAGACGCCGAACGTGCTCATCCAGGTGGACGGGCTGGGCAGCGGCTCGCAGCTCACCCTGCCCAAGGCCGTGCAGCGCGACCCGATCCGGGGATTCATCGAGCACGTGGACCTGATCATGGTCCGCCGCGGCGAGAAGGTCACCGTCGAGGTCCCGGTCCAGGTGAACGGCGAGATCATTCCCGGCGGGCTGCTCGACCAGCAGATGGTCCGCCTGTCGGTGGAGGCCGAGGCCACGCGCATCCCGCAGTCGATCGAGGTCGACGTGGAGGGCATGGACATCGGGGCGTCCGTGCACGCGGGGGACCTGAAGCTGCCGCAGGGGGTCACGCTGGTGGCCGAGCCGGAGGCCCTGGTCCTGCACGTGGTGGCGGCACCGACCGCCGAGCAGATCGAGGCCGAGCTTGGCGAGACGCCCGCGGCCGAGGAGGCACCCGAGGGGGTGCCCGAGGCCGTGCCGGACGCTGGCGCGGCGCAGGAAGAGGAGTCTGGCTGACGGTCTGGCCGCGGCGACGGCGCTCCCCGGCTGTGCCCGGCGACCGGTGGCTGATCGCCGGGCTCGGCAACCCCGGGCCCGGCTACGCGGGCAACCGGCACAACGCGGGGTTCCTGACCGCCGATGTGCTCGCCGCTCGCGCGGGAGCGCGGCTGCGGGCGGGCAAGTTCCGGGCACTGACGGCGGACGGCCGGGTGGCCGGGCACGGCGTCATCATCGCCGAGCCGCTGACGTTCATGAACGAATCCGGCGTCGCGGTGGGCGGGATCATCAGGTACCACCGGATCCCGCCGGACCGGCTCGTGGTGGTCCACGATGAGCTGGACCTGCCGTTCGGCGCCATCAGGCTCAAGTGCGGCGGCGGGGACGGCGGGCACAACGGGCTGCGGTCGGTGACCGCCCACCTGGGCACGCGCGAGTACAACCGGGTCCGGATCGGGATCGGGCGGCCGCCGGGGCGGATGGACCCCGCGGCCTACGTGCTGCGCGACTTCTCCGCGGCCGAGCGCAAGGAACTCCCGTTCGTGCTCGACCGGGCCGCGGACGCGGTGGAGGCGCTGCTCGCCGACGGCCTGGAGGCCGCGCAGAACGCCTTTCACTCCGCCGGCACGGGCTAGCCGGGCCCGACCGGCTGGCCCGTGCCTCAGCCGGACGAGCCGTACTGGATGGGGACGTCCATGGTCTGGCTGGCGTGCCAGCCGGAGGCGCCCGGGCTGAGCTGCCAGACGGTCAGCAGGCTCCGGTGGACGGCCAGCGCATCGATCGTGCCGGCGGGTCCCAGCGCCAGCGTCGCGGTGCCCGGGGGGAGCGCGGGCAGCGGCCGCCATGCCGCGCCCGGACCCGCGATGGCCTGCGCCCGGTTCCCGCCCAGTGTCACCGCGGCTTCGCCGGCCGCCCCGAAAGAGACCGAGGACAGCCTCGTGCTGCCAAGCGGGAGCGGCGCCGACAGGGCCCAGTGGCTGCCGTTGTCAGCGGACCAGGCGGCGAGCAGCCGCGCGGCGCCGCCGTCGCCCACCCGGAGCAGCGCGGCGGTCTGGTTCGCGGCGCTGGCCAGCCGGACGACGGCAACGGGCTGGCGGGCCAGTACGGCCGGCAGCCGCGGTCCTGCCGCCTGCCAGGTGCCGTTCCGGTCGGCAAAGACTCCCACGGTCCCGGGCCGGGCGCAGGTTCCGCCGAGCAGCGGCGTGCCGGAGGGCGTGAACGTGGCGGCGGTAAGGGCACGCAGGCCGCAGCGGCGGCCAGGCGCGGTGGCGGCGATGGCCGGCTGGGTGGTCAGCCTGCTCCACCTGGTGTAGCCGGGGGCGGCGGCAAGCTTCGCGGTGCCGCCGCTGAGCAGCGCGAGCAACTGACCGCTGCCGGGCGCGACCGCCAGGGCATCAGGGACGTTGGCTACCGCCGCGTCGAGCGGCCCGGCCGGTGCCCACGCCTGGCCGCCGTTGCGGGTGGTTACCAGCGGCGTGTAGGTGAGGTACTGGCTGGGCCGGAACCCGGTTATCAGCGACTGCCCGCCAGCGCCGGCCACGACCAGGCCCCCGTTGTCGGCCGCCCCCGGCGGGGTGGCCAGCTTCCACTGGGTGCTGCCGGCCGGGCGGAGGAACAACTGCCAGAAGTTGTTGTGCGCGGCGGCAGTTCCGCCCATCACCGCGACGGCCCAGGTACCGGCGGCGGTGGCCAGCGAGGTGGCGAGGAACGGCGCACCGCCGGGCGGGGCCTCGGCGGCCGGAGGGCGAGCAGACGGCGCGGCGGCGCCGCAGCCCGCGGCGAGCGCCGACGCCAGGACAAGCACGACCGCGGGCGACCGGGCGGGCAGCCTCACGACTGCCCCAGCAACTGCCGCGCCGCGTCGGTCAGTTCCGCGGCGAACGAGGACTTGGTCGCCTGGGTCCCCGGGCCGGGGTCGAAGGCCAGCTCCCGGCGCAACTGCCCGGACTGGTCGATGACGAAGGCGTAGTCCCCGTGGGCCAGCATCGCCCCGGCCGGTAGGAGCTGCGCCGGGACGAGGCCGTAGGCGCTCCACAGGTGCTGGAGCTGGGGGGTGCTGCCGGTCAGGTACAGCCAGTGGCGCACCCTGGTCAGGCCCTCCTGGCTGTCGAACGCCCGGATGTAGCTCAGCTGGGTGTAGAGCGGGTTGTAGTTGATCGCGACCAGCTCGACATGCTGGATGTCCGCGCCGAGCAACTGCCCCGCTACCCGGAACTCCTGCGCGATCAGCGGGCAGTCCGTCGAGCACGTGTCGTCCAGGAAGGTCAGCAGCACCACCTTGCCGTGCAGGTCCGCGAGGCTGACGGTGCGGCCGTGCTGGTCGGTCAGGCTGAACGCGGGTGCCGGGGTGTCGAGCGTGGCGCTCTTCCCGTTGATGGCCTGCGCCAAGATCGTGTCAGCGACCGGGTTGGCCTGCGCGACGGCCATCGGCGCCGCGCCGAGGATGATGATGCCGACCGCGCACACCGACGCCACCGTACGGTAGCTCGCCCCGGCCACGGACCGGCGCAGCGACGCGGGCTGGAACCGGTCCCGCCAGCCGGCCGGCTCGGCGGTAACGCCCGCCGCCGCCTCGGCCGGGCTCACGTCCACCAGCGCGAGGTAACCGGCCGCGGCCAGCAGCAGGTACGGGATCATGCTGTTGGGATCGGTGCCGAGCCCGCCCAGGAAACCAAGATCCTGAATGAACACCCAGGCCGCCAGGCTTATCACGGCGAAGGCGATCAGCGCGGGGCGGATCAGCCGCGGCCGCCCGGTCAGGAAGGCGGCCCCGATGACGGTCAGCGCGGCCACCACGAACAGGTTGACCCAGAACCCGTACGTAGCGGTGAAGGAGGCGAAGCTGCCTACCCAGGCGGACAGGAAATGAGGCTGGGGCGTTGCGGCCATCGTCTGGGCCATGCTGGTGAGCGTGCCGGCCGTGCCGTGCTGGCCGCCCTGCCAGAACCCTCGTCCCGGCCAGGCCTGCAGGACGGCCATCCCCACCAGGGAGAGCCCGGTGCCTGCCGTGACGAGCCGGCCCAGCCGCGGCGAGTACCACAGGCGCTCGGGCAGCGCGATCAGGGCTCCCGCCACGCAGTAGAACAGGACCGCGCCTGGCGCGCCGAACAGCCAGGTCAGCCCGGGAGCGAAGATCCCGCCGAAGGACTCACCGAAGACCCAGACCACAAGGCCCCAGCCGACGCTGGCCACCCCGGCCAGCGTGGACCCGGTGCCGCGCGCCGCTGCCAGCAGCCACACACCGATCCCGATCTGGATCCACACGGCCGCCGCCCCGGCCTGGATGGGGTGATACGACCAGGTGGTCGCGGCCCAGTTGACCAGGTGCTGCACCCATGCCGGAGAACTCGCTGCCGTCGGCTCGATGACCTGGGAGGGCAGGCCTACCGCCATCTTCGGCTGGGCCTGCAGGATGCCGTCGAAGAGCCACAGCAAGCCGAACCCGATCCGCAGCAGCCGCCGCCAGGCCGGCTCGGCCAGGACGGGTGCGGGGCTGCCGGATGCCTGTTTCCCGGTGCCGCCGCCGGCGCCCCGCCGCAGCCACGCCCGCGCGCCGATCCAGGCCAGCCCGAACACCAGCAGGATCAGCAGCACGATGAGCCCTTGGTGCAGCAGTGCCGCCTTGAACGCCGCGACCACCACCGGGTTGCTGAGATTGACGCCGGAGTTCATCCCGGGCATGACGCCACCCGCTCCCCTCCCGGTATGCTCCCAGAATCTTCCCGGCCGGTGACGGCGGCTCGCGCCAGGAGCACTGCTTCCCCCATGATCGACTGGGGCAGTCCGTTTTGCCCTAGTAATGTGAAGACGCCGAAGCCGCTGCGGTGGTTGTCAGGCACGGCCGAGTCCGCGCTGGAGCGGGTCCCACGCTCACCGCCGCTGGCGGCTATGGTCGCGGCAGTCTTTCCTGGAGGTTGTGACGATCATGCTGGCCTGTGGTGGACCGCTCAGCTCATGGTTCCGGGGTGCCCGGTCATGACCAGGCTCGACGTCGTGGTCGTGGGGGGCGGCATCCTGGGCCTCGCCGCGGCGCGGGAGCTTCTGCTGCGCCGGCCCGGGATCTCGCTGGCCGTCCTCGACAAGGAAGCATCGATCGGCGAGCACCAGACCGGCCACAACTCCGGGGTGATCCACTCCGGTATCTACTACGCGCCGGGCTCGCTCAAGGCCCGGTTGTGCACCAAGGGCGCGCGCCTGATGTACGAGTTCTGCGAGCGCAACGGCGTGGCGACCGACCGCTGCGGCAAGCTCATCGTGGCGACCGCCGGAAGCGAGCTTCCCGCCCTCGACGAGCTGCACCGCCGGGGTGCCGCCAACGGCGTGCCGGGCCTGGAGATGGTCGGCCCGGAAGCGATACGCGAGCACGAGCCGCACTGCGCCGGGGTCCGCGCGATCTGGTCGCCCGCCACGGGAATCGTCGATTTCGCCCAGGTCACCGCGGCCCTGGCGGGCGATGTCACCCGGCTCGGCGGCGTGATCCACACCGGGCACCGGGTCGTCGGCCTCGCCGTAGGGGCCGGGTCGGTTTCGGTGCGGACCGGGCAGGGGGAGTTCACCGCCAGCCGGGTGCTCACCTGCGCCGGCCTGCACTCCGACCGGGTGGCCATGCTCTCGGGCGCGCCCGAGGAGCCGAGCATCGTGCCGTTCCGGGGCGACTACTGGCAGCTCCGGCCCGAACGGCGGCACCTGGCCCGGAACCTCATCTACCCGGTCCCCGACCCCAAGTTCCCGTTCCTCGGGGTGCACTTCACCAGGCGGATCAGCGACGACTCGGTATGGCTCGGGCCCAACGCGGTGCTGGCCCTGGCGCGCGAGGGCTACCGCCGGTCGGCCCTGCGGGTCGGCGACCTCTCCCAGACCCTGCGCTACCCGGGGTTCCGGCGGATGGCGCGCAGGTACTGGCGCACCGGGGCGGCCGAGGTGTACCGCGACCTGTCCAAGCGGGCTTTCGTCGCGGCATGCCAGCGGTTCGTCCCGGAGCTGACGCCCGCCGACGTGATGCCCGGCCCCTCCGGGGTGCGGGCGCAGTCGGTCGCCCGCGACGGCGGGCTCGTGGACGACTTCGTCTTCAACGTCCAGGGGGCTCAGCTCATGCACGTCCGGAACGCGCCGTCACCGGCCGCGACGTCGTGCCTGGCGATCGGTGAGCTGATCGCGGACGAGTGGGACCGTGCCGCCTGACCGCGCGCTCACAGTCCCGGCATAGCGCCGGAAAATATAACAAAACGATAACGCCGCGTGCCGCACGTCATCTCTATCCGGAGACCGGGCGTCCTACGGATAGTTTGCGGTCCTTGTTACCACTTTGCTCGCGGGGGGACTCTGGCCGGCCCCTGAGGGGACGCACCCTAGGTGATCAACCTCCTAGGGCCCGTGATTACCCGCCGGTCACCGAGTCCAAGAGGGGTGTTCTTGTGGAGATCACGGTCGTCGGCATGGGTTACGTGGGGACCGTCGCGGCCGCGTGCCTGGCGGACAGCGGCAATGACGTGGTGGTCATCGACATCAACCAGACGAAGATCGCCCAGCTGAACGCGGGCCAGTCGCCGGTCATGGAGTTCGGCCTGGCCGAGCTCATCGCCCAGAACGTCGAGCGGGGCCGGCTCCGGGCATCCGACGACCTGCAGCACTGCTTCCTGGGCAGCGAGGCCACCATCATCTGCGTCGGCACCCCCAGCGGGCCGCTCGGCGACGTCCGGCTGACCGAGCTCGACCGGGTCATCGAGCAACTGGGCGACGCGCTCGCCAAGGCCGACTCCTGGCATCTGGTGATGCTCACCTCCACCGTGCCGCCGGGAACCACGGAGAACCGGGTGATCCCGCAGCTGGAGCGGCAGTCGGGCAAGCGGTGCGGCACCGACTTCGGCGTCGCGTTCGCGCCGGAGTTCCTGCGCGAGGGATCGGCCATCGACGACTACCGGCGGCCGGCCAAGACGGTGATCGGCGCCAGCGACCCGCAGGCGTTCGAGTGCGCCGCGGCCATCTACCGCCCCTATGCCAGCAAGATCGATTCCACCAGCATCTCCGTGGCCGAGATGGTCAAGCTCACCGACAACTCGTGGCACGCGCTGAAGATCACCTTCGCCAACGAGATCGGGCGGTTCTGCCAGGCGCTCGGCATCGACAGCCATGCGGTCATGGAGGTCTTCCACTCCGACACCCGGCTGAACATATCCTCGGCATACCTCACCCCGGGCTTCGCCTTCGGCGGCTCGTGCCTGCCGAAGGACCTGCGGACGCTGGTCTACCGTGCGCGCCAGCTTGGCGCGGAGGTCCCGGTGCTGGAGTCGGTGCTGCCGAGCAACCGCGCGCACGTGGACGCCGTGCTGCGGCGCGTCCAGGAGATCCGCGCGAGGCGGATCGCCCTGCTGGGCATCGCGTTCAAGCCGGGCACGGACGACCTGCGCGAGAGCCCCATGCTGGAACTGGCCGAGCGGCTGCTCGGCAAGGGCTACGAGGTCGCCATCCACGACGAGTACGTCAACCTCGACCGGCTCATCGGCGCCAACCGCGAGTACCTGGAGCATGCGCTCCCGCATATCGCGTCGCTGCTCAGCCATGACCTCGAGATGGTGCTCAAGGGCGCCGACCTGGTGGTGGTCGCCCAGGCCAACCCGGCCTACTCGCAGGTCTGCGAGCTGGTCCCGGACCGTCCCGTGCTCGACCTGTCCGGCGCGGCCCGGCCGGCCGTCGCCGCGGGCAACTACCAGGGGCTGTCCTGGTAAGGGTGTTACCGGCCGGTTTGCGTCAACCGGGTGCGGTGGCTGGGCGTCTTGCTTGTGCGTGTAAATGCTGATTCGCGTTTTGCGTGGCGTGACTGCCGGTGACGGCTGGCGCGTGCTTGGGGGACCGCATGGAGGGGGAAGTTGGCGTGAGTGATGCCGTCGCCGTAGTGCCCGGCCGTGGCGCGGGGGGCGTGGATGTGGCGGTGCTGGTGCAGCGGGCCGCGGCGGGGGACCGGCAGGCGTGGGAGCGGCTGGTGGATCAGTTCGCGCGGCTGATCTGGGCGATGACCCGTGATTTCAAGCTGGCCGAGAGCGACGCGGCGGATGTGTTCCAGGCGACGTGGCTGCGGTTGCTGGAGCATATTGACCGGCTGGAGTACCCGGCGCGGGTGGGGTCGTGGCTGGCGGCCACGGCGCGGCATGAGTGCCTGCGCAGCCTGGCGGCGCAAAAGCGGCTGGTGCTGGTGCATGATGAGGTGCCGTTGCGGGAGGTGGCGGCGGCGGCGCCGGAGCTGGATGAGCGGCTGCTGGCCGAGGAGCGGGCGCAGGATGTGCGGCAGGCGCTGTCGAGCCTGCCCGGGCACTGGCAGCAGCTGGTGGAGCTGCTGATGGCCGATCCGCCGGCGTCGTATGCGGAGATATCCGACCAGCTGGGCCTGCCGGTGGGCAGCATCGGGCCGACCCGCGGCCGGTGCATGGCCCGGCTGCGGGTGCTGCTGCAGGCCTCCTGACCCACCCGGCCACGCCACCGCGGGCCCGGATCCGGCCGTGGCCTTGCGCCGCCGACGGGGCGGCCCGCCTACCGTAATCATTTCGTTATCTGATTCTTGCCACCCACCGTGCGCCGGCTGCGCGTCTCCCTGTAGTAAAGGGGAAATATGCGGCCATAGCCGGGGGGACTGACATGTCAGTTGCGGGGCGTATTGCGCACTGGGCCTCGGCGCGGCGGTTCACCTTGGGCGTGGGGCTCGCGCTACTCCTGGTCCTGGCCCTCTTCGTCAATGTGCGGCCGGCCGCCGCGGCCGGGCCCTGCGGCCCGCCCGTGACCAGCGTGATCGCCTGCGAGAACTCGTTGCCGGGGGACCCGCCCAGCGACTGGCAGGTGAACGGCGAGGGCGATCCGACGATCCAGGGCTTCGCCACGTCGATGAGCGTGAACATCGGGCAGACCATCTATTTCAAGATCAACACCCCGGCGACGTCGTACCACATCGACATCCTGCGCATCGGCTACTACCAGGGCGACGGCGCCCGCAAGGTCATGTCGAACATACAGCCGACCGCCACGCTCCCGCAGTCCCAGCCCACTTGCCTGAACGACACCGCCCCCACCGGGCTGGTCGACTGCGGCAACTGGGCCGTGTCGGCGTCGTGGGCGGTGCCGAGCACCGCGGTGTCGGGCTTGTACGTCGCCCATCTGGTGCGCAACGACACCGGCGGCAGCAGCCTCATACCGTTCGTCGTCCGCAACGACGCCAGCCATTCCGACATCCTGTTCCAGACCGACGACGAGACGTGGCAGGCGTACAACACCTGGCCCGGCACGGGTGGCAACGACCTCTACCAGTGCACCACCAACTGCCCCCCCGGGACCTCCGAGTCCTACAAGGGCGCCGCCGCGGTGTCTTACAACCGGCCGTGGACGCCCGGCGGGCCCAACGGGGGCAGCTGGTTCATGTACGCCGAGTACCCGATGATCCGCTACCTGGAGGAGAACGGGTATGACGTGAGCTACACCAGCGGCGTCGACATGTCCCAGCCCGGCGCCGCGTCGATAATCGAGCAGCACAAGATCTTCCTGACGGCCGGGCACGACGAGTACTGGTCCGGGCAGCAGCGCACGAACGTGCAGACCGCCCTCAAGGCGGGCGTGAACATGGCCTTCTTCACCGGAAACGAGGTGTTCTGGAAGACCAGGTTCGCGTCGAGCATCGACGGATCGAACACGCCCAACCGCACGCTGGTGACCTACAAGGAGACCCACTACGACGCTCCGACGGATCCGCAGGATCCGCCCACCTGGACGGGATCCTGGATGGATCCGCGATTTAGCCCGCCCGGCGACGGCGGGCAACCACAGAACGCGCTGACAGGCCAGTTGTTCGCCGTCGACACCGGCACCACCGACATCACCGTGCCGGCGTACTACAGCAAGCTGCGGTTCTGGCGAAATACCAGGGTGGCCAGCCTGACGTCAGGCCAGTCCACCACGCTGGATCCGGGAGTTGGCACGCTCGGTTACGAGTGGGACGTCGACGCCGACAACGGGTTCCGGCCTGCCGGCGAGATGGACCTGTCGTCCACGACCGATACCTCCGCCCAGCCGTTCACCGACTACGGCAGCGTCACGACGGCATCCGCCAACGCCACCGTGACCCATCACCTGACCTTGTACCGCGCGTCCAGCGGCGCCTTGGTGTTCGGCGCCGGGACCGTGCAATGGGCGTGGGGCCTGGACAATGCGGGCCTGAACCGCAACACAGATTCGGCCATGCAGCAGGCCACGGTGAACCTCTTCGCCGACATGGGCGTCCAGCCCGCCACGCTGATGTCAGGGCTAACGGCGGCCACGCAATCGACGGACACGACGCCGCCCACGTCCACGATCACATCTCCGTCATCGGGTGCCACCTTCCCCGACGGCACGGCGGTGACCATCAGCGGGACCGCCACCGACGCGGGCGGCGGCGTGGTCGCTGGCGTCGAGGTCTCCACCGACGGCGGTACCACCTGGCATCCCGTCGGCACGATGTCCACCCCGGCCACGTCCGTGACCTGGAGCTATTCGTGGGTCGCGCATGGCAGCCCGACCACCACGATCGAGTCCCGGGCGGTCGATGACAGCGGCAACCTGGAGACCCCCGGGCCAGGGGTCACCATCAACGTGAACTGCCCGTGCTCGATCTGGGGAACCAACGTCACGCCGACGACCGTCGACTCGGGTGACCCGGCATCCGTCGAGGTGGGCGTCAAGTTCAGGACCGACACCTACGGCTACATCACCGGGATCCGGTTCTTCAAGGCCAGCACCAACACCGGTACCCATATCGGCAACCTGTGGACCTCCACCGGCCAGCTTCTGGCCAGCGCCACCTTCACGAACGAATCGGCCTTCGGCTGGCAGCAGGTGAACTTTGCCCAGCCGGTGGCGGTCAATCCGAACACCACCTACGTCGCGTCCTACTTCGCGCCCAAGGGGCACTACTCCGCGGACGGGGCGTACTTCTATACCGTCCCGCAGATCATGCAGCCGGAAAGCGTCGTGAACAGCCCGCCGCTGCACGCGCTGCAGAACACCAACGGCGTGGTCAACGGTGTCTATTCGTACTCCAGCAGCAGCACCTTCCCGGCCAGTTCGAGCGACGCCACGAACTACTGGGTGGACCCCGTTTTCACCGCGCAGACCTTCAACAACCCGCCCGGCCAGGTGAGCAACGTCAACGCAACCGCCGGCTTCGCCTCGGCAACCGTCACCTGGTCGGCTCCGACGACAGGTGACCCGGCAACCTCTTACACCATCACGCCGTACATCGGGTCGACCGCACAGACCCCCACGACGGTGCCCGGCCCGACGCCGACCTCGGCCGTCGTATCCGGGCTGACCAACGGCACGACCTACACGTTCACCGTCACCGCCGCCAACCCGGCCGGCGCCGGCCCCGCGTCCCCGCAGTCCAACGCGGTCACGCCGTCCTCGAGCGCGCTACACGTGAACAACGGCGGCTTCGAGAGCGGCCTGACATCCTGGACCACCGGTGGCGTGAATCCGCCGGCCGCGAGCACCGCCCAGTTCCACTCAGGCAACGCCGCTGCCCTGCTCGGCGTGGTTCAGCCGGCCGAGGCATCGGCCGGAGATAGCAACGTCGCTCAGACGGTCACCATTCCTTCGACCGGCACGACGGACCTGAGCTTCTGGTACTGGCCGGCCACGACGGACCAGATCTGCTCCGGTGACTCCTGCCAGTACGACTGGCAGGAGGCCCAGATCCAGTCCACGTCCGGGCAGATGCTGGCCAGCGTGTTCAAGAGCAACTCGAACTCGCAGGCCTGGACGCAGGTCACCTTCAATATGACCCCCTACGCGGGCCAGACCGTCGTGCTCTACTTCAACGTCCACAACGACGGAACAGATCCGCCGGACGACACCTGGATGTACCTGGACGATGTGTCGCTCTACCAGCCGGGGCCGCCGTCGGCACCGACCGGGGTGACGGCGACCCCGGGCAACGGGTCCGCGACGGTGAACTGGACCGCGCCGTCCAACAACGGCGGCACCACGATCACCAAGTACACGGTGACGCCGTATATCGGGTCGGCCGCGCAGACGCCGGTGACGGTGTCCGGCAGCCCGCCGGCCACCTCGGCCACGGTGACCGGGCTGACGAACGGCACCAGCTATACCTTCACGGTGTCGGCCACGAACGCGGTGGGCACCGGTGCGGCCTCAGGACAGTCCAACGCGGTGACCCCCATGCCGCCACCGTCGGTGACGAGCGTCACTCCTAGCTCGGGGGCGACGGGCGTGGCGGTGTCGGTCGCGCCGTCGGCGACGTTCTCCCAGGCGGTGTCGCCGGAGACGGTTTCGTTCACGGTAGTGGACTCGGGCGGGAACAGCGTGCCCGGGACGGTGAGCTTCGGCAGCGGGAACACGGTGGCGACGTTCACGCCATCCAGTTCGCTGGCGCAGAGCACCACGTACACGGCGACGGTGTCGGGGGCGCAGAATGCCTCGGGCACGCCGATGAGCAGCCCGTACTCGTGGAACTTCACCACCACGGGTCCTCAGTGCCCGTGCAGCGTCTGGCAGGACGGCACGCCGACCGGCTCGATCGACTCCAACGACCCGAACGCGCAGACCTCGGGCCTGCGGTTCCAGGCGTCCAGCAGCGGTTACATCACCGGGGTGCGGTTCTACAAGGAAGTGGACGACACCGGCTCCCATATCGGCAGCCTCTGGTCCTCGACCGGGACGCTGCTGGCCAGTGGCACTTTCTCCGGTGAGACCGCGTCGGGGTGGCAGGAGCTGGACTTCTCCAGTCCGGTGGCGATCACCGCGGGGACCGTGTACGTGGCGTCGTACTTCTCCAGTACGGGGCATCCGGCGGCGACGCCGGCCGGGCTGGCGTCGGCGGTGACGAACGGGCCGCTGACCGCACTGGCCGGCGGCGGGGTGTATGCCTACGGGTCGTCGAACACCTTCCCCACGAGCACCTACAACAACAACAACTACTGGGTCGACGTGGTGTTCTCGACGACGGGGACGACGCCGCCGTCGGTGACGGGCGTCGCTCCCAGTTCGGGGGCGACGGGGGTGGCGGTGTCGGTGGCGCCGTCGGCGACGTTCTCCCAGCCGGTGCAGCCGGGGACGGTGTCGTTCACGGTGAAGGATTCGGGCGGGAACAGCGTGGCCGGGTCGGTGTCCTTCAACGGGGCGGACACGGTGGCGACGTTCACGCCGAACAACCCGCTGGCGGGCAGCACGACGTACACCGCGACGGTGTCGGGGGCGCAGAATGCCTCGGGCACGCCGATGAGCAGCCCCTATTCGTGGAGCTTCACCACCGGTGCGGTAAGCCAGTGCCCGTGCAGCGTCTGGCAGGACGGCCCGGCGACCGGTTCGGCTGAATCCAACGACCCGAACGCGCAGACGACGGGAGTGCAGTTCCAGGCGTCCAGCAGCGGTTACATCACCGGAGTGCGGTTCTACAAGGAAGTGGACGACACCGGCTCCCATATCGGCAGCCTCTGGTCGTCCACCGGGACGCTGCTGGCCAGTGGCACGTTCTCCGGGGAGACCGCCAGTGGGTGGCAGGAGCTGGACTTCTCCAGTCCGGTGGCGATCACCGCGGGGACGATGTACGTGGCGTCGTACTTCTCCAGCACCGGGTATCCGGCCTACACCGCGCAGGGGCTGGCGTCGGCGGTGACGAACGGGCCGCTGACCGCGCTGGCTGGTGGCGGGGTGTATGCCTACGGGTCGTCGAACACCTTCCCGGCGAGCACTTACAACAACAACAACTACTGGGTCGACGTGGTCTACTCGACGACGCCATGACGGGGGCCGCCACGCCCGTGAACGGGGAGCATCTGTTGAAGCGCATCATTGTCATCGCGGCGGCCGCCGCGACCGCCGGGCTGGCCGCCTGCAGCAGCGCCGCCGGGCCGTCCGGCGGCGGCTCGCCTGCTGCGGCGCCCGCCACCCACAAGTCCACGGTCGCGGTGCCGGCCAGCTGCCGCGAGCAGTACAGCGCCTGGGCGCACGGGCACGGCAAGGGGCTGGTCACCACCGTGACGGCCGTCAGCTCGGCCGCGG